>Ga0207421_10004078_pt1 | contig 17099 bp, 19 predicted proteins | sample SodLakKL_010_SED_4_FD_187542 | JGI IMG/M metagenome (GOLD analysis project Ga0207421, IMG submission 187542) | Alkaline sediment microbial communities from Lake Tanatar, Kulunda Steppe, Russia - 8KL_010_SED (SPAdes) (version 2) | ecosystem: Environmental > Aquatic > Non-marine Saline and... | reverse complement strand
TGTGGGTTCGAATCCCACCCCTGTAACCATTTTATACTGGGGTAGTCCAATTAGGCAGAGACAGCGGATTTAAAATCCGTCCAGTATGGGTTCGATTCCCATCCCCAGTACCATTTACTTTAATAAAAAATTTCAGAAAAAAGATAACATTAGGAAAAGAGGTGTGGAAAATGTTAAGTTGTTCAGGCTGTAATAGAGCTATTTCTAAGGAAGAATTTCAATCTGCAATGCGTGATATCACACGCAATGGTGATAATTCAAAAAATATAACTTATGATTGCCCTCATTGCGGTCATGAGAACAAAATAATTATTTAAGGTAGGTGTAAGGCATGGGAAGTGGGCTTTCATATTTTTCATTTAAAAGGTATGAATATCTATTTGATGATGATTTATTTCAAGATGTGATTGATAGCCTTGATTATGCTAGAGAAGACCTTGTTGAGTGGTATAGAGAAAACGATAATGATAGAGTAACTTGTCCGGTATGCGGTACTAAAAATATAAGGTATGAATGGAATACTGTTTGTTGTAATAATTGCGGTTGGTATAAAGAGGAGCATGTTCCACACTCCCAGTCTAGTGGAGTGACGAATAATAGAGATTTATATACTATATTTAAAACTAAATTTGGAAATAGATTATACCAAGAAAAACAGAGTGAAAAAATAGATGAAGAAGATTTGGATTTTCTTCCAATAGAGTTGGAAGATTTCGATACTGGAGAATATACAGAAGAACAAGTAAAGTTTTTGAGAAAAAGGTTTAATGATTTTCTGTCATTAGATGATGTTGAGTTTTCAGAAACAGATTTAACAATGATTCATTATCTCATTTTACAAGAACTTAAAGTTAAAAAGTTATATAGGATTGAAGCTGTAGAAGGTAAAACTGATGGCGATTTTGCTCTTACGAAGAAAAGAGAATTAGATGTACTCAAAAGTTTGAAGAATGAAGTTAAAGAAATTGTTAATGAGCAGCAAAAAGACGAAGAAGAATCTGCTTATTTAGAGGATATTGATAAGATTGACCTTAATCAATTAGAAAAAGAATATGAAGAAGAAAAGAAAGAAAGAAAATCTAAAATAAAAGAATCAGAAAGAAGAAGAAAAGAAGGAGAGGGTTACTTTAGGGATGAGATGAGCCATGAAAAGTAGAGAAAAAAAGCTATTGAAACTTGCAAAATTAGCAAAAAGAAATCCTGTTATTGGTGCTGAGGAATTATTAGGGGTAGATTTACCATTTTACCAAAAAGATATCTTAGAAAGATTGTGGAATCATCAGAGACCTCTTCTTCTGTGTTCGAGAAGAACAGGCAAAACTTTTACTACAGCTGTATTCTTGACACTTAGAGCTTTACTTTATCCCGAAATAAAAATTGGAATAGTTGCACCTGTGTTTAGGCAGGCACAAACAGCATTTTTAGAGGTTGAAAAGTTATATAAAAAATGTCCTTTAGTAAATGTTGAAGCTATAAGTGAACCTAAGCACAGGAATACAGGGTGGATAATAGAGTTTAAAAATTTAAGTTTTATTGAGGCTGTTCCTTTAAGTGATAATATAAGGTCAAAAGGTTATCATGTTGTATTCATAGATGAATATGGTTTTCAATCAAGAAACAGTATGAATAGCATGCTTGAAAGTATTATAACCCCTATGACACTAACTAAACGCCCCGGTGTAGAGGATGACCCCACTGATATTGGAAATCAAATAGTTATTTCTTCTACTGCTACATATAAATGGAATGATTATTACGAAAAATATCAAGATTATCTTGAAGAGATAAGAAATGGTAATGACAGATATGATGTAATTTCTTATGATTACAGAGACGGTCTTGAAAGTGGTCTATTTGAAGAAGAAGTTGTTAAGGAAGAAGTTGAAAAAGCTGACCCTATTACTAGAAAAATGGAGTATTTGAATGAATTTCCAGATGAAAGTGGAGGTTTTATAACTTATAAGTTATTGTATGATAAAGCAATTGACCAAGCAGAAAAAATCGATGAAGAGAAAGATATTTATAAAGAGCCGGAAACTCAAATAGAGTTTGAACAGGAATATGATGATGAAGGTTATCCTAAACATAAATATATATTAGCTTTTGATGATGCTGACCAAGGACCTTCTAATTTTGCTTGTGGCTTAATAAAGTTGGATGGCAATAAGAAAAGATTAGTTAGAATAATTACAGCGAATAAGTCTCATATTTCTCAGAAGATAAAACTTATTAGAGATTTGCTCAAAAACTTTAATATTGTAAGAATTGTTGCTGACCAGAGAAATAAGAATATAAAAGATAATTTGGCTGAACCTTATGAATATGCTGATGGTGAAATTGGCAATCCTATAGTTGATATGGATGATGATGAACAGAAAAAATATGTTAGGAACTCTTATGGTGAAGATATGGAGGAACTTCTCAGAATACATAATTTCTCTGCTTCTACTAATGAGATGAGGGCAAGACACTTCTTATCAGAAATAGAAAAAGGTAGATTTAAAATACCTGCCGACCCCAAGGGGGGTTATAAATCCAAACGAGAAGAAGAGGCTTATAATGAGATAAAGAAGGCTATGTTTGAAATTACTTCTATTAAACCTAAGCCTTACAAAAGTACCGTCAGATATGAAACAGAAGGTAATCAACCTAAAGATAGGTGGACTGTTTGTGAACTTGGTTGTTTCATGGCTGATGAATATATTAAAGAGCTTGGTAAACAAGAAGATGAAGATGATATTCCGCTAGGAAAGTGGGCATGATAACTAGGAGGTGAGCACGATTACTGAAGAAAAAGAAAACAATGAGGAACAAAGGAATACAGGTGAAGTTGATGAAGAAAGTATAAAAATGGCTAAATCTTCGGCATTTAATCAATATTACACTTCTGATAACAGTAATTTGTTTGATGAGTTTGTAGAGGGAACAAAACCCAGCCTTAGAAATCTATTTAATAAGAAAATAAAAAGAGAAGACAAACTAAGAATATCAAGAAATTTTGTATGGAATCTTGGTCTTTTGTATAGAATAATTAAAATTAAAACAGATTATATTTCATCTGGATTTGAAATTTATAGCGATGATGAAGATGTAATGGAGTTTTATTCAGAACTAAATGAACAAGTTGATATTCAGAGGTATATTGAAAATGCAGCTTTTGAGCATGAAGTTATTGGAGAATGGTATCCTTACCTTAGTTGGAGTGGGGATGATTTAAATAAATTAACCATTCTTGACCCAAAGCAAATTGATATTAAAAGTATTTTCGGTGAAGATGTTATTGAATTAAGTCCACCTAAAGAAGTTAGGAATATACTTAATAGAAGAGATGGAGACCCCGTAAAGGATAGGTTACAAAAAATAATTCCTAGGAGATATTTAGAAGATTGGAAATCTGGTAGGTCTGTTGTATTAGAAGAAGATGAAGTTTTTAGGTATTTTAATACAAAGGCTTATCACGAGAAATATGCTCATACACCTATAGAGCCTATATTTGATGATTTAGCTTTACTGTCTATGCATAAAGAAAGTGATTATAGTATTTCTTATAAGATAAAAAAAGCTATTCTTCAAGTTAAAGTTGGTGATGAGAATTATAAAGATGGTAAACCAGTAAGCGAAGATACAATTGATAGTGCTATGGAAATGTTTAGAAATCCCTCGGAATCAATGGAAGTATTTACACAGTGGTTTATGAATGCTGATTGGATTATTCCAGACCCTGCTGTTTATGCTCCCGAGAAATATAGGCCTGTTATAAGGAATATATTGCAGTGGTCAGGTCTTGAAGTAATGGTAAATACAGAATCAAGGTCTACTACTGGTGATGGTCAAGTAAAAGCAGAGGGATTTTATAGAGATGTACAATCAGCTAGGAGAACAATTAAAAAATCTATTGAAGATATATATGAAACAATTGCTAGGAAAAAAGGTTTTACTACTTATGGTAATAATCTTAAACTTCCAGAAATAGAATTTTCTAATGATGTATTTATGAGTAATGATGAGTTGTTAGAAACCGTTCAATATCTGTATAAGCATGGTCTTATATCCCCCGATACTGCTCTTGAAAAATTTGGGATTAACTTTAATAGGGAAGTTAAAAAGAAAGAAGGTAAAATGGATACTTACAGAGAATACATTAAAGTTCCATTTGAACCCAGTCAAGATGGCAGTATGAGGTCATTTGATAGATTAGATAAAAAGCATGAACAAGAAAAAGAACTATTAGAACTTGAGCGAACTGGTTTTGCTGACGAAGGGGGTAATGAAGATAATAATGATGAAGAATGAGAGAAAGGGGGTGCATCATGGAGAAGTTAAATATAACATTTCAACCTGAAATAATTGGAGAAGAAAAAGCTAGCGGGGATAATCTTCTTGATAATAAACTAAGAATAAGTTTTCCATTACTTAGGACTTACCCCGTTATTAATGGTAATGGTGATGCTTTAGAATATGAGAGGTCTAAAGAGCTATTTGATACAGTTGAATTAGGTTATATTAATCTTGAACATGATAAAATACTTAATATTGGTACTATAGTTGATTCTGAATTTGCTGATAGAGAAGATGAAGAGGATTATGCAACCATTAATTGTGAAGGTGTTCTTTGGAAAACTGTATTAGAAGAGCATGGAATCACTGCTGATGATATTAAACGAGGTAAATATCAGATTAGTATGGAAGTTAGGTATAAAGATTATTATTATATGATAGGAGATGAAAGAGTAGAACCCCATGAAAATAGTGAACTAGAAATGATTAAAGGTAATACAGTTAATGGTAAAAAAGTAGCTAAAGTTATTAAACCTGAAGAATATGCTGGAGCTGCTTTAACTACCAATGCTGCTGACAAGGCACTTGATATAGATGAAGTCAGTAGGGCTGTGGCTAAAGATTTACAGGAAAAGGGGTTAAATCAGGAGCAAATGCAAGAAGTATTTAATGTTGATATTGAAGATTTAAAGGTAGGTGAGTCTATGCTGAACCAAGTTCGTACTCCTAATTATAGTGGTACAGAGACTTCACCTTCTTGGGGAGAGATTGACGGTCTTACAACTCTTAATGCTTGGATTGATTCTTATTTTGAGCATAGTGGCGATGCTCCTGAGGAAAGGGATGATTTGGCAAATGAGTGGGGTGAATTACCTCAGCAAGCTAGGACTTGGATAGCCAACAGAAGTCTATTGGGAGATGCAAATGCTGATAGCTGGGGAGAAGGTTTGGTATTACCTGTAGTTAACCCCAACTCTGATAATCTTAATCTGAGTGGATTGAGGGCTGCTAGGCAAAGGGCAAATCAGGTAAGTGGTATAACAGAAACATTGGTTAATCAGGTTATGAATAGAACAGAAACTTTAGCAGAAGAAGAATTTGACCATGAATTTGAGGAGGGAGCTGAAAATAATATGTTTAAAGAATTTGAAACAGAAGAAGATTTTAATAATTTCCTAGAGGAAGAAGGTTATGTAAAAGTCAATGAAGTTGTTGCTAAGTTTGAGGAATTGGGCCTTGATGAAGAGCCTAAAGAACTTGATGAAGTAGTTGCAAAAGTGAAAGATATTAAAGAAGATTATGAAGAGCTTCAAGAAGAAATTGCTAGGAAAGAAAGAATTGAAAAACGAAGAGAAACTCTTGAAGAGAATGATATTGAGCTTGAAGAGCTTGAGGCGGATGAGGAAGACCTTGCTGAAATGCCTGAAGAAGCATTTGCTATGTTGGTTAAGACTGCTAATAATATTAAAGAAAAGACTAAGAAACAAGTTGAAGAAGAAATTGCGTCTGAACAAGGTTTTGACCCTACTAATATTAATATTGATGGTGATGATGGAGACGAAGATATTGATGACAAAGATATTGTAAAGAATCTTTAAATTAAGAGGAGGTATAACAAATGGCTAAGTTTAAAAGAAATACGCACTTTGTAGCTGGGTTCAATTTCCAAGGTAAAAGAGAATCTAACACAGGAGAAGATGTTCTTACTGTTGATATTTCGGAAGACCAATTAACAAATGATGAACTTATGGATGGTACACCTTTAACAATTTCTGGATTTACTGATACTGATGCAACAATTTCTAGTGATGATTATGTGTCTTCGCCTTCCGCTGCACAATTTGAAGCTGAAGTAACTGCTGATGGTGAAACACCTGATATGATTCTTTATTCAAGAATTAGTGATGAACTTGATGATTTTGAGTGGGTTATGACTAATATTCAAAGAGATGAAGTTAAACCCGGAGACCCTGCTACTGCTGTTCTCCAAAGAAAGGGTCAAATTATAGCTACAAGACTTGTTGAAGATGGTGAAGAACCAGCCGGTGGTGATGAAGTTTATATAAATGATTCTGGAGAATACACAGCAGATGATGATGATGGGAGTAGAACAGAAATAGGTGAATGTATAGAAGTTATTGATAGTCCTGATATTAAAGATGAAGATGATAATTTCTATCTGATTAAGCTTACGTAATTAACAAAAAGGAGGAATAAATAATGGCTGAATTTCAAAGAGCACTTCCTAAGAATAGAACAAAATTGGCCACTGCTTCTGAAGAAAGAAAAGATATTTCCAAAGAAAAGAAAATAGAATTTGTAAAGAAACTAGCTGATGATGAAGAGGTACAAGAGGCTTATGCTGAACAGGTTATTGAAAATGTTGACCTTAACCTGTGGGCTGATATGCTGGCTTCTGAGTTCTTTAATATGGGTACAATTAGTCTTGGTGAACCAATGTGGTATGAGCTGGAATATGAAGTAGATTCTGAGATGCCTATTTATCAGCTTTCCCAACATGGGGGTACACCAAGTGAAACTTATGTAACTGATGGTGACGTAGTTAGGATTCATCCTTACATGGTACAAACTCCTGAAGTTAGTGCCAATAAGTTTTCTCTGAGACAAGGTAATCTTGATACAGAAGAAAAGATAAGAACTCGTTCTCAGAGAAGTCTTGAAAGAATGCTTAATAATGATATGTGGGAATTGCTTGAAAATGGCCTTACTACTGACCTTGAAGGGGATATTGGAATAGAACTTGACCCGAGATATAAAAACTTCCCCGAAGCTAATGATATTGATATGAAAGAAGAAGGTGAACTTAGTCTTGAGGTATTTAAGAAGATTGCTGACCACTTTAACCGAGCAGGGGTTGGAGTTAACAATATTTATGTACCTGCTAATAGAGTAGCTGACATTTATGATTGGGTCAGCATACCTTCTGGATATGATAATGATGTAGGTGCTCAAGATGTTGTTCCTCAAGGAGTTCATGAAGAGGTAGTTAGAAATGGTCAATTTGGTAATCTGTTTGGCTTTAACTTCAATCTTGTACCCACTAATGAACTTGAAGGTGGAGAAGATGAAGATGTATATCTTTGGGTAGCTGGTACAGAGGCTGCTGGTGAATATAGAGATATCAGAGAAATTGACGATACTTACATGGAAGAAGATGCTAGCAGAATATACATTACAATGACAAAAGGTGTAGCTATGTTCCAAGCACCTTATCAGAAGATGAATTATGCTAGAGTTCAAATTGATGAAGAGTAAATGATAAAATAATATGGGGAGCTTAATGCTCCCCTTTTAATTTTATTTTTAGGAGGGATTATATGAGGATAAGGTTTTTAGGACGAGAAGATGGCGGAATTCCAGTTATTAGTAGAAAAATAGTAGATAGAAATACTGGAATTGGTGTAGAAACAGAAGAAGAAATAAGGAAAGTTAAATCTTATTTAGAAGATGATGTTAAGTTTGAATATAAGAATGAAGATGGTGAATGGGAAGAACTTACTATAGATTATTTTGAAGAAGATGAAGAAGAGATGGAAACAGCAGAATTTACTAGTGATATTGAAGAAGTAGAAGAAATAGATTATGAAGAATTATTCTCTGGTCATTGGAGAACACAAACTAAAAAAGTAAAAGACGCTGCTGATGGTTCTGTTGAAATACTAGATGATATTATAGAGTATGGTGAAGAAAATGATGCAGCAGATGCTGTACTAGAAAGAGTTAAAGAATACAGACAAGAGCTTGCTGAATAAGGAGGTGTTTTAATTGACAACCTCCATCACAGATGAAATGGTAGATAAGCTACGAAGATATATAGGGGATACAGATGAAGATGATTATATTTATAGTGATTCTCTTTTAGAAGAATATATAGCTGATGCTGTAAGTTCTATTCAATTAAAGTGGACACATGACTATGAGGTTGATAGAGAAGAAATGGAGATAGAACCTGAAGTACCAGAAGTGATTCAATATTTATTTCTTCTGGAAGCTAAGTACACTATGCTCAAAAATAGACCTGATGTCAACTTTTCAGTTGGCACATTATCTGTAAGACGAGGGGAAAGTGGTCAAGAAGCATTGAGGAAAGAAATTGATGAGGCTATTGCAGAATTTAGAGAGTCTTATGCTCTTGGAAAATCAACAACTGAGCATACTCAATATGGTAGAAGGTTAGAAGATTGGTTACAATCATTATTAAAATCAGGGGGGTTAAAGAATGACTAAGGAAAGGGAACAGGAGATACTTGAGGAATTTTTGGAGTTAGAAAATAAACAATTGGCTTTAGTTGTTATTAATTATTATAAGGATGTGAAAGGGATAAAAAATGATATGGTCGGTAGTTTAAATCTTTTAGACCAAGTAGCAGAAGAAAGTTCTGATAAAAAAGAACTTCTAAGGAAAACTATACTTGATAACTTTAATGAGCTTCCCAGAACTACACTAGAGTTTTTAGAGGAGCTTTTACAAATTTTGAAGGAGTGATAATGAATGGGCGATTTCGATGCCAATTTAACTGATATATGGTATGGTAATGAAGTTGAAGTTTCAATTGGTTATCTTGATGGTGGCTCTTGGGAATATGAAACCATCGAGTATCGTCAGGGTTTCAATCCCGACATGCCAGAAGATAGTGAGGCTGTATATGATGGATTGACATATAGGGGAGAAAAAAGAATTATTGCTGACAATGAAATTGAACTTTCTCAATTATTCAGAGGTTTCAATAAAGGATTAGAAAAATTTGAAAACATGAAAGGATTAATTGTAAAGGCTGAAATAGTTCCCGATGGTGGAGAAATTGGTGAGGATTATGATACTATGTATCTCACCAATGTGAACACCTTTACCGCAGATTTGGATGATATACCAAATGAAGGAGAGTTTGAAATAAGTCTCTCTGGAAGATTCGATGAAAAAGCATATGAGGAGCCCGGAACGGATGAGGACTGGGTTCCAGAAGAAGACCACGATGTTAATTAAAATAGAGAGGGGGGATTAAATTGTCTGAATTTGATGCTAATTTAACCGATATATGGTATGGTAATGAAATAGAAGTTTCAATTGGTTATCTTCAAGACGATGGTGAAGACAACCTTGAGTGGGAGTATGAAACTATCGAATATCGACAAGGATTTAATCCTGATATGCCTGAAGATAGTGAAGCCGTTTATGATGGTTTATCATACATGGGTGAAAAACGTATAATTGCAGACAATGAGGTAGAGTTATCCCAACTTTTTAGGGGCTTTAATAAAGGACTTGAAAAGTTTGAGAATATGAAAGGTTTGCTGGTAAAAGCTGAAATTATACCAGATGGTGGAGATGTACCTATTGAAGCGGATGACACTATGTATTTGACAAATGTTAATACATTTACTGCTGACCTTGACGATATTCCCAATGAAGGAGAATTTGAAATTAGTTTATCTGGAAGGTTTGATGAAAAAGTATTTGAAGAACCTGAAACAGACGAAGATTGGGTGCCGGAAGAAGAACATGATGTAAATAGTTAAAATAAATAAAGGGGGTAGCTCATTCTACCCCCTATATTATTTATAAAGGAGGGGCATTATGGAAAAGGAAGAGGTTCAAGAATGGAGAGAGGAATTGGAAGAAAGATACGAACAAATTGTTAATAGAATTGAAGAGCTCGAAAAAGAAAAGTCTAGAATAGAGGGGGAGTTTAGAGCTTTACAGAAAATTAGTAATAACATTCAAACTGATTTAGAAGTAGGTGAGGTGGATGAGGAAAGAAGCTAAAGTTTTTTCAGCTTATGAAACAGAAATAAAATTTGGAGAAAAAGAGAAAACTGTAATAGATGATGACTTTTCTGATGGTGTAATAGTTGATAATACTGGTTTTGAAAAACAATTCCCAGTTTTGACTTTTCCTTCTGGAATATCTTATGTTAAAATTAATGGAGAAAATAAGTTAGAAATTGATACAGATGAAACAGGGGAGTTAACTTTAGATTTCAATGAACAGGAATATAAAGTAAATGGTGAAAATATAATATCTGACTTGAATTTTGTTGATGATGAAATTGTTTATTTACCAGAGAATGAAGAAGTTACGGTTGAAGTTAATGGGTCAGGAGAGTTAGAATATTATATTTATAAAGATTTTGATAGAGAAGAATTTATTAATAATTTAACTATTACTTTTAACAGAGAAACTGCAAATAACAGACCTCTCGATGATAAAGATTATAGTTTTTCAATTTCTAAATTAGCGTATGATTGGAACTGGTTTGATTTATCACAGGAAGAAGAAAAATATAGGGTAAAATATGTTGAAGACCATTCCACTGAAGATAAAAAATATACAAAATGTTTAGTTGGTGTAGTTATTGAGGATTATAACAGAAATTTTGGTGATGGAGAAGATATTTTAGAGGAAAGTTTGGATGGTTTGGCTGAATCTATTTTAAAATTATAATTAATATTAAAAGGAGTGGATTTTAATGGCTAAAGGAGAAAATCAAGTGAATCCTTGGGAAGAACTTAAAGGAAAGAAAGAAGAATTAAAAAGTGAAGTTGAAGTTAAAATGGGGGATACAAAAGTAAATATCCCAATTACTTTTGTTGATGTAGACAGAGTACAGGAAATTAATGAAGAATATGATGAAAAAATGCCTGAAAAACCAGTTGTTCCTATTGAAACAAGTAGAGGTAAAATGAATATGAAACTTCCAACTGATGATGAAAGATATCAACAATTTAATAACCATCCTAAGGCTGAAGAGTGGAGAAAAAAAGCTAAACCTATTCAGAAACAAAGAGATGCTCGATTAGCGTATGAGTTTATTGAAGAAGACAGCAAACCCTCTAATGACCCAGAAGAGGGTGTAGAGATTATAATGGATAGATTGCGTAGAATGGACATTGTAGATATAATAAATGAAGGATTTGAACTTAATGGTATGAGGGAAAGGTTGGATGAAGCGGAAAAAAACTCCTAAGTGCTGATAACCGTTCAGGGAAGATAAAGGACGGTGTCAGTTTAAGATATGTTGTGCTTGATGTTTGGGAGAAATTTGGATATACCCCTATGGAATGGGACAATATAGATAAACAAACTCAATTAGAGCTTATAGCCAAAAGAAATCTGGATGAAGAGCATAACAGATATTTGAAAGAAAAGGCTATGAGTGATAATTAACCATTTATGGGGGTGGAGTACGTCTCTACCCCCATTTTTGTATTATTTAGGAGGAGTAATCATGTTGAATGAATTTAGGCTTACTCCAAGAGAAAAAAAGAATATGAAAAACGATGCTAAGAAACTTACATCACAAAATACAGTTGAAATATCTAGGTATATTGAATCTGATAATGATAATGGTGGTTTTGAACCGGGATATCTCACAAATGATGAAGAAAACAATAATGAAAATGAAAGTGGATGGTCAGATTTCAAAGAATATGATGCTGTTATAGATGAGGTCGATGAAATATCTAAAAGAAGATTAGATTATGGAGATGTAAATGAAGGGGATGTAATAGTTTTACTTCCTCATGATACAGATTTGGAAGATGCATCAAAATATCAATTTAAATTTAATGATAGAGTACATACTACAGATGAAGGTAAAATCCCTAAAAAATATTTAGATGGAGATGTTATTTATTATTATTTGGTAGGGAGGGTTTAATTATGATAAAAATAGAAGTTAATGCCCCAAAATTGCCTGATTTAAAACAAAAAATGAGAACATTTAAAACAAAATTAACTATAGGTCAAAAGATGTATTTAAGAAAATTAATGGGCTCTGGGGCAGTAAGTGTTGAAGCTAAATTAAAACAAAAATTATTATCCCTCCTTTATCAAGATTCAGAACCAGATTATTATGAGAGAACAATGAGTTTATTGGAAGCTACCAGAGCAGAAATGGAAGGTAATCAAATTCATTTGTACATTGATGATGAATGGTTAGACCGACAACCTCATGTTCAAGAACAAAATATGAGACATGGTTATGCTTACAATGCCAGAGCAGGAGCTAAAACTCCATATTCTATGAGGGTGGAAGAAGATTTTGATTACAGACACAGACCCGGAGGTTCTAGTGCAGGGGAGTTCACAGTCAGAAGGTCTGGAACTCAGTATATGAAAAATACTTTTGATGCAATTTTAGAAGATATTAAATCTGGTGATAAACAACCAAAAGAAATATTAAAGCCTATTATTGGGGACTGGTCATGATGTTGATGATAAATAATGTTAATGATTTTTTGAATCAAGTTAATATAAAATTACAAAATTTCATTCAAGAAAAACATGATGAAAATGATAATTTAGATGATGTTTATTGTGCTTTTTCCTATAATTCTGTACAACGGACTTTTAACGAGATAGATTCCGGTAATATTGATAATAAACCCATTATTCATTTAGAGGAAGATGTTGATAATACTTCGCCTTTCTATACTGATAATGATTTAAAAGAAGAAACAGAAGGTTCATTAATAAAAGTAGAACAAATGCCGATGGTTTATAATATATTTTGTGTAATAAATGAAAACTTTAAGTCTAATAGACCCAGAAAGCATGTTTTGAATGAAATTATTAGTCAACTTCGGTACAAATTTAATAACTATTCTAATAAATTACCTGAATTCAGAAATATAAGGATTAGCCTTTCTGAAGGATTTCTCACAAGAGATGCAGATAATTTATATGCTAGCCAACAGATATTAACTTTTGATGTATTTAAGTCTGTTGGGTAGGAGGTGAAGATTAATTGGCTGGTCAAACGTATAATTTAGGTATAAACATTCAAATACGAAGACAAGATGTAGATAATGCTATTCAAAGAACACAGCAAGACTTAAATAATTTACAGCAATCAATGCAACAAGCCAATCAGCAAACTCAAACAGCATCACAAGATGCTCAACGGGCTGGGAAAAGTTTTTCTAATTTAAGTAATGAAACAGAACAAGCAGCTAATGCCCAACAAGATATGACTTATTCTGCCTCTGGTACAAGACAGCAAATGGAAGCTGCTCAAGAATCAACTGATAATTGGATGAGTGCTTATTCTGAGAGTCTAGATATAGCTGTTCGTTCAGTTGCAATATGGGGAGCAGCTACTACTGCTATATATGGTACCAAAAGAGCTATGGAAGATATGCATCAAGTTATAAGAGATGTAAATAGAGAAATGGTTGCTGTTAGACGTGTTATGGATGATGTAATAACTGATTTCCAAGAGATGACCTTAGCTGCTGCTGACTTAGGTGTTGAATTTGCTGAAAGTGCCGATATGGTTGTTCAGAGTATGGTTGATTGGGCTAGGCAAGGTTATGAGCAAGAAGAAGTCCTTCGTTTAACAGAGGCTGCTTTGTTAGCATCAAATGTAGCTCAAATGGAAGCTGCTGAATCAGTTGAATTGTTAACTTCTGCTATATTACAGTTTAACAAAGATGCTAGTGAAGCTGTTGAGGTAGTTGATAGGTTAAATGAAGTTGCAAATAATTACGCTGTAACAGCTCAAGATTTGGCAATGTCTATTAGAGAATCAGGTGCTGCTGCTGAATCTGCTGGAGTTACAATGGATGAATTAATTGGTATTACAGCTTCTCTATCAGCCACCACTGCTAAAAGTGGTAATAGAATAGGTAGAGCATTGAGAACAGTATTTTCCCGTATAATGGGAGATGCTCAAGATGCTGGAGAAGCTATTGGACAAGTTGAGGTAGCTCTTAATGAAGTTGGTATTGCTTTAAGAGAAGATGAAGAAACTTATAGAAACCTTACTGATGTTCTTACGGATTTAGCTTCACAGTGGCATAATTTAGATGATGTAATGCAAGCTAATATAGCCCGTGCCATGGGTGGCAGAAGAAGATATTCTGATGTCATATCTTTAATGGAAAATTGGGATATGGCTCTTGATGCTACTGAATCCTCAATGGATTCTTTAAATTCCGCTATTGAAGAACAAGAAACTTATATGGAAAGTTTAGATGCTCAGTGGCAACAAGCACGGTCTGAGTTTGAAAGATTAGCTGTCACTCTTGGTGATGAATTTGCAGAAGATATTTCTGTTAGAGCAGCCAATGCAATACAATATTTAATAGATAGACTTGGTAGCTTTTTAAATGGTGTGATTGAATTAAATGAAAGAATTCCCCTTTGGGAAGCTGCTGTAACTGCTGTAGGGCTGAAGATATATTCTATACTTGTTCCAGCTTTAATACAAGCTAGTTTACAAAAAGGTAAGAATATTGCAGCTGCTATACATTATACGACAACATTAAAAACAATGGGCGGAGCAGTAGATGCTTTGAAATTTTCGTTTGCTCAGTTAAAATTCCCTTTATTTGGTGTCGCTGCAGTTGCTTTGACTAGATATTTGACAACCTTAGGTGATGCTAGACAAGAAACTGAGGAATTAAATGATGCACAAGAAGAATTAAATGACCTTCTTGATAGAGGGGCAGCACTTTCCGAAATTCAAACAGAAAGAATGAGAGAAATTATTGATGAATACCAAGAAGTTGCAGATATTGGTCAAGATGTACTTGATATGTTTCAAGAATTAGAGGATATAGGTATGGACGAACGCAGAAGAGATATAATGGATACAGATTCGCCCATTTCATCAATAATGGGTATGGAATTAACTGTTGATGAAAGGCATTTAGAAGAAGACCTTGACACAGTTGAAGATATGTTAGAAGAACTTGAAGTTTCAATAGACGAGTTTATTGAAGGAATTTTAGAAGCTGATGAAGTTATAGATGAATTTGATTGGCAAGATTTTATAGAAGATGCGGAAGAATTAGATATGGATGCTATTGAAGATGATTTTGAAGGTACTCAGGAAATGGTTTCCTTTTTAAATGAAACATTAGAAGATTATAGAGAAGAATTAGGATTAACTATTCCAGTCATTTCTGATTATGTTTCTGAAACTACTGAAAGCATAAGGCATGGAATGAGAGATGCTAGAGTTATAAGAGAATTAGAGGAAAGATATCACAGTTTACAGAATGAAATTGCATCATTAGAGGGTGGGACAGTTTCTTATATAAAAGCTAATCAAGAGTTACAAGAAGTAAGAAATGATTTAGTTTCTCAGTTTCCAGAGTTATTAACAGGAGCTGAGAGTTTTGAGAGTCAATTGTCTGATTTAGTAGACGAAACAAATAGGTATGAAGCTGGAAGTGATTATTTAAATGAAGCACAACAAGATTTAGAGAAAAGAATGAATTTATTATCAGAACAAACTATTCCTCAACTTGAAAATAAGCAGGAAGAATTAGCTGAATCAATAGAAGAAACATTAGAAGAATATGAAAAAGTAACTAATGAATATGGGGAGCACTCGGATGAGGCTCAAGAAGTTGTTGATGAATTAGAAAGATTAGACCATCAATATGGTGTAGTTAATGAGCAATTAGAATCTGCTTATGATGTTAAACTAGATATAATAAATGCCTTACAAATGGTGGAAGAAGGTATTGACAGTCTTGATACTGGTGAATTAATTAGTCATTTTGAAGCTGCACAAAATGTTCTTGATGATATAGTTGAAGATATTAAAGAATTAGGAAGAGAACTTGCTGATTTTGATACAATTATGCAAGCTAGAGAAGAATTTATTGATTGGAGAGTAGAAGTTGAAGGATTAGATGAATTAGAAGAGTTAGGGTTAAGAATTGATTTGTTAGAGGATAAAGAAGGAAGTTTGCTTGATATAGGCGAAGAATTATTTGAGTTTCTTCATATACTAGAAACAGAAGAAGTAGAATATGAAGTTCTTGAAGAAATGGGTGAAGGGTTTGAAGATTTAGAACTAGAACATATTGATGTTGATGTATCTCCTGCTGATTTAATCAGGGATTGGCAAGATGATTTTGATGAAATGGGCGAAGATGAATATGAAGAATTCGTTAACAATTTGATTGATGAAACAGAAAGATTACTTGTAGGCATTCAAGAAGAATTAGAAGCAGCAGAAGTTAAAGAAATGTTTAAAGAACTAAGAGAATTAGATGAAGATGACCTTGCAGAATTAGATGACACCGAACTAGAAGAGTATGCTGAAATGTGGGAATATTTAAATTATGAAGTGGATAATCTTCATCAATTATTACCTGAAGTAGATAGAGGTATGGATAGTCTTGTGGACCCGACAAGAGAACAAAGAATGAGAGAATTAACTGAAGGAATGGAAGAATTATATAGTTCTGCGGATAATATGAGAGAAGAATTAGAAGAAGTAGTAGGTATAGATAAATTTCCAATAGCTGAGGAGATTGATGGTGCTAGAGACCAATTCACTGAGTTTGAAGGTGCTTTAGTAGGTTTAGGGAGAGAACTTTCTACATTAGAAGATGTTGATGTTGATTTAAACAAACCTATTGAAATGTTGAATGAAGAATTAACTCAACTAGAAGATGAAACTGAAACTATAGAAAATGTTATAGATATATTTGAAGAAGGAATTGAAGAAGATTTATTTACATTTGAAGAAGAAACAAGGATATTGCAGTATTTAGAAATGATGGAACAAGAAGTAGAAATAAGAGAAGATAATATAGATAGTATAGAGCAAGAAATAGTAAATCAACAAGCTTTAGGTATGGTTAGAGATGAACAAATTACAAGAGCTGGTGAATATGAAGCGGAATATATGCGACTTGAAGATAGATTAAGAGAATTTACTAACTTACTAAAGTATGAGGAAGATTTAACTGAAAGTACAAAAGAACAAATTGAAGATAAAATTGATGTTTTAGAAGAGGAAAAAGAATTATATGAAGCATTAATGGAAGTCCAAGA
>Ga0207421_10004077_pt1 | contig 17100 bp, 14 predicted proteins | sample SodLakKL_010_SED_4_FD_187542 | JGI IMG/M metagenome (GOLD analysis project Ga0207421, IMG submission 187542) | Alkaline sediment microbial communities from Lake Tanatar, Kulunda Steppe, Russia - 8KL_010_SED (SPAdes) (version 2) | ecosystem: Environmental > Aquatic > Non-marine Saline and... | reverse complement strand
TCATCTACCGTTCGATTCATTCGTCTCATCAGCTTCCTCCTGGCCGGAAGTTTCTCATAGAAATCTAGCTTCCGGTAGTAAGGACGATTTGACGCTTACACCATATCTGCAATAAACGCTCACTAGAATACAATTTCTTCTGGACTGAAGATACGTAAGGCATCAATTCCTAGCCCTAACTGACCATGGTTGTTATGCCCCGTTATCCACAACGTGCCGCCGTCAATAAACAGGGTATGATTACTTCCGACAGCAACTTCCTGGACATCTGAAAACTCCTCTACCTTTGTAAATACGTTTTTATTGGAATTGTGCCCTAGACCAAGCTCCCCATAATAGTTTTCTCCTGCTGCCCAGAGGGTCCCGTCCTCCTTGATGATCAGAGAATGTGTAGTTCCAGCAGCAGCTGTGCGGACATCTGAAAATCCCTGCAGCTTTGTAAATTTTCTTACTTCATCAACTTCCTCCCCCAGGCCAAGCCGTCCATATTCGTTGCTCCCCGCTACCCAGAGGCTCCCGTCCTCCTTGATGAGCAAGTTATGAACACTGCCGGGAACAATTGCAGGAAAAATTGCTGTTTCTTCATCTTCACAACAAATAAGAGGTCACAGCTGGCGGTGAATGCCAGCATGCTTACTATCATGCTTATGGTAATTATGATTCCTGTGATTTGTTTCATTCTATACACTCCTATCTACCAAAGAAAGCAGAAGTAAGCAGAACCTATGGTGTTACCCTTGATAATTTTTTAAATAATATTAATTTAATGTAGCACAGGACCGGTGCCTGTCAAGGAATACTTGGTGAAATATAGATGAGGGGTGGAATGCAAAAAATGAAAACAATTTGATGAAGATTTTATGTAGTGAGCAGTATATCAGGGTATGGGAGCAAACGAACCGTGAAATCAACCGCAGAAAGACTGGGAATACATACATGTGTGGTGTTTCCTCGAAGGAAACGGTATTTCTTTGGAGGGATCAACACGCAGGATGCAGCGCTTGAGGATAAATTGAAATGCTTGCAGGAGCACATGTCACTGTGTAAGGAGAAGAATGATTTATCACAAATAGCAACGGCCTGCTGTGCAGAACCGTAAAAGCAGTCACGGTAAGTGATTACTGCCAATTTACTGAGCAGCAGCAGTACGTCAACGGAAAGCCGGCCGAGATATAGGGTGTGTCAATATCAGCAAGTTTGAGCAAAGGTGAAGAAATTGTTATTTCAGGATGAACATGGAACCTATGGTTCGGATGCGGTTTTGCTGGAAGAAGGTACTCTGTTTACGGCATGGGGAAACTAGTATAGTCAGCTGTTTCTTGGATCCACAAATAACCGTGCTGCGCTGATGAAAATCAGTCTCCCTTAACAAAAGCTTTTGGCTGACAGCGTAACAGTGGGCAAGCTGCAGTTCCATAGCATAAGTTTTGTCAAAGGTGCACAAAAAAAGAGGGATAGAAACTATCCCTCTTTATGAACATATCACATCTACCGGTAGGAGTCTCTCCGGGGTTTGCGCTCAAGAGCTTCATTCACTCTTAAGCTTCTCCCGTCATATTCCTGTCCGTTCAAAGCACTGATAGCAGCTTCTGCTGAATCCTCTTCTTCCATTTCTACAAATCCGAATCCCTTGGGACGGTTTGTTTCCCGGTCGTTGATGATGTTAACGCTCAGCACGCTTCCGTACTGGCCAAACAGTTCTGACAACTGATCTTCAGTTGTTGCGTAGTTCATGTTACCTACATAGATTTTTTTTGCCATAAGACATCCTTTGCGCATTTCCAAGCGCAGTTAAATAATATTACTTACGAGAAAGGCAAACAGAATCTATTAATTCATCTACCCGGATGTGTTCTAGAAAGAAAGAATATCGCAGAAGCAGGATTAATAAGATTGGCAAGCCCAATAATAAGCCGCCGCCTTTTCAAAGTTGAGTTAAGATATCATGTATCACAAATTTAGTCAAATGGTGAATTCGGCACTATCTGCAGATTCTGCAGGGAAGAGCCGGGAATCTTCCAGGAGTTCATGGAGGTTTGCATAGACAACATGGGCATGACGTGCAAGCCTCTTGTAGTCACCGGAGCCGGTAAGCACGGCAATCCGGTATCCAGCTTTTCCCCGTTTCCCGTACTTCATATCGACTAAGGCATCACCCACTACCGCAACTTCAGAAGGATCCAGGGAAAATTTCCTGCAGAAAGCCTGCAGGGACTGCGGGCTGGGCTTCTTTCTATACTGATCATCATAGGTGCTGATAAAATCAAAATAGGAATGGATATCCAGATGCTCCAGACACATGCTGGTGCTTTCTGAGGTATCACCGGTAACCAGCGCCAGTACATACCCGCATTTCTTGAGCCTGCTGAAAAGCTTATGCACATCGCCGGTGGGCCGGGCTTCAGGCAGGGTTGTTTTCAGCAGCTCCCTGCTTCCGGTAAAGCCTTCCTTAAAAGCTTTGAGCAGTTTGCGGAAGGAAATCTTCCATCGTTTGGCAAACAGCCACATTCTCAGCAGCATGAGGGTGCTGTTTGAGGAGAAGACAAGCCCTTTGGGAAATACCCCACTATCTCCGATGCCCAGCAGATGAAGCAGCTTCCGGCGCAGCAGCTGATCCCCGGATCTTCCCACCTGCTCAAGTACAGTATCAATGCTGCTGCGAAAAACTGGTGCCCAGACGGAATAATAATCAAGAATTGTCCCGTCTTTATCAAAGATGATTCCGCGAAGTGCCATGGGCGGACTATACCAGAAAAACGTGAATCACACTATCCCCCTTTCAGGCAGGTGATGTGCCAAAAAGGATTGACAAGAATGTAAAAAAATGTAAAGAAACATCGCGGCTTGATGAAAAGCCGGGGATAATGCATTCCATCAGTTATGACGCTTTTTCACTCTCCTGTCAAATTAATGAGGTTTGTTATTCCCTTAACCCCGAGGGTGTAGTATCATGAAATACATACACTTCCGGAATACTAATCAAGGCCTGCTTCGCACAGGCCGGAGAGGAGCGGACAACCCATGAGTCAGAATAATATCAGGCTGTCCCGAACATTCATTTATCTGCTGCGGCGGGTTCTCGGATGGTTTCTGACAAGGAAATATAATATCAGATCAAAGCATGCTGAAATATTCCAGGAGCTGCAGCCTCCTTATTTAGTGCTTTCGAATCATTTTAACACCTTTGATCCGTTTATCATCTCAATTACCGTGCCCAGGCATATCCATTGGGTCGCCTCTGACCTGCTGTTCCGCAACAGGTATCTGCGTTTCCTGCTCCGCCGGCTGGTCGGTTCCATATCGAAATCAAAATCAAAATCAGATTTCCAAACTATCCGTCAGATTGCAGATGTGGTGCGCCAGGAGGGAGTCGTCGGCCTGTTCCCTGAAGGGCAGCGTTCCTGGGACGGAAAGACCCTACCGCTTATGTACGCCACGGCGAAGCTGGTGAGGCTGCTGAAAGTACCTGTGGTCTTCTGTGTTCTGGAAGGGGGATATCATTCACTGCCCCGGTGGTCAAAGAAACGAAGAAGGGGGCAGCTGACCGTAGCATTCCAGAAACCGTGGATGCCCGAGGAATTTGCCGACAGGAGCGCCGATGAAATCTTTGAAGAGATGACCAAGCGTCTTGACTATGATGATTACGCCCATCAGAGGGACCACAGGGTTGTCTACCGCTCCCGCAGGAGAGCTGAGTATCTTGAGCATGTCCTCTTTATCTGCCCCCGGTGCCTTGCCTTTACCAGCCTTGTCTCCCGGGGGAATACCTACTACTGCAGTCACTGCGGACTGAGTTCAGTCCTTGATCCCTACGGGTTCTTCAAATTCGATGATCCGGGAATTACGATACAAACTGTAGCAGACTGGAACCGGTGGCAGCGGGAGTACCTGAAAGGTGAATTCGCCTCCGGGAGATGGAAACCTGAAGAGGTCATCATATCTGATGACCGGGTGATGCATTTTACCGGATACCGGGATAAAAGAATGAAGAAGCAGGGACGTGTCTGGGTAGGAATGACCCTGACGGGGTTCTGGGTAAAGTACAGGGGAGAGAGTGCATTTTATCCCTTTGAGCAGCTGGAATCCCTTTCGGTGGCCCTGCAGCGGAACTTCGAGTTCTACCTGAATGAAACCTTGCACCGGTTCAGATTCCCCGGTCCGAGGACATCGGCCTATAAATACCTTTCGGTCTATGAATGCATGACTGAAGTAACTGGGCTGGAAGATAAGCACGTGCAATAACTCAGAGGCAAAGGAGCAACCATGGACTTTAACTGGACATCAATCATACACCTGGGAATACTGTTTACAGCATTGCTGGCTGCAACATATATTCGGGCAAAGGTCCCGTTCTTCCAGAAGTTTCTGATTCCCAATTCGCTTACCGCCGGATTTATGCTTCTGTTCTTCTATAATGCCGTAGCTCCTGCGTTCCATTTAAACACGGAGATCCTTGGTGAATATGTGTATCACCTGCTGAATATATCGTTCATCGGCATGGTGCTGCGCAGGATGAAGAAACCTGAGGGGGAGGTGAAATCAGGAATATTCCCGACTTCAGTCGGCATTGTCTCCCAGTACGCTGTTCAGTGCGTGGCGGGACTGCTTCTTACCTATGTGCTTATCAATACGGTGTTTCCGGACCTGTTTCCAGCCCTGGGATACCTGCTGCCCATGGGGTTTGCCCTTGGACCGGGGCAGGCCTTTGCCATCGGCAGCGGCTGGCATCACATGGGATTTGAAGGAGCAGGCTCAGTGGGGCTGACCTTTGCAGCCGTGGGATTTGTTTCCGGCTGCTTCGGAGGAGTGTTCCTGATTAACTGGGGACTGAATAAAGGCTGGATCAGCAAGGAGGAGGTGAAGAAAATCCGCTCAAAGGGAGTGAAAAGCGGAATATTTCCCGAGAAATCAAGGCTCCCTGTGGCAGCGAAAAGCACCACCGAATCAGAGGCAATTGACAGTTTGACCTTCCATATAGCGATCGTGTTCATGGTGTATTTCCTGAGTTTCGGTCTGCTCCATCTGTTAACCTTCCTCCTTTCCTTTGCAGGGGAGCTGGGCATGGAACTGGCAGCAAACCTCTGGGGGATCAACTTTATCTTCTCCGCAATGACAGCCATGGCAGTAAAGCATCTGATGGGAGTACTGAAAATCCATTACGTGGTAGATAACGGGACGCTTACCCGCATTTCCGGATTTGCCGTGGACCTTATGGTTACTGCATCAATTGCTGCGATATCACTGGTGGTGGTAACCCAGTACTGGATCCCGATCCTTGTCCTGAGTGCTGCAGGAGTAACCCTTGCATTCATCACCCTGCCGTGGATCTGCTCCCGGATGTTCACCGACCATCAGTTTCTCAGGACCCTAATCCTCTTCGGCGCGGCAACGGGCACGATGCCCACGGGCCTTGCCCTGCTTCGGGTAGTGGACCCGGACTTTGAAACACCGGTAGCTGCCGATTACATGTATGCAGCCGGGATTGTATTCCTTATTGCCATCCCGCTGATACTGAGCATCAACCTGCCTGCATACAGCGTGGTGTATAACCAGCCGATGTTATTCTGGTTTGCTGTCCTGATATCCCTCGGGTATCTGGTCTATGTCTTCATTGCCTATGTGATAGTCTCAAAGAAGCGCTCCTTCGCCCAGTTTGGAAAGACCTGGTACAGCGGGGATCAGGAGGAGTAGACCGGCGATGGATATTACAGCAGAGCTCATCCATGCAGCCGAAGGGCTTTCCCGGAAGGTGCAGGCCCTCAAACCTCTCCCCCCTGCATCATGGGTGTACAATCCCCTTTCCTATGCATGGGAGGCACATCGTATGTATCTGAGAGCCTGCGGCAGTACCGAGAAGCGGATCCTGTTCCTGGGCATGAACCCGGGGCCGTGGGGAATGGCGCAGACTGGGGTTCCCTTCGGGGAAGTCCGTGCAGTCAGGTCATGGATGGGAATAGAGGCGCCGGTAGGCAGGCCGGAACATGAGCACCCGAAGCGGCCGGTCAGCGGATTTGACTGTCCGAGAAGCGAGGTGAGCGGCAGGAGGCTTTGGGGGCTTATGGAGAAACGGTATCCCCAGGCCGGGGATTTCTTCAGGGAGCACTTTGTTGCCAACTACTGTCCTCTGCTGTTCTTTGATGATTCAGGGAAAAATATTACTCCGGATAAACTGCCGGCTTCAATGAGCGCAGATCTCGACGGGATGTGCATGGAACACCTGGTGAATGTCATAGAGGCGCTCCGTCCGGATTGGCTGATCGGCATCGGAGTGTATGCAGCAGAAAAGCTGGAAACTGCCTCCCGGAAATCGCTTCGCACCTGCAGGGTGGGAAAGATCCTTCATCCCAGTCCTGCAAGTCCCCGGGCAAACAGGGGATGGGAGGCCCAGGCCGAGGAGAGCCTGATATCCTACGGCATTTGGGAGAGCCCCTGAAGCTCGTGTTCAAGGAGCGTTTTTTTTAGCTTGGATCCCCCGGCGAATCCCCCGACACCCCCTGATGCGGGAATGACCCTGTGGCAGGGAACCACAATAAGCAGCGGATTGTGTTTAAGTGCGCTGCCGACTGCCCTCCAGGCCTTCGGATTGCCTGTCTGTGCGGCCAGTTCGCGGTAGGTCCGCGTTTCACCGTAGGGGATCAGCTGGGTCTGGTGCCATACGGACAGCTGGAAGGCGGTGCCTTTCAAGCTGCAGGGAATGGTAAAATGCGTTCTGCCGATAAACACATATTCCAGAAGCTGATCGGCTATCCTGTCAACTGCCGGAGGAGGGCTGCTGCTTGGAGCCGGGAGATCATACAGGGGCCGGAAGGAACAGTGATGAAGTGTGCCGTCCGCGCCAGCAGCTATCCACAGGGGGGTAAGGGGGGTATCAAGGTACAGGGTGATGATTTCCTGCATGAAATTCTGCCTCCGTATTTCCTCTCAGCTGGATGAGGGCCTGTTCTTTAGGGAAACCGTGTTCACGGCTGCGCTGTTTCACTAAAGCGCTCCTTTGCCTCAGGTGAGATCCAAAGCCCCTCCGGATTGCCTGCAGAACCTGGATCAGGGAAGCGCTGGGATGAGCTGCAGAAGAAAGGAACGGGCGTATCATGCACAGGCCTTGCTCCTTAAAGGAGAAGTATATCATAGAATGGGGGAATTCCCTACCAGGTTTCCCCTGCGGGAAAGGAAAGGATCATATGAGGATGATTAGTAATATTGAGCAAGAAAACAGACATTGCACCCTTGATAAATATAGAAAGAAAAGAGAAAATATATCAGATAAAAAAGTCTGCTTGATGTGAAGGTATCATACTGATCACATACGATATAAGGCATGCTGTTCCTTTACAACATGGCTAAAGGGTTCCAGACAGGGTGCCGGGTTCTGTCCACTGCGCAAATGAGTATCATTGAGCCCTGGACCAGGTAAAAAAGTTTTTGCATACATCACATACTGATGACACGGGGAAGATCATGAAAAAAAGGATAAAAACTGCGGCGGCTTGTTCCCTCCTTGCTTTGCTTATCTTTACTGCTGCAGGCTGCAGGACGGCAGTATCGTTTGAGGCAGTTCAGCCTGCAGAGATAGATATGTCAGATTACCGGACCCTGGGAGTGCTGGACTTTGCCGAGTATGAACTTTCCCGGTTTTCCAGCGGAGGGTATATCCTCTTTGAGTTCCTGCTGAACAGCGGATACCGTCCGTCCTTTGAAGACAGGTTTATCTCATCTGAAATTGCCCGGTATACAACCAGGAATGTGGTGCGCACCCTGGAGAGGACAGATTACTTCCAGGTAATCCCGCCGGCGCAGCTGAGAAACTACCTGACAGGAATAGCAAGCGTGCGCTATGACGGAGAGAGACTCCGGAAAACCTTCGGTATTGATGCACTTATAATCGGCTCCATTGAGGATATCCACCGCAGGGAATATGTGCGGGAACGTTCCAGGTGGGTCAGCACCGATGAAGAGGATGAGCAGGTGTTAGTCAGGACGAAGTATCTGGTCCAGGAGGCATACCTGGAGATCAGCTACAGTGTGGTCTCCGTGAGGGACGGAAGGATCCTGGCAACCAAGCGCTTGGACGGACGGAGGAGTACAGAGACAGAGATACCCGACGGGGATGTGGAGTCCTTCAGGGCTCCGAGCATGCTTCCCATGTACCGTCGAATTATTGATGACTTTATGCCTGAGGTCAGGGACCAGCTTGCCCCGAGGACCGTCCGGGAGGTGAGAAGACTCCTTCGAGACCCCCTGGATGATCCGAGGATGGAGGAGGCTGACGATATGGCCAAGGACGGGCTGCACCGGAGAGCTGCGGATTCGTTTTTGAATATCTGGTATGATACCCGGAACTATGCAGCCGGGTATAACGCTGCCATCCTCTTTGAAGTAATCGGGGAACTTGACCGTGCAGCATCGCTGATGCGTGAAGTGGCCGAACAGACCGGGGAAAGCAGGGCATACCGGGAGGCAAACCGGCTGATTCAGGCCAGGGAGGATTACTATCGGGCGCTGGAGCAGCTTCGGGAATAATACAATATTGTTGATTGCAGGGCTGTTTTTTCGTATGTTTACATACAGACAGACAGCTGAAGATAAGAGGTGAGGCAATTGAGTCAGAGCAGCGGAAACAGAGAAAAGAGCGGCCAGCGGCCGGGAAGGAAGAAACAGGAACCTATTACCTGGTTCGACATGATAGAAGACAGGGAAAAAGTTGGCTATCTCAAGCATTTTCTCCTGTATTTTCTCGCTGTACTCCTTTCAGCTGCTGCAAATAACAGGGTGTTTACTGAATACCAGTGGTGGCTGGTGCTCTCCCTCTCCTGGGGAGTTGTAGTGCTGGTGCATTTTTTCTATCTCTTTGTCCTTAAGCCGCGGATAGTGTTCTACAGGAATGAAGAAGGGAAGAAGTGAGAAATGCTTCGCTGTCTGTACTTGCGTAACGAGGTGGTTACTTGGCAAAGCGACTGATAGACGGACTGTCAATTGCTGCAGTCCTGATAGTAATGGTGATAATAATCTATGCCTCCTCTGCACTGATCGACGGAAGATTCTACGAAGAGGATGTGTATACCAGCTGGGAAGAGATAACCGAAACCTTTCCCCGGTGGGAATACAGCACCTCTGCGCAGGAGCAGGCTGTTTCAGGAAGCGTGGAATCCTCTGAAGAGATACGGGAAGTGGTGATCGGCAATGTGGAAGGGAAGGTAATCGTAGAGACCTGGGAGCATTCCTACAGCAGCATTTCCTTTGACCGTTCTGCGGTACGTGAATCATACCTTGATGATGTATTTGTGGAAATTCTGGAGCAGGATGGAAGGTTTGAAGCTGCCACCCACTACCGGCCGAATATCCCCTCTGCAGTCGGCCATGTGGATTACCTGGTGAAGGTACCTGAGGATACAGGAACAGTACGGGTAAACACCATTACCGGTGAAGTGGATATCAGGAGAGCGCCTGACACCGCGGATGTGCAGGTATCCATGGTGTCAAGCCGGGTGCAGGTAGAAGGAGGAAGCTCCCTGGAGGTGCGGGGGGTTAACGGTTCGGTTGACTTCCTCACCCATGGCGGCTCGATTTCCATTCAGGTGTATTCAAGTCCCGTACGCGGGGCTTTCCGTCAGTTCCGGGATGATCAGGATATCGATATCAGGACAGACTCCGGTGATATCGAGCTGCTTTTCCCCTCAGGCCTTGAGGATATTGAATATTTAATCAGGACCCAGGAAGGACAGATCGCATTAAGCCCCGCCCTTGCCCGGATGAGCGATGAGACCGTCGAGGGCGAGGTCCAGGGAGTTCTGGGAGACCCCAGACATGCAGTAACCCTAGAATCCCGGGAAGGCGATATTACCCTCCGCCTTGCAGGGGATGAAGGACAGCTGAAAAGCATTGACCTTTTGGAGAGCACCGAGGATTTGCGGCTCTTTGATTTCATTGAAGATGCCTTTGACTTTCAGCAGCTTGATATTCCAGAAGAATTTGAATAATACGCAATAGATTCCCGGCAGTACCCCTCCAGAAACACCAAGGCAGGGGTTTTTTTATATTCCGTGCATTGACCTTTTTCCTTTAGTAATATATTATGCACCATTATTGCATAATTATACAATAATTATGCAAGAGAGGTGCAATATGATGCAGAGAAACTCCGCCGGAAGCGTGAAAGAAACTGGTTTATACCGGAGCAGGTATGAACATGACAGCTGCGGGATAGGCTGCATTGCCTATCTTGACGGAAATCCCAGGCATGAAACGGTACAGCAGGGGATAACCATGCTGAAGAATCTCCAGCACCGGGGAGCGGTCGGGGGGGACCGGAAAACCGGGGACGGAGCAGGGGTGATGACTGCCGTTCCCGATGAGCTCTTCCGCGGTGTGCTTGAAGGGGTCCCCCTGCCTGATGCCGGGGAGTACGGCGTCGGCATGGTGTTCCTTCCCCGGGAGCAGAAAGCCCGGGAGTTCTGCATGAGCGAGATTGAACAGGCTGTTATCAGCCGGGGCATGGAATGCATCGCCTGGCGGAAGGTTCCTGTGGATGCAGGCAGTCTGGGCGAATCTGCCAGGCAGAGCGAACCTGACATCCGTCAGTGCTTCATCACCTCCGGCAGCACTGAAGTCAGCTCCCTGCCGCAGAACCTCTATGTGCTGCGCAGGATCATTGAGCGCTCAATACAGCGCAGGGAAGAGGAGCTGGATGTAAGTCAGTTCTACATCTGCAGCCTCTCGGAGCGCACCATCGTCTACAAAGGAATGTTCACCCCCGAGCAGATTGACCGGTACTACCTTGATCTTACCGACCAGCGGACGGCAAGCCCGTTCTGCGTGGTCCATTCCCGGTTTTCCACCAATACCCTCCCGCAGTGGCGGTTGGCCCAGCCGCTGCGCTACATCGCCCACAACGGGGAATTCAACACCATCCAGGGGAATATCAGGAGGCAGCACTCCCGGGAAGGATTTATGGCCTCCCGGGTGCTCGGGAATGACCTTCAGCACGTTACGCCGGTCATTGATGAGACTGGAAGTGATTCATCCATGTTTGACCAGGTAATGGAGCTGTTTCATGTCTCCGGAAGGAGCGTTCCCCATGTCATGATGATGATGATTCCTGAAGCCTACAGCCCGGAGATTATGATGGGCGAGGATAAGCGGGCCTTCTATGAATACCATGCTACGATCATGGAGCCCTGGGACGGGCCTGCAGCAGTGGTCTTTACCGACGGGCGGTATCTTGGAGGAACACTGGATCGTAACGGTCTCCGTCCGGCCCGGTACACCCTGACCCATGACGGCAGGGTGATCATGGCATCCGAGGCAGGAGTCCTTGATATCAAGCCGGGGCTGGTCAGGGCAAAAGGCAGGCTGCAGCCGGGGAAAATGTTCCTGGTGGACCTGGAACAGCAGCGGGTGGTCCCTGACAATGAGATCAAGGCCAAAATATCCCGGCAGTTTCCCTACCGGCGCTGGGTGAAGCAGCGGAACATCGAACTGCGGGGGCTGTTCATGCCGTCGGGCGTGCCGAAACTGGAGAAGCGGCAGCTGCTTTCCAAACAGCTGGTCTTCGGGTACACCGATGAGGACTTAAAGACCCTCATGGTCCCCATGGCAAAACAGGGACAGGAAGCCATCGGCTCCATGGGCAATGACACGGGTGTTCCCGTGCTCTCTGATCATACGCACCTGCTTACCAGCTACTTCCGTCAGCTCTTTGCGCAGGTAACCAATCCTCCTATTGATCCGCTGCGGGAACAGCTGGTGATGTCCTTAGAGAGCTATATTGAAAATGAAAGCAATCCCCTTGACCTTGAGGCAAAGCAGTACCGGGCACTGAAGCTCAGCCACCCGATTCTCAGCATCCGGGATATGGTGCGGCTGCGGAACAGCGGGCATAGGGACCTGCTTCCCATTGATCTGGACTGTACGTTTACCCCTGATCATACCGGTGCCTCCCTGAAGGTTTCCCTTGACCATGTATATGCAGCAGGGGAGCAGGCTGCAAGGGACGGGTATTCACTGCTGATTCTCACCGACAGAAATGCAGCCCAAGGGAAGGCTCCGATACCCTTCCTGCTTGCAGCATCGGGGCTTCATAACCACCTGATCAAAAAAGGCCTCAGGGGAAAGGCGGGCATCATCTGTGAGACCGGTGAGGCCCGGGAGGTGATCCATATGGCCCTCCCCCTTGCCTACGGTGCAGATGCAGTCTGCCCGTATGTGGCGTTCCATACGGTCCGTGACCTCTCTGAGGAGGGGCTGCTGGGGGTGATCACCCCCGATGAAGCATCGGACAACTATGTGAATGCACTGAAGAAAGGGCTGCTGAAGACCTTCAGCAGGATGGGAATCTCAACACTCCACAGTTTCTTCGGAACCCAGATATTTGAAGCCCTAGGGCTGAGCAGGGAGGTAACCGATACCTATTTCACCGGCACGATCAGCCGCATCGGCGGGATCGGCTTGCGGGAGATCAGCCGGGAGGTGCAGCAGCGCATGGAGCGGGCCTTCCCGCAGCACACCCGGCAGCCGAAGCTTCTTCCTCCGGGGGGAACCTACCGCTACAGGAGGAATGAAGAAGCGCACTACTGGAGTCCTGAGGCAGTCTACAAGCTCCATCAGTCAGTCAGGAATGATGATTATGCAGTTTATAAGGAGTTCTCATCCCTTATGGACCGTGCGTACCGGGAATACGGGGAACTGCGGGGACTGATGGCATTCAGGAAGGACTGCACGCCCGTAGATATCAGCGAGGTGGAGCCGGTTGAGGCAATTACCAGAAGGTTTGTCTCTGCGGCCATGTCCATCGGATCAATTAATGCAGAGACCCATGAGACCATCGCACTGGCAATGAACCGACTGGGTGCAAAAAGCAACAGCGGGGAGGGCGGAGAAGATCCTGAACGCGGGCGCCCTGCCGCCCCTGGTGAGAGCAGGCGTTCCAGGATCAGACAGATCGCCTCCGGCCGGTTCGGGGTGACCACTGAATATGTGCTCCAGGCTGATGAGCTGCAGATAAAAATGGCCCAGGGTGCGAAGCCGGGGGAGGGCGGGCAGCTTCCCGGACACAAGGTTAGTGAATACATCGCAGCCATCCGTCATACCACGCCGGGAGTCACCCTCATCAGTCCGCCTCCCCATCATGATATCTACTCCATCGAGGATATAGCCCAGCTCATCCTGGATCTGCACACGGTGAATCCCGAAGCGGAAGTCTCTGTAAAGCTGGTGTCTGCACCGGGGATCGGTACGATTGCGTCAGGGGTTGCCAAGGCGCAGGCTGACCGGATTCTTGTCTCGGGGCAGAACGGGGGCACGGGCGCTTCTCCGCTGACGGCTATCAGGCATGCGGGCCTTCCCTGGGAGCTGGGACTGGCAGAGACCCAGCAGTCGCTTATCAGGAATTCCCTGCGGGAGGGGGTATACCTGCAGGTGGACGGCCACCTGAAAACCGGCAGGGACCTGGCAGTAGCCGCCCTGCTCGGTGCCGAGGAGTTCGGATTCGGAACCTCCCTGCTGATCTGTCTTGGATGTGTGATGATGCGCAAATGCCATTTAAACACCTGCCCTGTGGGAGTTGCCACCCAGGACCCTGAACTGAAAAAGAAATTCAGAGGCAAGGCAGTATACATCCAGCGGTTTCTGCAGTTTGCCGCCCAGGAGCTGCGGGAGGTCATGGCTTCCCTCGGATTCCGCACCGTCGATGAGATGGTAGGCCGGGTAGATATGCTGGAATTTCAGCCGGCGGTGAATACCTGGAAGGCCAACCAGGTGAACCTGGAGGAGATTCTCTCTCAGGAGCATCTGCATTTTTCCCATCCGCTTCACCGGGTGCGGCCCAGATACCAGGAACCGGCTTCCGCATGGGAGAGGACCCTGGAGCGCAAACTGGGCTCCTGGCTGGAAGAGGAGAGCCCGAAGCGGCTTATCAGGAGGAAGATCACCAACCGGCAGAGGACTACAGGGGCGTATCTCAGCGGACGGATTATCAAGCGCTACGGGCCGGAAGGTCTGCCTGAAGATTCGATCACCCTGCAGTGCACCGGAAGTGCAGGACAGAGCTTCGGCGCATTCCTGGTACCTGGGGTCACGCTGAAGCTGGCAGGAGAGGCGAATGACTACCTCGGCAAGGCAATGAGCGGAGGGAAGATTATTCTGCACCCCCAGCGCGGTTCCACGTTCCGTCCGGAGCGCAGCACCATCTGCGGAAATGTAGTGCTCTACGGGGCAACCGGAGGGGAAGTCTACATACACGGCACAGCCGGAGAGCGGTTTGCCGTCCGCAACAGCGGAGCAGCTGCGGTAGTTGAGGGAATCGGAGACCACGGCTGCGAGTACATGACCGGAGGTACCGTGGTAGTGCTCGGTCCCACGGGCAAGAACTTTGCCGCAGGGATGAGCGGGGGAATCGCCTATGTGTATGATCCCTCTGAACTCTTTGATATCCGCTGCAACCTGGACATGGTCGATCTGGAAAGCGTGTGGAATGCATCTGACAGGAAGGCGGTCAGGGAGCTGCTTGAGCGGCACCTGAAGTATACAGGAAGTACCCTGGCAGGGATGATCCTCAGGGACTGGGAGGCCCATCTCCCGCTGTTTGTAAAGGTAATACCCGTTGACTACCGGAAGGTGCTTGAGAGGATGAAGATGAACGAAGACCGGGACGGAGAGACCCTGTCAGCCACCGAGGAGGTGTATGATGGCTAGGAACAGACACACAGGATTCATGACCGTTGACCGCCGGGAACCGCCCTGCAGGGAAAAGGACCAGCGGATTGGGGATTTCCAGGGCATTGAAGGAATGCTGAGCAAAGATGAGCTGGCGAGACAGTCAGAGCGGTGCATGGACTGCGGAGTTCCCTACTGTCATGCCTTCGGCTGTCCGCTGGGAAACCGGATGCCCGATTACCATGATGAGCTCTGCGGAGGAAACTGGAAGGCGGCACTGGAAATCCTGCATGAAACCAATAATTTCCCCGAATTCACCGGCAGGGTCTGTCCTGCCCTCTGCGAGGCTTCCTGCACTCTTTCGGTGGGGTATGAGCCGGTGCTCTGCAGGCATATTGAAATGCAGATTGCTGAACGCGGATGGCAGGAGGGATGGATCAAGCCCCAGGAGATTCCCTGGAAATCAGGAAAAAGAACCGCAGTGATCGGCTCAGGTCCTGCCGGCCTTGCAGCTGCCCAGGAGCTTGTCCGCTGCGGTCATCAGGTGACCGTCTTTGAACAGTCCGACCGCATCGGCGGGATCCTCAGATACGGGATCCCGTCCTACAAGCTGGAAAAATGGGTCATTGACCGGAGACTGGAACAGCTCCAGGCAGAGGGAATTATCTTTGAGACGGAAGTCACCGTCGGGTCTGATATCTCTGCCCGGTATCTCCGCAAACATTTTGATGCGGTGCTGATTGCAGCCGGCGCATCCAGGCCAAGAGATCTGGAAGTGCCGGGCCGGGAGTTAAAGGGAATCCATACTGCCATGGAATTTCTTACCCAGCAGGCGCGGCTTCTCTCAGGGGACAGGGTGCCCCCGGAGGAATATATCGATCCGAAGGGCAAGCAGGTGGTGATCATCGGAGGAGGGGATACCGGCTCGGACTGCGCAGGCACTTCAATCAGGAGGGGCGCGGAAACGGTTACCCAGATAGAGCTTCTCGGGAAACCGCCGGAGATGCGCAGGGAGGAGAATCCCTGGCCGGAATGGCCGAATACCCTGAGGACGAGCACCTCCCATGAGGAGGGCTGTACGCGGCTGTGGAGTGTTCTGACCAAGCAGTTCTACGGCACAGAAGGACGGGTGAGGAAAATCGGGTGTGCGAAGCTGAACTGGGACAAATCAGGCTTCAGCGAAATTCCGGGTTCTGATTTTCTCCTTGATGCTGATCTTGTATTCCTGAGCATGGGATTCATTCCCGATGAAAATGATCCGCTGGCGGACTCCTTTTCCCTGGAAACCTCCCCGCAAGGATGGATTGCTGCAGGCAGGGACTATGCTTCCAGTGAACCGGGGGTGTTTGCTGCAGGGGATATCGTTACCGGACCTTCGCTCATCGTCCGGGCAATTCATCACGGCCGGAACGCTGCTGCACATATTCATCGCTATCTGCTCAGCTAAGTAAAGAGTAAGCAGTTCTACTGGACATCTTCCGGGTTGCTGCAGAGGATTCCTCTGACAAAGAGCTTCATCTGCATCGGTATCAGTTCATAGGCATCGAACCCGTATTCAGCTTCCAGGGCTTCCTTTCGTATCAGCACACGCTGGGAAAGGGAAAGGATTGAGTGGGTGATCACCTCCCCGGCTTTCACCGGGTCAAGGGTCCGGCAGACCCTGCCTGCTTTCTGCTCCTGTTCAATGATCTTCCTAAACGGGTTGGGGTATTTTCCCAATATGTTCCTTATTGCTTCTATATACCAGCTTTCCCCGTACTGATGGAAATAGGAATCAAATATGGCAGTGTAGCGTATCCTGTTTTCCTGTTCCTTCAGGAAGCTGAGGGCAGAATCCTCTATAATCTGTTCAAGGTCCTTCAGGGGAAAGGATGCATCCGGGGGAAAGAGGCTGGTGAAACTGCTGAGGATTTGATCAAGGACCTGCATTTCCACCGCAATGGCTAAATCTTCCTTCCTCCGGTAGTAGCGATAGAGCGTCTGCCGGCTGACCCCTACACGTTCAGCAATATCCTCCATCTTTGAATTTGCGATCCCTGTTTCAACAAAATACCGCTGCGCTTCCCTGAGGATGGTATCCATCCGTCTCTGCTGCAGGGATGACGGCTTCTTCAGCCTGCTGCGGCTCCTCTGTGCTGTTCCCATATTACCTGCTCCAGATTGGTCTTGGACTATACCGGTGCATATCCGGCAGGACCAACATAGCCAGTATACTGATAAATTCACTGCAGGAAAAGAGAAATCGGCAACGAAACTTGAGAAACTGCTGGCTTCCTTTCACCGGAATAGTGAAAAGTATCAAACAGGCGGAAAACTGTATTTCGTATAACTAAATGACATGGTATAGTCCAAGATATGACAAGGAACTTGATACTCATTAACACAGGAAACGGAAAAGGAAAAACAACAGCAGCACTTGGACAGCTTTGGAGGGCCCTCGGACACGGCATGAAG
>Ga0207421_10004076_pt1 | contig 17102 bp, 15 predicted proteins | sample SodLakKL_010_SED_4_FD_187542 | JGI IMG/M metagenome (GOLD analysis project Ga0207421, IMG submission 187542) | Alkaline sediment microbial communities from Lake Tanatar, Kulunda Steppe, Russia - 8KL_010_SED (SPAdes) (version 2) | ecosystem: Environmental > Aquatic > Non-marine Saline and... | reverse complement strand
CTTTGAGGCAAAGGTTGTAGCCGGTCGGCCTGCATGGAAGCAGGCCGCCTGAGGCCTAAAGCCTTAGATGGCGAATGCTAAAGCGTAACCAAAGCGAAAGCCTGAGGCTTTAGTCGTTGCCATTAGCCTCAGGTGAGCCGTCACCAGTCCAAAGGCAGCACGGTTGAGCACACACAAATATAATGTATACTTAAAGAGAAGAAAGTCAACCTGTAGATTATCCAGGAGGTGCCCCTACATATGAAGGTCTATTTTCACCCGGATTTTTTAAAGCATTATGCCTTCGACCCGGCAGCAGAACCCGGCAGGCTGGTTCCTTCTCTTGCAAAGTTAAAACAGAAATACTCGCTGCTTGAGCCTCGTTCAGCAACTACTGAGGAAATTCTCCGGGTGCACACCGAAAGACACCTGCAGAACATTGCCCGTGACGAATTGCTTTACCATACCGCCCTGCTATCAGCAGGTGCTGCCCTGGATGCTGCTGAAACCGCAGTAAGCGGGGAATATGCTTTCGCTCTCTGCCGTCCACCCGGACACCATGCTTCAATCGATTCCTGCTGGGGCTTTTGTTACTTTAACAACATCGCCGTAGCGGTAAGCAGCCTGCTTGCCACAGAAAAGATCAGCTCAGCCCTAATTGTAGATTTTGACCTGCATTACGGAGATGGAACAGACGACATCTTCCGGGGCAATGACCGCGTAAATTTCTGGCACTGCAGGACAAGCCATCCAGGACGTTTTGTCGAGACCCTTGAACAGGATCTTTCAAGTTACCGCCCGGAACTTGTTGCGGTATCAGCGGGGTTTGACCGAGGGGTTAATGACTGGGGCGGCATGCTGAGTGAAGAAGACTATGAAAAAATCGGTAGTTTGCTCGGCAATTTTGCGCAAAAGCATTGTAATGGACGACTCTTTGCCGTCCTGGAGGGAGGCTACAACCCGCAGGCCCTGGCAGTCAATATCGAGGCCTTCCTGCGCGGGCTCGAGGAGGGATAGCAGACTACTATTCCTCCTCGATTACGGGAGAAAAAATTGTGCTGGCCGCCCATTCTCTTTCCGGATCCCGGGGCACCTCTGTCTTGTAGTATCCCCCGTCCAGCCAGGTTTCCAGTTGATCGCTGTAGTGCGGACTGAGCGGGTGCCCGGATTGGCCGCCGGCAACGACAGCCCAGATATTAATCGGCTCTCCCATCTCAGCGATATAACGCAAGCCGGCTCCGCCAATTACTTCAAAGGGATTATCCAACGCGTAGCGGGCCCGGCCGGTGGTCATGTGATCTCCTCCGTAGGGATATGGGCCCCGGTTGAAAAGGTAATCGCCAATTACCGGCGCCACCCCGAGGTCATGTTCAAAAGCAATTGTTTGCATTTCATCCCAGCGCCATTTATCCGGATCCTGACCCATTTCATCAGCTACTTCTTCGACAGAGCGGGTATAGCTTGCCAGTAAAGGCTCTGCCAACCCTTCCGGAAGCCAGGCTGATTCTTCAAGCTCCAGCAGATATTCCAGCGAATTGTAAGCTACATAATCATGCTGAATAAGTTCCTTATACAAATCGAGACATAGTTTTTTGCGGAATACTTCTTCCATCAGGTTAAGATACCAGACTTGAAAAAGCGGCGCTGCGGCGGAATCTCTTTCATTGACCGGATTTTCGGCCCACTGCTCAAGCATAGCAAAACCTTCTCTTTCCAGTTGATCCAGCTCTCCTGTGTGCTCCTCAAGTATACTGAGAAACTCAGGGAGCCTTTCTGCGGCATGGCGGTTATACCAGTCATTTTGCAACCGCTTTGAATCCTCCAGGCTAACCGTTCCCACAGTGCCAAGCGAGTCAGCCAGGTGCTGTTTGCGGTAGGGGGGAGCATTATCAAGGCAGATAATATAAGGGTATTCTTCTGTTTCCACCCGGTGATTGGCAGTAGCAAGATAGCCCTCCGGTGGGTTTAAAACCTCCGGCATTTCTTCAAAAGGAACAAACCCTTTCCAGCCATAATTTTCTTCCCAACCGGGAAGAGGCATTAATCCTTGCCCTTGTTCTCTCAGCGGGATCTTCCCGGCAACCCTAAAACCAATATTGCCCCTTACATCGGCATAAACAACAGCCTGCACGGGAACTGAAAAATGAACCAGGGCATCGTTAAACTCCTCCCAACCGGTGGCCCGGTTTAATTGAAACACGGCATCGGCCGTACTGGTTTCAACTTCGTAGGCGGTCCAGCGTAAACTCATCGGCGGGTCATCAGAAATCAGGGGCCCGTTTTTAGTGTGGATAACCTCCACCACTTCCGGTTCTTCCCGGCCATCCACCATAATTTCTTTTTCTTCAACTTCTGCTTCGTACCACTCGTCTTCATACTTAAATTTATAAGGATCATCAGGGTGGCGCTCTTCAAGGAACAAATCCTGGGTGTCGCCAATATTGGTCATTCCCCAGGCGATATTTCTATTATTACCGATAATTACTCCCGGTGACCCTGGAATAGACCACCCGTAAAGGTTCCTCCTGGTGTCTCCTGTAATCGCCAGGGAGTTTTCATACCAGATTGAGGGCAACCCCAAACTAAGGTGAGGATCATTGGCCAAAACGGCAGAACCGGTAGCTGAAAGCCTTGGACTGATTACCCAGCTGTTGCTGCCCAGGCGGGGCACCGCCTTTAAGTGGTCCAAACTGGTTTCCTGCAATAGAGTAATTAATTCAGCTTTCTTAGGTTCACCACCGGAAATCTCATCTGCTCGTTGCGGGCTCCAAACTCGCGGGGTTTCCCAACCTTCATAAGGGGGAAGAATTTGATCAAACAATTCCTGATCGAGTGTTTCAGCCATGGCATAACGAAGGGTTTCTTCACGCCAGTTGCCGCCCAGGTCAAAAGCCATCAGGGCAATTATTCCAGCAGAATCAAGCGGTCTCCACGGCTCCGGTTCGAATCCCAACAGGTTGAACTCCACCGGAAGAGGGTTATTTTCTATGTAGGTGTTAACCCCCCGGGCATAATTCTCCAATATTTCTTTGCTTCTGGCGCTGGTATTTTCCAGCATCTGTTCAGCAATACGGTCCAATCCTACTTTTTTCAAGTACTGATCCGTAGAAAGTTGATCTTCACCCAGCACTTCACTCAAGCGCCCCTGCACTACCCTGCGCTGCAACTCCATCTGCCAAAGGCGGTCCTGGGCATGCAGATAACCTTGAGCCTGGTGCATATCGCTCTCCCGCTGCGCTTCCACAAAAGGCACTCCCCGGAAGTTGCGGTTGACGATTACTTCGTCTTCTAATCCTTCGAGCACTGCTTCTTTCTCATAATCGGGCAGGCCGGACCGTAGAAAAGAAAAGCCGAAAACAGCAGCACCGAGCAACAGAACAACAAGAATTCCGAGTCCTATAAACCACCCTTTCTTTCTCCTGCTCAAACCTGATAACCCCCTCTTAAACAGATGCTAGCGGTCTCTTTCCAAATCATAGATCAGTTTTTCCAGGTACCATTCCTCGGAGCGATCCGGGTAACGCTCCTTTAGACGCTCTATATGCCGATCAATAGTCTGGTCTGCTTCTTTTGGAGGAAGCTTCAATTGGCGGCGCGCTTCCTGCCTGAGCGACCCGGTTTTCCCCGTACCTGCCGTGATGCCGCCTGTTTTGCGGACAAAATATATAATCACCAGGATTACTGCTACGATAAGTATAATAATAAGCGGATCCATCAAATCCTCCTCCTCTTAACTTGCGCCAGGGCAACTTTTCTTAGTTTTAATTATATCATCCGAGTAAGATAATAGGCATATAAAATGATGCTGGGGGATGAGAAAAATTAATCGCTGCTGCGGAAGAGTTCCATCGCATGTTCCATGCTTTCTCCGGCCTGGCCATGGATCACCAAATCGGCCATGGCATCAAACGGTGTAGGTTCCCGGTTAATAATCACCAGTTTGGCGCCGCTATCTTTTGCCATTTGCGGAAGAAAGGCTGCGGGATAAACCACCAGGGAGGAACCTATACTGATGAAAAGATCGCAGGAACAGCTACGCTGTTGCGCTTCTTTTAAGGTCTTGATCGGCAATTGCTGGCCAAAAGCGATAGTTGCCGGTTTAAGGAGCCCTCCACACCGGGGACAATTCTCTACCATTTTCCCCTGTTCCAGTTGGCAGTACGCCTCTTCCCAGGGATAAGGAGCTTCACATTCCAAACAACGAATTTTCCACATATTGCCATGCAGTTCCAAAACCTTTTCCGGGCTGTTCCCGGCTTTCTGGTGCAGTTCTTCCACGTTCTGGGTAACCACTGCGCTTAGCTTGCCTAATTTTTCCAGTTCAGCAATTGCCAGGTGGGCCGGGTTAGGCTCTATCCCCTGGAATTCTTTCCAGCAAACCTGGAACAATTCCCAGTATTTGCTCCGGCTTTCAGAAGAAGAGACAAACTTTTGGAAAGTCATTTCTTCCGGATCAAAGCGGTCCCAGATTCCACCGGGACTACGGAAATCCGGCACCCCGGATTCAGTGCTCACACCTGCCCCGGTAAAAACTACTATATCCTGGCAGGCTTTAAGTAACCCGGCCAGGTGTTTAAGTTTATCCCCGGTCATTTTAGATCTCCTCCTTTATGCAAGGATTGGCAAATAAAAAGCCTCGCAGTAAATATTATAACCGGTTTGCCGGGCTAATTTGGAGGGCTTAAAGAAAATTGTCTCTGTGCAGCCGTGCTGCCTTTGGACTGAAGACATTGCGATAGAGCGGTTGCAATGGCCGACGAAGCAAAGGTTGTAGCAGGTCGGCCTGCACGGAAGCAGGCCGCCGAGGCCTGAGCCATGGATGGCGAATGCTAAAGGGCAACCAAAGCGAAAGCCTGCAGCTGAGTCGCTGCCATTAGCCTCAGGTGAGCTGTCACCAGTCCAAAGGCAGCTCGGCTGAGCAGTTGTTGAAAATTTATTCAGCGTGGACCATCTTTTCAAAAAACAGTTCCGCTACCCGGGGATCGAAATGTTTTCCCTTTTCGCTGCTAATGTAGTTCAGGGCCTGTTCGTTACTCCAGGCAGAGCGGTACGGCCGGTCGCTGGTCAGAGCATCGAATACGTCGATTACGGCGAATATCCGGGCCTCGAGGGGAATTTCCTCTCCTTTGAGGCCTTCCGGGTAACCGGTGCCATCATATTTTTCGTGGTGGTAATAAGGAATGTTCAAAGCCGGCTTGAGGTAGTCTATGGAAGAAAGCATTTCATAAGCCATACTGGGGTGTTTCTTCATTACATCCCACTCTTCATCAGTAAGGCTGCCGGGTTTAAACAGGATTGCATCAGGAATCCCCATTTTACCGATATCATGAAGCAAAGCACCACGGCGGATATGGACCAGTTGTTGTTCTAGCATCCCCATGGCCTGGGCCATTTCCACGGTCAACTCGGCAACCCGGCGGGTATGTCCTTCTGTTTCATAATCTCTTAATTCAAGCGCCCTGGCCCACCCTTCAATGGTGGCATCATAGGCAAGGGCCAGCTCCAGGTTTGCCTTCTGCAGGTCTTTGAACATGGTAGCGTTATCAATTGCTATAGCGGCCTGGGTACCCATTGCCTCAAGAAAGTTGAGCCATTCGGCATCCTTGTGAGGTTGCCTGTGCAGAAATATTTCTAAGACCCCTTTTATTTCTTCTTTACTGATCAACGGAACACTGATACAGCTGCTAAATCCTTCAGCTTCAAAAATGGCAGCGCATTTTCTGTCAGGGGCGTCTTCAACTCCGTTTACCTGGAACACCTCCCGGTTAAGTGCCGCCAGGCCGGCACAGGACTCTCCCAGGTAAACACTGTTTTTTTCAATGATATTTGAACGGAAACCCCTTCCGGCGGCATACTCAAGTTTATTTAAGTTTGGTCGTAATAAGAAAATACAGGCGGCATCTACATTGAGCTGGTTAATTACATGCTCCAGTAATGTATTCAGGGTCAGGCTTAAATCTAAATTGGCAGTTATGGCCTGGTCTACGGCGCGCAGGCTTTGCAGGTAATTCAACCGCTGCACGGTTTGCTCATGGAGGCTCAGGCGATGCACCGCCATCCCGGCCATCTCGGCAAGGGAATTAAGCATTTTAAGTTCCTGGGCGGATATTTTCCGGGGCAGCGGGACCGAAACAAAAAGAATTCCTACAGTTTCAGAAGCCGCTTGTATGGGAACACACGCCCCGCCCCATCCTTCCGGAATTTTATCTTTAAATTTCATCTGGGAATCGCTTGCAAAATCATCTGTAATATAGGGTTTCCCTGAACTAAAGACTGCCCCGCCGATACCTTCACCCGGTTTCAAAAGGGAATCGTCCAGTTCGGTAAACCAGCCCCTGGCTATGGCAAAATACAGTTCGCCGCTTTTTGTATCATAAAGCCAGATCGACCCGGCCTCTGCCTCTAAAGCTTTAAGAGTTTCATCGAGCATTAAGGGGAGCATTTCTTCCAGGGTCGCGGCAGCACGCAGGGCGGAAGAAACCGAGTACATCACTTCAAGTTCCTGCAAGCGTTGTTGAAGATGCTTTTCAGCTTGAGCCCGGTCCAACCGGGCCTGCTTTTGCTCCAGGGCTCCTTTAACTGCGAAGGGAAGGCGGGTAAGATGTTCCTTGATCACGTAATCGGCCGCTCCTGCCTTCATGCATTCCACCGCAGTTTCTTCATTCATCGAACCGGTCAGGATGATTAAAGGCAGGTTCGGATCATGCTTCAAAGTTATTTGCAAGGCTTCCATTCCATCAAATACCGGCATGGAATAATCAGATATTACCAGCTCCGGGTTAAACTTTTCCAGGGCCTCCAGGAGTGCATCCCTTGTATCCACCCTGCAGGATTCTATATTAAAACCGCCTTGTTTAAGTTCCCTTTCAGCCAGCTCCGCATCGGCAGCGACATCTTCCACAATTATTATCCGCAGTTGATCATTTTTATCCATGTAAGATAAGAGCTCCTTTCAGCCGGCCAGCAACTGTTAAAGAGGCGCCTGGTTTAGCACCAGCCAGTAAAGTCCCAGGTCTTTGATTGCCGCAGTAAACTTTTCAAAATCTACCGGCTTTACTATATAGCTGTTTACACCTAGCTCGTAGCATTTATCCAGATCATGATCTTCCTGTGATGAAGTAAGCACCACTATCGGGATTTTTTTGGTTCGCGGGTCGCTCTTCATTTCCTGGAGGACTTCTATACCATCTACCCTGGGCAGTTTCAAGTCCAGGATAACCACTTTTGGTTTATCCTCTATCTTTCTTTCGCTGTGGGCACCTTTAGCAAAAATAAATTCAAGTGCTTCTACACCGTCAGTTGCATGAACCACCCGGTTGGCCAGGTTGTTTTTCTTTAAAGAACGCATAGTAAGTTCAGCATCGTTAGGGTTATCCTCCACCAGTAAAATCTCTACCTCATTGTTATAACTACTCATCCTGCACCTCCTTTGATTCTCCTGCAGGAAGGGAAAAGTAAAAAGCAGCCCCCTCCCCGGGGCTCCCTTGTGCCCATACTTTTCCGTCATGCCGCTCAATGACCCGTTGCACTATAGCAAGACCAATTCCGGTACCGGTAAATTCACCCGTTCCATGCAGGCGCTGGAATACGCCAAAAATCTTATGGATATACTGGGGATCAAAGCCCACCCCGTTGTCTTTAACATAATACACCTGTTCCCCGTTATCAAAATAGCCGCCTACTTCAATTAGAGCTTTATCCCTGGGCTCAGTATATTTAACAGCATTAGATAACAAGTTTTGCCAGGCCTGCTTCAGTAAAGTGGGATCGCCAATCCCTTCAGGAAGTTCACCAACAGTAATATCCAGGCGACCTCGCCCATCCTCGGGGACCACTTCGCTGCAAATTGCTTTAACCAGCCCTGTCATATCCACGGTCTCTTTTCTGATCTGGTGCCTTGTCGCCCGGGACAAAACCAATAAATCAGTGATCAGTTGATCCATCTGTTGGGTATTATCATAGATAACCCTTAACAGGCGGTGGCCTTCTTCGTCTAACACTTCGCCATATTCTTCCAGAAGGATCCGGGTAAAGCCTTCCACCGCCCGCAACGGGGAGCGCAGGTCATGTGAAACCGAATACGTAAAAGCTTCCATTTCCCGGTTTGAAGCCTCCAGCTGGGCCGTGCGTTCTCTTACCCGCCTCTCCAATTCCTGGTTTAGGTTTCGCAGGGCATTTTCAGCCTGCTTGCGTTCTGTGATGTCGATCATAAACCCGCGCAACTTTACCGGTTTCCCGTTTTTTAATTCCACATTTACATCATCCTGCAGCCAGGCCACACTACCGTCCTTCCTCAAGAAACGGTATTCAAACACATGGTCTTCTCCTCGCTCGGCACACTGAGCACAGTATTGACTGACCCACTCCCGGTCTTCCGGGTGGATGTGCCTGGTCCAAAAGCTCAAATTTTCCCATTCCTCCGGGTCATAACCAAGGATCCATTTTACCTGGGGAGCTACGTAAGTCCAAGCATCTTGAAGGATATCATATTCCCACAAGATTGCCCCGGCAGATTCAGCCAATTTGCGATATTTTCCCATGCTTTCTTCCAGTTGATCCTGCCTTAACTTCAGTTCTTCTCTATCGCAACGCTCGCGTTCTAAGTTTTCCAACCAGTGCTCAACCTCGCGGCCACTTTTTTCGTGGCCCAGGTAGTCTTCCGGATCCAGGTAGTAAAAGTTTTTGTAGATTTGCTCACCCTTGATTAATAAAGGATGGGTCAGGATTACTCCCTTGATAATCGAGGGGGCAAACTTATTGCGATCATACTGGCAAATCCCAGTACAGGGATAGTGTGGAAAAAGATCACGGTTAAGTTTGGCTTCGTATTCGAGAAGCCGATCCGAGCCGACATAGCCGCGCAGGACCCAGCTCATTTCCCCGGTAACCCGCAGGGCGGGGTACCCTTGATCAAGGGCTTTTTCAGTTTCTTCTATCAATAGGCGGATCATCGAATCGGGATCAAAGAACCCTTCCCGGCTGTATGCCTGGGTCTCGTGGACCACTGCCAGTTGCCCTTTCTGCTCTAACTTTTCCACATCCAGGCCGGCTTCCCGGAAAACTATCCTGATCTGATCAGCCGTACTGGAGTCCACTACGTAAAGGCACTTATCTCCACGGTCCAGGCCGGCGATCATGAACGGCACAATCGCCTTTTTCCATTCTTCGTAACTCTCATAGATCAAGCACAAGTGATCGTGAGGCTCAAGCGCTTTTATGCTTTCCTGAAGGCTTAACATTTCGAGGTCCTTGTAATTATGAGCATCAATTATAGAAATCTTATACCACCCCTTGGGGAGAGTGCTTGTAATTATAAAATATGCAAATTCAAAATGCTTTAAGTATAATTAGTTCTCGTCACTAAGGAAAATCCCTGCCGGTGAAGTAATCAAGACTACTTAATATTTAGGGTCAATTGAAGATCAAACATAAGGCGAAGTTTACTATAAAAAATGTTGCACAAACAGCAAGGTAAAATGCAATATTTCCCCTTTAACCTATCGCTATACTTACATTATATCACACCTGACAAACCTCACTGCAAATGATTCTTCATTGCTTAAGTGAGCTGCCAAGACCGGTAACAAAAGCAAGCTCAAACATCCTTTCCTACAATCTAAACAGGCATTTTAACTGCGTCATCCCGGCTGCATTTTTCTAGTCCCTGTAAACACCTCCCTGCCAGCTTTATAGTGACTGATTAGCAGTAAGCTGGTTGATGAAATTCATCATCTCCCGGTAATGGGTTCCCTTCCAGTAAACTCGTTTGCAACCGGGACAGCGGCTGAATTCGCTGCAGTATTCCAGTACTCTTTCAGGAACCCGGTCTTTCACCTCGTCCGTTGAAGCTTTGGTGAGCTCCTGGTTGCACTGCATGCACCTGGTAAAGGGGCGGATCGATTTAAACAGGTCAAACCGGGACAGCACTTCTTCGACCTGGTCGCGCGGCTCCATTGAGCGAACCAGGTAACCATGGGTTACTATAGAGCGCTTCAACAGGCCGCGATCCCTGGTTAAAAGAATACGCCACTCAGCGGAGGAAATTTCCGCTAACTCTTTATCGGTATAGCTGTTCCGGTAGAGAGTATCAAACCCGAGCATACGCAGGTAAGAGGCAAGCCTGCCCAGGTGAGTATCAAGAATAAACCGCGTTTCACGCAGAGGTTCCGGCCTCACCTGCAGGACCGGTGAAATATCGAGGGATTCAAACACAGGATAGACACTGATCTGGTCGCCATCTTTCAGCTGCCGGGAAAAATCTACCGATTCCCCGTTGACCAGGATCAAATCAACTTCGGTGTGGGGAACACCAAGTGATTCAATTAAGTCTTTAACAGCCGGGGTGCCGGAAAAAGAATGGGTAAAAGTAACCTGTCTTTTGTGGGAAGGAAGAAAATCGTTAAGTTCGGCATAAAACCGGATATACGCCATAGAAGGCATCAAACAGCCTCCTGCTTGGTTCTACAGCGAAAGATTAAAATTCAAGCGGCGACAGGGAGACAACTCTTAGCGTCCTGGAGCGCAACGAAGGCCGAAGAAAAGACAATAGAATCATTCTTCGTGGCTCAGCGGACACCGGTATCTGACACATGTTTCGCTGTAGTATTAGTAATTGCTAAAAACTAAACCGCCAACCTTAAACCAAAAACTTCGCATATGCGCTTTTTAAGTCATAAGCTGGCACTGAAAAAGATAATTCTTTAACTCTTCATCCATCTCAGCGGTCATTTCCTTAATTTCAAGGGCAATTTTGTGCTTGCCAGGGGGAACCGCCTCTAAGAGCCTCACTACTTCCCCGGAAAAGGCCAGCTTTGAACCCCCGGGGATCTCAATGGATAGCTCCAGGATATCCCCCTCAAAAAATTTGCTGTCGCTTTCTAACTCCACGCTGCAACCAATACGGGAGATATCTACCACCCTGCCCTCTAAAACTTCTTGCTTAAAACTAAATGAACAGGGAAGATCAACTTTAAACCTGGAATAACGTCTTAAGGAAGTCTTCTCGATTTGTTTAGGTTTGCAGCAAACCAGCAGGGGTTTTTCTCCCGGACGGTTTTCAATAACACATACATTGGTTACATAAGCCTGGTTGTCCATCTTTTTTTTACACCACAGGGTCAACTCGCGCCCCTCATCAATCAAAACCGGCTTGCCATCTTCAACAGGACTTTGCAGCACCAGATATTCACTTTCTAAGTCTTCAACTTTGGTATCATAACCTTTAATAGAGTTTTTGTCCGCTGCTAAGTTCAACCTTACGGGAGCTCCGGTGTGAAATAACTCCTGCAAAAAATCATTTTCACCCATTAGAAATCATCCTTACAAACTGTGGTATAGAACTTTTTCTCCATGAATAATTAAACTCCTTCTTAAAGGTGCAGAATTTTTTTTAATACCCGTAAATATAGAAGCACGGGGACGGAAGCACGGGGACGGGGGTAGTGCTTCCTAAGCACGGGAACGGGAAGGGATAGCCTGCAGCTGAGTCGCCGCCATTACCCTTAGATGAGCCGTCACCAGTCTAAAATACGGCACTGTTGAGGAGACACAAGGGAAGAATACTTCGCTTGCAAACGCAAATATCTGTTGGACATGAAGCTAAAAGATCCTATATAATGCACATGGCACTTTAATGTAAGCCGCCCTGTGACAGGGAAATAACTCAGCCATTACCCGTTACAAGGAGACAATATGATAGAAAAACACGATGAAAGTGAAACGAAGTATGCTCACGTCTTATTCGACTTAGACGGCACATTGACCGACTCCGCCGAAGGGGTAACCAGGTCTGTGCAATATGCTTTAAAGAAATTTGGCATTAATGGAGGCCCTGAAGATCTAAGATCTTTTATCGGGCCGCCCCTGCTGGAATCATTTCAAAATATATACGGGTTCAGTGAAAAAGAAGCCCGAAAGGCAATTCAACATTTCCGGGAATACTACCGGGAAAAGGGAATTTATGAAAACCGGCTTTACCCGCATGTCCCTGAAATGCTGCAAGAGCTAACCGCTAAAGGCTCAAAACTCTACCTGGCAACTTCAAAGATGACCCGCTTTGCCGAAAAAATCCTGCACCATTTTTCTATAGATAGCTATTTCACCTTTATCGCCGGAGCCACCCCTGAAGGCACCAGGGTGGAAAAAGACGATGTGATTTCCTACTTGCTCTCTCAAAACAGCAACCTGGACAAATCAAAAACCGTTATGGTCGGGGATCGTAAACACGATGTCATCGGCGCTACCAGGTGCGATCTCGATTCAATCGCTGTCACCTACGGTTATGGTTCAATCGAAGAGTTACAGGAAGAAAAACCCTCTTATCTGGCCCATTCAGTGCCCGAACTTAAAGAATTGCTCCTTTCATAAAATGCAACTTGGCTCTATCTCAATAGTAACAATGTTTTCATGAAATTTGTCGATCCGGCGGAAAAATGTTATAGTTAATGGTGTCACATAATAACTATACTGTGCTACGAAAGGGTGCATTTAAATGAAAAAAATGGCCGCATGGGAGGAAGTAGTTAATTTTCACGGTCACAGCTGCCTCGGCCTGGCCATGGGCTACCGGGTCGCAGAAGCTGCTTTAAAAGAGCTGCAGAGCAATCGCGACATAGATGAAGAAATTGTCACCATTGTAGAGAATGACAACTGCTCTGTAGACGCTATCCAGTATATAACCGGCTGCACCATGGGTAAAGGCAACCTGATTTTTCACGATTATGGCAAACCAGCCTATACTTTTATCAGGCGGTCGGATAAAAAAGCAGTCCGAGTTATCGCTCACGGCCCTGATGAAGATAAGTTTCCGGAGCTGGCTAAGCTGCGCGAAAAAGTATTCAGCGGAAAAGCCGACCAAAAAGAAGAGGAGCGCTTTTCAGAATTGAGCGCTGAAGCGCTCCGGCAATACCTGGAAGACCCACTCGACAACGTAGTTACGATTAAAGAGACTGCCGCGGAGATGCCTGAAAAAGCAAGAATTTTCAATTCAGTAATCTGCAGCGAATGCGGTGAAAAAGTGATGGAACCGAGAGCAAGGGTCAAAAACGGTCAACCTGCCTGCATTCCCTGTGCCGGGGAATACGACAGCCGAGTATAATTTTGAAGGCCGGAATCCTTGGTTGGCTACTTTATAAACCCCCTCATATAAGGTATAATAATATTTATAATATTAGGATTTACTCTTATTTGAGGGGGATTGCCTTGGGGTAGAAAAGTTGCTGGCCTGGCTAGTATTGCTGGTAGTGCTGGCTCTGATTGCTTCCGGAAAGTTTAGGATAGATCTGGTTGCCCTGGGGGGCCTATTTTTTCTGGGCCTGATCGGTGCGGCCGAACCCCAAACTATTTTTTCCGGATTCGGTCATCCGGCCCTGGCCACGATTATTGCTGTCTTTTTAGTCAGCCAGGGCATTGTTGAATCAAACCTCCTGCGGGGACTGGGCCAGGCTGTGGCCAGGCGTCTGCGCACTTTACACGGACAAACCCTGAGTATTGCCGCAGTCGGGTCGTTGCTTTCAGCTTTTATGAATAATGTCGGCGCTGTCGGCCTGATGCTGCCCACTACAGTAAGAATGGCCAAGCGTTTTGGGACCGAGCCGGGCAGTTTCGGCCTGCCCCTGGCCATGGCTTCGATTTTGGGAGGCGCGGTTACCCTGGTTGGCAGCGCTCCCAATATTATTATCGCTTCATACATGTTTTCAGCCACCGGCCAATCATTTAAAATGTTTGATTACGCTCCCCACGGATTGGCTATGCTGAGCCTGGTTTTTCTTTTCTGGCTGTTTTGCAAGTCCTGCGGCATTAATCCGGTTGGAAGCGTTTCTAAGAGGACAAATGATGATTCCTGTGCCCAAAAAACACCGGGGAAAGCTTCGAGCCTGGAAAGCGGTAACCAGCCCCCCGGAAGCGAGCAAGTTGAGCCCGATAAGTTTAAAGATGCCCGGATAACCGGCGAACTAAGGGGGGAAAATAATAGCCTGGATGAGAAATTTTCTTTTTCACCTTTTTCTAACCGGCAAAAAATAATTACCCTGGTCATCCTTCTGGCAGCCGTAATCTCTGTTAGTTTTGGTTTTTTACACCCCGCCTTTGGTTTCGGCATTGCGGCATTATTAATGATTGCGGTGGGGGTACTAAAAATCTCTTCGGCTTACCAGAGTATCGATTTAAAAATAGTTTTATTCCTGGGTTCCATGCTTGGCATCGGAAAAACCCTGGAACAAACCGGAGCGCTTGCTCTTTTATCTTCGGTTTTAACCGGTTTCACCCAGGAACTTTCGCCTTTTTGGGTTATTGTAATGATAGTCTTTGTATCATCACTTTTGTCTAATGCAATCAACAATTCTGCAGCGGCCGTATTTATGGCGCCGCTGGCAGTGGGAATTGCTTCAGGGGGCAAAATAGAAACGGCGGCAGCTTTAATGGCCACCGCAGCCGGGGCTAATTTAACCCTGCTGATACCCACTCACCAGGCCGCTCTAATGGTTATGAGCAAGGCCCCTTTTCCGTTTAGATCATTTATGCGGTTTGGCCTGGTTTTATCTGTTTTATCTATATTTGCTGCTTCTGCGGTTATCGCCGTTGTCTGGCAATAATTCATTTACCGGTCAGCGGTTTAAAGATATACTGGCAGAAACATAATTAATCAACACCCAGCCAGTATATTGATAATAACAAAATTTAAAGGAGGACAACCTGATGCATTTTGCTCAAATTTATACGCCGGGAATCGCCCAGTGTTCATACGTGATCGGCAGTGGCAAAAAGTGCGTAGTCGTGGATCCGGTACGCAATATAGAGCCGTACCTGGCCAAGGCCAAAGAATTTAACATGGAAATCGCGGCGGTGCTTGAAACCCATCTTCACGCCGACTTTGTTTCCGGTCACATGGAACTGGCTGAAAAAACAGGGGCACAAGTTTACGCTCCCCAGATTGGCAACTGCACTTTTCCCCATCATGCTCTTGAGGACGAAGAAGAATTTACCATAGAAAACCTGCGTTTCAAAATGCTTGAGACCCCGGGCCACACCCCGGATTGCACCATCACCCTGGTTACAGACCTGGAAAGAGGAGAAGAACCGGTGATGGTTTTTACCGGTGACACCTTACTGGTAGGCGATGTGGGCCGCCCGGACCTTTTCCCCAACCGGGAAGAAGAACTGGCAGAAAGCCTTTTTGAAAGTATTAAACGGATAAAAGATCTGCCGGACCATGTGGAAGTTTATCCCGCCCACGGGATGGGATCGCTCTGCGGGCGGGCTCTTTCAGCCAAGCTTTGGAGCACAATCGGCACTGAAAAACAGCAAAATTACGCTTTGCAGCACGAAGATCTCGATGCTTTTAAAAAAGAGCTGTTGACCGGCATGCCTGCAGCCCCCGATCATTTTGCCCGCTGCACCGAAATTAACCGCCAGGGGCCGGTTTTACTAAAAGATACTTTACCCACCAAACCCTTTAGCCCGGGTGAAGTCTCGGAAGCTATAGATAAAGGCGGCTATTCCGTAGTCGATGTCCGCACTTTCCATTCCTTTGCTTCCGCCCATGTCCCTGCATCTTACAGCCTTAGCAAGCACGGCAATTTGCCTACTTTCGCCGGCTGGCTAATTCCGCCTGAGGACAATCTAATCCTGGTGATGGATCATCAAGACGACCTGGAAAAAATTAAAGATTCACTGCAGATCGTAGGTCTTGACAATATCGAGGGCTACCTGGATGGGTCGATTGAAACCTGGATCAAAGAGGGCTTCCCTGTAAACCATGTTGAAACAATGTCGGTGCATAAACTTTGCGATTTAATGGAAAAATACAAGGTTCTCGCCCTGGACACACGGGCTGAAAGCGAATATAACGAAGCGCATATCAAAGATACCATTAACGTTCCCACTCAGGATATCAGGCACCGTTATGTGGAGTGGGACCCTGAAAAACCGGTGGTTGTTTTATGCAACACCAGCAACCGCTCCATGACAGCAGCCAGCCTGCTAAAACAAAAAGGGTTTAAGCGAGTTTTAAACGTGATGGGCGGCACTACCGCCTGGGCTGCTGCTGGTTTGCCAATGCAATCCGGCGGTGATGAACAATGATCGAAAAGGTATTGCAAGGTATTTTCGTTCATCCCTGGCCCTTTTGGGCCGGGGGAATCATTATCGGCCTGTTGGTGCCACTGCTCTATTATTACTACAACACCGCCCTTGGAGTATCCACCGGCTATGGAAACCTGGTTAAAATATTTTTACCGGCCGGGCATCTTAAGTGGGTAAAAACTAAATTTGCAGATACCTTCAGCTGGCGGGTTTATTTTATCGTTGGGATCATCCTGGGCGGCTTAATATCTTCCCTTTTTTCCGGTAATTTTGGCTTTACAGCTGAAATGGGGCGGTTTACCGCTTTTGCAGGATGGCCGGCGATCATCAATGCCGTTTACTTTTTTGCCGGCGGGCTCCTGCTCGGCCTGGGTGCTCGTATCGCCGGGGGCTGCACTTCCGGCCATAGCATCCATGGCATTTCCAACCTGCATTTTTCCAGCATCATGGCCACTGCCCTGTTTGTAATTGGCGGGATAATATCTGCCAACCTGGCTCAAGCCCTTATAATGGGAGGTGCCTGGTAATGAATAAAAAACTTGGCTTTTTAGGCTTCGGGATTTTATTCGGGTTTGCCCTGAGCAGGTCCGGCGCCTCCGAATATGACCTGATCGTCGGCATGTTCATCGGTGAAAACTATACCCTGGTAGGCGTAATCGGTACAGCGATCATTGTCGGATTACTCGGCATGCAGGTTTTAAAAAGAACAAAAGGGGTAACGAAAAAAGGCGAACCGTTGAAAATAAGCGAGAAAAAACTTGGCCCCTGGAGCCTTTTCGGCGCAGCCTTATTTGGCATCGGCTGGGGGCTATCCGGTGCCTGCCCGGGAACAGTGCTGGCTCAACTGGGCGAAGGCAAAATATACGGCTTTTTCACCTTTGTAGGGATGATTTTCGGCACCTATATTTATGCCCGCCTTAAAGAAAAGCGTGCGGAAATATAAATTAAAAGTATCTGCTAGCCGTGCTGCATTATGGGCCGGCGCCTGCTTATCAAGGAAAACAGGCAAAAAAGTGTGTCAACAACCCCGTCCCCCTGGCACT
>Ga0207421_10004074_pt1 | contig 17106 bp, 14 predicted proteins | sample SodLakKL_010_SED_4_FD_187542 | JGI IMG/M metagenome (GOLD analysis project Ga0207421, IMG submission 187542) | Alkaline sediment microbial communities from Lake Tanatar, Kulunda Steppe, Russia - 8KL_010_SED (SPAdes) (version 2) | ecosystem: Environmental > Aquatic > Non-marine Saline and... | reverse complement strand
GTGAGATATTGTGACACCCGCAGACGAAAGGGCGGGCAAACAGTGAACACAAACATTGCCCTAAACCGTGAGGCCAATGGCCTACTCTACAATCAGAAAATGCTGGATGAAGCACCCGTTGACTGGGGCGGGACGCGGTGCTAGATTGATAATGATTGTTATTATCATAATCGGGTGGCGCGATATCAACTTGTACTTATCTCATATCGGCCGCAGTCGATGGCGTGGACAGGGGAACGAATGGATATCAGGACCGCATCTTTGTGGACATTGGGCATTCTCGTTGTGGGGATCTTTGTCCTCATTTTCGGTGGCGACGAAGTGGCATGGGCAGTAAGCGAGGCCGACTCCCTAACCCTCGCACTACTCTGCTTTCTGCAGGTCGTCACCCTGGCGATGAGTGCATACCAGTGGTATCGGCTGCTGGTCAATCTGAGGGCGAATATCAGCTTCTCCCATGCGTTTGTCATCCACCTGTCGGGGGCTTTTGTGGAGAGTGTAACGCCTTCCGTGAAGGTCGGGGGCGAGGCAGCAAAGATCTACCTCTCTCGCCGGGCCACAGGGCTTCCCGGGGGACAGCTGCTCGGTGCGGCGATGGCGCACAAATATCTGTCCCTCCTGCCTTTTCTGGCCATCCTGGTTCCAGTTGTCGCCACGTCGGTGTCCACGCAATATCTCTCATTGTGGGTTGTGTACTCGTTCCTCATTCTGGCTTTTGTGTTCGCCCTCTTTTTCCGTCTTATCCATAAAGAAGGATATGTCCGCACCGCCCCCGATGGGTCCGAGTCTGAGCATGACGGGTTGCGGGGCGCCTTCTCAGCGGTGTTACGTCGGACAGTGGCACAAGTCGGGGAGGCGGCGCAGTACTCACGGTATCTCGTCTCCGGGAGCGAGCGCGGTATCTTGCTCGCAGTCTCCGCCCTCATCTGGATGCTCTATCCGGTCAAGGTATACCTCGTGGCATCGATGCTCGGACTTGATGCGGGCATACTGAATGTTGTCGTCTCCACCTACTCTGCCTACGTGCTCAGTATGATTCCGTTGACTCCCGGGGGGCTGGGAACTTTTGAGGGTTCAATGGCAATCATGCTGGCGCGTGGGACATTGACCCCGGCCGAGGGCCTCGCGGTGGCCCTCCTGACCCGTCTGGTCACCTTCTGGTTTCCCCTGGTTCTTTCAGCGGGAGCGGCTGCCACTACTCTATGGAAACACGTGGGACCTGCTAATTCTGACGAGTCCTGATTGCCGTTTGCTGTCACAATGCCCTCCATCTGCTGGCTCCAGCTCCTGCAATAATGTGTTGGCCCATTCGGGCTCACCCGGCTGCTGCGCCGGTGGGGCATTAGGCTGGGCAACCTACTCTGTTTCGGGTGGGATCCGCATGGCATCTGGTGAGAGATCACCTCTCAAACAGTCCTAACCACCACGCAAAACCCGAACAATGTCGCGATATCTCGCAATAATAGTTGCTATAGTACGAAGATTCTATTATACTATCCTTGGAATGTTCAGATACTCTGTTGGGGGTGGTAGTGTTGTTGATCGAGCCAGCTACAGCCGATGACGTGGTCGAATTCGCCACAGAACAGGATGTACATTTTGTGCGGTTGCAGTTCACGGACATTTCCGGCATACCCAAAAATGTAGAGGTGCCTGTACGGATGCTGCCCACGGTGCTGCGTGACGGCATAGCCTTTGACGGATCCTCCATTGAAGGGTTTGCCCGTATCTACGAATCCGACATGTATCTTCAGCCGGATCCGGAGACCTTTCTGATCTACCCGTGGAGAGAAGATGTCACGGAGGGGCCGCTCGCGCCCATCAGCAATGGCCATCGACGCACAGCTCGCATTATCTGTGATGTGAAGACGCCCGATGGTGAATCTTTTCCGGGTGACCCTCGCTATGCTCTGCGGCGGGCCGCGGGTCGCGCAGCCGATCTGGGGTTTACTGCATGTGCTGGCCCCGAACCTGAATTCTTTCTGCTTCGAAAGGATTCCGATGGAGACGTAACGCTCAACACGCACGATTACGGTGGTTACTTCGATCTGGCCCCCCTCGATCTGGGGGAAGAAGTGCGCAAGGACATTGTCCTCGCACTGGACTCCATGGGGTTCAATATCGAGGCAGCTCATCATGAAGTGGCTCCTGCGCAGCACGAAATCAATTTCCGGTACAGTGACATCCTGGACACTGCAGACAAGATTGTGACCTTCAAGCTGGTGACGAAGACGGTGGCCGGGTTTCGGGATCTGCACGCCACATTCATGCCCAAGCCAATAACGGGGCAGAGCGGCTCCGGCATGCATCTACACCTGTCGCTCTTCCGCGATGGTGTCAATGCATTCTACGATCCGGACCAGCCCTACAACCTGTCCAGTATCGCCCGCCATTTCCTGGGAGGGCTGGTGCGTCACATCGGGGCAATTACCGCGCTGGCCAATCCCACTGTGAATTCCTACAAACGCCTGGTTCCCGGATACGAGGCCCCGGTCAATATATCCTGGGCGCGACACAATCGATCAGCCCTGATCCGCGTTCCCTCGTCTGCAACGCCGGCGACTTCCACCCGGCTCGAGTTCCGTTCGCCGGATCCTTCCTGCAATCCCTATCTCGCCTTTGCTGCCATTCTCCAGTCCGGGCTGGACGGGATAAGACGGGAGATTGATCCGCCGGAACCAGTGGAGGAGGATATCTACAGCATGACGCGAGAGGAACTCAGCAGCCGATCCATCGATGTGCTGCCCCGGTCCCTCGATGAAGCTCTGGATGTTCTGCAGGAGGATGAAGTTGTGGTGGAATCTGTCGGCAGCCACATACTCGAGAGATTCTTGGCGGCCAGGCGCACTGAGACAGCGGAGGCGCGGCTTGAGGTCACGCCCTGGGAAGTGCAGAGATATTTGCATTCTCTGTGATCTTTGATTGGCATGCGGGGGGTGCAGTCTGTATGAATGCCCCCCCGGCAGCTGCGGGTGGTCGGGCGGCGCAAGATTGCAACGTTTGATTCCGCATTATTCATTGATGGGAGGTGACTTTTCCGGCTCGTGCAGATCATCTCTCATGACCTGCTCCCCCCCGCTTCGGCTACCGGTACGGGATACTCGCCGGAGAAGCAGGCAGTGCAGAACTGCTCCACTGTACCCCCCGCAGCTGCAGCGGTACCCTCTATCGAGAGGTACCGCAGAGAATCTGCGCCGAGCAGTGTTCCGGTCTCGCCTACCGACCGTCCCGCTGCTATCAACTGCGAGCGGCAGCTGGTATTGATTCCGTAGTAGCATGGATGTCTGTACGGGGGAGATGTTATGCGGAGATGGATCTCTTCAGCTCCGGCCTCTCTGAGTAGTTGAATCAGAGCTCTGGAGGTGGTTCCCCGCACAACCGAATCATCTACTAAAATCAAACGGCGCCCCTGCACCACTTTCTCCAGGGGGTTGAATTTCAGTCGTACTGCCAGACGGCGCAGTTCATCCCCCGGTTGAATGAACGTTCGACCCACGTAGCGATTGCGAACCAGCGACATTTCGTATGGTAGTCCTGCCTCTTCAGCGTATCCCGAGGCGGCCGAGAGGCTTGAGTCGGGCACCCCGGAGACCAGGTCGGCTGCAATGGGGTGTTCGCGCGCGAGTATTTGTCCCATCTTCTTGCGAATCTGGTGCGCATTCCGAGCTCCAATCTTGCTGTCGGGGCGTGCGAAATAGATGTGTTCGAATATGCATGGTGTGCAACGGCATGACTCGGGTCCGAGACCCGAACTGTGCATCTGGTCCTGCCCTATGTACAGGAATTCACCCGGTTTGACCTCACGCTCGAACTGCGCTCCAACCGCATCCAGAGCGCAGGTCTCTGATGCTACCATCCATGCTCCTTCTATGTGGCCCAGGCAAAGGGGTCGAAGTCCATGTGGGTCGCGGGCAGCGTAGAGTGCCTTAGGGGTCAGGAAAACGAGACCGTAGGCGCCGCGCACCTGACGCAGGGCGGCACGCAGCCTTTCTCCGATGCCCTCTTCCCCGGCTCTGGCCGTCAGGTGCGCGATCACCTCCGTGTCGGAGCTGGTCTGAAATATGCTGCCCTCTGTTTCCAGCTTGCGTCGAAGAGCTGCCGCATTGACCAGATTTCCGTTGTGCCCAAGGGCCACCGAATGCCCGTCGATTTGAACCACGAGAGGTTGAGCGTTGAGTAGAGAGCTCTCCCCGGTCGTCGAGTACCTGACGTGGCCTATGGCCATCTCGCCTTGCAGACAATTCAGGTCGTACCCGCTGAAAACGTCGGACAGCAATCCGGTCCCCCTGTGTGTCACCAGCTCAGTTCCCTCTTGATTGCAGGCGGTAATTCCCGCTGACTCCTGCCCACGGTGCTGTAGTGCGTAAAGCCCGTGATGGACAAGCGCTGCCGCGTGCGGATGGCCCACTACCCCACAGATTCCACATTCTTCCCTCAGATTCTCTGTCAGGTCAGCCCCTCCCCTCTGGCACGGCAGAGGCTTGGTACTGAGGCCCTCAGTATCAGTTCACCGTTGACGTGCACCTGCACTTCGCTTCCGCCCACCGTGCCTATGCGCTCGACGGGGCACTGTGTTTCTCTGGCGAGACACACCAGGGTGTCGATCTGATCCTCCGGTACGGTCAGCAGATAGCGGGGACCCCCCTCGCCGAACAGGAGCTCGTCTGGTCGCCGGGAGTCAGTCAGATCCAGTCGACATCCCAACCCTTCATCCGAGGCTGCCCCGCACTCACTCACGGCGATCATCAGCCCTCCGTCCGAGATGTCGGTTGCTGAGTGGACGGCGTCCTCCATGATCGCGCGCCGGCACAGTTCTCCGGCTCGCCGCTCTGCGTCGTAGTCCACCTCCGGTACCGGTCCCTCCTGCAACCCGTGCATTATGTTCAAATACTGGGAGGCTGCCAGTTTCGCCGTATTGATCTGTCCCGCCATGAGGACGGCATCGCCGGGCCTCTGGAATCCCCTGCCCGGGCACCTGCTAACGTCATCCACAGAGCCCACCATGCCGATGACCGGGGTGGGAGCAATGCCCCGGTCGAGAGTCTGGTTATAGAAGCTGACGTTGCCTCCGGTCACCGGTGTGTTCAGCTCCCGGCAGGCTCGGGCCATGCCCTGCACAACCTGTTGAAAGGCGTGCATGACTTCCGGGTGTTCGGGGTCTGCGAAATTGAGGCAATTGGTCACTGCCAGTGGTTCGCCGCCCACGGCGCATATGTTCCGGTAGCTTTCCGCCACGGTCTGTGCCGCGCCCCGTTCGGGGTCGAGCCGACACAGCATGCCATTGCCATCGGTGACCAGGGCCAGCCCGCGCTCCGTCCCCTTGATGCGCAGGACTGCAGCGTCAGCCCCAGGTGTCAGGACTGTATCTATACCCACCATGTGATCGTACTGGCGGTAGATGGAGCGTCGGGAGCAGAGATTTGGATGCGACAGCATCTGGAGGAGAGCATCCCCTGCATCATGCGGAATCGGAATCTCTTCCGCGCCTGCCTCCCGCGCCGCACAATCTGACGGGGGTCGCGTGGGTCGATCGTACCTGGGGGCGCCGCTGGTCAGACTCTGTACCGGTATGTGGGCCAGAATCCGCTCGCCGTCCCGGATGCTCAGAACCTCGTCGTTCGTAACCTTGCCGATACAGGCAGCGTCCAGTTCCCAGCGGCGGAATGTCTCTTCTATTTCTTCCTCACAGCCTCTTCGCCCGATGACCAGCATGCGCTCCTGCGATTCACTGAGCATTATCTCATATGGCGTCATGTCGGACTCTCGCCGCGGCACTGCCCGAATGTCGATGTCCATACCTGTGCCGCCCCGGGCGGCCGTTTCAGAAGCCGCTGAAGTCAATCCGGCCGCGCCCAGGTCGTTGAGACCGATCACGGCATCGCTTTGCAGCATCTCCAGGCATCCCTCGATCAAGAGCTTTTCTCTGAAGGGGTCGCCGACCTGAACAGCCGGTCGCATATCCCCGTCCCCGTCGCCCAGCTGACGGGAAGCGAGCAGACTGGCTCCATGAATACCGTCCCTGCCCGTGGGTGCGCCGACTATGTACACGGGATTGCCGGGCCCGACGGCTGTACCCCGGGTCAGCTGTTCTGTGGACATTATCCCCACACACATCACATTCACCAGGGGATTGTCCGCGTAAGCATCGTCGAAGTACACCTCGCCTCCCACCGTCGGGACGCCCACGCTGTTACCGTACTGGCTTATTCCCGACACCACCCCCGAGAATAGGTGCTCAACCCGGGAGTCGTGGAGATTTCCAAATCGGAGAGAATCCAGCAGGGCGATCGGCCGGGCTCCCACTGCGAGTATGTCGCGCAGTATGCCGCCGACACCCGTCGCCGCGCCCTGCACCGGCTCCACGGCACTGGGGTGGTTGTGCGATTCGATGCGGAAGGCTGCGGCCAAACCATCTCCCAGGTCGATGATTCCCGCGTTTTCGCCGGGTCCCTGCAGGACCCTCTCCCCCTCAGTGGGCAATTGCTCCAGATGCAGCAGTGAGCTCTTATAGCTGCAGTGTTCGGACCACATGAGGCCGTACATCCCCAGTTCGAGCGCATTGGGCGGACGGCGCAGTTGCTCGCAAATTTCGTCGTATTCCTTCGCAGTCAGTCCCGCCTCCTCCCAGGAGGCCATACGCGGCTCAGATCCCATAACTGCCTACCTCCTTCCACCAGTCAACCGCTGACTGGAGAACGCGCATTCCATCCTCTCCTCCCAGGATCGATTCCGCGCAGCGCTCTGGGTGCGGCATCATGCCCATCACATTGCCGCGCTCGTTGGTGATCGCCGCCGTCGAGTATTGCGAGCCGTTGGGGTTATAGTCTTCTCCGAGTTCGCCCGCCGGAGAGCAGTAGCGCAATGCCACTTGTGGCTGCGCCCCATCGGAGGGCGGCCTGTAGTTCCCATCCCGATGCGCGATGGGCATCCGCAGCACCTCCCCCTGTTTGAGCGAATGAGTGAAAGGCGAAGGATCCCCCTCCACACGGACATGAACCGGAAGACAGGAAAATGCAAGATGATCGTTCACAATGAGTGATCCCGGGAGGAGTCCCGCCTCACACAAAATCTGAAAACCGTTGCAGATGCCCAATACCAGACCACCGCCTGCCGCGAAGTCCTCGATGGCACCGGTAACCGGCATGCGGGCGGCAATGGCTCCCGGTCGCAGGTAGTCCCCGTAAGAGAATCCGCCGGGCAACACCACACAGCTCGTTCCCCGTGGCACGTGCTCAGCCCAATGTCGGAGATATCGGACCGGTTCTGCCAGAACCTCGCCTATAACATAGTAACAGTCACGGTCGCAGTTGGAACCCGGATAAGTTACGACGCAAAACTGCACAATGACACCTCCACACATTTCCTGCATCCCCTCACCCGGCGGGTTGCGGTCCCTGTATTCGCTCGATGTGATAATCTTGCAGCACCGGATTCACCAGAAGTGATTCGCACATCTTTTCCACCTCGCGCCGTATACGATCCTCGTCCCGCCCGGGGATCTCGATGTCGAAGTGCCGCCCAACAGTCACCCGGTTGACCGACGCAAAACCAATCCTCTGTAGGGAATCTGTGATCGTCGCACCCTCCGGATCCTGTACGCCGGGCTTCAGCGTTACCACCACGCGCATCAGCACAAAAATCAACCTTTCCATAACCCCATTTCCGATATATAAGAGGCACTTACAGTATAATCATTCGGTATATAGCGGTCAATTGAGGAGCATCCACTCATAATATACGGATCATTGCGACCTGCACCCGCAATCCCTGAAGTAGTTCCTCCGCGAAAACTCAACAACACAATCAGGATGTTATGCATTTTTTACGTTGCCTTTCTATGCCGTCGGGGTTGCCAAAAACATGCGTGACCCCCTTTACAGGAAAATCATGTTATGATATAAATACTTTAATACTGAAATATGTAAAATGCGATGCGCGGGAGAAGTATCCATCAAATCCGAGTCGTAGCGAGTCGGGGTTAGTGAAAGCCCGATGCTCAGGATGATGGTGAATGGGCCCGCAAGCTGCAAGCCGAAAGCGTACGCCGTGTAGGCTGAGCCGGAACCTCTACCGTTATATTGAGGCAGGTGTGAGATCGCATCTGGCCGAAGAGAGCGCAGCATGCGCTTCAAAATGGGTGGCACCACGGAACCTTCCGTCCCATGGGGACCGGAGGTTTTTTGTTTATACAGAGGATATCGGCCATGCACATTTTCGCACCTTGGTGAGAGGGGTCTTGACGGGACCACCATTCGGTGGCCCGGGGACCCAAACAGGGTGGTACCGCGGTAACGTCCGTCCCCGTCGGGGGCGGACGTTTTTTTGTTCCGTCCTAACTTCGCTGAAAGGAGCAAGAACTATGTTATGTCCAGAACCAGAAACATACTGTCAGCTGGCCCGAGAGGGAGGCGTCGTCCCCGTCTATGCAGATATCATAGCTGATGAGCATACTCCGATATCCTTGTATCGCAAGTTGAGTAGTGATGCGCCCTCATATTTACTGGAGAGTGTGGCCGGGGGAGCACAAGTGGGACGCCATTCCTTCATCGGCACTGATCCATTTGCAACCCTCACCATTCGGGAGGGCCGCACAGAAGTGACGGGACAGGATGAACCCAAGCTGCCCGACGATCCTTTCGATGCCCTGCGGGCCTGGACCAACTACTACACTCCGGGCCAACGGACCCTCGACTTTGCCCGCGAACACCTACCTCCATTCTTCGGTGGCGCCGTGGGATACCTTGGTTATGAAATGGCCGCTCACATTGAAGACATCCCTACTGCTGCCGGCCAGCCGGTCGATCTGCCAGACAGTCAGTTCATCATGTCGCGGTTGGTGACAGCTTTTGATCATGCCACCAACCGTATCAAATTGATTGTTAATACCTTTCCGGGACAGGATCCAAAGGGCGCTTATCGTCACGCCGAAAAAACAGTGCAGAAAATTTTGCAGCGCATGGAAGAACCATCTCCTCCATCCGAGGAAAAACCGCCAACAACATCCTTTGAACCAGTCAGCAATGTGCGTAGAGAGGATTTTACTTCCAGCGTGCAGCGTGCCCGTAACTACATACGAGCTGGAGACATCCTTCAGGTGGTTCTCTCGCAAAGACTAGAAACTCGTCTCAGCGCCTCCAGCTTCACAGTCTATCGGCACTTGCGCTCACTCAATCCCTCTCCTTACAACTTCTATCTCGATTTACCTGATGTCACGCTGGTTGGTTCGTCGCCAGAGCTTCTAGTGAGAGTAGTGGATGGCGTGGTGGAGACGAGACCGCTCGCCGGCACGCGGCGAAGGGGTCAAGATGACGCTGAAGATCAGCTATTGGAAGAAGATCTGCGAAATGATGAAAAAGAACGCGCCGAACACGTCATGCTTGTGGATCTCGGCCGCAACGATGTCGGTCGCATCGCACAATACGGAAGCGTCCGGGTCCCCGAGTTGCTCGACGTTGAGCGGTATTCACACGTCATGCACCTCGTATCTCAGGTAGAGGGAAAGTTACGTCCAGACAAGGATGGCATCGATGCCCTCAAAGCCTGTTTTCCTGCCGGGACTTTGTCCGGGGCTCCCAAGGTGCGGGCTATGGAGATCATTGCCGAAATGGAGCGAGATCAACGAGGCCCGTACGGAGGTGCCGTGGGATACCTGGGGTTTTCGGGTAATCTGGATAGTTGCATCATCATACGCACCGTAGTCATCAAGGACGGTCGCGCTTATATCCAAGCTGGCGCCGGAATCGTGGCTGACTCCGAACCGCAAAGCGAATATGAAGAGACTCTCAGCAAGGCAGGCGGTTTACTCGCCGCCCTGGAGCGGGCCGAGGGGAGTGTGCTCCCGTGATTGTTGTCCTGGATAACTACGACTCCTTCACTTACAACCTGGTGCAATATCTCGGGGAATTGGGAGCGGAACTGCATGTTGTGCGCAATGACCAGATCACAGTAGGTGAAATCGGGGCTATGAAGCCACAACACATCCTCATTTCTCCTGGCCCAGGTACACCAGAGGAGGCCGGCATCAGCGTCGAACTCATCCGCACCTTGGGTTCAGAGATTCCCATTCTTGGTGTCTGCCTCGGTCATCTAGCCGTTGGTAAGGCTTATGGATGCAAAGTGAGATCTGCCCCCGTGATCATGCACGGAAAGACCTCCCGCATCACTCATGAAGGGGGTGCCTTATACCACGACGTATCCAATCCATTTATGGCGACACGATATCACTCGCTGATCATCGATGAGGCAACGCTGACCCCAAAACTTCAAGTAACCGCTCGGGATTCCGAAGGAGTCATGATGGGAATCAGGCACCGAGAACACCCTGTGGAAGGCGTGCAGTTTCATCCCGAGTCGATACTGACCCAAGACGGGAAACGCATGCTCAAGAATTTTTGCAAGAGAGGGTGAGCAATGTTGATCCGACTCGGTGGCAAAGAAAATGGCTGCCTTTCCCACTACATCGGACGATTGGTGGCTGGGCGCGATCTACCCGAATCTATGGCCGAAAGAGCCATGGATCTCATCATGAGCGGCCGAGCGACACCAAGCCAGGTCGCCGGTTACCTGGTCGCCTTGCGAATGAAGGGTGAAACAGTAGACGAAATCACCGGAAGCGCTCGAGTCATGCGCCGAGCTGCCACGAGGGTCAACGTGCAAGATCGCCCTCTGGTCGACACCTGTGGAACGGGCGGAGATGGACGAGCAACTTTCAATATTTCCACTGCAGCCGCCTTCGTAGCTGCCGCCGCTGGTGTATCAGTGGCAAAGCACGGCAACCGATCAGTATCTTCGGCCTGCGGAAGCGCGGACGTTCTCGAGTCCCTGGGAGTAAGGCTGACTTTGACCCCAGCACAGGTTGCGCATTGTGTAGAGCGAATCGGCATCGGCTTTCTATTCGCCCCTCGTTTTCACACAGCCATGAAACACGCCCTCGGCCCTCGAAAAGAACTCGCCATTCGAACAGTATTCAACATCCTGGGGCCTCTTACCAACCCGGCGGGGGCTGATGTGCAACTAGTAGGCGTGTACGATCCGGAGCTGACAGAACCCATCGCCAGGGTACTCGGACGTTTGGGAGCCCGTGAAGCCTGGGTGGTTCATGGCGATGGATTGGATGAGTTGACCCTGTCCGGCGCCTCTCGGGTCAGTCGGTTCCGTCCTGAGGATCAACGAGTCGAGACTTTCGAAGTGACCCCACGAGAAGTCGGGCTCAGTCCGCAACCTGTCGAGTGTCTGGTTGGTGGCGATGCCTGCGAAAATGCACGACTGTTACGAGCCGTACTCGAAGGAGACCCAGGGCCTCGACGAGATGCGGTATTGCTTAATGCTGCGGCTGCTCTCACCGCAGCCGGGAAGGCAAGACATCTGGAAGACGGCGTTCGGCAATCCGCTCGGGCCGTGGATGAGGGGAAAGCATTGAGACTACTAGAAGAACTGGTGGATGTGACACAGGCACTGGGTGGGGAGGATGAAGCACATGACGGGCAACAGAGAACCCTTTCTTGAGCTCATTGTCAGAGACATTCGAAAACGGTTAAAGCACCTCTACCGGTCTGGAAATCCCGACCGTTTGGAGGCGGCCGCCAACCAAGCTTCCAGACCCAGAGGTTTCCTGAAGCGCCTAGAACACACTGCTCGACGCTCCGGATTTGCCCTCATAACAGAGTTCAAGCGCGCTTCTCCGTCCAAAGGAAAAATTGCAAACCACTTGCATGCTGGCCGAGTGGCATTAGCATATGAGATGAATGGAGCGGCCTGTCTATCAATTGTCACCGAAGAAGACCATTTTGCCGGATCGGCAGAGGACTTGATAACAGGGGCGTCCGCATCATCGCTTCCGGTCTTGCGAAAGGATTTTATCTTGGATCCGTTACAGATTACCGAAGCTAGAGCGATGGGCGCTGACGCAGTTCTTCTCATTGCGGGTCTGTTTTGTGCAAGCAGACTCAAGAATCTCTTGGAATCGGCGACAACCTGGGGCATGGATGCCCTCGTGGAGGTACACACCAGCTCGGAAATGGATACAGCCCTCAAAGCTGGCGCCCGACTCATCGGCATCAATAACCGCAACCTACAAACATTTGCAACTGACTTGAAGACTACGTCACGATTGGCGCCACAGGCGGTGCGATCCGGCGCTTTTGTGGTGGGTGAAAGTGGTGTGCACAAAAGGTCCGATCTCGTGCACTTCAAACGAGCAGGAGTGCGAGCGGCCTTAGTGGGAACTACTCTGATGCAGAATCGCCAACCCGGCACCGGAGTAGCTGCTCTGTTGGCAGCACCCGGAAGACCAGGTGTGCAAGCGCCACCCAGAGGTTGGATCAAAGTCTGCGGCATAACTACTCCAAAGGCGATCAACGCCGCACGCACCGCCGGCGCTGATGCCGTTGGCTTCGTTTTCGCTCCCTCGCCACGACGGGTTTCGTTGGAAGATGCTCGTGAGTTGGCCCGGCTCATCACACCCGGCATCGCCCGCATCGGCGTCTTCGTCAATCCCAGTGAGGAAGAAATCTATCGCGCCAATCGAGCAGTCAAACTCGACTGGCTTCAGCTTCACGGAGACGAGACGCCAGAGCAATGCCAGATGCTGGGTTCTCAGGGATACCTGATCATGAAAGGCCTGCAGGTAGGGGGACATAGACACCTGGAGAAGGTGCGAAAATACGCCCGAGTGAGCGATGCCGTCCTCCTGGACTGCCAGCATCCCGAATTGCGAGGGGGAACCGGCGAGACCATAGACTGGGATCTGGCGAAAGAGGCATCCACCCTCTCAGCTGAAGCCGGCAGTCGTCTGGTGCTGGCCGGAGGACTGCAACCGGAAAACGTCCACCAAGCGATAGCTACCGTCCAACCCGGTGGAGTTGACGCCTCATCAGGACTGGAAAGAGAGCCGGGTGTGAAAGATGTGCAAAAAATAGTGAAGTATGTCGAAGGAGCCCGCAGGGCATTTGGAGGGGAGTCGAACCATGACTGAGCGAAACATTGAAAAACATGGTATGCAGCCGGGGGACAACCCGGGACCAGACGGCCGCTTCGGCAGGCATGGGGGCCGCTTTGTGCCAGAAACACTCATTCCAGCTCTGGAGGAACTGGCGGAGATCTATCAGGATCAAATAAATAATCCTTCTTTCCAGAAGACTCTTCAGCACCACCTTACTTCCTATGTGGGACGTCCTACCCCTCTGACGCGAGCTCGACGCCTTGAGCGAGAGCTGGGTGCAAAAGTCTATTTCAAGCGAGAAGACCTCACCCACACTGGGGCTCACAAGATCAACAACACTCTGGGTCAAGTCTTGCTGGCGCGCCGCATGGGGCGCAAGCGCATCATCGCGGAGACCGGCGCTGGTCAACACGGTGTGGCGACCGCTACAGCTGCGGCGCTATTCGGGCTGGAGTGCATAGTGTACATGGGGCAAGAAGATATTGAGCGGCAAAGACTCAATGTTTTTCGCATGGAGCTACTCGGTGCCACCGTGGTGCCGGTACAAAGCGGAAGCCAGACCCTCAAAGATGCCATCAACGAGGCCATCCGCGACTGGGTCACGAATGTGGATGACAGCTATTACGTGATTGGATCCGTCGTGGGACCGCATCCCTATCCAGTGATGGTCCGTGATTTCCAGAGGATCGTGGGTGATGAGGCGCGCTCTCAGCTCCAATCAGAGGAGGGACGTCTTCCCGATTTTGTCGTCGCTTGTGTGGGTGGCGGTAGCAATGCCATGGGAACCTTTTATCCCTTCGTTCGCGACCGCAACGTTCGGTTGGTGGGGGTGGAGGCCGGTGGACAGGGACTTGATAATATGCGTCACTCAGCCTCGCTCACAGCCGGTGATCCGGGTGTGCTGCACGGGGCTATGACGTATTTGCTGCAGGATGAAGACGGCCAAATTATCCCGGCCCACTCAGTATCTGCGGGACTGGACTATCCGGGCGTAGGTCCTGAGCATGCCTTCTGGAAGGATGCAGATCGCGTAGAGTACGTTACTGCAGACGATGCGGACGCTCTCCAAGGCTTTGCATGGTTGGCAGAGACGGAAGGCATCATTCCTGCCCTGGAGCCGGCCCACGCAATAGGTCATTTGCAGAATCTGCCGTTGCACGAAATTGACGGTGAAGCGCTGATTCTGGTCTGCTTATCTGGTCGAGGTGATAAGGACGTAGCCCAAGTAGCGCGGCTTACGACGGAGGAAGAGATTGATTATGAGCTGTGAGAGGGGAGAGACCATGCAAAACCGACTGTTGACATGTCTCGAAGAACTGCACACGCGAAAAGAAGGAGCACTGGTAGGCTATCTCCCAGCAGGAGACCCGAATGTCAAAACCAGTATCGATGCAATGGATGCAGTCATAAGAGGAGGAGCAGATATTCTCGAAATCGGAATTCCCTTTTCCGATCCTCTCGCAGACGGTCCGGCCATCCAAGCTGCCGGAGTTCGCGCACTCCAAACGGGTTTCCGGCTCGACTGTGCCTTCGAGACGGCATGGAGTCTCCGTCAGCGTCACTCTACAGTGCCCATCCTTCTTATGACCTACGCAAATCCCGTGCTGCGATGTGGCCCCGCTGTCTTTGCCAAGAAGGCCAGACGGGCTGGGGCCGATGGGTTGCTCATACCAGATGTGCCCCTAGAGGAAACTGGTCCCTTCGAGGCAGCATGTCTCGAAGAAGATCTGATTCTGGTATCATTCGCGGCCCCCACCACTGGAAGAACCCGTTTGCAGGCTATCGCCAGCGGTGCCCGGGGGTTTGTGTATACTGTGGCGCTCACAGGAGTCACTGGTTCAGAAGCCGGCCCACACGGTCATTTGAGACGATGCGTTGAAACCTTGAAGAATGCAGGATCGCCTCCAGTGATGGTGGGCTTTGGTGTATCCACTCCACAAGACGTGCAAGATCTCGCTGGTATCGGTGATGGCGTCGTCGTGGGGACGACCTTTGTGCGAACACTGCAGCAGAGCTTGGCCGAGGATCCACAGTCAGCAATGGAGGGGGTACGGAGGTTGGCACAGGATCTCAAGAACGCGCTGCGGGTCCGGTAGGGGCACCTGCCCCTTGCTGCGTGTTCGCATGAATATGGACAATACTCATTTCGAGACCAAGCACAAGGTGCCGGGATGCAGTAGTGTCACCGAGCTCTTGCGTTTCTGGCACGAAACCCCTTATAAGTCTCCCGGCGCCAGTCAACCCCTGCTCCGGATTGACGGCGTAAAGCGAGAAGAAGCAGGCGGCATGGCCCAATAAGAACAGTCGGCTCTTTGTGACAAACCACGGACGGGGAAGCAGGCGAGGTGCCTGAAGGTCTTGCCCGCTGTCCTGCGGCTGTTCATCGTCTCGGCTGAGCTATAAGATAGGCGGGAGAGGACCCGCATACACTCTGAGGACGGCCTCTTCATGCTGACTCACTCAGGAGTCGGCATTATCTATTGACCTGTGAATCTCGGATGATACCAAACCGGCAGTAAAACTCCCCGAATCTACAACCCGGAACCCCCGCTCCGGCTCGGAATCACAAATAATTAGCTGTATCTTAACCTATTGTCAAGCCCGACCTCTTATAATGATTTATGAATCGACAAACTCATGGTACGCAAGGGAGGAGTGCGAAAGTGCAGACAATAGAGGTACGCGACGTGACCAAGAAATACGGGGATCAGGTCGCTGTCGATCACCTGACATTCAACGTCTCCAAGGGAGAAATACTCGGGTTCCTGGGCCCCAACGGGGCCGGCAAAACCACCACCATGCGAATCATAACCGGCTTCCTCCCACCCACATCCGGCACCGTCCACGTTGACGGTATAGACGTGCTAGAGGAGCCGCTCGAGGTCAAGGAGCGGGTGGGCTACCTGCCCCAGGATGCTCCCGTGTACCCGGAGATGACCGTGAAGCACTACCTTCACTTCATGGCAGAGATGAAGGGATTGAACGCAGGACAGATCGCTCAAAACGTGGACCGTGCGGTGCAGCAGCTGGAGCTGCAACCGGTGTACAATCGCCTGTGTGGCAACTGCTCACTCGGTTACAGACACAGAATCGGTCTGGCAGCCACACTGCTCGGAGATCCACCGATACTGATTCTGGACGAACCTACTTCCGGTCTGGACCCGCACCAACGCATCGAAATCCGGGAACTCATCCGTGGGCTGGCCGGTGAACGGACTGTCATCCTGAGCTCTCACGTGCTGCCCGAAGTGCAGCAAACCTGCGAGCGTGTGGTCATAATAAATGACGGCCGACTGGTCGCCGAGGACACTCCGAGCGGGCTGGCTGCGCAGCTGACCGGATATACTGAACTGAAGCTCTCAGTGATTGGCGCAGAAGACGTGATCAGCGAAGTACTCAGTGCAATACCCGGAGTGCAGGAAGTTGTGCCGGAACCCAGGGAGGACGGAACAGCAACCTTTGCCGTGCACATGTCTCCCCAGCGGGATATACGGGCCGATGTTTTCAACAAGATGGTGGAAAATAACAGTCCCATTGTGGAGATGACACCGCAGGGCGCATCTCTGGAGGATATCTTTATCCAACTCACCACTGAGGATCCGGCGCAAGAGCCGACGGAAGAGGAGGATTCGGATGAATAAGGTATGGTCAGTGGCCAAAAAGGAGTTTACCAGCTATCTGTACACACCGATGGCGTACGCCTTGATGGCGGGTTTTCTGATCATCAGCGGTTATTTCTTCTCTGTCTCCGTCCTTAGCAGCCGGTATGCCAGCATATCAACCATGCTCGGGAATGCAGGAATGATCATGGTGTTTGTGGCACCTATTCTGACCATGCGGCTTCTGGCTGACGAGGCGGGAACAGGTACCGCGGAGACGCTCTTCACCACACCCGTCACCACCGGCCAGGTAGTAGCCGGCAAATTCTTCGGTGCATTTGGGCTGGTCACCCTTATGATACTGCTTATGATGATATATCCCCTCGTGCTCGACCATTTCGGCAATCCGGATTGGGGAGTTGCACTTTCCGGACTACTGGGCTTCTGGCTCATGGCAGGAGCCTTCCTGGCCGCTGGTGTATTCACGTCATCTTTGACCGACAGTCAATTGGTTGCAGGGGTCTCGGGAGTTGCCCTTCTTCTGCTTCTCTGGGTGATAGATTGGGC
>Ga0207421_10004072_pt1 | contig 17108 bp, 17 predicted proteins | sample SodLakKL_010_SED_4_FD_187542 | JGI IMG/M metagenome (GOLD analysis project Ga0207421, IMG submission 187542) | Alkaline sediment microbial communities from Lake Tanatar, Kulunda Steppe, Russia - 8KL_010_SED (SPAdes) (version 2) | ecosystem: Environmental > Aquatic > Non-marine Saline and... | reverse complement strand
GTGCCAGTTTACCGCAACAGGTGCCATTTTGCCGCGCAGGTGCCATTTTGCCGCGCAGGTGTAAGAAAGTACGGGCTTTCTTGTCATATAACCGGAAAGATCGGGATCAACGGGTTGGATGAACAACGTTTCAGATCAATGCGGCAACATCCCCGTGCCCGGTCGGATTCCGCAAATCTGGCACAATCATATCGGAATACGGACGAAGGAGTGGTACAATGTTGCAGCGGAACTGGTTTTTCTGGATGGAAGCCCTGCAGATCACGGCTGCCGAGCGAAGAGTGGTGCTTGGGCTGATGTCCGTGCTGCTGGTCATAACGGCATTCCTGACATATTATCCCGGCCGTACCATCTATGATGAAAGTTATTATGAGCCGGTGATAGCCGAATTCATCCGTCTTTCAGGCATCCGGGAGGAGGACCGCCGCCTGCTGCTGGCCCGGTATTATCCGCCGGTTGAACAGAAGCAGGAGGCTGCCCTGTCACTGGCACGACAGTTGCGCAATGAGCCTCCGAATGCAGCTCTGTTCACACTGAAGCGGCCGGACAACCAGTTGCATGGAACGATGCCGGATACCGGACGGGAACGCGACGGGCCGCGGCAGTCAACAGAAGCAGGGAGCAGGGACGCAGAGAGCAGGGACGGGAGCAAGGAAGCAGCAAGCAAAGGATCAGGGAGCGATGAAAACCTCAGGGTGAATGTCCAGCAGGCCGGACTGGAGGAGCTGGTCCGCCTTCCGGGCATCGGTCCCGTCACGGCCGGACGTATCATTGCATACCGCGAAATTAACGGACCGTTCCGGAAACCGGAAGATTTGTTGAACGTATCGGGCATCGGTCCGGTTACATTGGAAAGAATCCGTGAGTTCATTATCGTGGAACCGGAACCGGCAGGGGATCCCGTACCGGAACACAACCCGGGGTGATAACTGCGCTGGTTTTGTTTATGGTCCGGCCGGATGTGAGCAAAGGGGTAAACCGGACGAGATGCAGCCCGAAGGGGCGGGTACTTCACCGGCCCGTTTTACGTTAGGTAATCGGAAGGACGAAAAGAGGCTGAGGCTGTGGAACGTGCCGGCAGATGCCGGTGATGCGCTCCCGGTAACAGCTTTGCGACGGATTTCCGGATCTGCAGTTTACGGCTTCCAGACACGACACTTGTACACTGAATAATTGAACCGAATGAGCATTTCCATACTGTGGGTGGATGATGAGATCGATCAGCTGAAGCCTCACATCATCTTTCTGGAGAAAAAAGGATATAATGTCACACCGGTCACCAACGGGGAAGACGCCCTCTCCCTGGTGAAGAAGACCAAATTCGACATCATTTTCCTGGATGAACAGATGCCCGGCATGGACGGACTTGCCACACTTACGGAGCTGAAGAACATACAGCCCGGCATACCCGTCATCATGATCACGAAAAGTGAAGAAGAGGAGATCATGGAGGATGCCATCGGGGGCAAGATATCCGATTATCTGATCAAGCCGGTCAACCCCAACCAGATCCTGCTGACGGTCAAGCGCATTCTGGACCGGCACCGCATCCGCGACGAGAAATCGGCCCAGACGTACCTGCGCAGTTTCAGTGAGATTACCGCCATGATCAACGAGCAGCCGGAATGGGATGACTGGATCCGCATATACCGCAAGCTCACCAACTGGCAGATGGAGCTGAAAGGCTCCGAAGAAGGCCTGCAGCAGGTGCTTCAGGACCAGATACAGACCGCCAACGCCGAGTTCGGCAAGTTCATCCAGAGCGAGTACTACGACTGGCTGCGCGCCAGCCGGGAAGACCGGCCGATGCTTTCGCCCGACCTGATCAGCGAGGCGGTAATCCCCACGATGGAGGATGGCAAGAGTACCATGCTGTTCCTGATCGACTGTATGCGCTACGACCAGTGGCTTGTTTTTGAGCAGATGCTGGCACCCTATTTCAATATCGACACGGATTTCTACTACTCCATCCTGCCAACGGCCACCCCGTATTCGCGCAACGCCATATTTGCCGGCCTCTATCCGTCACAGATCGAGCGGCACTATCCCAAGCTCTGGACGCAGAGCGATGAAAACGAGACATCGCTGAACCAGTTCGAAGCGGAACTGCTGACCGCGCAGTTCCAACGGAAGAAAGCCGGGATCAAGCCGAAATACGAGAAAATCCTGCAGACCGAAGAGGGCAAGCGCATATCCGAACGTATCCTCAACTATACACAGTCACCGTTCAGCGCCTTCGTGATCAATTTTGTGGATACGCTGGTGCATTCGAGGTCCGATTCCCAGGTACTGAAGGAAATCGCGCCGGACATGACGGCTTTCCGGGAGCTCACCCGCACCTGGTTTGCCCATTCATCGCTGTTCCAGATGCTGAAAAAACTCTCCGAGCAGGATGTGCGGATCATCATCACGACCGACCACGGGTCGATCCGCGCCATGCGGGATACGAAAGTGCTGGGGGATCGGGACACATCCACCAGTCTCCGCTACAAATTCGGCCGGCATCTGCGATGTGATGACAATGCCGCCATTTATATCGACAAACCGGGCGACTATTTCCTTCCGAGGGCCAATATGAACACCAACTACATCATTGCCCTGGAAGATTACTATTTTGTCTATCCGACCAACTATAACAAATACCAGAACAAATACCGGGACACATTTCAGCACGGCGGAGCTTCCATGGAGGAGATGATACTGCCGCTGGCCTACCTGCAGCCCAAATGACAGCGGATGCAGCAGGATGGACCCGGCGGTTTGCCAGCAGGATACAGCAACGTGAATTCCATTGCACAATTTACGACATCGTCCATTGAAGAGACCCTCCGGGCTGGCGAGGAGTTTGCTGCCGGACTGAAGCCCGGGGATATCGTTCAGCTCAGGGGGGAACTCGGTGCCGGGAAGACACACTTTGTGAAGGGTGTCGCCCGTTTCTTCCGTATTCCGGAAGACGATGTTCAGTCTCCGACCTTTTCCATTGTTCATGAATATTCCGGTCGGATCACGATATATCACGTAGATGCGTATCGTCTGAACCGTCCGGAAGAAGCCCTTGAATTCGGGCTGGAAGAGTATCTCTACGGAGACGGCATCTGCCTGATCGAGTGGCCGGAAAAGATAGCATCACTGCTTCCGGATAACTGCCGGGTAGTGGAATTCACACATATAGACCAGAACAAACGGCAAATTATGATTCATCGGTTGGATTGATTTATGTATCTTATCCACCTGTTTTTCAAATGAACATAATGGAAATCAAAAGACTCCCATATCGCATCGACCGCCTGCCGGTCATCCTCCCGTTCCACAGACGCGCTGACAACGATCTGAACAGCGGGGACCTGGTGTACTACGGCCCCAGTCCGGAGTTCTACGGCATCGGGGAGGTGCTGAAAGTGGTCGACCGTTTCTGCATTGTGGATTTCCGCGGCACCGGCAAATACAGCATCCACAAGGATGCCTTCGAGTCAAAATACCTGATCCCCATCCACAAGCTCAATCTCTCCCACCTGCTTTAGGGTCCCGTCCAGCAGTTTAACAGCCCACCCATCTGCTTCAGTAGTCACTTCAGCCGGTAACGGAAACCTTCCCCGCGCTGTCAAGATTGTCCTTTCAACGGATTTCGCTCCCGTCCGGCAAGCCAGATGATTATGGCTGTGAACAGCCCCGGGTAGAACGGTTCCCATCCAAGCCAGGCATAGCTGTAGAGGTCGCCCGTGGTCAGTGTGCCGAGGATCAGCCAGAGTGTGGATACGGAAAACGGGAGGACCATGGCCCAGGCCGCCACCCGCCTCCTGAGCCGGAACACCGGCAGATAAATTCCCAGAACAGGAAAAAGCAGGCCCGGGATCAGCACGGATCCGATTACGTACCACAATGCAATGACACTGGGATAAATGATGATCAGCAGGATGCCGAGCACGGCCGAAAGCAGCATGCACCAGCGGGTGATGGACACGCTTTTGTCAGGACGCCAGTAGCGGGCGATGAGATCCCGCCCGAGCGTCTGTCCGGAAAGGAAGAGAAAACTGTCCAGGGTGGACATGATGGTGGCCAGCAGGGTCAGAAAGAACAGCCCGGAGAGACCGACAGGCAGCAGATATGCGCCCAGCTCGGGGTAGACAAGTATCGGGTTGTCCAGTTCGCCCAGGATGAGGAATCCGTATAGCCCGGCCGCAACCGTGAAGAAATCAAACACGAACCAGAAACCGACGGACCAGAAAATGCCCCGGCGTGCCGTGCCAGGAGTCTTGGCGGCAGCGGCCCGCTGATGAAAGGCAGGGTCGACGAACGTCCAGAGCGCAATAAAAAACCAGACGAGCAGATACTGGATGCCGTGTCCGCCCAGCGGGGCCTGGTGGGAGTCGGGCAGATCGCCCCAGACCTGCACGGGTGTGCCGGCATACCGGATGGCAAGAAACAGCAGCACGGCAAAACCGGCATACATCAGCACGACCTGAAGGACATCGGTCCGGATCACCGCACGGAATCCGGAGATGCTCACGTAGAGCACAGAAAACAGGGCGGTCAGTGAGGCGAAAACCAGGATATTGGCTTCCGACCCGGTGAAAAACTGGAAGAGCAGGCCCAGCATCAGGATGTAGGGGGCCGGACTGACCAGCAGAAAAATGGCTATGGCGGAGACCATGCCGGTGCGCTTCGTATAGGTGTTTTCAATAGCCTCCGGGATGGTGAGCGCCTTGTTTTTACGTATGCGTCCGGCCAGAAATACCGCAAAAAGAAGCGCAAAAATGTAGTAGGGCACTCCGAAGAGCACCCACTGCGACACACCGAACTGAAAACTGTATTCGCCGACACCCAGTATCCCCCCGTACCAGGTCGATACGAGCGTGGCGACAAACGCAGGCAGCGAAAGGGTCCGGCCTGAAAGCAGGAAACTGTCCTCCGACTCATTTTTCCGTCGCTTGTAAAAGCTCAGAAAGATCAGTGCGGCAAAATAAAGGGCGATGATGGTACCGTCGATCCAGTGCACGGCTGCAGAAACTGATGGGTTAGCGTTATGGGTTAGCGTGATGAGGTTATGGAAGACCGGATGCCTAAAGCAGATCCGGCGCAAGTGCGGTCATGAAAAGAAGGGTTCCGGAGGCATGCTGGATGCGTATCGGGCCTTCATCGGTTTCGTTGGAGGTACCGTCGCGCCGTCCGTTTTCAAGCGGCTCGTTGTTGAGCGGGTACCGGAGACCCTGCGTGACGACTCCTTCCACCTTTCCGGAGAGCGGAAACAGGGAGACGAGATGTCCCGGCGGCAGGCTGAGGGAAAAATCCCGTGGCAAAATCCGGGTGTAGAAAAGATCGTCATAGAAGGCCAGGGTGTCGAAAAAGGGGTCAAACTGTTGCAGGACGGAGAGGTTTTTCAGGGTGTGGTCGATACGCTTCCCCGTGGCGCCAAGCACATCCACCCGAGCCGCTATCAGGGATCTGGCGAACACGAGTGCTTTTTCAAGGTCGTTGGTCTCCTGGTCGGGATCGCGGATCAGCTCGCCGTCAAAATCGCCGGAATGTGAAAAACTGTCAAGGTCGCCGATGACCGTATCGGGAGGGAATCCCATTTTCAAGGCGGTGTTGCCTCCGCCGTCGGCAGCGACAAACCGGTCGCATTTTTCCCGCAGGGAACCGAGGAGCCCGGACGAGGGTTCTGAGCCGTTGGCAAGAATCAGGATACGCATATGTTGGAAAACCGATGGGGAATTTGCAGATTCATATTGCACACAAACCGGAACAGCGCGCGTGTGTTTGTCGCAGCGCCGGTTTGGGTCCGGTCCTCGGATTGTGACGTTGCATCAGGATTTGTGGATGAACGGGTGCGGGCCCGGCGCTGTTTCCATTCTTTAAGAATAGGCCGGAAAAAGTGATACCTTGCCGGAGCAGTCATCAGCAAACAAAATACACAAGATGGTAAAGAAATTTGCCGAAGGAATAGCAAAACTTGAAAAGCCGGGACTGATCTCGCATATCGGTCCGGATGGCGATGCCGTCGGCTCGCAGTTGGCCCTGTACTACTGGTTCCGAAAATTGGGCAAAGAGCCGCTGCTTTTCAATGACGATCCGGTGCCGGACAACATGAAGTGGCTGGCTGGCCACGAGATCATACAGCCGCCCACGGAGGAGCTGCTGGAACAGTGTGACGGGTTCCTGTTCATCGATGGCAACGAGCCGTCCCGTTTCGGTGCCATGTCCGCCTACTTCAAAGAGACCCGCAAGCCGGTTTATCTGGTCGACCATCATCTGGCCCCCCCCGAAGACCTGTACCGCGGGATGCTGTGGGATGGCAAGGCCAGCTCTACAGGCTACCTGGTCTATCTGCTCTATGAGGAAACCGGCATGGAACGGCTCACCCGCGAGGCGGCCGAAGCACTCTATGTCGGCATCCTGACGGACACCGGTTCGTTCCGGTTTGACACAGTTACCGCCGAAACCCATTTTGCCATCGGAAACATCATCCGGCACGGCGGCATAAATCCATCGGAAATCTACAGCCGTGTGTATGAAGACAAGACGCTGGCGGAGTACCATCTGCTGGGCTCGGTCCTGGAGGGAATCCGGCTGTTCTGCGGCGGCGCCGTGGCGGTAATGCAGGTGACCGAGAAGATGATGCTGGAAAACGGCTGCTCCCAGGATGATCTGGAGGGGTTTGTCAACTATCCGCTGAGCATCCGCGGCGTGGTCGTCGCCCTGTTGTTGTATGAGCGCGATGGGCGGGTGAAAATCAGCTTTCGGGGCAAGTCGCAGGTGGATCTGAACCAGGCGGCGCGGAAATTTGACGGAGGCGGACACTTCAACGCTGCCGGTGCCTGGCACGACGGTCCCCTGGAAAAAGCGGTAAAGGAAGTTGTCGCAGAGATTACGGCGCTCATGGATGACTGTGCCTGATCCGGTTGCAATACCCGATTCCGGGACTGCTCCTGGGCCCGTGGCTGCGGCAGAACTCGTGACTGCGCCTGATCCGGTTGCAGTGCCTCATCCCGTGACGTCCGGTGCTTCTTATCTGCGGGACCGTTTCAGGAATTCCGCCACTTTCTTGTGATGCTGCGCAGTGGACCAGAAATGGGCAAACCGGTCCAGTTCACTCTCAAAAGAGGCTTCCCTGTTCCGGTCAAGGGCCCGGAGCGTCCCGTTTTTGAGTTCCTCGATCAGGTCCGGCTCCACACGCGCCAGCTCAAGAGCCCATTCCCAGGTATTCCTGCGCAGCTCCGAGGTGATGGAAAGCTTGTTGATCAGTCCCGTACTCACTGCATCTTCCGAGCTGAGCACCTGGTTGCTGCCCAGCCATTCAAGCGCCCGCGAACGTCCCACCCGTTCCACCAGGCGGGTGATGCCTCCCCATGCCGGCGGCAACCCGAAGGAGGCCTGGCTGAATGCAAATGTGGCCGTCTTGCTGGCAATGGAAAAATCGAACGCCAGCAACAGCTCGCATCCGCCGCCATAGACCTCGCCGTTGATGCTGGCAATCGACCAGAACCTGCCTGTTTCGATGCGATGCAGGATTGCGGTCATCCGCTCCCCCATCTGCCGCCCCTCTTCGGCGGTCTTGAGTTCGGCAAACGCCTTTATGTTGCCTCCGGAAGCAAAATAGCGATTTCCCGCTCCGCTCATCACCAGAACCCGGGTGCTCCCGTTCTTCTCGATCTCGTCAAGGATCTGCTCCAGCATGTCCATGACCTCGAAATCGATGGCATTGTTGGACTCGGGACGGTTGATCTCGACCCAGTAGATCTGTTTTTTCTTGTTTACTTTTACTATGGCCACAATGACAGGGGTTACGTGTTCAACGGGTGGTATCGGGCCGGACCTCCTCGTCGATCCAGGCGAGGTAATCAGGATTGCCCATGGCAATGGGCATGCCAATGATGCAGGGGCACTCGTAGCTGTGAAGCTCCCTTACCCTGCCGGCAAGCCGTTCAAACGCATCAGACCTCGTTTTGGCAACAATGACGACCTCCTTCTCACTTTGCACTTCCCCATCCCACCAGAACAGCGCCGACATGTCCTCAATGATGTTGGTACATGCAACCAGGCGTTCCTGGATGAGGGCCCTGCTGATGCGCTCCGCCTCCAGCTTTCCGGCTGCGGTGACGTAAACAAAAACGTGGTCGTTCTGACGGCTGTTTCTCTGACTATCCATATCCATGACGGGCGTTCGGGTGACAGGTTCCGGTTAATCGGATTTCAGAAAATAACCAATCGGCCCCTAATTGGAAAACCGGTCCGGCCGAAAAATGAATCTCGCCCTGATACGTTGAGAAAACAGGTAAATTTGCGTATATTGACAGGCTAAATATCATGCATGAACTGTGTTTTTTGCATACCCACACCGGTCATTGAAGGATAAGCCGGGCTTATGCCTCCGGTGGGCCCGTGTGGCGGTCAGATGCACAGTTCCGGTGGATGATTAGCCGCGAGAGTGGTGAAATTGGCAGACACGCTAGATTTAGGATCTAGTGCCGAAAGGCGTGGGGGTTCGAGTCCCCCCTCTCGTACGAAGCAAACGAAGGGCTCATCCGAGAGGATTCCCGATACCCCGTCCGGCACCGGTCAGACGGGATTTTTTTAACCCTAAAATCTCTGATACGTGAACATAGCTGTAGAAGACAAAAGCAATGTAGACAAGGTGCTCACCATTTCTGCAAACCGGGAGGAGCTGGCCCCCCGTTTCGAAAAGGCCTTCCGTGATTACAGGAAAAAGATCAACATGCCCGGATTCCGGCCCGGACAAGTGCCCGTCGGCATTGTCAAAAAACGTTTCGGCAAGGAAATAGAATCCGAAGAGATCAACAAATACATCCAGGAAGTGTTCCGCGACGAGGTAGTCCCCAAGTTCAATCCGGTCGGCGAACCCCGCTTCCGGGACATGAAATGGGAAAACGGCGAACTGGAGGTCACGCTGGAGATCGGCGTAAAACCCGAATTTGAACTGAAAGACGTCTCCAGCTTCACCGTTGACAAGATGGTGCACGATGTGACCGAAGAAGAGGTCGACGAGGAGTTGAAGCACTCTCTTGAGCGCGGCGGCACCTGGAAAGAGACCGAAGAGGAGATCGATGGGAAAAGCCGGGTAACGGTGGATGCGGTCCCGCTCGACAAGGAGGGCAAGCCCCGGCAGGAAGATCAGGACACCGACAAGGAGCTGGATCTGGGCGATGACGAAAACAAGGAGTTTCTGGATGCGCTGAAGGGCAAAAAAGCCGGTGATGAAGTGAAGGTCACGCTGGGCGAGGGGGATGACGCCGAAACCTTTCAGCTCGTTGTAAAAAAAGTGCAGAAGCTTGAAACGCCTGAACTCAATGAGGAGTTTGTGAAAGAGGCAACCCGCGGTGAGGCCGCCACGGTGGAAGATTACCGCAGCCGTGTTAAGAGCCAGATCCAGAACTACTACGACCAGGTGTCGAATGACATGCTAAAGCAGGAGATCATGGAGCAGCTGATTGAGGCGCATCCGGATGTCGAAGTACCCGACGTTCTGCTGAGGCGTTTCCAGGATGCCCATGTCGACCGGTTCAAGCAGCAGCAGCAGGGGCGTCCTCTCCCCGAGGATTTCAACGAGGAGGAGTATCGCGAATCCATCAGGGATGATGCGGAACGCGAGGCCCGCTGGGCGTTCATCGTCGATGAGCTGAGCAAAAAGTTCGACGACATAGAGATCAAGGAAGAAGATGTGGATGCAAGGCTCGCTTCCGAAGCGGCCCGTTACGGACTGCCTGTTGAAATGGTTAAAAATTTCTATGCCCAGTCCGGCGATCAGCTTGAAAATCTGCGGCAGAACATCCGCACGGACAAGCTTTTCGATCGTATATTGGACCAGGTCAGCCTGAATGAACTGGACAAAGAAGCGTATCAGAATAAAAAGAAAGAACAACGAAACGAAAAGAGCGATTCATGAGCCAATTCAAGCAACCCCTGTTCGACGGGGCCGGATTTTCTGACAGCCAGACGCAAAACAGTCTCATCCCGATGGTGATCGAAACCACCAGTCGCGGTGAACGGGCATTCGACATCTATTCCCGGCTGCTGAAGGACCGGATTATCATCCTCGGCACGCCCATCAACGATGCCGTGGCGAGCAGCATTGTGGCGCAGATGCTGTTCCTGGAATCCGATGACCCCGAAAAGGACATCAACCTGTACGTTAACAGTCCGGGCGGCGTGGTCTCTTCGGGTCTTGCCATCTATGATACCATGCAGCATGTGCGGTGCAACATCGCCACGATCTGCATGGGAATGGCCGCTTCCATGGGCGCCGTGCTGCTTGCCGGAGGTACAAAAGGAAAGCGGACCCTTCTTCCGCATTCAAAGGTCATGATCCATCAGCCGCTGGGCGGCACGCAGGGCCAGGCCAGTGATATTGAGATTGAAGCCCGCGAGATCATCCGGATCAAGCAGACCCTCAGTGAGATCCTCGCCCGGCACACCGGAAGGGACATAGATGAGATCATCCGCGATTCTGACAGGAACAAGTGGATGAACGCGGATGAATCCCTTGCCTATGGCCTGGTCGACAAGGTCCTTGAGCGTGCGCCGATCAAGTAGTATATTTCCATAAATACGGTATCCTTTTAGATATGAGTGATCAGGAAAATAAAATCAGGTGTTCCTTTTGCGGAAGGTCAAGCCATGAAGTGAAAAGCATGGTTGCGGGGCCCAGTGTCTATATCTGCGACCAGTGCATCACCGATGCTTCCGGGATCGTCAAAAGTGAGCTGGCACCGGGGGAGAGAAAGCAGCCATTCCAGAGCGATCTGAAACCGGTGGAGATCAAGGCCTATCTTGATCAGTACGTCATCGATCAGGAGGATGCCAAGAAAACCCTTTCCGTCGCGGTCTACAACCACTACAAGCGGATCTCAAGTCCGGAGTTCGAGGATGATGATGCCGAGATCGAGAAAAGCAATATCGTGCTGCTCGGCCCCACCGGGTCGGGAAAAACCCTGTTGGCGCGCACGCTGGCAGGAATTATCGATGTTCCGTTCTGCATTGCCGACGCCACTGCGCTGACCGAGGCGGGCTATGTGGGTGAAGATGTGGAGAGCATCCTCTCAAACCTGCTGCAGTCCGCGGATTACGACGTCGAACGTGCGGAACGCGGGATCGTCTACATTGACGAGGTGGACAAGGTGGCGCGCAAGAGCGACAATCCTTCCATTACGCGGGATGTGTCCGGCGAAGGCGTCCAGCAGGCCCTGCTCAAGATCCTTGAGGGTACCACGGCCAATGTGCCGCCGAAAGGGGGACGCAAGCATCCGGAGCAGAGTTTCATCACGGTGGACACCCGCAATATCCTGTTCATCTGCGGCGGGGCGTTCGAAGGGCTGAACGAAATCATTTCCCGCAGGTTGTCCGCATCCAGTATGGGATTCACCGCCGATTATCATGATAAATTCGACAAGGACGACCCCAAAATATTCACCTATGTCGAGCCGGAAGACCTTCAAAAGTTCGGGCTCATCCCGGAACTGATCGGCCGGCTTCCGATCATCTCCGGATTGGAGGAACTGTCGGAGCAGGCGATGATCAACATCCTCCTGAAGCCCAAAAATGCCATTATCAAACAGTACAAGAAGCTGTTCCGGATGGAAGGGGTGGAACTCGAATTTGAAGAGGACGCTTTGCAGGAAGTCGTCTCGCAGGCAATGAAACGAAAGACCGGTGCCCGTGGACTCCGGTCCATCATGGAGCGGGCGATGCTGGACATCATGTTCACCCTCCCGACCATGAAGAATGTCGAGCGCTGCATTATCACCAGGGATACCATTGTCTCCTTCGCTCCGCCGATCTACAAGAAACGCAAGGCTTCCGCCTGAAAGTAAGAAATAGCGGCTCTGTCCGGTCCGTTATATAGTGGTATGCGCAGCAACCAGGCATCCATGCACTCTTTTGGGTGCCACTGATGCGCAAACGGCCTGCATTTGCGCAACGGGTTTTTCAGAACGCAGCCCGGAGCACAACCGAAGCAGGCTATCCAATACTCTATCAATGCCTGAAAACCATGTTTTTCAACAGTACCTCCAACCGGATCAAGGGCACGCTGGTCTTTTTCCTGATCGTCACTGCCGTTGCTTCTTTTGCCTACACGCACTACCTGGTCGAAAAAATCCGGGAAAAAGAGCATTCCGGAGTGGAACTCTGGGCGCGTGCCATGGAATACAACAGCAAGCCGTTGTATGCGGATACGCGCGAGGAGCTGTCGGCCATCATGGTGGAAATATCCACCCACGATGGAATCAATGACATGACCAAGAACCGCTGGATCCGTTCCCTTAACCGGGCGGAATCGGACCTGTCCAATGCCTCGCTCGATTTCATCGCTTCCGAGCTGATCATCAAAAACCGGTTTGAGATCCCGTCCATAGTCGTGGACGAGGAGGGCAACATCCTGGGTTCGCGCAACACCGGCAAAAGGGATCTGGACGATCGCATCATAGCCGAATACGCCTCCCTCAATGACCCTATCCGCATCGAGCTGGGAGCCGGAGATACGGTTCAGGAGCAGTTTATCTACTACGGTGACAGTGCCATCATCCGCACATTGCAATACTTTCCATTTGTGCAATTTGGCCTGCTGGCACTGTTCCTGGGGCTGGGGTACCTGAGCCTGAGCAGCATCAAGCGGACGGAGCAGTCCAACCTGTGGGTCGGTATGGCGCGCGAGGCGGCGCATCAGCTTGGCACCCCGCTATCCAGTCTCTATGGCTGGCTTGCTCTGCTCAAAGAGCAGAACAATGACCCGGAGACCCTGCAGATTGCGCATGAAATCAACAGCGACCTGCAGCGCATGCAGACCGTGGCCGAACGGTTCAACAAAATCGGTTCCATCCCCGAACTGAAGCCGAAAAGAGTCGGCCCGCTGATCAGGCAGGTCATGGAGTACCTTGAACGGCGCATGCCTCAGATCGGAAAGCATGCGATCCTGTCGCTGGATGTGCGGTCAGACAGGCGCGTCCCGATCAATCAGGAGCTGTTTGCGTGGGCGATTGAAAACCTGCTAAAGAATTCACTGGATGCGATCGATACCAGGAACAGCGATGCCAGGGTGCACATTGAAGCGCACGAACACAACAACCACTATGTGATCGATGTGACCGATACGGGAAAAGGCATTGAGAAAAAGCACAAAAAAGAGATTTTCAATCCGGGCTACAGCACCAAAAAGCGGGGATGGGGACTCGGTCTCAGCCTGACGCGCCGTATTGTCGAGGAGTATCACAAGGGCAGGATCTTTGTCCACAAAACGTCACCCGGCGAAGGGACGACATTCCGGATGATGTTCCCGATGAATAGCAATAGCAATGGCAATGGCAGGAAACCGGATTACCCTTCACGGTTGTAGCCGCGCCGTGTGGCGTATTCCGTGAGTTCGGCCTTGAGGAGGTTCCTTCCCCGGTGGAGACGTGACCGTATGGTGCCGATGGGCACATCAAGCATGTTGGCGATTTCTTCGTAGCTGAATCCTTCTATATCACAAAGGAGAACGACTGTTCGAAAATCCTCCGGAAGTCGGCTCAGCGCACCTGTAACGTCATCGTCCATCAACTGCCCGTACATGGTGGACTCCATGTCGGTGGTGCTGGACTGCTCGCTCCTGATGCTTTCATAGAAGGGCTCTATTTCATCGTAATCCACTTTCTGCGGCTGCTTGGAAATTTTTCTGTAGTTGTTGATGTAGGAATTTTTCAGGATCCGGAATAGCCATCCTTTTGCGTTGGTCCCCCTCTCATAGCTGCTGAAAAAACGATATGCTTTTACAATCGTGTCCTGGACAAGATCCTCTGCGTCATCATTATTGGCAGTGAGCTTCAGTGCAAAGTTGAAGAGTGCATCCAGATGAGGGAGCATTTCATCATTGAAATCCTCCTGCTTCTGCAACTCTTCTCGCGTCATTCCTTCCATTAAAAATCAATCGTTTGATTAATCCCGGTATGGTAACTTCTTGTAGCGTAATTTTGCAACCTGTTGTTTTTAATGCGTTTCTACAAATCGTTGCCGGGGCTACTGTTGGATTACGTACCCATACAGTCTAAATGTAAGAAATCAAGATCAATAAATTAAATTAATAAAATCTAATTGTCATTCATTTCCCGCACGGTTGCCACCAGCCGGGATGCATTTTGATAGTCCAGTGCGCGGAAAGCGGCATCAGAGAGAACCAACCGGTTATCCGGTGTGCGGTCATTGATATGGACAAATATCCCGCGTCCGTTTTCCGGGTTTTCAATGTAGACGACGGAACCAAGCGCCATGTTCGGATGTGCGGCAGTAAGGGCCTGCGGGTTGTACAGATCGCCGCTGGTAGTGGTTTTGCTTTGCCGGTCGGCGGGATAGCGGGTGACCGGCATCTGCGCCCCGTTATTTTCCCTGACAGTCGCGATATACGGATTGGGCCGTCTGGCGGTGGCTGCAATGATGAGGGTCACCTCGTCGCCGGGACGCAGATCGCCGGCAGAAACACCGGGATTTAGTGCGCGGAACTCGTGCATATCCATATTGTGATGCTGAAGCAATTGATGAAGGGAATCCTCCTCACTGAAAGTATGTGTTGCAAAACGGCCCTGCGGAGTACTCTCGACACCCCATTCGGCCGCAACGGACGGTGGTGCCGACGGACGGCTGCGTATGCGGAGCTGCTGTCCGACATCGATCCGCGAGCTTTCCAGATCATTGAACTCCATGAGCTCCTGAACGGTCATGTTGAAGCGGGATGCGATTCTGTGCAGCGTGTCACCCGGACGGACCTCGTAGAAGGCAGGGGTGGACGGTTCCCCCATGGCGTCATCATCGGTAACGGTGCGTGTCGGCGGTCCGGGCTCCGGATCATCAGGCGGCGGGGGGACGGTATCCACCCGGTCGGCAACGGGAGGCCGTTCGTCCCGCGGCGGATCCGGCCTTGTACGGTCAGGCGGCATTGTTTCCGGCCGTGTCTCCGCCTGCGGGCCCTGCCTGCGTATCTCCAGCCTCTGTCCGATGGAGATCAGATTGTCCCTGAGATTGTTCCACTCTTTTATCTGATCCACGGAGACATCGTATATCCGTGAGATGCGGAAGAGCGTTTGACCGGGTTCCACGGTGTGGATGATGGTGCCGTCCTCAGCAGTCGGACGCGGTCTTTCAGCCGGGGTCCGGCGCTCGGGTTCTCTTCCATCGCCGACAATCAGTTCCTGTCCGACTGTGATCACATTGTCTCTCAGTCCGTTCCATTGACGGATCTGATCCACGGTGACATCATGCTGGCGGGATATGCTGAAAAGGGTTTCCCCCTGCCGGACGGTGTGGGTCGGCCGGTCGGCTGCCAGTGAAGGGAGGGAGAAAAGGGCAATGAAGAGGAGGATGAGACAGGTACGCATATTGGTTCGCTATGCTCCTTCTGATTCAAGTTCGCTGATGGCTTGTTCCAGTTCGGATGCGGCATGGAGATCGCTGGCCTGGCGGGCGGCAGCGATGCCATTGGTGAATGTTTTCAAAGCTTTTTGAGCGTTGCCATCGGATTGATAAAGCTTTCCGAGATGGTAATAAACCCCGACGTATTCGGGGTCATGGTCCAGGATGTATTCAAAGTGGTGCTGTGCCGTGCCGGTGTCGCCGGTCTTCAGATGTTCCAGCGCCAGTGCAAACCGGGAGAAGCTGTCTGCCGGGTCCGCATCCAGAAATTCTTTCAGTTTTTTCACCCTGGTATCGTTCATTGGTTTTTACAGATGTTTTGAATCTAACGCCGTGATAGCTGTAAACGTATAATGCGCGGCGATAAAGTATTACGGTTAAAAGCGGTCAGGTGGCGCGCGGATATCTTTCCTCGATCTCGTTTATGGAGTCGCCACCGAATTTTTCCAGAAATGCGTTTGCCAGTACGGGGGCAATGACATTTTCAACAACAACGACAGCCCGGGGAAGTGCGCAGACATCCGATCGCTCGTACCGCGTGTCCTGTGTTTTTTTCGATTCCATATCCACGGTCCGCAGTGGTTTGAGCATGGTCGGGATCGGTTTCATTACGCCGCGTATGATCAGGGGCATTCCGGTAGTGATGCCGCCTTCAAGTCCGCCGGCTCGATTGCTGCTGCGCGCGAACCGTTCCTTCTCCCATGTGATTTCATCATGCACCAGGTGTCCGTGACGTTTTCCCGCTTCAAATCCAAGTCCGATCTCTACGCCTTTCATGGCTTGGATGCTCATCACGGCCTGGGCGAGCAGCCCTTCGAGTTTGCGGTCCCAGTGGACATAACTGCCCAGACCCGCGGGCAGGCCGGTGACAACAATCTCGTAAATTCCGCCGAGCGAACTGCCAGCCTTGCGCCGCTTCTTGATTTCTTCAACCATTTGTGCGGTCAGGCCTTCATCCAGGCAACGGACTTCCGAGGCATCGGCTGTGCCGGCCAGCTGTTCTGCGCCATCCTGCAGCAAGGGATCGGCAATGAAGCGGATATCCTCCCAGGAAGGGTAGCCCTGTTCCCCGATTTGCAACACATGGCCGCCGATCTGTATGCCGAAATAGCGGAGGAGCTGCCTTGCCGTGGCGCAGCAGGCTACTCTCATGGCGGTTTCCCGTGCACTGGAACGGTCAATAACGGGACGGATATCGTCAAAACGGAATTTCTGGACGCCGACGAGATCGGCGTGTCCGGGACGCGGTACGGTGATCCGGGGAACATCTTCATCCACCGGTGTGACGGACATGACAAGCGGCCAGTTGGCCTCATCCTTTTCATAGGCGCGATTGACCATCCTCAGGGCAACGGGATGGCCCATGGTTTTGCCGAATCGCACTCCGGACATAATTTCTGCAGAGTCCTTTTCAAAGGCCATGCGCCCGCTTCTCCCGTACCCCTGCTGCCTGCGGGCAAGCTGTAGTGCAATGGCTTCCATTGAGAGGGGCAGTCCGGCCGGAAGACCCTCAACAATGCCGGTCAGTTCCGGTCCGTGCGATTCACCGGCAGTGAGATATCGAATCATCGGTTTTCTGTTAGTCCATGTCTTGCGGAATCCTGAAATTAAGGATTGATCCTGAAATCAAGGATTGATCCTGAAATCAAGGATTCCGGGGAGCAGGAATATAGCAATTTAGAGAATGAACTGCGGCTTTAAGAATGAACTGTGGCTTT
>Ga0207421_10004071_pt1 | contig 17114 bp, 13 predicted proteins | sample SodLakKL_010_SED_4_FD_187542 | JGI IMG/M metagenome (GOLD analysis project Ga0207421, IMG submission 187542) | Alkaline sediment microbial communities from Lake Tanatar, Kulunda Steppe, Russia - 8KL_010_SED (SPAdes) (version 2) | ecosystem: Environmental > Aquatic > Non-marine Saline and... | reverse complement strand
TAGCGTTGTCCGTTATTACCTTTACTCATGGACACACTTCCTCTCATTATTATTGTAATGAGTTAAACTCTTTGTGTCCACCATTTCATACTAACACCAATCTCGAGGGTGGGACATTCATAAGACAGCGTTGATCCATGAAGATAATTGCCATGATCATCGAAATAATAGCAGCGATGAAGGGCACCAGAGGTTTCAAAACGTTCAATATATTCATTTTGCATAAACGCGGTTATGAGTAAAAGTCCTGTAATGGTAAATAAGGTGAACACTTTAAAGACCGTTAATCGTTGTCCTTTTAATATGTGTGAATACCGGATGGTTAACTTGGCATAAATCGCTTTGATTATAAATACAATGATACTTGCAAAGAAAATAAAGATGAGCGTATGACGCAATACAAATGAGGCTTGGTAATACCTGGGCAAGAAATAAATAGCACCAATTAAAAGTATGGATAAAATCACTAAATAGATTAGTGTAGTTTTTTTCATGATTTCTCCTTCATATATTGTTTTAAGTGTGTTTAAAAGTGAAACTTTAAAACAATACATGCATCAACAGCGAAACACTTGATGTAAAATATGAAGTTTTTGAACAACAATTCTTTTCACTAAAGGATGGGTTTTAAAAAAATTGGATGGATATTTTTTATCAGGCAACAAATAAATAAAAAGGTCAATGGTCTCAAGAACCACTAAAGAGGGAATAACATATAAGAAAAGGATTGTAAAAACCAATATGAGACCGGCCGCAAGCAAAAACAAATACTGACTTATTGTTTCATCTTGCGCATATAAAATATCGACATTGTAAAATGACGTCATTTGCACCATTAAAACAACTTTGACCACGGCGACTATCGATATATCAAAAAGCGAGTGTCTTTTAAACGGCCTCATAGTCTTTTCCCCCTACTATATAAATTAAGCCTACCATCTTATTTTCATAAATACAAGAAAGCGCAGCATAACATATAAAAAAACGCCCGCAATGGCGGACGTTTTGAGGTTATAACGCTTTGAAACGCTTAACAACATTCTCTTTGGTAAATCCAAGGCTGGCAACCACTTCGTCGCCTTTGCCGCTTTTACCAAAACGACTCAATCCTAAAACGTCATCGGCGTAGCGATACCACATTTGTGGACTGCCCATTTCAATGGCAAGACGTTTCACGTTTGAAGGAATAAGCTTTTCTTTTGTTTTGTCACTTTGTGCTTCGAACAGTTCCATGCTTGGCATAGAGACAACGCGAACATGAATGTCTTCTTCTTTTAAGAGCGCCGCCGCTTCGCTGGCCAGATTCACTTCGCTACCCGTCGCAATGAGCACGCCATCAGGATTCTTCACATCATTGACAGCATATGCGCCTTGCTTGAAGGCTTCATAGCTGACGTCATGGGTGGTTTCAACCTTTTGGCGGGTCGCCACAATCGCTGTTGGTGTCTCCTTGCTTTCAAGCGCATATCGCAGCGCATGATTGACTTCGATGGCTGTTGCGGGGCGAATCGTGTTGATGTGGGGGGTGGCACGGAACACACTCAACTGTTCAACCGGCTCATGGGTGGGCCCATCTTCACCGACTGCCACACTATCGTGCGTAAAAAGGAAAATCGAAGGAATATGCATAAGTGCCGAAAGACGAATGGCCGGTTTCATGTAATCAGAAAATATGAAGAAACCACCCGCAAACGCCTTAAGGTTGTGCAGGGTCATGCCGTTCGTGATGGCTGCCATGGCGTGTTCACGGACCCCGAAATTGATGTTGCGTCCAGTCGGGGTTGTGCCCGCAAAGTTGCCATCAAGTCCTTTCACTTTGGTTGAACCGCTAAGGTCAGCCGATCCACCAATGAGCTGGGGAATGGCTTCACTTAATGCATCCAGTGCTTTCCCAAGTGATGCGCGGGTCGCATCAACACTACCGATTTTGACTTCCGGCAAGACTTTTTTGAAATCAACATCGACACTGTGATGAATAATATTTTCAAGCGCATTGAAATCTTTTGGATGAATCTCACCGTATTCTTCCATGACTTCTTGCCATTCAACTTGTTGGCGCGGGCCGTTGGCTTCAATTTTTGCACTGAAATCTTCATAGACATCACGGGGAATTTCAAACGGTTTATACGGATAATTAAAGTCGCTACGCATCTTTTCAGCCTCTTCATCACCAATCGGTGCACCATGTGCCTTGGACGTTCCAGCCACACTCGCACCATAACCAATGACACTCTTGACTTCGATGAAGCTGGGGCGTTCAGACGCTTTTGCCTTTTCAATGGCCGCGTCAAACGCATCAAGATCGTTCGCATCACCAATATACTGATAATCCCAGTTCATGGCTTCAACTTTTTGTTTATAATCATCGGATACACTTTCTTCAGTCGGCCCGTCAAGTTGAACATCGTTGGAATCAAAAATAACAATTAAACGGTTAAGCCCCATATGGCCTGCCAGTGACATACTTTCCATTGCAACGCCTTCTTGCAGATCACCGTCTCCTACAAGTGTATAGGTGTAGTGATCCACCACATTGAAATTTTTCTTGTTGTAACGTCCGCGAAGGAACGCTTCAGAAAGTGCCATACCGGTCGCCATGGAAATGCCCTGACCGAGTGGACCCGTCGTAGCTTCAACGCCGGGGGTGTCTCCGTATTCAGGATGGCCCGGTGTGATGGAATCCACTTGACGGAAATCTTTAAGGTCATCCATGCTTACCGCGTAACCACTTAAATGCAGCGTCGCATAAAGCAGCGCGGAACCATGACCGGCTGAGAGGACAAAGCGGTCGCGGTCAAACCAATCAGGATCGCTCGGATTATGTTTCATATGCTTGGTATAAAGCTGATACATCAGTGGTGCGGCGCCCAATACAATGCCAGGGTGACCACTCTTTGCTTTGTTGACCATGTCAACACCCAAGAAACGAATGGTATCAATACTTTTTTGCATGTGTTATTACTCCTTTATAGAAAAATCTTAACGTATAAAAACGCATCAGTTTATTATATCGCATATGGCGTGTTTTTCAAGCCTGTGGAAAGGAAAAGGGACCATCATCCGATGGACCCTTCCATTTCAAGCTTAATCAGTTGATTGAGTTCAACGGCATACTCCATTGGGAGTTCTTTGGCAAATGGCTCAATGAATCCCATAATGATCATTTCCGTTGCCTCTTCTTCGGTGAGCCCTCGGCTCATGAGATAAAAGAGTTGCTCTTCACTGACTTTGGAAACACTTGCTTCGTGTTGAACGGTCGCAAGGTTATTCTTAACAATATTATAAGGCATCGTGTCACTGTAGGAGGCGTCATCTAAAATGATCGTATCGCACTCGACGTTGCTTTTGGCGCCGCGTGCGTTTTTATCATGATGAATAATGCCGCGGTAGTTGACTTTTCCGCCTTTGTTGGACATGGATTTAGACACAATCGAACTGGTGGTGTCTTTGCCCAGGTGAATCATTTTCGCACCCGTATCCTGATGCATGTTTTTACCAGCAAACGCGATTGAAATGGTGGTGCCTTTGGCGCGGTCCCCTTTTAGAATGCAGGAAGGGTATTTCATGTTAATGCCACTGCCGAGATTCCCGTCCACCCATTCCATATGGCCATCTTCTTCAACAAATGCACGTTTGGTGACCAAGTTCACAATATTGGCCGCCCAGTTTTGAATGGTCGTATAGCGGGCGTGGCCACCTTTTTTCACAACGATTTCCACCGTTGCGGCATGTAAGGAATCCGTTGTATAAATTGGTGCGGTGCAGCCTTCCACATAATGAAGACTGGCGCCTTCATCCACCACGATGAGCGTGCGCTCAAACTGTCCCATTTGCTCAGAGTTAATACGGAAATAGGATTGAAGCGGTTTTTCCACATGAACCCCTTTGGGTACATAAATAAACGATCCCCCGCTCCATACGGCACCGTTTAAGGCGGAATATTTATTGTCGCCGCTTGTTACAACGGACGCAAAATATTCCTTGAACAGTTCAGGATATTCACGAAGTGCCGTATCAGTATCGGTAAAGATGACCCCTTGTTTTTCCAGTTCTTCCATGGTGGAATGATACACCACTTCACTTTCAAACTGGGCGCCGACACCGGCTAAGAATTCACGCTCAGCCTCAGGAATCCCGAGTTTTTCAAAGGTATCCTTGATTTCTTCGGGGACATCGTCCCATGAACGCTCACTGCGCTCTGAAGGTTTAACGTAATATGTAATGTCCTCAAAATTAATGTGATCAAGGCCCGGACCCCATGAGGGGTTGGGTTTTTGTTTGAATTGTTCATAAGCTTTTAACCGGTAATCAAGCATCCACTGGGGTTCATTTTTAATGTCACTGATTTCGCGGACAATGTCTTCAGTTAAGCCTTTTCCGGTGTCATGCACACTTTTGGTCTCCGTTTTGAAACCATATTTATAATTCCCAATAATTTGTTCGATTTCTTTTTTGGTTTCTTCACTCATGGTTCACACCTACTTTTTTAGGGTATTGTCGAACGCCAACCACGCAATGGTTGCACATTTGGTGCGGGCAGGAAAGTCCCTGATGCCCTGATATGCCCAAGCGTCTTCCAGTTCGACCGATTCATCAAATGGTTGGTTCGTAATCATGTTGACATATTGTTCACTGATGGATAAAGCCTCATCCACCGGCCTGTTTTTAAGGGTCTCACTAAGCACAGAGGCGGATGAACAACAAATACTGCAGCCGGTGCCATCATGACGGATGTCTTTGATCACACCATCTTCGACTTTGCTTTGCACGGTGATATCATCACCGCATGATGGATTTTTCATATGGTCAGTCACATAGCCTTCGTCATCTTTGAGCCCTTTGTTTCTTGGGTTTTTATAATGATCCATAATAATCTGGCGGTATAAATTTTTTAATTTGTCCATAAAGCCTCCTAAAATCCGACCTCAGTAAAAAATTGTCTGGCTTCTTTCAATGCATTGATGAAATGACTCACGTCCGCTTCTGTATTGTAAAGGTAAAACGACGCACGCAGTGTGGCAGGCACTTCAAGATAATGCATTAAAAGTTGTGCGCAATGATGCCCTGCACGCAGGGCAATATTTTTTTCATCAAAGAAACTTACCGCATCATGTGGATGCACACGGTCAAGATTAAAGGTGATAATGCCCGTATCCGTATCGGCATTATAGACCGTGACCCCTTCAATGTCCTGCATGGCCGCAATGGCTTGGTCCTTGAGCGTAACTTCATGACGATGAATCGTATCAAGACCAAGGGCTTGCAAATAATCAAGCGCCCTGGCAAGCCCAATCGCCTGGGCAATCGGGGGCGTGCCGGTTTCAAACTTAAAGGGAGGGTTTTTATGGGTAGCGGTATGTTTTTCAACCACATCAATCATGTCTCCACCCCATTCAAGCGGCGGCATCATTTCAAGCAAGTCATATTTGCCATAAAGGACCCCAACCCCGGTTGGCCCTAAGACTTTGTGGCCACTAAATGCGAGGAAATCCGCGTCCAGTGCCTTCACATCAAGCGACATATGCGGGGCACTTTGCGCCGCATCAATCACAGTAATGATTGAGTGTGCCTTCGCCGCTTCAATGATCGGTTTTATGGGGGTAATGGTGCCCATGACATTGCTGACATGGGTTAAGGCGATCACTTTCGTGCGCGCTGTCATCACTGAAGTCACCCCTTCAAGGGTTATGCGTCCCTTTTCAAGCGGGACATACACCAGTTTAGCACCCTTTTGACGGGCAAGCTGTTGCCAGGGAAGCACACTTGAATGATGTTCCAGTTCGCTGACAATGATTTCATCGCCGGCGTTAATGTGGTTGGCACCATAACTTTGCGCCACAAGATTAAGCGCACTGCTCGCGCCGCGTGTAAATATGACTTCTTCAAAACGCGCGTTAATAAAATCCGCAACCGTTTGGCGGGCGCGTTCATAATCGTTGGTCGCTTCATGTGATAACCGATAAACCCCGCGGTGGACGTTAACGGGCCGGTTGATATAGTAATCACTGATTGCATCAATGACGACTTGCGGGGTTAAGGCGGAGGCGGCTGAATCCAAATACGTCAGCGGACCTCTTTTACTATATACGGGAAAATCCGCTTGCAATGATGCATTCATGGTTTTTACCTCCCGGTTTTGTTGGCTAGGAGTGACTGGATATGGTCACGCATTACGTCATTTTCCATCATGGATTTTAGCGGTGCTAAAAAGCCATTGATAATGAGACGTTGTGCATCGTTTTCACTGAGTCCGCGACTCATCAAATAATATAACTGTTCTTCGTCAATGCGGCCAATGGCTGCACCATGGGACGCTTCGACGTCGTATTCGTCAATAAGCAACAGGGGATTAGCGTCAAGACGTGCATATTCGCCGAGTACCACACCGTTGTTGGATTGATGGGCATTGGACTGTGACATGCCCTTGTGAATCTTACCCGTGCCTTCAAACCCAAGATAACTCTCATCAGCCGCAACCCCGTAGTGTTCAATGTAGCCTTCGGTATGTTTGGCCTTGTGTTCGAGGTGGGTGTTGATAAGGACTTCTTGGTTTCCACTGGCAACCGCGACGGTGCGCACTTCACCATAAGCGTGTTCACCGAGCAAATCCATGTCGACATCTTGTTTTGTACGTCCGTTTCCAAGCTGGGCAGTGCGTACTTCTGTGTGTGAGGACGCCTGGCTTCGCACGAGTCTTTGGACACTTGAGGTGGACATGAGGTCCAAGTTCGCAATGCCGATCAGCTTGACTTGTGCCTGTTCACCAACATGGGTTTGGGATAAATAATTCAGCGTATGATCACTCGTTGAATAAAGATATTCATGAATGTCAATGCAGGCTCTAGGGTGAATGTCATAGGTAATGTTCACCGTATAATCATAATTCGAGCCATCAATCATAATCATGATAGGCGCATCAAGCGTGATGCCTTCTTTCACTTCAAGAGTAATGGCCGTATCGTGATTGGATTGATTGTGACTTACCAAGGGATCATCACTGACAAAATTGGCATGCAGTGCGTCTTTGGGTGTCGATTCAGTGATTGTTATCCCTTCAGGTAATGTGTTGCTTTGAATTTTTCCCTGGGAAATATAAAGCATGTAAGTGGCTTCATTAAGCAATGGGGCGATGAGCTCTGGGGCGTTATTTGGTGAGACTTGCATGCTTATTTCTCCATGGCTTCGCGTGTGGCACATGAACCAAGAACGGTTTGTTCATCAGCGTCATCATTTTGTGGAACCACACGTTCATCTTGAATGCCAACTTCTTCTTTGATCCAGTCATAACCGTTTTCGTCGATGCTTCGAACCAGATCAACCGTACCACTTTTGACAATGCGCCCCTGCATCATCACGTGCACATAATCGGCCTTAATATAATCAAGCAAACGCTGGTAATGGGTAATCATCATAAATGAACGTTTGCCATCCTGCATTTCAGTCACATTTTGACCCACTGTTTTAAGCGCATCAATGTCGAGCCCCGAATCAATTTCATCCAAAATGGCAATGGCAGGTTCAAGCATGCGCATCTGAAGGATTTCATTACGCTTTTTCTCACCGCCAGAAAAACCGTCATTTAAAAAGCGATGGGGTAAATCTTCTCGCATTTTAAGTTTCTCAACAGCCTGGTCAAACTTTTTAATAAATTTAAAAAGACTGACGTTTTCCCCTTCATCAAGCCGGGCGTTCATCGCCGTTTTGATGAAATCGGAATTGGTAACCCCCGGTACTTCCTGGGGGGCTTGCATCGCAAGGAACAGCCCCGCACGTGCGCGCTCGTCTGTTGACATGTCAAGCACATTGACGCCATCAAGCGTAATCGTGCCTTCTGTCACATCATAGCGCGGATGGCCCATGATCACGGACGCAAGGGTACTTTTACCGGTTCCGTTAGGCCCCATGATTGCATGGGTTTGTCCTTCTTCTATGGTTAGGTTCACACCTTTAAGGATTTCTTGGTCATCAACCTTGGCGTGAAGGTTTTTAATTTCTAGTGTTGCCATTTTACATTCCTCCTTAGACTCAACCCTTATTATAAGAAATTTAACCGTCAAATGGAAATGATACGATTATTTTTCACGCGGGCCCGCGCGCGAGTGATTCGTTAACGCCGCACCACAAAAAAAGACGCAGGCCAGCGTCTTTTATGAATACTCATCCACGTTGTGGCGAATGACGTTTTTAATGATGGTGAGGACAAACAGGGTCATTAAACTCATCGCAATCCCAAGATCATACATGCCATAACCAAAAATAATCCCAATGATGGCACTGATCCAAAGTGTAGAGGCTGTTGTAAGACCGCTGATATACCCATTGGTCTTCAAAATGGCACCGGTCCCGAGGAAACCAATTCCACTCACAATCTGAGCAACAACACGTTGACGTTGGATGGGAATGTCCGCGTGTTCTAAGACTTCAGGATTCGTTTGTATCATTTCGTTAATGAAGGCAATGGAATCTTGAACCATCATTTGCTGGGCAATGGTGAGTCCGGCCGCACCAATGGCCACCAGCAAGTGGGTGGTGAGTCCAGCAATTTTATTACGGCGTTGACGTTCAAAACCAATAAGACCCACAAATAAAATCGTGAGTCCGAGACTTTGAAGTATATAGGTAAGATCAACCTCGGGGTTCATCGATAAAATAAACATAGCATCCCTACTTTCTGTGTGTCTTGGTGCACTAAATGCATCTTTATATTATACCGACTCTGCCAACATTTTTCAAGAGTCCCTCATGAAACCGTTGACATTTTAACCGTTTCGTTAAAGAAAAGGGTGCCAATTAAGACACCCTTCACAAATTATTCGTCATCATCACTTGGCGCATTGACACCGGTTGAGAAGTCCATTGCTTCATAGCGCTTATACATTTCATAGCGGCGCTTGGCGTCGTTTTTGTTGTTCTTGAGTAATGCTTCAGCACGATCAGGATTAATATCCTTAAGTTGTGCATAGCGTGCTTCGTTCATCAAGAACTCATCATATTTCTCCCATTTTGGTGCTTTGCTGTCGAGTTGGAATGGGTTTTTACCTTGCGCTTCTAATCGAGGATCATAACGGAAGGTTGGCCAATAACCACTTTGCGTGGCAAGCTTTGCTTGCATTGCTGAGTTACCGAGTCCGCCTTTGATCTTGTGGGCGATACATGGTGAATACGCAACAATGACACTTGGTCCATCATACGCTTCGGCCTCACGAATGGCTTTGGTCACTTGTTGCTGGTTGGCACCGTGTGATACTTGGGCAACATAGACGTGGCCATAGCTCATCGCCATAGCAGCTAAGTCTTTTTTCTTGCCGCTCTTACCGGCCGCGGTAAACTGGGCAATACTACCGGCTGCGGCCGCTTTGGATGACTGACCGCCCGTATTTGAATAGACTTCGGTATCAAGGATGAGAATGTTGACATTGTCCTGGTTGGCAATTACATGGTCCAAGCCACCAAATCCGATGTCATAAGCCCATCCGTCACCACCAAAGATCCAGTTGGACTGTTTGACAATGTTAGGGGCCAAATCAATGAAGTCTTCTTTAATGGGATCATCAATGGTATCAAGCAATGGTCGGATTTCATTGGCTAGTTCTACCGTTGCATCGCCATCATCCATTTGTTCAACCCACTGGTCAAACAAGCCTTGAAGGTCTTTTGGCAGTTTGTCTTTATTGTTTTCATAAAGGTTTTTAAGTTTGATGCGGTGAATTTGTTCTGCGTGGTGCATACCATAGCCGAACTCTGCGTTATCTTCAAAGAGGGAGTTCGCCCATGCTGGACCGCGCCCATCCGCATTGGTTGTGTATGGTGTAGCTGGGAATGACCCACCGTAAATGGAGGAACAACCCGTCGCATTCGCAATCGTCATGCGATCACCAAAGAGCTGGGTAACCAACTTGATGTACGGTGTCTCACCACAACCGGCGCAGGCGCCATGAAACTCAAAGAGTGGTTTGGCGAACTGGCTGTTTTTCGCGTTGGTTTTCTTAACGAGATTATCTTTTGGTGTAACATCATTGAAGATGTATTCAGCTTGTTCCACTTCGCCTTTTTCAATTTCATCACCAATTGGTGACATCTCAAGACTTTTCGGATTGGTAGGACATACGCTGACGCAAACGCCGCACCCTGTACAGTCAAGCGTGGAAATTTGGATTTTGTATTTAAGGCCTTCCAGTCCTTTTCCGCGTGCATCCTGCGTTTGGATGCCTTCAGGTGCATTGGCATACTCTTCTTCGGTCATAAGCGCTGGGCGGATAACCGCGTGCGGACATGCAAAGGCACACTGGTTACACTGAATACAGGTTTCAGAATTCCACTGCGGAATGTAGTTGGCAATGCCGCGTTTTTCATAAGCAGTGGATCCTTGCATCATGGAGCCATCAATATAGTCTTCAAACGCACTTGTTGGGAGTTCATACCCTTTAATGGCATTGACAGGGTCTGCAATTTCCTTAACATATTTTGGACGTGCGGACTCTTCAGGCTTGGGATCATCCTCAAGGTACTTCCATTCTTCCTTGACCGGAATTTCCACAAGGGACTCTTCGCCTTTATCAATCGCTTGATAGTTTTGTTCAACGATTTTGTCGCCTTTGCGTCCGTACGCTTTTTTCGCATATTCTTTCATCAGTTTCTTCGCTTCATCGTAAGGAATGATTTGTTCGTTGAGTGCGAAGAAGGCTGATTGCATAATGGTGTTGATGCGCTCACCCAGTCCAATGTCCTCAGCGGCTTTAACCGCATTGATAATATAAAGCTTGGAATTGGTCTCAGCCAATTTACGCTTGTAGGAATTGGGGAGAAAGTCTTCGATTTCCTCTGGGGTTTTGATGGTGTTTAACAAGAAGCGTCCATTCTCGCGGATGCCATCAAGCATATCGTATTTGAAGACGTATGAATCTTTAGAACAAGAAACGAAATGAGGATGGTTCACCAAGTAGGTGCTTCTAATTGGGTTTTCACTGAAGCGTAAATGCATACGGGTGATGCCGCCGGATTTTTTAGAGTCATAGCTGGCGTACGCTTGCCCGTAAAGATCCGTGTTTTCCCCGATAATCTTGATGGTGTTCTTGCTTGCACCAACCGTACCATCACTACCAAACCCGTAGAAGAGAAGTTCAGTGGTTGTATCGTCAATCGCGCTGATTTCTTCAGTCACCGGTAGTGAGGTGTTATTGACATCATCGGTAATCCCGATGGTGAATGCGTTTTTCTTTTCACCTGTTAAGTTGTCATAAACAGCTTTAATTTGCGCAGGTGTCGTGTCTTTAGAAGAAAGTCCGTAACGTCCGCCAACAATTTCAGGCGCATTGTCTTTGCCGTAATAGGCACTCCTGATATCAAGATAAAGCGGCTCACCAATTGAACCGTTTTCCTTCGTGCGGTCAAGCACCGCAATACGTTTCACGGTTGAAGGCATCGCATTGAGGAAATACTTAGTCGAGAACGGACGGTAAAGATGCACATTGACAAGTCCGACTTTGCGGCCTTCTTCTTCACGTAGATAGTCAATGGTCTCTTTAATGGTTTCGGTGACACTGCCCATCGCAACGATGATATCTTCAGCGTTTTCATCACCATAATAGGTAAACGGCTTATATTCACGGCCCGTTTCCTTAGAAATTTCTTGCATATACTCATTGACAATATCAGGAATGTCATAATAGAACTTTTCCTGAATTTCGCGAGCTTGCATGTAAACGTCATCGTTTTGAGCACTGCCGCGCGTTACAGGATTCGTTGAGTTCAAGGCGCGGCGTTTAAACGCGCTCACTGCATCGCGATCAAGTAAACGATCGTAAACGTCATAATCCATGACTTCAATCTTGTTTACTTCATTGGATGTTCTGAACCCATCGAAAAAGTGTAAGAACGGAATGCTTGATTTGATGGCGCTTAGATGCGCAATGCCTGCTAGGTCCATCACTTGTTGGACCGAACCGCTTGCGAGCATGGCAAAACCGGTTTGGCGGGTCGCCATCACATCTTGATGGTCCCCAAAAATCGAAAGTGCCTGGACTGCGACACTGCGCGCAGCGACATGAATGACGCCCGGGAGCAGCTCACCGGCAATTTTATACATGTTGGGCATTTTTAGTAAAAGCCCCTGTGAAGCGGTGTAAGTGGTTGTCAGAGCCCCAGCTTGCAGTGAACCGTGCACCGTTCCTGCAGCACCAGCCTCCGATTGCATTTGAATAACCTTAACAGGCATGCCAAATAGGTTCTTCTTTCCTTGTGATGCCCATAGGTCTGTGTGTTCAGCCATAGGTGAAGATGGTGTGATAGGATAAATACCGGCAACTTCTGTAAACGCGTAAGACGCGTGGGCTGCGGCTTCATTTCCATCCATGGACTGAAACGTTTTCTTTGTAGCCATCGCAACTACCTCCATTTAAAAATAAATTGATAGACAAACATGGTTCTTGTCATACAACTAAATTATATAATAAAGTCAAGCAATCTACAACAGCAAAAACGGCTTTAAACAAAATGAAAGCACTTACAGGCGTAAGTGCTTTCGTTATTTATATAAAGCATGGGACCATTACAAATAATATGTATAAAGATTATAATTTAGCCAAAAGCGCCGCGGCTTTATCAAGATAGGACGCAGCCACTTTATCAAATGGAATCTGTAAATCTTCACTCAAACCGATTGCGTGTTTATATAACGCAACGTTATGCCACTGCAGGCATAGATCCACACGCCAAAGGTATAAACGCTTGAAATCTTCATGATTCGGCGTGCGCCCAAGATAAACGCCAAGGAGGGCAACCGCATGGTCGAAGTCCTTATTGCCGTACTGCGCGAGATCAAAGAACGGATCGTTCATGCCTGTAAATTCCCAGTCCATCAACTTAAGGGTGCCGTTTTCGGTAATGACGAAATTGGACACTTGCGCATCGCCATGCGTAAGCGTGCGCTCAAACTGGTCCAAAAAGGGTTGGTAGGAATAAAGGGTGTCTTTATATTCAAAGTAACGATCCTCGTGGGAAAGTCCTTTGTCTTTGACATACCCTTCATACGTTTCAATGCGCCCAAACGGGTCATAATCATACGTGCTTTTCAGCCCTGATTCATGGATGGTCTTAAGGGCATCGGCTGATGCCTCTAAATAATTGAGTGGTTTGGCTTCATGAAGCGGGGTGCCTTCAATATATTTGGCAATCTTGATGCCGTTTTCCTTGTTGAAATAGACGGTCTCATTATTCAAATCAAGTGGTTTGATGAGTTCAATATGGTATGCTTCAATGTCGCGGTTCACAAAGTTTTCCGCGTTTTTACCGGGGATGCGGAAGGTATAGCGTGTCCCCGCAACATCAATCACATAGGTGAAATTGGACATGCCACCCATCAGGCGGAAATCGATGGAAACTTCATCCTTATTGACATTCAGTGCCTCACTGACCGTATTTTTAATGAGGGTCTCATGGTCTTGATTGCTCAGAACCATTGTTCACAACTCCTTTTTTATCCTTTTTATTTTTTATATCTTGAACACTTTACTCGGTTGATGTTGCTTGGCAACGTGGATGTCATAATCTTCAGGGACTTTGTCATACGCCGCAAAAACATCATGAAGCGTCGCCAGGGTATAACTTTCGGTATTGCATTCCTGGCTGGGATGGGCAAGGACAATGGAGTGTGTCCTTGGGCCGATAAGCTGCGTAAGGTAATACGCCGAATCAGCATTTGACAGATGGCCCCGCACTGAATCGATCCGTTTTTTCAAATAAAACGGTCGCGCCGAATCAAAAAGCAACGCCACATCATAATTTGATTCTAACACATACATGTGGGCATTTCGAATACGGTGAAAGTCATCTTCCTGTAAAAAGCCCGTGTCGGTAATAAAGACCAGTTGTTTGGAATTCGTTTCAATGATGAACCCTAGCGAATGCGCCGCATCGTGACTGGTCTTAAGCGGGGTGATGATTAACGATCCCACCATGAACGCAACGTCTTCTTCTATTGGCGTCATGGTATGGTCCATGGGGAGTTTGTCTTTTATTTTTGTATAGGTTTTTTTCGCGGTATAAACCGGTGCCATTGTACGCTTGAGGGTTTGTTCGAGGCCTTTCGTGTGATCACTGTGTTCATGACTCACAATGATGCCTTCAAGGCTTGCAAGTCTGTTTGCCTTTTCCCCCATGCGCAACGTGATTTGCCTGTAAGAAATGCCAGCATCAATCAAGATTGCAGTGTCACCATCTTCAATGTACGCCGCATTGCCTTTTGAACCGCTTGCCAGTATTGTCACTTCCATGGGTCCACCTCCACTTCCAACCAATATTATACATGATAACGTTTAGCATGCAATTGTTCAGACATTTTTTTGCAACTTACTGTCGTATAAAACCAATACTTTTTTTCATATTGTATTATATAAAGATAAGTGGTACACTATAAATTGCGTATTTTATAAGGAGTGTGACACAACTATGGAATCAGTAATCGTTAAACGCGGCATTGCGATATTTTCAATCATTGTTGTCGTTATTGTTGCCTCAGTGGCATGTAACGCAATCGCAGGTGGCGAAGAAGACCCAGAATTAAGCAATCCCGATGACACATATATGAGCTTTGATGGCATCGACATCACCAATGAACAGCTTTATAACCGTATTCGCTCACGCGACGGCATTCAGCATCTGGCGAACTATATCGACCAGCAATTGCTCAGTGACTATATCGATGATGTGAGTGAAGAAGAAATTGAAGCGGAAATCAACCGCATCACCTATGGTACGAACGATCCTGAAGAACTTGATCGCTTGACCGAAGGTGAAAAAGAAGAGATGGAAATTGATTTTCAGGACCGTATTCTCCTAGAAGGCTGGAATCCTGAAGATTCTGACAGTGTTGATGAATACATGCGGATGTATATTGCGCAAATGAACTATACCCGCGATTTATACCGCACTGAAGACGAAAGTGATCCAAACTATATCAGTGATGACGACTTGAAGTCTTTTTACAACGACTTCCTTCAAGGGGACGCCACGGTCGTTCCGCTGCGTTTTTACAATGAAGCGGAAATGCGTAACGTCTTCAACCACTTCAACCTGGTAGAAAATTTTGAAGGTGGATTTGGTGAATATGTTGGTGAAGAAGACATTGAAGATGTTGAGGATTTTGATAGTGACAACACCAATGCCCTTGATGATGATGAAGTCCTGGAATTTTTCATCGACATCCACAACTATATGAATCAGCATACTGACAATGTCGATACATCCTTAAGCGGCAGTGACCTCGTTGATGAAGACGTGGACGCTTTCAGTTTCAATCAATATGATTTACAGATGCTTGGTGAGCGCCGTGGCGATGAACTCTATGATAATCTTTCACAAAGCATTTGGCACGATCTAAGAGAGAGTGAACGCCCATACACAGCTGAAGGTGAAACAGTACAAAACGAACTTCTGTTCTTCTATGGTGTGGATTTTGAAGACGTTGAAGCGTTTGAAGATATGGATGAATCTTTAATGCGTGAAGAATACGTCGACACGCTCATCGGCGAAGAGGCCATGCAAGAAGCCATGTTTGACCTTCATGCAGAGCACAACCTGGTCATCCACGACAGCAAGTTGGCAGCGAAATATGAAATGCAAGTTGGACGCGACCTTTATGAAGCCGGTGATGGTGAAGCCGTCGCAAGCACCGATGACATCACCGTGAACGCTGATGAACTGTTTGAATATGCACAGGGCCGCGTTGGTGCACTTTATGGCACTGATGTTGCAAAAGTTGAATATTTATTTAACAGCGAATTTTTCGACAATGTCTATGGTTCAAACCAAAGCGTCTTGAACAACAATTCAGAGCGCATGTCCCAGCACCGCAATCACTTGCGTACCGAGAAAAACTGGTTTGCGAACGGTGTCTTTGAACAAATGGGGCTTTCTCCTGAAGAATTTGAGTGGGAAGAATATCTCTTCATTTTCGGAGAAACTGTAGAATTCCGTCCACAAATCTTACAGATGATGGGCGTCCCACAAGATCCGCTTGGTGTGTATAATTTCCAGCCTGACGACTCATTCCATTCCGAGCGTGACATGTTAAGACAAATGGTTGAACGCACCATCCGCTATGACATGATGTATGACAACGTTGATTACAATGACTACTTGGACCGCGTTGAACACAACCATGACAACTACTTCTCCTTAGACACCGAGCACTTGCTCATCTATGTGGATTTTGACAACGACTTTGTCCCAGACAACTTTGCAGATTACTATGATTCACTGAGTGATTCAGAACAAGAAGAGCTTGAGGCCCTTCACGAAGAACTCCATGAAACATTCACTGAGATGCTTGATGATGAGGACGCTGACTTTGACGAACTCGTCAGTGAATACATGACAAGCCTTCGCGGCGAAGATGAAGATGACGAGGATTATTCCAAGTGGGCCAAGTTCCGCAACAGAGGGCTTCGTGTGATGTATGAAGACTTAAGCGCACCGCAGGAAGAAGGCGGTGAACGCAGGCCACTTAATTATCAGAATACACAAAACTATGATGATGCCTTCGTAGAGTCACTACAGGATATTTATGGTGCGTACGATGACGAGGCAGATCATAACACCAATGATGACATGACACAGAGCCAATTCGGACTGCACTTCATCCACGGGCGTTTACCTGAAGACCACATGCAGCCAAGTGCCTATTTGGACGAAGACAGTGATGAATACGATGAACAATTTGAAAATGATTCAAGCGTTCCAAACATCGAACAAATGAATGCGTACACCGAAAACATTCTTGCACAGTTCAGAGGCGAACAGCCCGAACATGACGTGCCACAAAGTGTAGAGCAAGCACTTGAAGTATATTTCCAACCTGAATTTAACGCCATCTATTCAGACGGCAACTATTCAGTGATCATGAGTGATATCATGATCGAGGGTGACGTCAGCTTCACGATGGACCATGACCATCAGCTCGGACGTCTTGAATCCTTAAGCGAGTTTTATACCCGCCGCTTGTTCCCTTCATTAGATTAAATTTTTAAGCCACCGCACATTGCGGTGGCTTTTTTTTATGGCTTAATCATACATTAAAAAAAGGCCCTGCACATGGCAGGACCTTCATTTACATGGTT
>Ga0207421_10004069_pt1 | contig 17126 bp, 20 predicted proteins | sample SodLakKL_010_SED_4_FD_187542 | JGI IMG/M metagenome (GOLD analysis project Ga0207421, IMG submission 187542) | Alkaline sediment microbial communities from Lake Tanatar, Kulunda Steppe, Russia - 8KL_010_SED (SPAdes) (version 2) | ecosystem: Environmental > Aquatic > Non-marine Saline and... | reverse complement strand
GACCGAATGCCAGCGATGCACCCGCCAAGGTGGAAACCGGCACGACCCTTTCGGGGGGATCCGTTTCCGGCACGCAGGTCGAGCGCAAGGAACGGGTGACCGGGAACGAGCCCGGCACCTGCCGGACCGTCACCGGAACCGAATACGTCGGTGCCGAACAATTCGATCGCTTCTGCGAAACGCGTCCCAAGCCGGGGGTCCCCAAGGTGGGCAGCAGCATCACCAGCGGGGGACGCTCCCTCACCGGCACGGAAATCGGCCGCTCACGTGCGGTCACCGGTGACGAAGCCGGCGACTGCCGATCGGTCACTGGGACCGAATACCTGGGCAGCGAACGCTTCGATGAATTCTGCGAAACCAAGGGGCTGCAACAACAGCCCGCCAAGGTCGCAATGGGCACCACGGAACGCCTGGGTCTGACGATCAGTGGTGCCGACAACGCGCGCACCGGTGCGGTCACGGGTCAGGAAGCCGGCAGCGGACGGGCCATCACTGGCTCGCAGTACTCCGATGGCGGTGCCGCGCGTGCGACCATCAACGGACCCGCCAAGGTCGCACTGACCCATACCATCGCCGGACGTCCGGTGTCCGGTACGGAAGTCGGCCGGTCAGTCCAGGTGACCGGCGATGAGGCCGGCTCCTGCCGCCAGATCTCGGGCACGGAATACTTGTCGAACGAGCAGTTCACGACGATCTGCGACACCCGCCCCGCCGCCCCGCCCGCCAAGGTGGGCGTGGATGAAAGCCGTCAAGGCCAACGGATCACCGGAAACCTGGTCGACCGTTCCGAGCGCGTGACCGGTAACGAGCCGGGCTCGTGTCAGAAGGTGACCGGTTCCCAGTACGGTCGCTCGACGCTGTGCGGCGGCGGACCGGAGAAGGTCCAGCGCCAGCAAACCCTCGCCGGCCGCGCGCTGACGGGTAGCCGGGTCGATCATGGCCCAAAAATGACCGGTGACGAGCAAGGTGGGTGCAAGCCCGTCACCGGGACCGAATATTACGGTCGGGAGCAGTACGATGCGTACTGCGAAAGCACCCCCATGCCTGCCGCGGCGAAGGTCGGCATCAGTGAAAGCCAACGCGGTCTCCCGGTGTCGGGAACCCCGATGGGTCGCTCCGGCAACGTGACCGGGGCCGAACCTGGCAGCGGGCTCGCGATCAGCGGCACGCCCTACAGTGGACGCGAGCAACTCACGGCAGCGCCATCGGCGCCGCCGATGCCGGACCTCGTGCGGCGCGAACCGCCGCGCGGTTCCACGCGCTACCAGGCACCAACCGGGCAACCCTTGCCGCAGCCGGAACCGGCTCCGCAGGCGCCCGTTGCGACCCCCGCTGACTTCAGCATCGTCAGCCCGGCCCGCTATGCGCAGGAAAAGCGCGAGCGGATCACCGGCACCGCCTATGCGGGTGGCGGTCGCATCACCGGTCCGGTGAACATGGCCGCGGGCCTTGTTTCCGGCACACCGGAGTTTCGCTACCGCGATGAAGAGGCCGAACACGGACCCGCGGTCGCCATGCAACCGCGGCCCGAGCGTGGCCCGCAGCGCGGACACGGACGTGCGCAGGAACGCCGTCCCGAGCCGATGCTGCCGCAAGCCGCCGAGGCCGAAGCCGAGATCGTTTCCCGCGTCACAGGGGATGGCCACGCCGCGAGCAAACGGATCACCGGCGATGACTGGGCACGAGGCAATCTCGTCACCGGTACCGAAGGTCACTGGGCGGGGCGCAACCCCACCCAACGCGGCACCAACCGCGGTATGGCCGTGGGCGCACGGGTGAACAAGGAGATCGAACGTCCGGCTCCGGCGCCGGCAACCAACATCACCGGTAGCAGCGGCAACCATGGCGCAGGTGCCATGATTACCGTGTCCGGTGGGGCGCGGGGCTGAGGCGCGTTGCGATGAATACCCGTAACGCCTATGCCCTGCGGGCCGCTCGGGCCGCCGCCAAGCGCAGCGCCCGAACGGGCTCGGCGGCTGGCAATCTGTCGGCACCACCACGCCCGACGTCGGTGGCCGCACAACGCCCGTTCGCCGGCGCAACCGACTCCGGTTTGAACCACGCCGTGTCGAACCCTTCGGGGTCGCACGACGTCGGGCCGAACTCCACCGGCACCGCCGGTGGTCCGTCCCGGGTGCTCCCTGCGGACCGCCATCCCTTGGCGGATCTGGCCGCCAACGCGCGGCTGGCCCACTGTGAGGAGACCGTGAACGGTCGCTTTGGCGCCATCCTCCCGGTATTGAAGACCCTTTCAAGCCTGGCGCGTGACGAACACTTTTCTGCCAAGGCCCAAGCCATTGCCGAGGAGCGGCTGGGTTACCCGCTGCCGGCGGCGACGCTCGAGGCCTCCTGGCTGGTCGGTCTCGATCTGCAGAAACTGTATGCCCATTGCGTGTTCGCGGCGCTGAACGCCGCGGTCGCCCAGTTTGCCGAGGATCTGCGCACGCACGTCGAGTCCGTGCAGGACACGCGCAACTTCTTCCTGGACTGCGGCTTTCACGCCGTGGACATCAGCCCCTGCTCCGACGGGCGGCTGAAGGGCCTGTCGCGGTACATCCTGCGCCTGCCGCTGACGTCGTTCACCCGACGCACGGCCCATGCCGGCGCGCTGTTCGACGTCGAGGACGACGTTCGCCATTGGGAATCCACCGAGTTGCGCCGCTACCGCGAGGGCGTGCCGACGACCACCGATGCCGGCACTCGCTACCTGAAGGTCGCGGTGTACCACTTGAGTTCCTCCGACCCGACCCACCTGGGTTGCGCGGCGCACGGCAGCAGCGATCAGCGGGCGACCGAGGCCGCGCTGGAGCGCCTGAACGAATTCCGGGAATCGATCGAGAACGCCTTCTGTTGCGGCGCCAGTACCGACCTGCTGCTGATCGGCGTCGATACCGACAACGATTCGATCCGGGTGCACATTCCGGATGCCGAGGGCGACCTGTCGATCCACCGCTTCGTAGACAATGCCGCACTGCATGCGGCAACCGCCGGCATGCATGCGGATCAGGCCTGTCTGGCCATCTACGAGGCCATCCGCGTTGCCGGCCAGACCACCCCGTGGGGCCAGGGTCGCGGCGAACCGCATGACGGCATGCGCCGACTGGTCGCCAATCTGCTGATCAACAACCTGTCCCAGATCGACTACGTGAACGAATTGCATGACGGGCGCTATGCCGACCTCGGCCACGCCGAACGCTACATCAGCGTCGGCGACGGCTTCGAAGAGGTGCAGATGCGCAACATCGCGTACTACGCGCACCTGCACACCCTCGAGGAAGGCCACGCCGACATGGACGTGGGCATCAAGATTTTCACTGGCCTGAATGTCCGCCACGGCCTGCCGATTCCGATCGCCGTGCATTACCGTTACGACGCCCGCGTGCCGGGTGCTCGGGAACGCGCCGCGGCCCGGGCCCTGCGCGTGCGTGCGGCCATCCGTGCGCGTTACCCCGAACTGGATGCCCGGGGACAGCTGGTCTTCCAGCTGTCGGTGCAGGATCGCCCCGCGGGCAGCGCACTCGAGCTTCTGGAAGGAGGCCTGTCATGAAGATCCTGCAAGTCGAAAAGACCCTGGTCTCGACCAACCGCATCGCCACGCTGGGCCACCGTCCGCTGCTGGTGGTGCGCGAAAAGGAAGGCGGTGCGCGCCAGGTCGCGGTGGATGCGATCGGCTGCATCCCCGGCGACTGGGTGATCTGTGTGGGTTCGTCGGCAGCGCGTGAGGCGGCCGGCAGCAAGGAATACCCCTCCGATCTGACCATCGTCGGCATCATCGATCATTGGGCGGGCGAGTGACATGGAGATCATGCAGGTGCGATCCGACCTGGTGGCCACCCAGCGCATCCCCGGCCTGAAGAACACCTCCCTGCGTGTGCTGGTGGACGCGAAGGGAGCCCTGAGTGTGGCCTGTGACCCGGTGGGCGTACCGCCGGGCAAGTGGGTCTTCACCGTGAGCGGCTCCGCCGCCCGGTACGCGATTGGCGATGCCTCGATCCTGACGGATCTGACCATCGCCGGCATCATCGATCATTGGGATCCGCTTGGCTGACCCTTTATTTTATCTGTTTGTTTATGCGAGAGGAGTAGGAAATGGCTGAAGTGACTGGAATTGCCCTGGGCATGATCGAGACGCGTGGACTGGTTCCCGCCATCGAAGCGGCCGATGCGATGACCAAGGCGGCGGAAGTGCGCCTGATTGGGCGTCAATTCGTCGGCGGCGGCTACGTGACCGTGCTGGTGCGCGGTGAGACCGGTGCGGTGAACGCGGCCGTGCGTGCTGGTGCCGATGCCTGTGAGCGGGTCGGCGACGGCCTGGTGGCCGCGCACATCATCGCGCGCGTGCATTCGGAAGTGGAAGGCATCCTGCCCAAGGCCCCTGACGCCTAGGTGGAAAATCCGGTGGCGGCCGCCGGCCGCCGCCTCTTGAATCCCTGAAACGCAAGGAGAAGGAAATGGCTGACGTAAGTGGAATTGCCCTGGGCATGATCGAGACCCGTGGCCTGGTACCGGCGATCGAAGCGGCGGATGCGATGACCAAGGCCGCCGAGGTCCGTCTGATCGGTCGCCAGTTCGTCGGCGGCGGCTATGTGACCGTGCTGGTCCGTGGTGAAACCGGTGCCGTGAACGCCGCGGTGCGCGCCGGTGCGGACGCCTGCGAGCGGGTCGGCGACGGCCTGGTGGCGGCGCATATCATCGCCCGTGTGCACTCGGAAGTGGAAGGCATCCTGCCCAAGGCCCCCGACGCGTGATCATCCCGGGTAGGCGGTGAACCGACGGTGGCTGGCATGATGCCTGCCCCCTCGCCGCTCGGTTTGCCGCCTGCCATAACCCGTTGAACGTGGAGTAGAACAATGGCAGCAGGCATAGGTATTGCGTTGGGCATGATCGAAACCCGTGGTTTGGTCCCCGCCATCGAGGCGGCGGATGCGATGACCAAGGCGGCGGAAGTGCGCCTGATCGGCCGCGAGTTCGTCGGCGGCGGTTACGTCACCGTGCTGGTGCGGGGCGAAACCGGCGCGGTCAACGCCGCGGTGCGCGCCGGCGCGGACGCCTGCGAGCGGGTCGGCGACGGCCTGGTGGCGGCGCACATCATCGCGCGGGTGCACTCCGAGGTCGAGACCATTCTGCCGACGACACCGCAATCCGGTGGCGGCGGTCGCGATGGTGAACTCACCACCGAGCGCAGTTAAGTCCCTGATGCGAATCCATCCCCGTCTGGCTGGCTTCCTCACGCAGGCCCTCAGTCATGAACTGACGGCAGTGCAGCAGTACCTGACCCAGGGCACGTTGTGTGGGTTGTGGGGATTCACGGAAGAAGCCGCCTACTTCCGTCGCGAGGCGGGCGAGGAACTGGACCATGCCGAGCAGATCATCCGGCGGATGCTGACGCTCGGCATGGCGCCCAACGGCTCGCGACTCGAGCCGGTGCGCCCGGGCCGCGATCTGACCGAGATGCTGACCCTCGATCGCGGGCTGGAACTCGACGCCGTATACCTGTACGACGACGCGCTGCGCTTTTGCGAACGGGACGGCGATGCGGACTCCGCGGCGCTGTTCGCCCAACTGCTGGGCGACGAACAGCATCACCTGCAGGAACTCGATCGCATGTTGGCGGCACTCGCACAGAAGGAGACAGGCCATGGCTGAACCCCTATCCGGTACCGCCTGGCGGGTGCAGCAACGACCGCCGTTGCTGACCCGCCGGTATGACTTCGCGTCCTACACCGAGACGCGGAAATTCCTCGACGATCTGGCCACGTGGTCGGAGCGTACGGGCCTGTTTCCCGATCTCAGTTTCGGCACCACGTATGTGAACATCACCGTCCCGCTGCAGGCCGACGTACCCGATGCCGCCGAGGAGACGATGGCGTTGGAAATCGACGCACTGGCCGCCCAGGCCGGCGGTTGACCGGGAGCACGAAATGACGTGCCGTTTGATCGCGCTGGCCAGCCTCAAGGGGGGCTGCGGAAAGTCCACCCTGGCGCTGAATCTGGCCGCCGGACTGGCCCGTCGGGGCGGCACCCTCGGCCTGCTCGACGCCGATCCCCAGGGCGCCTTGCAGCACTGGGCGGCCTGGGGACCCGAGCAGGGCCTGCCGCAGGTGCTCGCCGGCGGCACGGACCCGGTGGCGGCCTTGGCGCAGGCGGCACGACAGTTCGACACCGTTGTGGTGGATTGCCCGCCCTCGCTGGACATGGTGATCACCGGGGCGATCCTGGAGCATGTGGATATGGTGCTGATCCCGGTCCTGCCCTCCGCGTTGGATCTCTGGGCGGGCGCGGGCACCGCGGAGGCCGTCGCCGAAGCGCGCCAGCGCAATCCGGCACTCGGCGCCTGGATGTTGCTGAATCAGGTGGAACCGCGCAGCGCCCTGTCCCGCGCGATGACCCAGGCCTTGTCGGGCCTGACGATTCCGACGCTGGAGAACCGGGTTCGACGGCGGGCCGCATTCCGGCTGGCCGCGGTGGAAGGCGTCAGCGTGTACCAATTGGGGGCCCGGGGCCGCGAGGCGGCGCGGGAAATTGATCAGGTTATCGAAGAGGCATTGCAGACATGAGCACACTGGAAGAGAAACTGAGCGCCAGCATCAAGCCCGCGGCCCGGGTCGCCGCCGCCACGCCGGCCGCTGCGTCCCCCGCCCCAACGACCGTGAAACCAGCGGCCGTCAACTCGTCGGCGCCCGCGAACCCGGGTTCCGCCAAGGGCGCCACCAAGGCGCCGGCCAAGCCCCGCAGCACCCCGAGCCGGGCCACGCCCGGAAAATCGGGTGGCACCGCTCCGGCGAAGAAGGCCCCACGGCGTTCCGACACGCCCGACCTGAACGATCCCGCACGGCCGCTCCATCCGAAACGCGTCTGGCCGGACTGACCCCGGGCTGACGAGGCAGACCGGGCATGGCGATCCAACTGGCCGACTACCAGGACGTCCTGGACGAACTGGGCGAACACGGCACCGAGGTCCTCGAGGCGACCTGGCACGAGGCTGCGCGCGTGTTTTCCCCGCGTGGTCTGGAAAACTACCTGCGCGGTGCCGCCGGGCTGAAGAGCCTGGGCCGCGGCACCGACATGGTCGTCTCGTTCATCGAGAGTGCCCCGCAGGTCGCCAAGGCCATCGGCGAACAGGCCGTGGCCGAACTGCTCTCCGCCGCGATCCGGATGTATTCGAAGACCAGCGCCTCGGTACTGGCGCTGCTGTTTTCCACCGCGCCCACGGCCGCCACGCGTCTCGGCGAGCTGGAGTTGTTCCGGGGCTACCTGTCCCTGCTCGACAACCTGCTGTCGCAAACGCCGCGCGCGATCCGCCCGATGCTCGAAAACCTCGAGAGGCTGCTGAGCCACCTGACGCTGGGCGGCCTGCGCCGTTGGGCGCTATGGGGCGCCTCGGCGCACCGCGCCGATTACGCCGCGCAGGCCGCCTACTTCAGCCTGAACAGCGACGACGCGATCGCGGTGATGAAGAAGGAGCAGCGCGGCGTGCTGTTCGTGGACGTGCAGCGGCGCCTGGTGATGTACCTGCGGGCGCTGTGGGGACGCGATTTCTTCCTGCGCCCGACGTCCGGGGACTTCGAAACCCGGGAGGGCTACCGCCCCTACATCGAGCATTACTTCATCCATCTGCCCGATGCCTTCGACGACTACCGTGCGACCGACGAGGCCGATCCGGTTCCCGGCCTCGAGGTCTATCGGGCGGCCGCCGCGCACGCTGCAGCCCACGTGATGCACTCGCGCTTCGATCCGGACGCCGAATCCCTATCGCCGCTGGATCGCGCGTTGATCGGGCTCATCGAAGATGCCCGGGTCGAGGCGCTGGCGGTGCGCACCTTCCCCGGCCTGCAAGCGCTGTGGCGCAAGCTCCTGCCCGTCGATCCGGCGCGTGACGACGCTCTCGGACCGATCCTGGACCGGATCGCCCGCGCGCTGCTCGATCCCGCCTACCCGGACGATCACCCCATGGTGGTCGCGGCCCGGGACGGCTTCGCGGCGGCGGCCGAAGGGGTTCGGGAACCGCAGGCCGCGAAGCTCGAAGCGCCGGATACGGTGCCGGACGGGCTCGACGATCCTGCACCCTTCCGGGCCCTGGGGCTGGAACTGGCCCGCCGCGCCGAGGCGCTCGCGATCCCCTTCAACCCGCGCACGGACATTCCGTCCAGCATCTACCGGGACGACAACCGCCACCTGTGGCAGGGCCCGGAGGACGAACACGACACCGTGTTGTTGCCCGGCGGTCTGACTCAGGTGCGCAAGTACGTCAGCCTGATGGAAATGATCAACGGCCTCGATGTCGAATACGCCGGGGACGACGCGCAGGAGATCTGGATCCTGCCCACCGAGCTGTACGAGGACGACGGCACCACCTTCAACGAAAAGGAAGGCAAGGAGCCGATTTCGTCCCCGTACCATTACAACGAGTGGGATTACCAGACCCAGCTCGAACGTCCGAACTGGTCGACCCTGCTCGAAAAGCGCCCGCCGATGGGCGATCTGGCGATCATCGATAAGGTGGTCGAGAAACACAAGCCGCTGGTCCGGCGCCTGAAGCAGCTGATCGAGGCGGTGCAGCCGCAGGGCGTGATCCGCCAGCGCAAGGTCGAGGATGGCGACGAGATCGACATCAACGCGGCGATCCGGGCGATGGTCGACATCAGGATGGGCATCCAGCCCGATCCGCGCATCGGGATCCGTAGCCGGCTGCAGATCCGCGACCTCTCGGTGCTGCTGCTGATCGACCTGTCGGAATCGACCAACGACCCGGTGCCGGGAGCCGAGGAGGAAACGACGGTGCTGGACATGGCGCGCGAGGCCACCGCCCTGCTCGCCGAGGCGCTGACCCGCATCGGTGATCCCTTCGCGATCCACGGCTTTGACTCCAACGGCCGCCATGACGTCGAGTATTACCGCTTCAAGGACTTCGACGTTCCCTACGACGACAAGGCCAAGGGCCGTCTGGCGGCGATGACCGGGCAGCTGTCGACCCGGATGGGCACCGCGCTGCGCCACGCCGGGCACCTGCTCTCTCGACGGCCGAGCCAGAAGAAACTGATCCTGCTGCTGACCGACGGCGAACCCGCCGACAACGACGAGCGCGACCCCCAGTACCTGCGCTTTGACACCAAGCGCGCGGTCGACGAGCTCGCGCGCCAGGGCGTGAACACCTTCTGCCTGACGCTGGACCCGCACGCCGATCAGTACGTCTCGCGCATCTTCGGCGCCAAGAACTACCTGATCCTCGATCACGTCACGCGGCTGCCGGAGCGTCTCCCGGCGTTGTACCTGAGCCTGACGCGATGAACCGGCCATGACCTTCGAACCGGTGGTGCTGTTCTTCCTGCTCGGCGTCATTGCCGGGCTGGCGCGTTCCGACCTGAAGATCCCGGGGAGCATCTACGAGGCGCTGTCGATCTTCCTGCTGCTGGCCATCGGGCTTCAGGGGGGCGTGAAGCTCGCCGAGTTTCCGCTCGCCGAACTCATCGTTCCCGGGCTGCTGGTGCTGCTGGTGGGCTCGCTGATTCCGCTGATCGCCTTCCCCATCCTGCGTCTGCTCGGACGCATGAGCCGGCCTGATTCGGCGTCGATCGCCGCGCACTACGGCTCGGTGAGTGTCGTGACCTTCTCGGTGGCGGTGGCGCTGCTGATCCAGGAGGACATCGATTTCGAAGGCTACATGATCGTGTTCCTGGTGCTGCTCGAAATCCCGGCTCTGGTGATCGGCGTGATGCTCGCCCGCTATGGCGTCGGCCAGGCGCGCTGGGGCAAGCTGTTCCACGAGGTCTTCTTCGGCAAGAGCATCTTCCTGCTCGTCGGCGGTCTGGCGATCGGCTATGTCGCCGGCGCCGAGGGCATCAAGCCGCTGGATGTGTTGTTCTTCGACCTGTTCAAGGGCATCCTGGCGCTGTTCCTGCTCGAGATGGGGCTGGTCGCCGCGGCACGCATCGCCGGCCTGCGCGCCTACGGGGTGTTTCTGATCAGCTTCGCGATCCTGATGCCGATCTTCTCGGCGGTGCTCGGCACGCTGCTCGGCTGGGCATTGGGGCTGTCTCCGGGCGGCACCTTCTTGCTCGCGACGCTCTATGCCAGCGCCTCCTACATCGCCGCACCGGCCGCGATGCGCATCGCGGTCCCGCAGGCGAACCCGGCGCTGTCGATCGGTAGCGCGCTCGGGATCACCTTTCCCTTCAATATCTTCGTCGGCATTCCGCTGTATTTCTGGATGGCGAACCTGATCCACGCGACCGGAGGCTGATGCTTATGTCGCAACCGATGACCCTGCTGACCATCATCACCGAAACGGTGCTGGAGGATATCCTGCTCGATGAGATCGTCGAGCTGGGCGCCGTGGGCTACACCGTCACCGATGCCCGTGGCCGCGGCACGCACGGCACGCGTGCCGGTCGCTGGACGCAGGGCGGCAACATCCGGATCGACGTCGTCGGCAACGCCGCGCTGTGCAAGCGCATCGTCGACCACCTGCAGGCGGGCTATGAACAGAATTACGGTCTGTTGATGTACACGACCCCGGTCGAACTCCAGAACTGACCCCGCATTCACCCCTTTCAGAGAGTCCCCATGAACGACATCAGTCAGTACCGCATCGCGCAGGAACCCTACTACCGAAGCGTCGCCGACGAGGTCGAGTTGTACGAGGCCGCGTATTCGGTGCGCATGCCGATGATGCTCAAGGGCCCCACCGGCTGCGGCAAGACGCGTTTCGTCGAATACATGGCGTGGAAGCTGGGCCGACCGCTGATCACCGTTGCCTGCAACGAGGACATGACCGCCTCCGACCTGGTCGGGCGCTTTCTGCTCTCCGCGCAGGGGACCGAGTGGCAGGACGGCCCGCTGGCGGTCGCCGCACGCCACGGCGCGATCTGCTACCTCGACGAGGTGGTCGAGGCGCGTCAGGACACCACCGTCGTGATCCACCCGCTGACCGACAACCGCCGCGTCCTGCCGCTCGAGAAGAAGGGCGAGCTGGTCCACGCGCACGCGGATTTCCAGATCGTGATCTCCTACAACCCCGGCTATCAAAGCTTGATGAAGGACCTGAAGCAATCGACCAAGCAGCGCTTCGGCGCGCTGGACTTCAATTACCCCGAGCACGGCATCGAGGTCGAGATCGTCGCCCACGAATCCGGCGTGTCGGGGGAGATTGCCGGCAAGCTGGTCTCGATCGCCGAGCGCTCGCGGAACCTGAAGGGGCACGGGCTGGACGAGGGGCTGTCCACCCGCATGTTGATCTATGCCGGGTCGCTGATCGCCAAGGGGGTCGCCCCGCTCGCCGCGTGCCGGGTTACGCTGGTGCGGCCGATCACCGACGATCCGGACATGCGCGATGCGCTGGACTCCGCCGTCACGACCTTCTTCTCGTGACCGCGGCGCCTGACGGGCGCGGGTCGGGACGCGCTAGCCGATCCGAGGCACGATGACCGACAGCGAGTCCGGCAGCGAGCGAAAGGGCGGCAAGGACCCCTCGCTGCCCCAGATCATGCTGAAGTCGGAGCTGCCGGGGCACCTGATCCGGCATGCCACGCTGCGCCAGCTGCAGGTCTTCGAGGCGATCGTGCGCCTGGGCAGCTTCACGCAGGCGGCCGAGGAGTTGTTCCTGACGCAGCCCACCGTGTCGATCCAGATCAAGAAGCTTTCCGACGCGCTCGGCCTGCCGCTGTTCGAGCAGATCGGACGCAAGGTCTTCCCGACCGAGGTCGGGCTCGAGCTCTACGACACCTGCCGGGACATCCTCGGCTCGCTGGCCAATCTGGAAATGAAGCTCGCCGACCTGCACGGGCTCAAGCGCGGGCGCCTGCGCCTGGCGGTGATCACCACCGCGCAATACCTCGCCCCCAGCATCCTCGGCCAGTTCGCGCGCAAATACCCGGACATCGAACTCGCGCTCGAGGTCAGCAACTACGATCGGGTGCTCGCGCGGCTCGCCAACAACGACGACGATCTCTACATCATCGGCCACGTGCCGGATCATCTCGCCGATGTCACCGTGTACCCCTTCGCGCCGAATCCGCTGGTGGTGATGGCCCACCGGGATCACCCCCTGGTCGGGCAGCGCAACATCCCGGTCCAGCGTCTGGCGCGGGAATACTTCCTGATGCGCGAGCCCGGCTCCGGGATTCGGGAGGCGACGCTGAACCTCTTCGAGCGCCACGGCATCCAGCCGCGGATCCGGATGGAACTGGGCAGTAACGAGGCGATCAAGCAGGCGGTGATCGGGGGTCTGGGAATCGCGGTGCTGTCGCTGCACACCCTCAGTGCCGAGGGCACCCGCGGCCCGATCGCCCTGCTCGATGTCGCCGAATTCCCGATCAACCGGCAATGGCACATCGTGCACCCGCGGCGCAAGGTGTTGTCGCTGGTGGCACAGACCTTCCTCGAGTTCGCGATCCAGGACGAGGCGCGCGTCCGCGCCCACATCGACCAGATGCTCGAGGATTTTCAGCACAGCCTGAAGGGCTGAGCCCGCGAGCGGCGGCTGCGGGGACTTAACGCACGTCGCGGTTCAACCGTTCGACAGCGGCCAACGCGGCCCGTGCGGCGACGTCGATGTCGCCTTCCCGGCCGGCCAGGGTCAGGCGTCCGAAGGCGCCGACCGCATGGGCCTCGCAGAGGGTGATGTTGGCGGCCTTTTCGGCCTCGTTCGCGGCGTAGATCACATAGCCGGCCGGTTCGGTCTCGAGGATGAAGATGCTCTCCCCGGCGAGGACCATCGACCCCTTGCGGTTCTGACGGTTGATCAACACCGCATGGTCCGCGTTGATCCCGCGGATGGTTTCGGCCCAGGCGACCCGGCACTTCTGCCGCGAGGACTCTTCGGTGTTCAGCCGGTGCAGCAGGACCTGGGCGGCTTCCACCACACTGGCCTGATCCCGATGGTGGATCACCATCGACCCGAAGGCGCGTTCGACGACCATCTGCCCCAGGTGCACCGGGGCCGCCTTCAGCGCAATATCGGTCAGCCGGTGGATCGCGAGCCCGGGCTCCACTTCCAGCCACAGGCAGGAGTCGCCGGGCTTGGGTAGAAAGCCTTGCGAAACCGTGGCCATATACGCGGCAACCTGCGGCTGCAGGGCATCGATATGCACGTAGGTGCGTAGGGTGATCAGGGGCGCATCCATGAGAACAACCAAGTCACATTCATTTCCTAAGGGTCGGCCCGCCAAAAACTGGACCGGCATCGCGCGGTGGATCTCGGGTCCCGGCAACACCGGTCCCTTGCGCCCGATCCGCCGCCGCGGGAGTGTACCGGGTTTGCCGGCGGCGGTCGCGCCGCGCCGAATCCCGTCTCGGAGGGGAAAACCCCGTACAAACCGGTGAATATTACCACGACCCCAGGCCGCAACGCAGCCACAAGCGGTCATCGGCGGCGGATTCGTGCCTGGCGCACCGGCCCAGCAATTTGGTAGCATCGCCTCCCGCGTTCCCACCGGCCGATCGCGGCAGACCCCTCGGCCGGGCCCTCCCCTCGACCGGCCAGACCACCCACCCCCATGTTCACCTCCTCCGCAAGCCACCTCGAAGAGCTGGTGCACAGCTTTCGGATCGAAGGCGCGATGTTGCGTTACAGCAACTTCGTGCCCCAGCTGTACAACTACTGCCGGAGCCTCGGCTTCGCACCGGGCCGGATGCTGCCCTCCCGGGCCTTTTGCTCGGACGAGAGCCAGGGCTACCCGACGATTTTGATCGCCAAGCACTTCGGCACCTTCCCCTTCAATCACGGGCGCGGCGGTGCCATCGTCGCTACGCAGCGTCACGGCCCCTTCGCTGAACATGGCCAGGACCTGGTCATCATCCAGGCCAGTCACGTCGGGTACGATCCCGCCACCGGCCAATTCGGCAGCTACCGGCGCATTCATGCCGAGCACGCCGAGCATTCGGCAAGCTGCGGCAAGATCGCGGCCATCGTGGCGCGATACCAGCACGAGTACCAGTTTGCCCAGCACAACGTGGTACTGGAACACCATCAGGGAACCCTTTGTGTGTCGATCGACAACGGTCTGTTGCGCGGCAATCGCAACGAGGGTCTGTTCCTGAATCTGCCGCGCTTGATCGAACGCGATAGCGAAGGCGATTTCACCCCGTTGCGCACCTACAGCACCTCCAAAAGCTTCCCGGCCGCCGCCAAACTGCAGCGAGACCTTGCGGGCCTGGAGTTGGCCGAGGGGGAACGCATCGCGATCGGAACCCGCTTGACGGCAAAAATGTTTTTCTACCGGCGAGCCCTCGATGAGTCCTCGGAAAGCCGGGACCATCAGGAATTGGGCCTGCTGGCCGCCATGCCGTGCATTGTGACCGCCGCGCACCCGCTGCTGACCGCGGCGCAGATCAACACCCAGGTCGAATTCGACCGGGCCTTCCGGACCGCGGCCCACGCACCGAGCTTTCACGGCAAGCGGCTGCTGCACATCGCCGGCTTGAACATTGACATCTCACCGCAACTTGGCGAAACCTTCCCGACGACCCACTTTGTCCCCTGGGCGGCCTATGTGCAGGATATCGAGGGGCGCCAACGCATTTTGGAGCAGACCGAACTGGTCGCACTGCTGCGCGCCCAAAGCACGGAGAATCCCGACGAGATCGACCTGGAGACCGCCATCGGCGCGATGGCCAAAGGCGACATGATCGATGTGACCCTCGGCTCCTCCAGCGCTTCGCCGGCCGCGTCCACCTGAGGTTCGGCTACATCGATTCCCCCGCCTTCGGACACGCTGAGTGCCTCCGCGCTACGCCCGGCGGGGCGCCGAACGCGCTCCTCTTTGCTATGCTTCTAGACGGCCCTTCGCGCATCGATCGGCCATGGCCGCCGCCCCCTCGGGCGGCGGATAAAAAAACAGCGAGGAGGTTTGGATGAAGCTTTTGATCGCGGGAATCGTTCTGATGCTGGCCGGTCACACGGCCGCAGCGGCGAACCCGGCCGAGACGCGCTTTACCGTGCTCGAGAACGGCGCGGTGATTCAGGACCAACAAACCGGCTTGGAATGGATGCGCTGCAGCGTCGGCCAGACCTGGAGTGAATCGGGCTGCGTCGGCCGGCCGACCCGCTACTCCTGGGATCAGGCCATGGTCCTCACGGCCGAGGTGGCCGAACGCGACGACTGGCGCCTGCCCACGGTGGAAGAATTGCAGACGCTGGTCGCCTACCGCATGTTCAATCCCGCCATCGACCCGGCGATCTTTCCCAATACGCCGCCCGCCAACTTCTGGTCTGCCTCCGAAGCGGCCTCCGATGCCTACTACGCCTGGAGCGTCCATTTCGCGAACGGCTTCAGCAATTGGCGCCACAAGCGCCAGCGCTTCGAGGCCCGGCTGGTGCGCGCCGCGGACTGACCCGCGTCCGCCCCGCCAGGATCCGGGTTACCAGGATCCGCGGTGGGCGAACGCAGACTGCTGCCAGGATTCGGGGAGCGCCTGGAGATGGCTGTTGAAGCAGACCCAGATGCCATCCCGGCAGCGTTGGGTCACGCGGCCCGTCACGCGACTCTCGGCCCCGTAGGATTCCGAGTCCGGGAAGACCATTTCGACCAGATCATCGCTCAGGCGCCCGGTATACTCCAGAAACACGCTACTTCCGGAGAGCCTCCGGGTGACCACCTTGACCGGATGGCCTTCGCCCAATTTCAGCCAGATTACGCTGCGAAAGCGAAGGCATTCCTCATCACAATAATAATTCATCGAAATCAGCTCCTTCAGACACCGTCAAGGCTCGGAAAAACGCCCCTGTTTCACGTTTTCCAACCTTAGGATTAAAACTAAAGGACCCTCATTTTCTCAACAAGGCGCATGGGCACCTAGGTAAAAGGCACATTCCTGCCAGGGATACCCCCGACGCCGAATCGAGACGCTGCCGTGCCCGTGAACCCGTGACCGAACATCGCCCGGACGACCTGCCAGCGGATGACCACGCCCGGGCATCCCGCCTGGCTCCGGATGTGCAACGGATGTTTCGACAGATCCATATCGACGCCGCGCGCAATGCCACCGACGACTTCAACCCCTTCCACGACCCGAATCAGTGGCAGCGCATCGCGGGCAATCCCTTTGGCGGCCCGATCGTTCTCGGCTTTCAGCTCGAATGTCTGGCCGAGTACCTGGTCACCCGCCTGCGAGCAACTGAAACCGAGGGCGGCCAACCCCACCTGGCGTATCGCAACTATCAATTCACTTTCGCGGGGGCACTGCGTCCGGACGAAGCCTTCCGCGTCATGCTCAAACCCACGATCGAGGGACGGGATCCGATGGGGGGCCTCGTGCGCTCCAACCGCGTCGTGGTGCGCAAGGCCGGCGGGCTGGTGCTGCGGGGCCAGATCCGCGATTCCACGACACCACTGGCCCTGGCCGGCGAATCGCCGCCCGAAGCCGACCTGAGAACCCTGACCGATCGCCGCCTGCTGCCCGGCGGACGCTGGTTCCACAAGCGCAAGTTCATGATGAACAGCAACGCCAAGAACCTGATTTCCGGTTCCCTGGCCGACCAGGCGTACTACTTCAACGAACTCGAAGACCACATCAACTTCCCGGATCTGTTTCCGGCTGCGCTGATCTCCTGCGCCTTGCTGGAGCGGGCCCACGCCACCGGGCACGATTTCCATTTCAATCCGATGGTCTATACCGCCCATCACATCAGTGTCGACCAAAGGCTCGCCCGCGGACTGCGAAGCAACGATGCCGTGCACCTGCTGGTCGACATCGCCGAAGCCGTCGCCGGTCCGGACGATGGATACGGGGGGGTCGACGTGGTGCAGCGTTACCATCGCTGCCTGGGCCTGCTCCCGGGCCACCGGGTCCTCTTTCAGGCCGAAGTCCGTCTGGCACCGCTGCAAGCCATCCTCCACCGCAGTCGCAGCACCTCGCCGAGGCCGATGGACGCCTGATGGGGTACGCCGCCTCGCTGCTGGTGTATGGCCACGCCGCAGGGTCTAGGCTCAGGGCACGGCATCGACGCAACTGGCGTCCGTAGCGGCGCCGAGTCACGAGAAGCAGGGGAATTCAGTAGTGAGAATGTTCGATAACTTCTTGGTTTTTATTGGTGGGGACGGCCGGAATCGAACCGGCACGACCTTGCGGTCAGCGGATTTTAAGTCCGCTGCGTCTACCAATTCCGCCACGCCCCCGAATGCTTTAGC
>Ga0207421_10004068_pt1 | contig 17131 bp, 14 predicted proteins | sample SodLakKL_010_SED_4_FD_187542 | JGI IMG/M metagenome (GOLD analysis project Ga0207421, IMG submission 187542) | Alkaline sediment microbial communities from Lake Tanatar, Kulunda Steppe, Russia - 8KL_010_SED (SPAdes) (version 2) | ecosystem: Environmental > Aquatic > Non-marine Saline and... | reverse complement strand
GACCCATCCCGAAGGAGGTAAATCCATGGCAATCAATGCAAGTTACCAGCGAGAAGTAGATTATTTAAGAATATCAGTAACTGATCGCTGCAATTTTAGATGCAAATACTGTATGCCTCCAGATGGAGTCAGCTATAAATCCCATGATGAGATCATGCGCTATGAGGAGATCTTAATCTTTGCCAAAATTGCTGTTAGAGCAGGTGTAAAACGGATCAGGTTAACAGGAGGAGAACCATTAGTCAGAAAGGGCCTTGATAAATTAATCTACCAGCTCAATAAAATTGAAGACCTTGAAGATATCTCTCTAACAACAAATGGTTACCTACTTCCTGAATATGCTGACAAACTGGCTAAAGTAGGATTAAATAGAATAAATGTCAGCCTCGATACCCTGGACAGAGAAAAATTTAAAGAGATCAGCCTGGTAGACGGCCTGCCAGAGGTTTTAGCCGGACTTAGAGCAGCCAGAAATGCCGGACTTAATCCTATTAAGCTTAATACAGTCTTGATCAGAGGTTTTAATGATAATGAAGTTTCAGATTTTATCAAGTTTACCAAAGCCAATAATTACAATTTTAGATTTATAGAATTTATGCCCTTAAACGGCAGCAGTCATGACAGTGATAATAAATATATCTCAATCGATGAGATCAAAACAGAGATTAAAGCTGCAGGCTTTAAATTAAATCCTACAGAAATATCAGGTGGCGGTCCAGCGAATTGCTTTCAGATTGACGATACACAGGCTACAGTCGGTTTTATCTCTCCGATAAGCCATAGCTTCTGTAGCAGCTGTAATCGGCTCAGATTGACTTCTGACGGCAAATTAAGGCCATGTCTGGCCATGGATAAGGAATATAATCTCTATGATCAATTTGGAAAGCTATTACCAGAAGAAAAATTAGAAGAAATCCTAGCCCAGGCCTGTTCATTAAAGCCAGATCAACACGATTTTGCTAATGAAGAAAATTACGGAAGAAATATGTCACAGATAGGTGGTTAAAAATGACAGATAAAAATAAATTAAGCCATGTAAATAAGGAAGACCAGGTTAATATGGTCGATGTAAGCAGCAAGCCAACAACAGCCAGAGAAGCAGTCGCCGTCGGTATCATTCAGATGAAACCGGAAACCCTGGCTCTAATTAAAGCCGGCCAGATTGAAAAAGGGGCAGTCCTGGAAACAGCCAGGCTGGCAGGAATAATGGCAGCTAAAAAGACTTCAGATTTAATACCCCTCTGCCATCCCCTATTTATTTCATCAGTTAAAATAGATTTTGAAATCATTGAACCGGCCAGGATTAAAATAACCTGTAAAGTTAAAACTTCTGGCCAGACCGGAGTAGAGATGGAAGCGCTGCAGGGCGTTAGTTCAGCAGCTCTAACAATCTATGACATGTCTAAAGCAGTCGATAGAACTATGGAAATAGGTGAGATAAGGCTCTTAGAAAAAAGAGGAGGCAGCTCAGGAGAATTTATAGCATCAGAGCAGTTAAAGGGCCAGGTAGTTGCCGTTTCAACTAGCATTGAAAAGGGTACCAAAAAGAAGCCACTCCTGGAAATAAATTTAGAAGAAGGTCATGGGATTTTAGAAGACGCCCATGCAGGTGACTGGCACCGCCAGGTTAGTCTGCTGGCTGAGGAAAGCATCCAGAAAATGTTAGATTCAACGGACCAGGAAATTAGAATCGGTTACGGTGATTTTGCTGAAAATATAACAACAAGAGGAGTAGACATAGGCAGCCTTGATCCAGGAGACATTATAAACTTCCAGCGAGGCGTTAAAATGGAGGTAACCCAGATAGGCAAAGAATGCCATACCGGCTGTGCAATTGCCCAGCAGGTAGGCGATTGTGTCATGCCTAAAGAAGGGATTTTTGCTAAGGTATTAACAGGTGGTAAGATCAAGCCAGGAGATACCTATAAAGTCGAGCTGGTATCAAATGATTAGAGTTGCTATCATCACAGTCAGTGATAAAGGCTCTAAAGGTCAGAGAGAAGATATTAGTGGTCAAAAAATCAGAGAGATCGTTGAAACTGAGGACTGGGAAGTTGTTGATTATCAGATAGTTCCTGATGAAAAAGCTGAAATTACAGAACTAATCAATCAGCTGGCAGATAATAATCAGGCCGATCTGATCCTGACAACTGGAGGAACAGGTTTTGCTGCCAGGGATCATACCCCGGAAGCAACCCTGGAATCTATAGAGAAAGAAGTGCCTGGCCTGGCAGAGAAAATGCGCTCAGGAACTTCCAGATTTACCGAACTCAGTTATCTATCAAGAGCCAGGTCTGGAATCAGAAAATATACTTTAATTGTTAATTTACCAGGCAGCCCCAAAGCTGTCTCGCAGTGTTTAAAAGAAATTATCGGGATAATTCCCCATGGAATCAAAGTGCTCCAGGGAGAAATCACAGAACATGACTAATTTTTTTATAAGATTGGTGGCAGATAATTATGTATGGTTGGACCGGTAAAATACTGGAAATTACATTAGAAGATAAATCATATAGAGAAATTAACCTTAGTGAAGATTATTACTTTAAATTCCTGGGAGGCAGAGGTCTGGGAGTCAGGCTCTTTTTAGATTATGCAATACCAGAAATCGACCCACTAAGTGGAGATAACCCAATTATCTTTGCAGCAGGACCTCTTACAGGCACAGTAATTCCATCTTCAGGCAGGCTGGCTGTTATTTCCAGGTCACCACAGACTGGCACCATCTTTGATTCAAATGCCGGAGGATTCTGGGGTGCAGAACTAAAAAAGACTGGTTATGATGCAATTATAATAATAGGGAGCCTGGGTCAATTAAGCAGGTTGGAAATCGATGCTGATGGAGTCCGTTTTATCGAGGCAGGTCAGCTAAAGAATAATAAAGCCACTACAACCTGGGACTATTTAAATAAATCAATCCCAGATTATCGTCATATTTATATTGGGCCTGCTGGAGAAAATCTGGTCCGGTTTTCATCAATTACTGTTGGCAGGGGCAGAAATTTTGGCCGGGGCGGACTCGGTTCAATTTTAGGCAGCAAAAATATAAAAGCCATTTCCATTAAAGGAAATAAAAAAGTTGAAATTCATAACCAGGCGAAGGCATTAAAAATTCGAGATAAAGCAGCAGACTGGCTGGAAGAGAATCCTGTAACTTCAAATAGCATGAATAGATATGGCACATCAATTTTAGTTAATCTGATTAATGAAGCAGGTGTCTTACCGACTAGAAACTTTCAGGAGACCCAGTTTGCTAATGCCGATAAAATCTCTGGTGAATCACTAGAAAGCAAGACAGTTTCCAGTAAGTCTAGTTGTTATAACTGTCCAATAATCTGCTCCAGAAAACTTAAAACATCAGATGGCCAGGATAAATCTAGCCCTGAATATGAATCATTAGGACTATTAGGGGCTAATCTAGGTATAGATGATTTAGATAGAGTAAATCATCTCAATCATCTCTGCAATCAGCTAGGGCTTGATACAATTTCAACTAGTTCGGTAATTGCTGCCTATATTGAAATGGCTGAAAAATCCCTAATTGAAGCAGATATAAGGTTTGGTGATAGCCAGAAAATTGAAGAACTCATAAACAAGATTGCTGCCAGAGAAGGAATTGGCAGAGAAATGGCTTTAGGGGCTAAAGAATTTGCCAGCTCAAAAGGCTATCCAGAGCTTGCTATGCAGGTTAAAGGCCTTGATCTCCCAGCCTTTGATCCAAGGGGGATGAAGGGCCAGGCCTTAGGTTATATGACTTCCAATAGAGGGGCCTGTCATATCAGGGCTAATATGATGAACCTGGAAATATTTGCTGACCAGGATAAAATAGATCGTTACTCAGAGGAAGGCAAAGCAGCACTCCTGATTGAACAGCAGGATTTTAACGCAATTCTCGATTCATTAATCGTCTGTAAATTCACTCTGCTGGCTCTGGCTGCTGGGTTTTATCAGGAGATGCTGGAGGCAGTTACTGGCATAGATTTTAACGGTGAATTTTTCGAGATAGGTTCTAGAATCTGGAATTTAGAAAGAATGATTAATATAAAAGCAGGCTTTAATAGAGATGATGACTATCTACCAGAAAGATTTAGCAATCAGGGAGGTTCAGGACCTAGCAAAGATAGCCTTGTAGATCAGGATAAGCTTTTAAATGAATATTATGCTTTAAGAGGTTGGGATAAAACAGGCCGGCCTAAAGAAAATTTAATTAATGATTTGAATTTAAGAGAGATTGCCCATAAAATAGAGTTAGATATCCAGTAAGTTTTGGAGGAATGTTTATGATGGATAAGAAAGATATAGCAAATAAATCCAGCGGAGATTATATTTATGTTAATCTTTACGGAGGTCTAGAAGAATATTCACCAGATAGTAGAAGAAAGGGCAATAGAATTAAACTTGCAAAGGCAAATACTGTCCAGGATATTATTGATTATTATCAGATTCCTGATGATAAAGCCAGGGTTATACTTTTAGATGGCAGACATGTTAAAAAGGATCATCAACTTTCCAAAGGAGAAACAATCAGTATTTTTCCGCTTCTCGGAGGCGGTTAAATTATAATATAATCAAATGTACAAGGGGGGATTATATGAGAGATTTTCATGCAAAAAAATTAAATAAAAAACCACAGTTTAAAATCCATCCATGGAAGATAATCGAAGAAGAATTTACAGTTGAAAATAATCATCATCATGAGTCGATATTCTGTCTAGGTAATGGTTATATGGGACTTAGAGGAACAATTGAAGAAGATTATTCAGGGCCTCCTGAAACTACGACACCAGGTTTTTATATCAATGGTTTTTATGATAGCGAAGAGATTATCTATGGTGAAGACGCCCCTCAACTACCGACTAAAAGCCAGACAATTGTTAACCTTATGGATTGGACTGGTATTAACCTCTATCTTGGAAATGAAAAGTTAGATCTTCTAAGAGGAAAAGTTTTAGAATATAATAGAGAACTTGATATGCGCAAAGGTCTTTTAGAACGAAATTTTATCTGGCAGAGCCCTTCAGGTAAAAAAATAGAAGTTGAAATCATACGCCTGTTATCTTTTAAAAGAAAGCATCAGGGCTTAATAAATTATCGTTTTCGGCCATTAAATTTTAAAGGTGAAGTCCGAATCGTTTCAACTTTAAAAGGTAAAGTACAGAATCACCATCATTTTAGAGATAAAAATGTTATGAGAACTATAAATTCTGGTTTTACCAATGGCAGATATTATCTCAGGCAGGCTACCAGAGAGAGCAATCTGGAAGTGGCTGTTGCAGTAAAAAATATATTTGATTCAAAGGCAGATTTAAATTATAGAGAAGATACATATGAAATAGATAATTGTTTACATCATGAGTTTGTAATCAATACCAGGGCAGAGCGCTGGTGTAAATTAACTAAATTCTTTTCTGTGAAAACATCAAGGGCTATTGATCCAGATAGGCTAGTTGGTCAGGTGCTTACCGATGTTAATATGGCAGCAGAAGATGGTCTGGTAAGATTTTTAAGGGACCAGAAAACCTATTTAGAAGAATTCTGGAAAGATTTTGACGTAAAATTATATGGCGATAGTTCATTGCAGCAGGCTATTCGTTATAATGCTTTTCAGCTTCTCCAGTCAACAGGTCAGAATGAATACAATAATGTTGCAGCTAAAGGTTTAACTGGAGAATTTTACGAAGGCCACTATTTTTGGGATACAGAAACCTATATAGTACCTTTTTATATCTTTAATCGTCCAGAAATGGCCAGAAAATTACTTAAATATAGATATAATACTTTAGAACAGGCAAGAGAGAATGCACAACGAATTAGGCTAGAAGGGGCTCTTTTCCCCTGGAGAACAATTAATGGCGAAGAGGCTTCAGGCTTTTTTATGGGTTCAACTGTTCAGTTCCATATTGATGCCGATATTGCCTATGCTATCTATTTATATGTAACAGCTACAGAAGATATGGATTTCCTTTTCAAAGAGGGGGCAGAGATTCTGGCTGAAACTGCTAGAATGTGGTGTAGTAGAGGTAATTATATTCATGAGAATGGCGGTAAATTCTGTTTTAATGAAGTTTCTGGACCTGATGAATATAAACCAGGAGTCAATAACAACTGTTATAATAATTATATGGCTAAATTCAATCTTGAATATGCTGCAAAAAGTCTAAAGCAGATGCAGGAAGATGCACCAGAGAGATATGAAAATTTAAAAGAGAAGATAGATTTAGAAGATAGAGAGTTAGATCAGTGGGAGCAGGCAGCCAGTAAAGTATTTCTGCCTTTTAACGAGCAATTAGGAGTTCATCCTCAGGATGATTCCTTTCTGGAAAAGGATCCAATTGATATTGATAGGGATATTCCCCATTCAGAAATGCCTCTGGTAGCTAACTGGCATCCTCTAACTATCTGGCGTTATCAGGTGATTAAACAGGCTGACGTAATTCTTCTAATGTTAATGATGGGTAATCATTTCAGCCTGGAAGAGAAAAAAGCTAATTATGACTATTATGAACCAAAGACTACCCATGATTCATCATTATCCCCGTCTGTATATAGTATTATAGCTTCTGAGATCGGTTATTTAGATGAAGCTTATAACTACTTTATTCAGACAGCCCGACTTGATCTCGATGATTTTAATGAAAATGCTCACCAGGGCCTCCATACTGCTGGAATGGGTAGTGCCTGGATGGTTCTTGTCTATGGCTTTGCAGGGATGAGAAATTATAATGGCGAAATACTATTCAACCCCTATTTACCAGAAAGACTAAAAGGCTATCAGTTTACTATTTTCTTTAAGGGCAGACATTTAAGGGTAAAAGTCGGTCCAGAAAAAACCAGTTATCGATTATTTTCTGATCAACCTCTTTATATTCATCATTGTGGAGAAAGATATGATTTAGAACCTGATAAAGAATATAACTTTGATAATAGAGATTTTAGTAAGTTGCCCTGGCGTGAATAAAATGCTTAATAAATTTATAGAAAAAAGAATTTACCTGATTCTAGCAGCAGGAATCCTTGCAATCTCATTTGCAGGTGTATTTGTAGCAATGGCAGATGCCCCGGCAATAATTATAGCTTTTTATAGAATGTTTTTTGCCATAGTAATTCTGACCCCGGCCTTTATTTATCGAGACGACTGTAAATTTGAATTATTTATTGATAAAAGGCCTGTTATCATTGGATTCTTTTTAGCAATCCATTTTATCCTCTGGGTATCTGCCTTTGAATATACTGCTGTAGCCAATGCAGTAATCTTTATAGCCCTGCAGCCTCTTTTTACACTTCTTTTTGAAAGGTTATGGGCCAGAGAAGATTTGAGACCAGGCATTTATAGAGGTCTATTTATTGCAATTTTAGGTAGTATTATAGTTGGTGCTGGAGATCTCAATAATCTTTTTGCCAGTATTCAGGGAGATAGCCTTGCGATTATGGCAGCTTTTTTTGCAGGTCTTTATCTATTTTCAGGTAGAAGTTTAAGAAAGAAACTGGATTACTTTCCCTATATATACACAGTCTATACTTATGCTACCGGATTTTTATTACTGGCAGTTATTTTTAGCGGACAGAGTTTTACAGGTTATAGCCAGACTAACTGGTTATTATTTATTGGATTGGCTTTAGGGCCGACTGTAATCGGACATTCTATTTTAAATCTTTCAGTTCGTTATGTACCTGCAACTTTAGTTTCAACAACAGCAATTGGAGAACCGATTTTAACCAGTCTTTTAGCCTGGATTTTATTAGGGGATAAAATCCCACCTCTGACTATAGTCGGTGGCACTATTATAATTTATGGACTATTATATACAATGCGCAGAAATAGAAAGAACAAAAAATTAGTAAATTCAAATTAAGTAGGTGATAGTATGAAAGATAATCATGACCATTTAGTAAGAGCAATAACCAAAGATCGGCAGATTAGAATTCTAGCAGCCAGAACAACTGATTTAGTTGAAGAGGCAAGAAAATTACATAAGACTTCTCCTTTAGCTACAGCTGCTTTAGGCAGAACTCTTACAGGGGCTCTCCTGGTTGCTTCTCTTTTAAAATCAGGCCATGAAGTATCATTATCGATTGATGGCAGCGGCCCTCTCGGTAAAATAATAGCTGAGGCTAACTATAAAGGTGAAGTCAGAGGATATTTAAAAAACCCTAATGCCAATTTACCACTTAAAAATGGGAAAATAGATGTTGCCGGTGGGGTAGGTCAGGGAGAATTGACTGTAAGAAAGATGCTTGCTAACGGCAAACCCTATGAAGGCAGCACAAAATTAATCAGTGGAGAAATCGGAGAAGATCTTACCTATTATTTTACAGTCTCAGAACAGATTCCATCATCAGTAGGGCTTGGAGTTTTAGTTGATAAAGATATGTCTGTTAAAGCAGCAGGTGGTTTTTTACTTCAGGTTATGCCAGATGCATCTGAAGAAGATATAGATTTATTGGAAGCTAATATAGCAAATATTGGGTCATTAAGTCGTAATATTGGGGCTGGTAAAGGTCCAGAAGAGATTTTAGAGCTGGTAATGGGAGATATCTACTATCGGATTTTAGAAAAGACAGATGTTAAATACCATTGTCGTTGTAGTGAAGATAGAATAACAGCATTGGTAAAAAGCTTATCAAGTAAAGAGATAGAATCAGTTCTGGAAGAACAGGGAAAAGTTGAAATCCAATGTCATTTTTGTAATCAAACTTACAGTTTTGATGAAAATGAAATTAATGATATAATGAACGAAGAAAGTTAGATATAATTTAATAGGAGGTAAGATAAGATATGTTACAGGAATCTGCAAACATAGTTAAAGGTTTAGCCGTTGATGCTGTAGAGAAAGCTCAGTCTGGCCATCCTGGAATGCCAGTTGGTTGTGCTGAGATTGGAACACTCTTATATACAGAAATAATGGAACATAATCCCCAGGATCCAAATTGGCCAGATAGAGATAGATTTATCCTCTCTGCAGGCCATGGATCGATGTTATTATATAGTCTCTTACATTTAAGTGGCTATGATTTGAGTCTTGATGATTTAAAGAATTTCAGGCAGCTTAATTCACCGACTGCTGGTCATCCAGAATATGGCCATGCCCCAGGTATAGAAACAACAACAGGTCCACTAGGTCAGGGTATTGCCAATGCAGTTGGAATGGCTTTAGCAGAAGAAATGCTTGCAACAAAATTCAATCGTCCAGGCTATGAAATAGTAGATCACTATACTTATACAATTGCCGGTGATGGCTGTATGATGGAGGGTGTAAGTAGTGAAGCTGCCTCCCTTGCAGGCCATTTAGGACTTGGCAAATTAATTGCTTTTTACGATTCAAATCAGATCTCTATCGAAGGCAGTACTGATCTGGCCTTTACAGAAGATGTTGCTGAAAGATTTAAGAGTTATGACTGGCAGGTAATCGATAATGTAGATGGTCATAACTTTGATCAAATCAGAGATGCAATCAGAAAAGCCAAGGCAGATCAGGATAGACCAACTTTAATCGTTGCCGAAACAAAAATAGCCCATGGCTCTCCTACAAAAGAGGGGAAAGCATCAGCCCATGGAGCTCCTTTAGGATCAGATGAAATTAAAGGTTTAAAAGAAAATATCGGGTTACCAGTCGATGAAGAATTCTATATATCAGATGAAGTTAAAGAATTCTGGCAGCAGCAGATTGTTGCAAAAGAGGATGCCTATGATAACTGGGTAGAATTATATTCAGAATGGAGAGATGAATACCCTGAACTTGCTGATAAGTGGGATGAAGGTTATGAAGGTATTCTCCCAGCGGATTTCGATGAACTAATTGCAGACTTTGATTTTGACGGCAAAGAGGCTACTAGAAAATCCAGCGGTAAAGTTTTAAATAAATTATTTGCAGAGATCGATTATTTAGTAGGCGGCTCAGCAGACCTTGCACCTTCTACTAAAACTTATTTTGAAGAATATGGAGAGGTTCAGGAAGCAAGTTATGATGGCCAAAATCTCCGTTTTGGTGTTCGGGAACATGCTATGGGTTCTATCGCTAATGGACTGGCTTTACATGGAGGTTTAAGGCCGTTTACAGCTACCTTCTTGATATTCTCAGATTATATGCGTCCAGCAATCCGCCTGGCAGCATTAATGGGCCAGCCAGTAATTTATGTTTTCACCCATGATTCAATTTATCTCGGTGAAGATGGTCCGACCCATCAGCCTGTTGAACAGCTTGAATCTCTAAGATTAATTCCAAATCTAACTGTTTTAAGACCAGCTGATGGCAGAGAGACAGCTCTAGCCTGGCAGCAGGCCCTTGAAAACAAATCCGGGCCAACTGCACTTGTTCTGACAAGACAGGGCTTAGAACAACTTAAAGAATCTAATCCAGAGGGCTATAAAAAAGGTGGTTATCCTATTGAAGATTCAAATGACCCAGATGTAATTTTAATGGCCAGTGGTAGTGAGGTTTCATTAGCTGTTAATGTCGCCCATCAATTAGAGAAGGATATGATTTCTTCAAGGGTTATTTCAGTTCCAGATAGAAAGAAATTTACAGAAAACCTATCAAAAGATAGCTCGCTCCTTGAGCCAGAAACAGCTCTAAGAGTTGTCCTTGAAGCTGGAGTTGGTCAGGGCTGGTTTAAATTCCTTGGTTCCCAGGATTTGCTTTATACCGTAGAAACCTTTGGCAAGAGTGCTCCAGGTGAAGAGGTAGGAAAAGATTATGGCTTTTCAGTTGATAATATTGTTTCAGATATAAAAACAAATCTAGAAGAGTAGTGTAGAAAAGAAAAGCTCTGAAAAATAATCAGTCAGGTGGAGATATATGTGCAGAACAAAAAACTTAAAATACCAGTCATTATAACTCTGACTTTGATAATATTATTAAGTAGTCCAGGAAGATTAGAAGCCAGTTCTCAATATCCTGGGTTTAGAGATTTTCTGGATGGGGTCTTCCAGCAACAACTGGAAGACTCTGATATACCAGGAATTATGGCTGTAGCAGTAGATAAAGACGGTTTGATATATAGCAATAGCTTTGGTTATGCCGACCTTGCAGAAAATAAAAAATTAGACCCTGGAGAAACTCTTATGAGAACAGGCTCTACAGGCAAAATATTTACCTGGTTAGCCTTACTTCAACAGGCTGAGGCAGGTAATGTCGATTTAGAAGAAAATATTAACTATTACCTGCCAGAGAACCTTCAATTTGATTATGGCGAAAACAGTCCGATTAGAGTAATTGATCTTATGTCCCATACACCGGGGTTTGAAGATATCCAGCTAGGTATTATGGTTTCTTCAACTGATGACATCGTTAGTCTGGAAGATTATCTTCAGGCGACAAGGCCAGAAATCATTAGAGAACCAGGAGAAATTCCGGCTTATTCAAATTATGGAACAACTTTAGCAGCATATATAATTGAAAGGGTAAGCGGGCTCAGTTATCATGAATACTTAGAAAGAAATATTTTCAAACCGCTTCGAATGAATAAAACTAGCTCCAGACAGGATATCTTTCAAAAAGCAGAGTTAGCAGAAAATATCTCTACCGGTTATTTTAAAGATAGTGGTTTTTTGAGGCCAGGAGAATTTGAAGTTTTTCAGGAATATCCAGCAGGAGGACATACTATTACCGGATATAATATGGCTAATATTATGTTAGGCATCTTAAATGGTGGTGAATTATTAGGCTGGAGATTTTTAAGCGAAGAATATAATGATAAATTATTTGAAAGAGTATTCTCAATTGATGAAGAGATGGCAGGCTGGACCCACGGTTTGATGGAGTTCAATCTTAAAAATCAAACTATTTACTGGCATGGGGGAGATACCCTTCAGTTCCATACAGGGCTTTTTATAATTCCTGAACAGGAAAAGGCAGTTTTTGTTGCTTATAATGGTCCTGGAGGTACTATGGCCAGGCTTGATTTAATCAATGCTCTGGATAGACAGTATTATTCTGAAAATGAACATGAATTTATTACCAGTGGAGAAGAATTAATCAACCAGGATTATCAGGGAGAGTATTTACCATCTAGAAGAAATTATTCCAGTCCGGAAAAAATAATTTCTCGTCTTTCTCAGGTTGAAATCTCCTTAGAAAATGATTATTTGATTGTTGATGGTTATGAAAAAGATAAATATTATAAATTAGAAGAAGATAGATTTATTAATCAGGCAGGAACTGAAGAAATTAAATTCTTTAGAGATAATGAAGGCTCTATAGATTACTTTGCCTATAAAAACAATCCGACAACTGTCTTTTCAAAGGTCTCTTTATTAGAGTCAGGCCGTCTCCATTTATTAATTTTAGGTTTATCTATGCTTATATTTTTAGTAACACCTATTTCTAATTTAGTTTCATTATTTAAAAGCAAGAAAACTTCAACATTTGGAGATAGAGACAAAATACCTTCCTGGCCAGGGATAGTTCTTTCCCTGATAGGATTAACGTATAGTATTGTTCAGGTAAGGGTCTTTTTATATTTAATGGATAATCCATATGGCTGGCCAGAATTTACAGGTTTATTAAGTTTAGTCCCAATTTTAATGGTATTACTCCTGCTTTTAATGGTATATCAGTTAATTAAATTCGGGCCACTGGCGAAGAGGTTCATTACTCAACTAATTCTAATCCTTGCTGGATCAGCCTTTATCTTACTTTTATATTACTATAATTTTATTGGGTTTTTAGTATTTTAAAATTGAAGCTATAAGCATAATGATAACAAGGATGGGAATTGAAGTGCCAGCCAGGCAGAAGCATGAAGATTATATTTTCCCTTAGAAATAAGTACTAGGATATTGATGGATGTATTAATGGTTATTTAAAAAGGAAAGTTATAAGATGGATTAAAGTCAGATAATAAAAACTCAAATTTATAAACTAGGAGGTTGTTTATAGGATGTCTAAATTAAAAGGAATGATAAGCTTTTACGGGACTGATAAATTAAATGCAGTCTCAGAATTTTATCTTCAGATACCTGGAATAGAATTATATAAAGATCAGGGCAAATGTTTGATTTTTAAAATCGAAGGTGGAGGTTATCTTGGTTTCTGCAAACATTTAGATATTACTAAAGCTGAGAAAAGTCCAATCATTACTCTTTTAACAGAAGATAAAGCTACTGTTGATAGAATTTATGAAAGATTTGAAGAAGCCATGATAGAAACTAGAGGAGCACCTCAATTAAATAGAGAATTTGGTATCTATCATTTCTTTCTTGAAGATCCTACAGGTTATACTCTGGAAATACAAACTTTTATTTAAGTAATTAGCTTGCAAGAAATCCAACTATAATTCCCAGGATTATACCTGCAAATATTTCAAAAGGAGTATGGCCTACAAGTTCTTTTAGTTCACTTTTAATATATTCTCTTTCTTCTTCCAGTCTGCTGAGGTCTAGATCTTGAATTAATCTGTTGATAACATTGGCCTGTTCACCAACTGCCCTTCTGACACCACCGGCATCGTAAATAATAACCAGAGAAAAGACTGTAACAATAGCAAATAGATCAGAATTAAGTCCATGCTCAATTCCAATCATTGTAGTTAAAGATGTAACGAAAGCGGCATGAGAGCTTGGCATTCCCCCAGAACCAATAATTCTATAAAACCTGGGAGGGAAGACAGTAAATATTTTTAAAGCCTGAGCTAATAATAAGGCAGTTAAAGCTGCTGTTAAAGGTTGCATTTAATATTAATACCTCCGAAATCATAAATTCTTTTTAAAATATTGATAGCAAAATATTGATAGTAATACTATTTTATAATATAATTAGTAAGGTTGACAAGTCTAGATTAGTATTTATTTATATAAAGATAGGTGAAAAGATGAATTCAGCTAAAGATTTTATAAACTCATTGCCGAAGTTTGGCACAGATGAAGGATTTAAACCTGGTTTAGAAAGAGTTAGTAAATTAATTAATCTTTTAGATATTGATCTTGAAAAACTTGATTTTATTCATGTTGCTGGGAGCAACGGCAAAGGTTCTACAATAGCCATGTTAAATTCTGTTTATTATCAGGCGGGATATAAAGTTGGTAGATATATTTCCCCCCATGTAAGAACCTTTAATGAGAGGATTCAAGTTAATAATCAGGATATTAGTGATAAAGAGCTCGAAAAATTAATTAAAACAATAAAACCTTTTTATGATAAAGATAAATACTGGGAGGATATTGGTAAACCTACATTTTTTGAAGTAGTTACTGTTCTAGCTCTGTATTATTTTTATTTAGAAAAGCCAGATCTTATATTTTTAGAGACAGGATTAGGTGGCAGATATGATGCTACTAATGTAATACCGGCCCCTTTCCTGGCAATAATTACAACAATTACCTTTGAGCATACCGAATATTTAGGAAATAAGTTAGCTTTAATTGCCAGTGAAAAAGCTGGTATAATAAAAGAAGGTACCAGAGTAATTGCCGGTGAAATTGAAGAAGAAGCATTAAAAGTAATAAGAGAAAAAGCTGACTCAGTATCGGCAGATTTTTATGAAAGCAGAGAGTTCTATAATATAATACCTATTAAAGAGAATTTAGTAGAACAGGAATTTGAAGCTAATTTTAATAATAAATCATATAAGCTATCAATGCCACTTAAAGGCAGATATCAGCTAAAAAATGCAGGATTAGTCCTGTCAGCAATTGAATTACTCCAGGATGAATTTCCAGTAAGTCCAGGATCTATAAAAAAGGGGTTTAAGAACGTTAGCTGGCCAGGTAGATTAGAGGTAATTCAAAAAAATCCTCCAGTTATACTTGATGGCTCACATACTGCTGAGGGTGTTAAGACTTTAGTTGATTTTTTAAAAGATAATTTTTCTAATGATTATAAATTTAAAATAATAGTTGCTGTTCTTAAAGATAAAGATATAAATGCAATGATAGATACTCTTTTATTTAGTTCAGAGGTTGAGCTTATATTTACAGAAAATAATTCGGTAAGAGCTCTAAAAGCAAATAACCTAGATATTAGTTCTCGAACTAGTATTATAAAAAGTGGCAAAAAACTTTTAGAAACTGTCGACCAGGAGTTAGAACTACAGGACAATAACGAAGTCATATGTATAACCGGCTCTCTTTCATCGATTATTGAATTGAGAGATTATCTGCTAAATAAAACCAGGGGGTGAATGACTTGGGTAGAAGAACAGATAGAAGAAAAAGCAAAAAAAGTAATTTTAGATTTATTGTTTTATTAATATTGCTTTCAATGGTTGCTGTATTTCTAGGTTTTCAGATAGGTAATAGTTTTTTTGCTAGCCAGGTGGCAACCGAGGAAGAAGAGATGGAAATATATGAAGCAGTTCCTGAAGGAGAAGAAATAGATGATGAAGTAGAAGAAGAAGTAATTGATGAAGAAATAGTTGCTCCAGATGAAGATAGTGATATTTCAGCAGAAACGGTTCTTGATGAAGAGCCTGTTGAACAGGATCAGCCAACTGAAACTGATATAGATACAGCAGAAGGAGATTCAAATTATTATGTTCAGGTAGGAGCTTTTGGTAATGAAGAAAATGCGAATAACTTAAAAGATGACCTGGAAAATAGAGGTTTTCAAGCAAGAGTCGCAGGTACTGAGCCATATCGAGTACAGGTTGCTGGAGGCGAAACAAGAGATGAGGCAGAAGGGGTTGCAACTGAGTTACAGGACCTTGGTTTTGAAACTTTAATAATTAGTCAATAAATATTTTGACATAACTATTTTATATTATAATATTTTAATATGTTATTGTAGTAACGTCTTGTTATTATCTTTTGCATAGTTTATAATAGAAATGGTAATTTTATTTGTGAGGTGAAAACAAAATGGGTTTATTAACCTTTAAGCAGGGTGTTCATCCTGCTTATAATAAGAAAAAAACAAGAAATAAAGAAATAGTAGATGCTGAAAGACCAGAAATTATTTATATTCCACTACAGCAACATATCGGTGCTCCTCTAAAACCACTTGTAGAAAGAGGAGATCAGGTAGATAGAGGACAAAAAATCGCAGATACTGATAGCTTTGTTGCAGCCCCGGTGCATTCATCAGTTTCTGGAGTAGTAAAAGGAATTGAAAAAGTAAATGATTCTGGTGGTGGTAGGGTTGAAGCTATTAAAATTGAAGTTGCAGAAGAAGATAAAAATCATTTCATGGAGCCTTTAAATGCTAAGCCAGAAGATTTAGATCCTGGAGATATCAGAGAAAGGGTTAGAGAGGCTGGCATAGCAGGTATGGGAGGAGCTATGTTCCCTACTCATGTTAAACTTGCTGTTCCAGATGGGAAGAAAGTTGAATATATAATTTTAAATGGAGCAGAATGTGAACCTTATTTAACAATAGATCATAGAATGATGATAGAGAAGGGCAAAGAAATTGTAGAAGGCCTTAAATTATTAATGAGGGCAACAGGTGCTTCCAAAGGCCTGATTGGTATTGAGGATAATAAACCAGATGCTATTAGGACCTTAAAATCTCTTGTTTCTGAGGAACCAAACATTGAAGTGAAGGAGACAGAAACAAAATATCCTCAAGGTGGAGAAAAGATGCTTATTAAAGCTCTTCTCAATCGCGAAGTGCCAGTTGGAGGTCTGCCTCTTGATGTTGGAGTTGTTGTCAATAATACTTCAACAGCAGCTGCTGTTTATGAAGCTGTAAAATTAGGAAAACCATTAATTGATCGGCCTTTAACTATAACAGGCTCAGGAATAACTAAACCAATGAATATTAGAGCTAGAATTGGGACTCCAGTCAGTGAGATTATTGATCAAGCTGGTGGTTTTAATGGAGAAGTAGGAAAAGTAATTTTAGGCGGACCTATGATGGGTAAGTCCCAGCCATCACTGAATGTTCATATTGTGAAGGGAACTTCAGGTGTATTGGTTCTTCAAAAACATGAAGTTGAAAACTTTTCTCCAATTCCATGTATAAATTGTGCTAGATGCGTCGATGTTTGTCCAACTAATTTGGTGCCGACAAAAATAGCTAAATTAGCAGAGTTAGAAAAACTTGATAGGCTGGAAGAGATGCAGGTAATGAACTGTATTGAATGTGGTTCCTGTAGTTATATTTGTCCATCTAGAAGGCCGCTTGTCCATAATATTAGAATTGGTAAAGCCGAAGTAACGGCTAGAAATAAATCAGAATAAGGAGGTCAATTAATG
>Ga0207421_10004067_pt1 | contig 17133 bp, 11 predicted proteins | sample SodLakKL_010_SED_4_FD_187542 | JGI IMG/M metagenome (GOLD analysis project Ga0207421, IMG submission 187542) | Alkaline sediment microbial communities from Lake Tanatar, Kulunda Steppe, Russia - 8KL_010_SED (SPAdes) (version 2) | ecosystem: Environmental > Aquatic > Non-marine Saline and... | reverse complement strand
ATCCGCCTCGACCCGGAAGTAAACATCATCGGCCTCAAAGGCGAGGATTTTTGACAGCTGAATATTTACAGGACGCTGATTAACTCAGATTACCCCGCAAATTAACGCAATCACTGATTACTGATTACTGATCACTGATTACTGTAACCTGACCTATTTCAAAAGCGTCATTTTCTTAATATGAACTTCGTTACCGGTTGAAAGACGATACAGATATACGCCGCTGGAGAGTGCGGAGCCGTCGAAGCTGACCCGATGCTCGCCTGCGCTAACGGAGCCGTTTATAAGCGTCTGTACGCGGCGCCCCATGGTGTCGTAGACCTCAAGGGTTACTTCTGAGCTTTCGGGCAGCATAAACTGAATGCTGGTTTCCGGATTAAACGGATTCGGATAGTTCTGCATAAGGGCTACATTCCGCGGAAGTTCATCACCGGGCTCTACAGAAACCGGGCTTCCAAATGTGGTAAAGGTGAAATCCCAGCTGAATGAATCTCTGGTAAACGGAATATCCATCTCGATAGTGACCACAAACTCTTCGTTATCCGGAACCTGTGAATCCAGCTCCATAACAAATTCAGGCGTGCTTCCGGCATAGGTATCATCAACGTCTACGGTCAGGCTCACGGTTTCTTCCATGAAAGCCACAAACTCCGCATCGGTCGAAGCCGTAAAGTTTACCTCCATATCGTAACGGCCGGCGTTGTAAATCACCTCATCAAAAAAGAGGCTGAAGAAGGTTTCTCCGCCAACTTCCGCACCGTTCTGAGAAATCTCCGGACTGAATCCCTGAACTGACTGAAATGCACCAATCATGCTTAATTCAGTCTTACGTAACGCAGGACCGGCATAAACCGCCAGCAGCTGGTTAGGGCGAAGATTGTCCTGAGATAAAGGCACAATTCGTTCGGCACGCGCCCAAAACGCGCCCCATGCTCCGCCTCCGGTGCCATCGCTAATTGCACCGACTTCGGGCGTCATGGAAATAGCGTTTACCCGATCTTCATTTCCGTCTTCTGAGCCGTAAAACCAATCATCCGCTCCACCACGTGTGCTGTAGTTTACCGTTTCCTGATCTGTACCGTGCTGATAATTATTAAATACAGTCATTTCTTCTGAATACGGCACGAATATGTGAGCATCGGCCGTCTGACGCTGCAGAGCTCCATACGGGTAAATGAGAAGATTCGAAAAGTTATGGTAGTTAAAAACGGTTCTAAAATCATTTTCAAGCGTAAAATCTCTGATGGCCTGAGTTTCAGGCTCGCTAAAAGGACCGGATCCGCGAAATGTATCTACTCCCGGACTAGTTGATGAACCACCGTTAGGATGATCCCAAAAGATTAATGGCCCAAAATTACGGTTCAAATCCACACCAGGATTGGATGTTCCATTTGGCCGCATATTCTTACGGTGCAATCCACCGCCGTTCGGACTGTTCTGGCGATTGTACTCATATCCATCAGGGTTTAAAACCAGGGTGAAGGCCATGTGGCGCTCGTCGAGCAGGAATGTGGCAAGCTCATCTTCACCGTAGTTTTCCAGCAGCCACCACATATAGTACACCAGATTCATCATGCTCATGGGCTCACGGGCGTGGATAAGGGAATTATAGTAAGCTTGTGGCTTTTCTTCATCCATCTCGGTTCCCATCCAAACGGTCCAGATATCGCGCCCCTGAAATGACTGACCAATGCTAAATTTTTCGGTGATAAGATCCGGGTAGAGATCATGCATCAGATTCATTTCGTCTATTACCTCTTCCAGGGTGAGGTGTCCGCCCATGGAGCCCAGTTTAAAGTTTTCCGGAGCGCCGCTGCCCGCAAGACTACGGCTCAGGAATACAGGATCAGAACTCAGCTTCTGCTCGTAATATGACGCCATATCGGCCTGATGTACGGTAAAATCAATTTCTGAATCGCGCAAAAGGTTGAGCTCATACCCGCTAAGCTCGGCATACATCACTCTGTCTTCGTAATGAACGTGGTCTATTGCCAGCCCCATATCGCCCATGGTCTGTATTATGCTTCTATCAGACACGGGTACAGAAACCCTGTAGTAAAGAGATTCGTCGTAGGTATTCTGCTGAGAGAATGAGGTAGTCGTGAGAATACAAACAAATAACAGAGCTGCCATAATGGTGGCCAGCATGCGGTAAAATTGAATCAAACCAGTCCTTGAGTAGTTAGTATTTTTTCGTTATTGGGCTTCTAAAGTAATGTAATCCGATTGAAATTAAAAGTTTACCTCTTAATCCGTTCAAGAGATGCTTTCAGCCGGGATTCCATTTCTGCAGTAAACTCAAGATGTGAAGGCTTCATAAAAACGCTTCTGAGAATCGTTACGCTGGTTTCAGCCTGAGTAATGATAATCTGAGGAAATCGTTTACGGAAATCAGCTGCCTCAACGTTAAAAAGACTCAGGTATAGCGAGCTTCTGCCCTGCTGCATGGTATCGTTAAAGAGGGTGCGGCTCAGCCTGCTTATTTCAGCTGAAGAGCCGGCTTTCGGAAAATAGGTCACGATATCAGTTTCAGGCTCTTCAAAGAGCTCAAACGAAGCCGATTTAATCATGCGGTTCGAAAAATCTCTTGCTGCCTTCAGACAATCGCCCAGCATTAGTGCAAAAGGCGATGATTTTTCCAGGCCAAAGCATCTTAGCGTAAACCATAGCGCTGCCGCTGCGGCTCCGGCTCTTGAGCACTCGAGCGTGATTTCACCCAGATGAAGCTCATCAGACGAGAAGTAGGTGTAAGGCGAATCGTGCTTGTAAAAGCGACCAACCGCAGGATCTTTGAATAAAACACAGCCGCAGCCATAGGGCTGGAGTCCGTGTTTATGCGGATCAATTACAATGCTGTCGGCCTTGTGAAGCAATTGCCATGGCTCCGGGCTGAGTAGCCCGGTATCCTCAAGTAGTTTGAAGAATCCACCATAGGCGGCATCCACATGAATTCTCACACCGGCTTCCCGACACAGCGGAATTAGTTTATCAAGCGGTTCGATTACGCCCAACCCGGTAGTTCCCATGGTTACCACGAGCGTACCGGCGTTTTTCAGCTCTGCACGCATGCGGACTTCGAAGTCATCGTCTTCTGCTAAAGAAACAGCCCGGTTTTCAACCCCAAGCACATCACACATTCGTTTATGCGTATAGTGCGATGCCGTTGAAAACAGCACCGGTTTCTCAGGGTGAAGGTTTTTGGCCACCCACAAAGCCTCCAGGTTAGCCACGGTTCCGCCGCTTGTAAGATGACCAAGGAAAGCATCATCATATCCAAACATAGCTGCAATTTGGGCAACCACTTCCTTTTCCATGTCTGAAGTTGGTGGTCCGCCGTCGAGCGCGTGGTTGTTTGTGTTTACGCTCATGGCCATGCTGTAGGCCAGCCATGCAACGGGATGAGGCGGTTTGAGCATCTGCCCGGCATAGTCGGGATGATGAAACGGATAGTTGAGCTTCATCCGCTCTACGAACTCATTAAAAACTGCGTCCAGTTTAAACGACGAAGGGACACCGGATGATTTATCCGTGTGCCCCTTCAAATGTTCGGTTCCGTAAGAATCCGGTATGGAATATCCTCTAATGTCAGCCTGTTCAAACCACTTGTTCAGATACGGTAGCAGCTCTTTGAACATGGCTGTACTTCTAAATCAATCTGAAAGAAACACCAACAGTAAGCGTCTGACGCAGCTGCAGTTTGTCTGAAATGTCGTCGTTGTACAGCATTGTAAAACGGAAGGTGGTATTCATAAAGCTATTAATCCGGCCAATAAGCTCGTTGTTGAAACGGAAATCTGAACGATCCGGATTTTGATTGGCATTAGTAAAGGTTTCAATAGACGAAACGTAACGCAGGTTCTCAAAAAGCTCACGATCAAACTGAATTAAAAGCGAAAAACCAAGCTCGTTTCGTACACTTTGATCGTTATCTAAACCATACCGTTCTCTGTATGTGATGGGTGTATCTCCTCTGAACCCGGCCTGACCATCCCGTACAACAATGGTTTGTTTTGCAGCTGCACCAAAATCTATGTTGAAGTATTCAACAGGTTTGTAGGAAATACCAACAGATTCAGTTACGTAGGCAGGAGACATAAACCGCGACACAACATTTTCTCTGCTGTTATCAAAGCCTCTGTCGAACTGAGACTCAAAATTTACAGCAGCAACTATACTCCAGCGATCATCGTTTAGAAAGTACCTGCCTGTGTTTCTTATTTTTATATCATCGTCTGTCTTACGAAAATCATCGTCGAGTTTAGCCTGACCATAAAGCAATCCGATATCGAGGTGATAGCCCCACTTCCCGCGCCTGTACAATGCGTTAAAGTTTGTTCCTGCACTTACTGCAACGGTGTTAACACCTCCCTGCTCCCAGTTCCTGTAGCTGGCCTGCGAACCATTAAGAGCACCACGAAGCTCGAGTTTCCATGGAGAAAGTGAATCAGGCGGAGCTTCCCCCCACTTAACACCGCCAATTCCGGCATCAGCGTTTGAAACTGTTGAAAATATTGCAATACATAGTATTGTAAACAGTAGCTTTTTCATGTATAAAGTTACAGTATAATTTAAATTCTGTCCCTGCAGCGTAATGTTGTCTCGTTCCACTGCTTTAAAATAATAAAAATATCCGATTTAACGACATTAAGACCAATTTTTATCAAATTGGGTTTTACGAACCAATTAATGTTTCCAACCCGATGTGTTTGTTGTACGTTCAGCCTACTCGAAAAGTACTACAGAAACAGATTGATCTTCCTGAGAAGTCTCTACTTCGACATGCTCATCGAACTTCGTTGGATACCTCATGCCCGAGACCTCAGGATACAGTGGAAACTTCCTGTGGCCACGATCTATAAGCACAGCGATGCGGATTCGCTCTGGCTCGGCATTTCCGGTTATCACACTCAGCGCCCTCGACATGGTGCGTCCGGAAAAAAGAACGTCGTCTACCAAAATGATGTCCTTATTTTCGGTATCGAAACCCGATTCCGGCAGTTCCGGTGAATTGACATCAATTGAATGAACAGGAACTTCAATACCCAGAGCCTTTGAAAGATGATGGCCGAGAAGTTTAGCGAGCAGCATACCACGTACATTGAGGCCGGCTAATACAACTTTATCGGGATGTTCTATACCTTCAGCAAGCTGAAAAGCCATTCGTCTTACGGTACGCTTTACCCGTGCTGGGTCCATCAAAGTAAGCTGAGGCGTTAGCGTATCGGACATATCGGCTTACTGGAACATCGCTTTTATGCTGCCCCATGTTCTGCGAACGGCTGTAGAGGTGTAGTTAACCTCAGCATGACCTAAGTTAACACGATCACCGTTTGTGAACAAAGCATGCAGCTCGTACGCTACGGGTTCGGAGGTGTCGTTATTACGAAACACGTTTCTATCCAGGTATTCGTAGCTGTTCGGTGTTGCTGATGGTGGTTTGGGCTCCACCGTTGCAATGGTCATCGGTTCTGAATCACGAAGCATTTTGCGGCGAATTTCATATTGCTGCAAATTTGACTCTTCCTGAGAAACCCAGGTAAGTTTTATCTCATTCTTATTAGGATCAGGTATATCTACAAGAAACTGAGTTACCACGACCGTGTTGGCAGCCATCAGTAAAAGTCCAATAAAAATAGAGGCGTAAAAGAGTTTTATTGTGTTCATATTTGGGAATATAAAAAAAGAATTTGAGAAAGAGAATCTGTATTCCTGTTTTGTGAACCTTTATGCACTAAAATGATTTTACTTCAGATACAACGATCTTTAACCTCCAAATTGCATGGTATGTTTCTCTTGAATAATGCTTCTTATCAATCACCCTTAAAATGGGTGATTTTCTTAACCCTTTCGTTCCTGATTTCCTGCACAACCATTGAAATTAACGAGCATGATGCCTTCGATAATCATCGAACGGTAACGCCTGAGAGTTTCAGTTCGGATGTCTTCACCCTTTCGGAGAAAGAAATCAATACAACCGACGGCGAAACTCTAAACGCCTGGTGGTTAAGCAGAGATGATGCAAAGGTTACCATACTATACTTTGGCGGAAACGGCTTCCTTATGGTTAAAGCACTGCCATGGCTTACACATTACGAAAAGCTGCCTGTAAACGTACTTATGTTCGACTACCGCGGTTATGGCCTCAGCAGCGGTTCACCAAGCGTAGACGGACTCATAGACGACTCCCGTTCTGCCTTTACATTTCTTACCGACAGCCTGGGTGTAGATGAGGAAAACATTATACTCCACGGGCACTCTATGGGCAGCTTCATGGCAGGAAAAATGGCCAATGAAACCAACGCGATGGCCTACATTCTGGAAAGTCCGATCACCAATGTAAGCGACTGGACCGGCGGGCTTGTACCATGGTTGCTTAAACCCTTCATTCGTTTTAGCGTGGATGATGCGGTCGGAAGCCAGAACAACATCATAAACGTGCGGTCTGCTGAAATTCCGCTGCTCATTATAACGGGTACAGACGACCAGATCACACCACAGGTAATGGCAGAAAAGCTGTATGAAGAATCCTCCTCTCCATCAAAAAGACTTAAACTGATTGATGGCGGCGGCCACAATGATCTTCCTGAATCCGAAAGCTACGCTGAAGCCTTCCGGGAGTTTTTAGAAGAGCTGGGGAAATTGTGAATTAGTTGGGACGCTGATTTTCACTTCGTGGTAATCGCTGCGCCTGCTCCGAACTATCGGAGCAGGCTCGGTGCGCTGATTTAAGCGCAGATAAATGGAATTTCTTTTATTCCTATTCTGACCGCGAGAAAAAACACTAAATAAGGAAGAGTTCTCTAAAAACCACGATTCGCAACATAGTGGAGAAATGCGCAGCGCTAGGCGAAATTGGTCTCCACTAAATTTGGCCTATGGAAAAATTGGCGCATTTAGTCACTCTGCTCCTGAGTGGGAGATCGGAAGAAAGAAAGGAAGAATTCAAAATTTAAAATTCAAAATTCAACACCTGTCTGCCGCGGCGGAGACAGGCAGGTTCACAATTGGGAGCGAATGCGACCTTTGAGTCTGCCTGCATTGTTTATTGTTAATTACTTATTGTTAATTCTCCCGACCTTCGACTTTGGACTTTTGACCTTCGACCATCTTTAAACCATAAAAAAAGGCCGGGGCCGTTCACCGGGCCCGGCCTTTCAGATCTTACCTATGGACTGTTGGTTATGGTCCTGTCTTTTCCGTCAAGCGTCGTGGGCTATCAGAAAAAGTTCTTTGTTGCGGAGGTCATCTCGCCAACATCCCTATATGCGTATAATTCAAAGCTGATGTGTCAAAAAAAAAGAGCATCCACAAAATGAATGCTCTTTTCTAAATCATTTAGCTAAAATAAGTTAGGAAACTTCTTCCAGCTCACTTTCGCTTTCGTAGGAAGATACTTCCGGGCAGCTGCAAATAAGATTACGATCTCCGTAGGCATCGTCGATTCTGCTTACTGTTGGCCAGAATTTAGATCTCGAAATCCATGGCAGCGGATAAGCTGCCTGCTTACGGCTGTAGCTGTGGTTCCACTCATCTGCGGTCGCAAGCTCAGAAGTGTGAGGCGCCAGTTTAAGAGGATTGTCCTCACGGTCGGCACGGCCTTCAGCGATATCGCGGATTTCATTTCGAATGGAAATCATCATCTCGCAGAAACGGTCAAGCTCGGCAAGCGCTTCACTTTCGGTTGGCTCAATCATAATTGTACCAGCAACCGGGAACGACATAGTTGGAGCATGGTAGCCATAGTCCATCATTCGTTTGGCGATGTCTACCGCTTCGATACCACACTCGGACTTAAACGGACGAAGTTCAATAATCATCTCGTGGGCTACACGGCCAGTCTCACCCTTGTAGAGCACATCATAATGACCTTCGAGACGCGCCTGAATATAGTTGGCGTTTAGTATGGCCAGCTTGGTTGCGTTGGTGAGCCCCTCGCTTCCCATCATGCGGATGTAAGCATACGAAATGGCCAGAATGCTTGCGCTTCCGTAAGGTGCGGCCGAAATTGCCGTGGTATTCGTTTTCTCGTTTTCGAGCGTAACGTGTCCGGCAAGGAATGGCGCAAGATGTTTCGCAACACCAATCGGGCCCATTCCGGGACCGCCGCCGCCGTGCGGGATACAGAACGTTTTATGAAGATTCAGGTGGCAAACATCTGCGCCGATAATTCCGGGCGACGTGAGTCCAACCTGTGCATTCATATTCGCACCATCCATGTAGACCTGCCCACCGCGCTCGTGGATAATTTCACAAATTTCACGAATGTCGGCTTCAAATACACCATGTGTCGACGGATAAGTTACCATCAATGCAGCCAAATCATCTTTGTACTTGTCGGCCTTCTCACGCAGGTCGTCTACGTTGATGTTACCTTTTTCATCACACTTGGTGATGACCACTTTCATTCCTGCCATTACCGCACTTGCGGGGTTGGTTCCGTGAGCCGATGATGGCACAATGGCCACGTTCCGGTTTTCGTTTCCATTCGCGATATGGTATGCTCTGATGGCCATTAAACCGGCATATTCGCCCTGTGCACCAGAGTTTGGCTGCATGGAAACCGTATGGAATCCGGTGATTTCAGAAAGCCAGTCGGTAAGATCATCAATAATCTGCTTGTATCCCTGAGCCTGATTAACCGGCACAAAAGGATGGATTGAACCCAGCTTTGGCCATGTTACCGGAATCATTTCCGTAGTGGCGTTCAGCTTCATCGTGCACGAGCCGAGCGAAATCATCGAGTGGGTGAGCGAAAGATCGCGGTTCTCTAGACGCTTCAGGTAACGAAGCATTTCGTGCTCGCTGTGGTACATGTTGAAAACCTCATGGGTGAGGTATTCGGTCGTACGGGTAACGGCTTCCGGAAATGTTATGGTGATGTCATCTGAGGCCTTTTCAAGATCAAAGCCGGCAGACTTACCCAGAACAGTGGAAAAAATATCGATGATCTGAGCCACGTCTTCGGGCTCTTTTTTCTGATCGAATGAAATACCGATATGGTTCGAGTCGAAATAACGGAAGTTCACTTCTCGTAACTCGGCTTCTTTACGTACGGCATCCCGGAAATCGTTAGACTCTACTTCGATTTTAAGCGTGTCGAAATACACCGCGTTAAGCTGTGTGAAGCCGAGGCTTTGGAGGCCTTTCTCTGCAAGTCTGGCCATTGCGTTAATGCGCGATGCAATTCGCTTGAGGCCTTGCGGCCCGTGGTAAACTGCGTACGCACCGGCCATTACAGCAAGTAATACCTGTGCTGTACAAATATTTGAAGTCGCTTTCTCGCGTCGAATATGCTGCTCGCGCGTCTGCAGCGCCATCCGGTAGGCGTTTTTTCCGGTACGGTCGACAGACAGCCCGATAATACGACCCGGAATCTGGCGCTTGTTTTCTTCCTTAGTGGCAAAGTAAGCCGCGTGCGGGCCGCCGTATCCAAGGGGAATACCAAAACGCTGCGTGCTGCCTACTACCGCATCAGCGCCCATTTCACCGGGCGACTTCAGCAGAGTGAGGCTCAGCAGGTCGGCCGCTACGGTAACCTTCACATCATTCTTAACGGCATCAGCAATCGGCCCGCTGATGTCCTTTACTTCGCCATTGTTATCCGGATACTGGAAGATGGCCCCAAACAGCGTTTCATCTTCCGGGTTAAATGATGCCACGGGTGCAATAAGAAGCTCAATTCCAATTGGCTCGGAACGTGTTTTGAGGACATCAATGGTCTGCGGGAAACAGTCATCGGCAATGAACAGGCGGGTAGCTTTTTTGCGGCTGCCTTTACGGGTGGCAAACATCATGCTCATGGCTTCGGCTGCGGCAGTGGCCTCATCCAGGAGAGAAGCATTAGCCAGCTCCATTCCGGTGAGATCGATAACCATGGTCTGGAAATTGATGAGCGCTTCTAGTCTTCCCTGCGCGATTTCTGCCTGATAAGGAGTATATGCTGTATACCAGCCCGGATTTTCCAGTATGTTGCGCTGAATAACCGGAGGGGTTACAGTATCGTAGTACCCCATACCGATATACGTTTTGAAAATTTGGTTTTGAGCGGCTATGCGGCGGAACTCATCCAGAAAGTGATGCTCACTTAATGGCTCAGGCAGGTTCAGCGGCTTCTGCAGTCGAATCGATTCGGGAATCGTATTGTTGATTAATTCATCGAGTGACGAAACGCCAATAGTATCCAGCATGGTGCGGATATCATCAGGCGTGGCACTATTGTGGCGATGTTCAAAACGTTCACGGTCAAACAGCTTATTCATAATGACTGATATGGTTTAATGAAAATACTTTAAAAGACCTTTCAGGACCTCTGTGTAATAATAGTCGAATTCTCTACGCGCTTTTCAGTTCTTTCTGAGGCTAAACAACACTTCATCTTTCCTGTCCATTCACCCCATGTTTACAACGTGATAAAAATACATAATTGCCCGCATTTTTAAATCACCGGAGCTGTATGTTTACAATCATTAATCACTGCTATCCATAGTCCCTGTACGACAGTAAAATAGCAGTTTAATTACGACTTCCGGTTCGCTCCCGCGGCCGGTTCCATTCGTTATTCGAACGGTTCACGTCGGCAATTAATCGATCGGGATCGATTATAATACGCACCACCTTTCTTGGGTCGTTGTGTCTGAATGTCCATGAGCGTGAGCGATGCCAGATTTCGACGGGAAGCCGGACTTCGTGTGTATTGCCGTCTTCATACACCAGGCGAAGCGATACCGGCATCACCAGGTCACCAGGGCTGGTTACAGTAATAAGCGCGCCTTCGTAGGCTCCCCTTCTCGTGGTAATATCCTGCACCTTTTCTACCGCCAGATTGATATTGCGGTTTTCATAAAACCAGCCTCTCCAAAACCAGTCCAGGTTTTCGCCGGATACGTCGTTTATGGTTCGGAAGAAATCAATCGGGGTGGGATGCTTAAATGCCCAGCGTTCGATGTAAGTACGAAACGCCTCATCGAAAACCTCTTCACCCAAAATATGGTTACGCAGCATCAGCAGGCCTATGGCGGGTTTAAAGTAGGAAACAAAGCCAAGATTCTGAGGCTGTACCCGATCGGGGTGCGTCATTATGGACTCTACATCATCCCTTAACAGCGTTGGCACAAACTGATCCATCGACCGGATCCAGGGCGTGTACTCGCCATCGTTAAAAGCGAGCGTACTCAGGTGCCCGATAAAAGTTGTAAGGCCTTCATCCATCCAGAACCATTTGCGCTCGTTGGAGCCAACAATCATAGGGAACCAGTTGTGGCCAAACTCGTGATCTGTTACGCCCCAAAGTGACGCTCCTCCCCGATCATAACCGCAAAACGAAAGGCCGGGGTACTCCATACCGCCAACAATTCCAGCTACGTTAATGGCATTATCCCACGGATACTCGTACCACATTTCCGAGTAGTGCATAATACTAGCCCGCGTGTATTCTGTAGATCTGCCCCAGCGTGACTCACCAGCGCTTTCTACCGGATACAGCGACATCGCTGCCACCGTTCTGCCGCTCGGCATTTGGGCACCGGCGGCATCCCAGATAAATCCCCGGGAGGCGGCCCATGCTACATCACGAGTGTGCTCCATACTATAGCGCCATGTAAGCTCACCTTCCTGCACCGGCCGGTTTTCCGGATTGCCAATTTCATCGGGGCTGATGATAAACTGTGTTGAATCTGATTCCATCGCAGCTTCCAGACGCTCAATCTGCGTTTGGGTGAGCACTTCCTCCGGATTCAGCAGCGTGCCCGAACCGCCAACGATAAAATCCCAGGGCAGGGTGATGTCGTACTCAATCGTACCGTAATCTCTGTAGAATTCACCTGCACCAAGATACGGGCGCGTATTCCAGCCGTTTACGTCATCATAAACCGCCATGTTAGGATACCACTGGGCGATGGTGTACACCCAGCCGTTTCTCAGATTAATCCGCCCCATCCGGTCGGCGCCAAATTCCGGGATGTTGAACGCATAAGCGATGTGTACAGTGAGTGAGTCTCCCCCGCTGCCCAGCGATTCGGACAGATCGATCTTCATGCGGGTATCCCGGATGCTGTACTCCGGTTCGTAGACGGAATCGCCATAAGTAATCTCAACCTTGCTGATTTCATAGCCGCCGTCGAAGCCCGTGCTTCCAAACCGCCAGCTTTCAACCGGTGTGGCGCGCCCGCCTTTGGAGCCCTCCTGAAACAAGTTCTGCTCGAGCATTAGCCACAGAAAGGTGAGCTCATCCGGGCTGTTGTTGGTATAGGTGATGGCTACTGAGCCCTCAATCCGCTGGTCGGCTTCATTAAGCCTCACGCTGATTTTATAGTCGGTTTCATTCTGCCAGTAGTCATGTCCCGGGGCACCACCTGGTGTACGGTTCGGAGGAAACTGTTCCAGGGTGAGCGGTTCGAATAAGCTGTGAAGGCTGGCATCTTCCTGAGAAATGGCTAAGCCAAAACCCATCACAGAAAAGAGCAGAACCAGAAAAGTTTTTCGAATGAGAATCATCTAATATCAGATTTTATGATTAAATGAAGACGCTTTTGAAGCTTCGGCTGGAATAGGTTACATCATAAAAAAGCCCGCACGAGAGCGGGCTTTTTCTAAATCATATTATTTCGAGAATAGATCGAACGACTCACGCGAGTCCAGCGAGCGCACGAACTCTACCATTAGTTTCGAAACAGCCGCTGTATCTTGCAAATTGGCCATTTCGGTTGGAGAATGCATATAGCGCAGCGGAGTGGATATCAAGGCTGAGGGGATACCGGTTTTCGAGTGGAAAATACTGTCGGTATCTGTTCCTGTTCGAATGCTCGACGCCTCATGCTGTATGGCTATTTCTTGCTTTTCAGCCACTTCAACCAGCTTATCAACCACGCGTCTCTGGTTAGCCGTACCATGGGTAATTACGGCTCCTTCACCAAGCTTCACCTGCCCGTGTTCTTTCTGATTGATACCCGGACTATCAGTTGCGTGGGTTACATCGGTAACCAATGCAGCATCCGGATGAATTCTATAGCTCATCATCCGGGCCCCGAATCCACCGATTTCTTCCTGCACAGCATTTACAGCAACCACGTTTACTTTAAGCTCCGACTTCATTGCGGCAAGCTTTTCAAAGGCCTCGGCGATAATGAATCCACCAATACGGTTGTCGATAGCACGGGCTACAATCAGATCATCCGATAAAAACTCGATGTCTTCCGAATAGGTAATCGGATCACCAATGCGAACCATTTCGAGCGCCTCATCACGGGATGAAACGCCAATATCCACAAACAAATCTTTCCACCCGGGTGATTTGTTGCTGTCGCGATCCTGCAGATGGATTGCCGTATTGCCAATCAGGCCCCGAACCACGCCCTTAGCGGAGTGAATAGATACTTTTTTGGCACGGGAAATCGCCGGGTCCGATCCGCCGATTCTGCTAATATAAATGAAGCCGTTATCATCAATATGCTGAACCACCATGCCAATTTCATCGCAGTGGGCCTCCAGCATAACGGTGATGGCATCTTTATCGACATCGAGAAAAGCCGCAGCTGAACCATAGGCGTCGGTTTCAATACGGTCGGCAAACTTGCTTATATGATCAATCCAGACCTGCTGTCCGGCGACTTCATAGCCCGTAGGGCTGGGTGTTGAAAGCAGCTCCTCAAGGAACTCTAGCTTTTCGGGTTGTAGCATTAAATCGTCTTCTGTTTTTAAAAATGTATGTTAGTGTGATGGCTTTTTGTGCTCCATCAGTCTTTATCGGCGTAAATCGACTCAATCAGATCCTTGTATTCGGCCTCAAGCACCTTGCGCTTAACTTTAAGCGTTGGCGTAAGAATACCGTTCTCAACGGTAAATGGTTCCAGAAGCAAACGGAACTGGCGAATCTTTTCGTGCGAAGCCAGTTTTTTATTCAGCACTTTAAGCTCGTTTTCAAACAGCTTGCGCACGTCCTGACTCTGCCGGATGTTTTCGTCTGTTCCCGGATTAATACCGTTTTGCTTGCAGTAGCCACGAACCGCTTCAAAATCGGGCACAATAAGAGCAGACATAAACTGCTGACCTTCACCTACAACAACCGCCTGATCTACATACATGCTGGTCTTAACCATATCCTCAATTGGGCCCGGATAAATGTTTTTACCGCCGGCATTCACAATCATATGCTTAAGACGATCCGTAATTTGCAGATATCCGTCAACAAAACGACCAATATCCCCCGTATGGAACCAGCCGTCTTTATCAATTACTTCTTCGGTTTCTTTTTTCTTGTTGTAATACCCCATCATAATGTTAGGTCCCTTACACAGAATTTCACCCTCGTCGCTGGAAAGCTTGCTCGGGTAATCTTCACCGCTTAGCTTCGCGATGATTTTTGAATCCTCCACGCGCTGTATGCCCACCGTTACACCCGGAATTACGTGACCAACAGTGCCGTAACGCTCTGCACCCCATGGGTTCACCGTCATAACGGGCGATGTTTCAGTCAAACCATAACCTTCGGTAATTTTTAGACCGGCAGCCTGGAAGAACGTCCCGATTTCACCCGGAAGCGCCGCGCCCCCGGATACGAAAATACGTACACGCCCGCCCGTGCGCTCTTTAAGCTTATCAAAGATTAGCTTATCGGCAATTTTCTTCTGCAGGTTCAGGAACGGGTTTGAATTCGTGACGGATTTCTTGCCAACGCCGATACCCCAGTTAAAAAGGCCTTTCTTAACGGCAGAACCCGCCTGCACGTTTTTAAGAACGATGTTATACATCTTTTCGAACAGCCGCGGCACGCTCACCACAACTGTTGGGTGCGCCTCGGTCAGGTTTTTCGAAACTGTATCAACGCTTTCAGCATAGTAGATTTCAGCACCGCCGGCAAGCATTGCATAATAACCGCCCACACGCTCAAATGCATGGCATAACGGTAAAAAGGATAGTGCCCGGTCTTCAGGGCCAATTTCAATTACCTCGTGGGCGGCCTTCACATTACTAACCAGGTTGGCATTGGTAAGCATAACCCCTTTGGGTTTGCCTGTAGTGCCAGAAGTATAGATCAGCGTACTCAAGTCGTCCGGGGTAACTTCTTTGAGAGCAGCCTGAATTTTATCTGCATACTTTTGGTACATCTGTCGGCCTTCTTCGAGCACCGTTTCCATAAGATGTACGTTCTTTGTTTCTAAAAGCTTTTTATTTGGCGGAGGGTCGAACGCTATTATTTGCTTAACCGACTTGGTGTTTCCCTTAATTTCTACGGCTTTTTTCAATTGAATACCGGTAGAAACAAAAAAAAGCTTTGAGCCAGAATCGTTTATGATGTACTCACATTGCTCGGGCGGAAGCGTTGCGTAAAGCGAAACGTTGATACCGCCGATTATCTGACCTGCAAAATCTACCAACGCCCACTCGTAGCGGTTTTCGCTAAGTATAGAAAAACGATCTCCTTTCTTGAGCCCGGCATCCATCATATAAGCAGCCAGCGCGTGCACATCTTTCACAAACCGTTCCCATTTAATTTCTTTGTACTCCTCATCGGGCCCCGGCTTATATGCATAAGCTGTTTTGTTCTGTCCCTTAGTTTTCATGGAAAGCTCGTAGAACAGCTCCGGGATGGTCTTGAAATCTACAATAGTCGGCATAAAATCTGATTAAGTTTCAAGTAACGGCGCGGGCTTAACTCCCGCGATATTAATTCTGTGTAAATAAATGATGATTTAAGTCGGAATCGTTCGAATATATAGAAATTACGCATCAATTTTCAGCAATGTATGGATAACAGTAAATCCATAGGGGCGATTGTGATGGAGGTTGTATCAGCTTCATCACCCTGTCTATATATAATGTTTCAATTTTGTACCTTTTCAGGCGTTCTCTAACTTAACTTATTTCAATCATCATACAATAGCATCTGATGAAGACTTCAGTTTCCCTTTTAATCCTCTCAGTTTGCGCAATCTGGGTACTTTCCCCTGCTCTTGTCAGCGCACAGTCCGGTAGCTATACCTATTCAACAGAACCCCTCAATCTTGAGGTAATGCCTCCCGAAATACTGGAAGAAGCCACAATTGAGTTCCTTGATGAGCTTTATCAAAATTATCATCAGATTCCGGCCGAAACCTTTGGCCCGCTCCGCGAATACCTGTATATGCTCATTAACGCGAAGGTGAATCATATTTACCACGAAACAGGCTCCATTATTAAAGAGGATTCTGCCCTTCTCGAGATGCTTTTTTTCTGGACAGAGCCCCTTGGTGCTTTAGGTGGAGCAAAGGTCTTTAATGAGATTAAGTCGGAAGACTCTCCTCCGTTCGAGGAATTCAACGAACTCCCTGATGATATTTCAATTAGTTCAGAGAATGAATTCCTCCTGGTAGAGTCTGCTAAAGGCTGGGGCATTACCGTGCCCTATTACTTCATGATATGGATGGCCGATGATTTTGAATCCGCGTCAGGCGATCAGACTCAGGCTATAGTCGTATCCACAGGAACCTCACCCGACGATTCGCAGGCCGGTTACTCACAGAGCACCATATCTCTGCTTTATATCGATAATCCAACTGATGAAAACTTTGCTGAACAATGGACAGAACTATTCGGTATTGGTGATGAAGCCGTTAGTCGCGATACAGGCATAGACGGACTACAAAGCCTGTATTCATTTAATGAAGAGCAGCAGGTACATACCGAAATTGCAGATTTGAGCAAAGATGGATATGGCCTGCTGATTGTTTACAGCGGCTATGAATCAACATGGCAGCACAACCGGCAGCACTTCAACGATTTTATCAATCATCTCCGGATCAGCAAATAATAACTTTATTAAAGCCATGACTGAAATTCGTTCTTCGGGAAGGGTAAGGATTGTTCGTGTAGATAGTGATTTGCAAGTACCTTGTAGTTTACGTATGCTTACAATTTCAAACCCTAAACCAAGTACGGGAGGTTCTGACAAATCACTGAGTTCCTACCCCAATGGGGTATCAGTAATAACAGAGCTTATAAACAGTCCAGAAGATATTGCTAGATATGATTTCTTTACTTTAGTTCCAGAACCTGAGGCTTATATATCATTCTTAGAAGAAGATTTTGAAAAAATACCACCCGAATATTATCAAAACAGAGTTCGTTGGATATGGACACGTAAGCCCGAAGATATTAAAT
>Ga0207421_10004064_pt1 | contig 17145 bp, 18 predicted proteins | sample SodLakKL_010_SED_4_FD_187542 | JGI IMG/M metagenome (GOLD analysis project Ga0207421, IMG submission 187542) | Alkaline sediment microbial communities from Lake Tanatar, Kulunda Steppe, Russia - 8KL_010_SED (SPAdes) (version 2) | ecosystem: Environmental > Aquatic > Non-marine Saline and... | reverse complement strand
GGGTTATTTTTTGTTTTTTTATTTGCAAATCATTCTTTTTTCTGGTAATAATATTATATAAGACAGGAGTTGATAAGGTTGATTAAAGGTACGGGTATAGATATAGTTGAAATTGAAAGAATACAAAAAGCATACCTGAGATTTCCGGAAAAATTTATGGAGCGAACCTTTACTCCAAAAGAAAGGGCATATATTTTTTCCGGGGGAGATCCTTATCGGCATTTAGCTGCCAGGTTTGCCGCCAAGGAAGCAGTTATGAAGGCCCTGGGTTGTGGCTGGGGTGCTGTAGGTTTCAAGGAAATTGAAATAATTAACCAGGATAGCGGTAAACCCGGAGCTGTCCTTATTGGTAAGGCAGCTTCTATGGCTGGAAAGCAGGGGATTGAAGAAATACTGGTTTCCCTTTCCCACTGTCAAAACTATGCCGTGGCACAGGCTATTGCGCAGTAACCGATATTTCTTCTAAAAATATTAATTATATATTGACAGGTTACTCCCCATTTGATAAAATTTTGATGTTTAGTAAATTAGTCGGGTTTATTTTTTTAATTATAATCCCGAGTTAAATGGTATGGATTAATAGCAGGATTTAAGGGGGCAGAAGATGAAGCTGACTACTAAAGGGGAGTACGGTGTAAGGGCTATGGTGGTTTTGGCTCTGAATTACCGGGCCGGACCTATGCCTATTAAAGAAATTGCCGGAAAAGAAAGCATTTCACCCCAATACCTGGAACAAATATTTTTAGATCTCAGGAGGGCCGACCTTATAAGCAGCGTAAGGGGAGCCAGGGGAGGCTACACTCTGGGCAGGGATCCCTCAGATATTACTATCGGGGATATAGTAAGGGTTTTAGAAGGCCCTATTGCCCCTGTGGAATGCTTGATAGAAGGTTCGGAACATTCCTGTTGTGACCGCTCAGAGAGCTGTTTAAGCCGGGGAGTCTGGGAGAAGTTGAGGGACAGGATATCAGAAGTTCTAGATGATATTTCTCTGGAGGATATGATAAGCACCAGGAAAACAGTTTAATTGGGATTAATAAGACAATATTTATAAATAAAGCTTCAAAGGAGGTTAAAACTAATTGAGAAAGGTCTACCTGGATCATGGAGCAACAACCCCCCTGGATGAGGAGGTCTTAGAGGCCATGATGCCTTTCTTTAAAGAGTATTATGGCAATCCCTCCAGCGTCCACTCCTTTGGACGGGAAGTAAAGAAAGAAGTAGAAGGCGCCCGGGAAAGAATTGCAAAAAATATGGGAGTTGAACCGGAAGAGGTTTATTTTACTTCCGGAGGGACCGAAGCCGATAATTTAGCCCTTATTGGCACGGCCAGGGCTTTAAAGGAGAAGGGCAACCATATCATTACCAGCGCTATAGAACACCACGCTGTTTTGGATACCTGTGCCTGGTTGAAAAAAGAAGGTTTTGAAGTAACGGCACTTCCTGTAGATGAGTACGGTATGGTCAGTCCCGGGGATGTAGAGGAAGCCATAAAAGATAACACTATACTGGTATCCATTATATATGCCAATAACGAAGTAGGTACAATCCAACCGATAGAAGAAATAGGAAGAATAACCAGGGAAAAAGGGGTATTATTTCATACTGATGCTGTTCAGTCGGTAGGAAATTTACCGGTAAATGTAGAAAGTATGAGCGTGGATTTGCTGGCTATTTCCGCTCATAAGTTTTACGGGCCTAAGGGTATAGGAGCTCTATATGTCCGTAAAGGAACCAGGATAAACCGTTTGGCCCACGGTGGCGGCCAGGAACAGGGAATGAGGGCCGGTACTGAAAACGTTCCGGGAATCATAGGTATGGCCAAAGCTATGGAGTTAGCTGTTTCCCAGGAAGAGGAAATCACCCCTGGGATAAAGAATTTAAGAGATAGACTGACTCAGGGTCTCCTCTCTATAGAAGACGTTCGCTTAAACGGCCATCCTACAAAGAGGCTGCCGGGAAATGTTAATGTCAGCTTTGAATATATTGAAGGGGAAGCCATGCTTTTAAGCCTTGACTACAAAGGCATTGGGGCTTCCAGCGGGTCGGCCTGCAGCTCAGGATCCATGCATGCTTCCCATGTTCTGCTGGCCATGGGTATTCCCGATCAGACTGCCCACGGCTCTGTCCGCTTTACCCTGGGGCGTCATACTACCGGGGAGGATATAGATTATGTTTTAGAGGTGGTTCCGGAGGTTGTAGAAAGGCTTAGAAGTATGTCTTCTATTTATCAAGGGAGAGGGGAGAAATAATATGTATACAGAAAAAGTAATAAAGCACTTCAATGAGCCCAAGAATGTAGGGGAAATGGAAAACCCCAGCGGGGTTGGAGAAATTGGCAATGCGCGGTGTGGTGATATTACCAGGGTGTTTATAAAAGTAAGTGATGAAGGTATCATTGAAGATATCAGGTTCAGGACTTTCGGATGTGGGGCGGCCATAGCTTCCAGCAGCATGCTTACGGAGATGGTAAAGGGGAGAACGGTAGAGGAAGCCCTTAAGGTAAGCAATTTCGATGTGGCTGAGAAGCTGGGAGGTTTACCCGAACAGAAAATGCACTGTTCCAATCTTGCTGCTGATGCACTCATAGCAGCCATAGAGGATTACAAGAAAAAACAAAAGTAAAATTGCAAATCAAGGGGATTGCTGTTAAAATGAGATTAAATACAGGGAAAGGGGGATTTTATGAATCCTATCATTGAAAAGGCAGAAGAACTAGGCCTCGCCATCTTGAATTCCAAAGAATACACTGAGCTTAACGAAGTCCAGGACAAGCTGGACAATAACCCGGAGGCACAGAAGCTTATTCAGGACTTCCAGGAAAAGCAAGCCAGCTTGCACCAGGCTCACCATGGTGGAGAGGAAGTAAGTGAAGAAGAAATAGGTCAATTACAAGACCTGCAGAAGGCTATGCTGGATAACGATATTATTAATGATTATGTTGCAGCCAAGCAGAAGGCTGATAAACTGATTACTAGTGTAAGCCAGGTACTGACTAAAACAGTAGGAGTACCCTTTGGCAGCGGGTCCGGACATGATTGTAGTGGATGTTGTTAATAATGAAAGGCACCCTTGAGCCGGGTGCTTTTTATTTAGGGAGGTTTTAAAAAGTGAAAGTGGTTACGGCAAATAAAATGCAGGAGATGGATGCCCGGGCCAAGGAGGAATATAAAATTCCCGGGGTGGTCCTTATGGAAAATGCCGGTCTCAGGGTGGTAGAGGAGATTGTACAGGATTATTCAACGGAAAACCTGCAGGTGATAATAGTTTCCGGTAAGGGGAATAATGGAGGAGATGGCTTTGTTATTGCCCGCCACCTGATAAACATGGGGGTAGCTGTAACGGTTTATGCCATGTCTGAAGAAAAGGATTACCGGGGAGATGCCTTGATTAATTATTGCATCTTAAAGCATATGAAAGTAGGGGTTAAACATATACTTAAAGAAGAGGACCTTCAGACCCTGGAGGGCCATCTGGCCCATGCTGATTTAATAATAGATGCCCTGCTGGGAACAGGGCTGTCCAGTAATGTCAGGGGACTCATTGGAGAAGTAATAGACATGTTGAATGCTTGCCCCCGTCAGGTTTTAGCTGTGGATATTCCCTCCGGCATTCATGCCGATACGGGGGAGGTTCTGGGTCGGGCCGTAGAGGCGGTTAAAACGGTTACCTTTGCTCTTCCCAAGCAGGGTCTTTACCTTTATCCCGGTGCCCAAAACGCTGGGGAGGTGGTTGTGGGTGATATAAGTATGCCCTGGGAAATTATGGAGGACAGGGAGATTATGGTTTACCTTACCTCTCTGGGCCTGGTGAGGGAGTGCCTGCCGGAAAGGCCTGCCTGCTCCCATAAAGGTACATACGGCAGGGTTTTTATTGCCGGCGGTTCACCGGGACTTACCGGCGCTGTAGCCATGGCCGGGGAAGCGGCACTTCGCAGCGGCTCAGGATTAATCACTGCAGGCGTTCCTGCCGGTCTTAACCATATAATGGAGGTAAAGCTTACTGAGGTTATGAGCCTGTCTTTACCTGATACAGGAGAAAACCACCTTTCCAAAGAAGCTTTAAACCCGGTGCTACAGGAGTTGAAGATCTGTGACGCTGCAGGTTTTGGGCCGGGAGTATTTCCCGGAGAAGAGGGGACCCTTGACCTGCTGGGAGAAATTATTAAGAACACGCCGGTACCTCTGGTTATTGATGCCGGCGGACTCACTTTACTGGCAGAAAAGATGGAGGTTTTAGGGGAGGCGCCCCGGCCCCTGGTTTTAACTCCTCATCCCGGGGAAATGGCCAGGATGCTTAACATTTCCCCGGAGGAAGTGGAAAAGGATAGGCTAAACCTGGCCCAAACCTTTGCCAAAGAAAACAAGGTTGTGCTTGTTTTAAAGGGGGCGCATACTTTAACGGCACTTCCTTCAGGTGAAGTGTATATAAACACCACAGGTAACCCGGGAATGGCCTCGGGAGGTACCGGAGATGTTCTGACGGGTTTGGTTGTGGGCCTGGTAGGGCAGGGGTTAACTCCTGAAGAAGGGGCTGTATGCGGAGTTTATATTCATGGTTTGGCCGGGGACCTGGCTGCCCGGGCTAAAGGAGAGGCGGGACTAACTGCCATGGATCTTATTGAACACTTGCCTGGGGCCATGCAGACATTATATGATGCAAAAAGGGATAAAGAATTGGAGGTTAAAACTGATGAAAGCTAAAGATGTAATGAAAACCGGTGTGATAACTGTTAAAGAGGATGATAGCCTGCAGGAAGTAGCCAGGGTCCTTCTGGAAAAAGGGATAAGCGGTGTTCCTGTAGTAAACGACAACCGGATTGTAGTAGGGATTATTACCGAAGGCGACCTTATTTACCAGGGGAAAAAATTTGATATACCGGCCTTCATTGAAATCCTGGGGGGAGTTTTCTATTTTGAAGAGCCCAGGAAATTAGAAAAAGAGTTGAGGAAAATGGTAGCTACCAGGGCAGCGGATGTAATGAGCACCAAAGTCATTACGGTAGAAGAGGATACTCCCATTGAAGATATCGCTTCCTTAATGATAGATAAGAGTATCAACAGGGTTCCCGTTATTGCTGAGGACGGTAAACTGCTAGGCATTATCAGCCGGCAGGATTTGATAAAGAGTATTCATGAAAAAAAGTAAGGGAGGAATATAAAATTATTTCCCGGCATCTTATGTTGTTTTTCTTGTGTATTATTTTGCTGACTGGATGCAGGATGACCCCGGATAGGATTGCCCACCGGATAGAAAGTAAGATGGAGGAAATAAAATCTTATCACATTACAGGGGAAGTGGAAATAATAACTCCTGACACTACCCAGGTTTATTTTCTGGAGCAGTGGTTTAAAGAGCCGGATAATTATCGCCTGGAGATGGAGGGGGAGGATACCAGCCAGGTTCTGGTAAGCGCTGAAGGAGAAACATGGGTTTACCATCCTGAACTGGAAGATTACTACAGGCTGAGCAATTATAAAGAAGAAGTGAGCAGTCCGCCTTTTATACTTTCAGATTTTTGGAATAATATGCTAGCTGCCGCTGATATAAAAATACTGGAGGAGGAAAAGATCCAGGGTGAATCTACTTACGTATTAAAAGTCACACCCCTGGATCAGGATCCTCACTGGCACAGGGAAAAGGTTTGGCTGGATAAAAAGAAGCTTATTCCCCGGGTAATAGAAGTTTATGATGACCAGGACATCTTGAGAAGGATATTCCGCTACCAGGAGGTATCCTTTAACCAGGAGATAAAAGATGAAGTTTTTTGCACAAATTTTCCCTTTAAGGAGGCCTCATCGGAATGTCAGGCGGTGCAGCTGAGCTTAGAAGAGGCTGAAGATGAATTTCCTTTTCCCATTTTGATTCCTTCATTTCTTCCGGAGGGAACTGAGTTAAACCTTATTACCCTTAACCAGGAGCAGTTATTTAAGGCCGTTATTTTAAATTACCAGGGGGCTGAACAGTTTTCTATAATGCAGGAGGCTCTGCCGGAATCCGGGGAGGAAGTTGAAGAAGTAGAAGTGCATACGGGCAGCGAAAAAATTCCCCTGGGAAACAGGTACGGCTATTACAGGGAGGATAAGGGGGTTAATACTTTATTCTGGCAGTCCGAGGAAATTAGATATATTATTACAGGGGATTTGGGCATGGGAAAAATGGTAAAAGTAGCTCTTTCCATGAAGAACTGACTTTTGGCACGGGGCACCCGTGTTTTTTTATTTAATTTAATTTATAAACAGGATATTTAGCAGTTATGCAGAATTGTTTTTTAGAAGAAAAAAGCGATAATTTAGGAGTGGAGGAAGGAAAATGGCTGATAAAATGGTTAATATAGGTTTGCTGGGATGTGGCACTGTAGGATCAGGTGTAGTGAAAATTTTAAAAAAAAATCAGGAAGATATAGCCGGCAAGGTAGATTCAATTATAAACGTCAAAAAGGTGCTTGTCCGCAACCTGGAAAAGGAAAGACCGGCAGAATTAGAGGGCACGGAACTGGTTGCTGCTGTTGAAGATATAACCTCAGATCCCGACATACAGGTAGTGGTTGAGCTTATGGGTGGGGTAGAACAATCCCGTGAGTACATTAAAAAGGCTTTGAAAAATGGCAAGTTTGTCGTTACAGCCAACAAAGACTTATTAGCTCAGCATGGCGGAGAATTATTTGAAATAGCCCGGGAAAATGGGGTTAATATTTATTACGAAGCCAGTGTAGCAGGAGGCATTCCCATAATCCGCCCGCTGAAGCACTGCCTGGCCGCTAATAAAATATTACGGATAATGGGTATAATTAACGGGACCACCAACTATATATTAACACAGATGACCTTTTTGGGGCAGAGCTACCAGGATGCCTTAAAAGAGGCCCAGGAAAAGGGCTTTGCCGAGCAGGACCCCAGCTCTGATGTGCTGGGTAAAGATGCTGCTTACAAGCTGGCTATTTTGGCTTCTATTGCCTTTAACAGCTCTGTTAAGATGGATTCAATTTCTATCGAAGGTATAAACGGTGTTACCCTCAGGGACATAAGGTATGCCGAAGAACTGGGTTATAAGGTAAAACTTCTGGCTGTTGCCGAGCAGCAGGAAGAGGGCATGGCTCTCAGGGTTCACCCCACCCTGGTTCCTAACGGCCATCCCCTGGCTGCGGTAAGTTACGAGTTTAACGCCATATTTGTGGAGGGGGATGCTGTAGGAGAATTAATGTTTTACGGCAGGGGTGCCGGAGAAATGCCCACCGGCAGTGCCGTAGTGGCTGATATTATAGAGGTAGCCCGCAACATCAACCACCAGGTGGATAACGGGATTCAGGAAGTAGGCTATTCCGAAAAGCCGGTCAAGCCTTTAAGCCAGATTGAGTCAAAATTCTATACCCGGTTAAAAGCCTTAGATCAGGCCGGGGTGTTGGCCAGCCTGGCCAATACTTTTGGAGATGAGAAGGTGAGTCTGGATATGGTTATCCAGAAAAGGCGGGTAGAGGGCATGGCAGAAATTGTGCTGGTGACCCACGACATTAAAGAAGAGAACTTCTTCCGGGCTATTGATAAGTTAAAGGCAATTCCTTCTATCAGTGAAGTCAGCCAGATTATCAGGGTAGTTTAGTCCCGGACTGTTTCCTTATAAAATTAATGTTAAGAAATGGAGAAGTAACAATGAAAAAATTTGTGGTTATTCTGGGAGATGGAATGCCGGATTATAGAATTCCAAAATTAAACAACAAAACTCCCCTGGAGGTTGCCCATACGCCTAACATGGATTTATTAGCCCAAAAGGGTAAGGTGGGCATGGTAAAGACTATACCAGAAGGGTATCCTCCCGGGAGTGATGTGGCCAACCTTTCTGTAATGGGCTACGACCCCGCCCTGTACTATACCGGCAGGTCGCCTCTGGAGGCCGTCAGTATGGGGGTAGAGATGGGTGAAGAGGATGTTGCCTTTCGCTGCAACCTGGTAACTTTATCGGAAAGTTCCCAGACCGGTGGGAAGGTTATGGCAGATTACAGCGCCGGGGAAATAAGTACCGGTGAAGCTGCAGAGCTTATAGCAGAGATTAACAAGCAGCTGGGTGGTGAAGATTTAAGATTTTACGCCGGGGTGAGCTACCGGCACCTGGTGGTCTGGAAAGGTGGCACGGAAAAGATTGACTTAACCCCGCCCCACGATATATCCGATAAAGAAATAGCCGGGCATTTGCCTGCAGGGCTGGGAGGAGAGAGGCTCATAAACCTTATGGAGGAGAGCCAGAAAATTTTATCCCTTCACCCGGTGAATAAGGCCCGCCTGGAAAAAGGTCTTCAGCCTGCCAACGGTATCTGGCTTTGGGGGCAGGGTAAAAAGCCCGGTTTGAAGTCTTTCCGGGAAAAGTACGGACTGTCCGGAGCGGTGATTTCCGCAGTGGATTTAATAAAAGGTATAGGCCTTTGTGCTGGGATGGAGGTTGTGGACGTTCCCGGGGCTACCGGAAATATTACTACTGACTTTAGAGGTAAAGCCAGGGCCGCCTTAAAGTCCCTGGAAGAAGGTAAGGATTTCATTTATATTCACGTGGAGGCCCCTGATGAAGCCGGTCATCAGGGCAGCATGGAGGATAAAATTAAGGCTATAGAGGAGATAGATGAAAAAGTAGTGGGGGAAGTGTTAAAAGAAATAGAAAATTTTGAGGATTTTAAAATCATGGTTTTATCAGATCATCCAACCCCTTTAAAAATTAAAACCCACACGGCTGATAGGGTGCCTTTTTTAATCTATGATTTGAAGTCCCCCGTTGAAAGCAGGGCTAAGTCTTTCTGTGAAGGGGAGGCTTCCCAAACAGGAGTTGAACTGGGATCAGGTCCGGATCTTATGGATCTTTTTTTGGAAAAAAACAATTTTGTCATAAAGGGGGTTTAATCCTGGGCAGCTAAAGATTTTTTATTTTTAGTGACCAGGCAGAAAATGGCTCTAATTGTACAAAAATACGGTGGCACTTCTGTAGCTAGCGTGGAAATGATCAAAAGAATTGCCAGAAATGCAGCCAGGCTTCATCGGGCTGGCAACCAGGTTGTAATCGTAGTTTCAGCCATGGGGAAAAGTACTGATAAGTTGTTGGAAATGATTTACCTTCAGTCAAAGGCACCTCCGGAAAGGGAGTTAGATGTAATTTTATCTACAGGAGAGCAAGTTTCTATGTCCCTTTTATCTACTGCTCTGCATACAATAGGAGTAGAAGCAGTTTCTTTAACCGGAAGGCAGGCAGGAATCATTACCGATTCAAATCATACCCGGGCAAGAATTCTGGAAATAAAGGAAGAACGTATTGTAAAGGAACTCCAGCAGGGAAAGGTAGTAATTGTAGCCGGCTTCCAGGGGGCGGATGAGAATGGAGAAATAACCACCCTGGGCCGGGGCGGTTCAGATACAACCGCTGTGGCCGTAGCTGCTGCTGTAGGAGCTGATGTGTGTGAAATATATACTGATGTAACAGGAGTATATACCATAGACCCCCATATGGTAGCAGGCGCCCGTAGGTTGTCCTATATTTCTTATGACGAAATGCTGGAGATGGCCAATCTGGGTGCCAGGGTTATGCACCCCCGAGCCGTAGAGATGGGCAAGAAACATAACATTATAATTCACGTTCGTTCCAGTTTTACTGGAGAAGAGGGGACTATAATCAGGGAGGTAACTTCAGTGGAAGAGAAATTTATAGTAAATGGTATTGCTTGTGATGTAGACCTGGCAAAGATAGCAATTGTTGGTGTTCCTGATAAGCCCGGGATTGCCGCCAAAATTTTCGCCGCTATAGCCGAGGCTGGGATAAGCGTAGATTTAATTGTCCAGAGCATTCGTAAGGAAGAAGATAACGATATTTTGTTTACGGTGACCAGGGAAGACTTATCAAAAACCCTTTCTATCTTAAACGAAGTTATTGAAGAGATTGATGCTAAAGAAATATACCATGCTGAAGATGTGGCTAAAATATCTATCATTGGAGCAGGAATGGCCAATGCACCCGGGGTAGCCTCTACCATGTTCAATGCCCTGGCAGAGGAAGGGATAAATATAGAAATTATCAGCACATCAGAAATAAAGGTATCCTGCCTTATAAAAAAAGATAAAATTAACGATGCTGCTGAAGCTGTGCACAAAGCTTTTAACCTGGGAGAGGAAAATGCCCCTGTGGTATAACATGGTAATTATTGAACTTCTTTACCAGCAGGAATAATCAATATAATTGTGGAATAAAATAAGTAATAAAGTAGATTATTCTAGGAGTGTTATATGGATGTTGTGCCCTCTATCTTTACGACCTGCCTGGGCTGAAATAAACCTTGATAATTTAGCTTTTAATTTAAAAGAATTCAGGAATAAGGTAAAAGATTCAGCCAGGATAATGGCGGTAGTTAAAGCTGATGGATACGGTCACGGGGCTGTAGAGGTGGCCAGAACTGCAGTAAAAAATGGATCTAAAATTCTGGGAGTGGGCTTTCTAGATGAAGGGATAGAACTTAGGGAAGCCGGAATAAACACTCCCATATTAATTTTAGGTTATACTCCACCAGAGCAGGTAAGTGGCCTGCTGGATCACAGTTTAACTCCTACCGTTTTTGACCTGGACCTGGCCCGGGCTTTAGCTGATGAAGCTCAAAAAAGGGGTGAGCGGGCTAAAGTTCATGTTAAAGTAGATACGGGCATGGGGAGGCTTGGCATCTTTTCCTGGGAAGAGGCTGTCCGGTTTATAGAGGAACTGTGCCGGCTGCCTTCTATAGAAATAGAGGGCTTTTTTACTCATTTTGCTGTCGCTGATGAAAGGGATAAAACCTTTACTCTGCAACAGTTGTCAAAGTATAAAAAAATGGTTGAGTCCCTTTCCCGGAAGGGTATAGAAATACCTTTAAAACATGTGGCAAACAGTGCTGCTACGATGGATTTGGCCGAAACACATCTGGATATGATCCGGTTGGGAATAAGTTTATACGGACTTTACCCTTCTTCAGAGGTTCAAAAAGAATGGGTAGATCTGAAGCCGGTCATGTCCCTTAAAACAAAAGTAATTCACTTAAAAAAGGTTCCGGCAGGAACGGGTATTAGTTATGGAAGAACTTATTTTACCAGGGATGAAAGCTGGATAGCTTCCCTGCCCTTGGGTTATGGTGATGGTTATTCCCGTCTGCTAAGCGGGAAATCCCAGGTTTTAATAAAGGGCCGGAGATATCCTGTAATAGGAAGAATTTGCATGGACCACATGATGGTTGACCTGGGCAAGGATCTTTCTGGGATCATGGTTGGGGATGAAGTAGCAGTCATTGGCCAGCAGGGATCCGATTCTATCACCGTAGAGGAAATAGCAGATCTGTTGGGGACTATTAACTATGAAGTAACCTGTGCGGTTAGCAAGAGGATTCCCAGAGTTTATATTAAGAATAATAAGATTACAAGTACCAGAACTCTCCTGGGTAAAGTGGATTTTTAAGTTATTTTATAACAAGAGTGTATAAGAATAGGCATGATTGTAAATAAATACTTTATAGTGTAAAATTTTTAGGGGGTGCCCTTATGGCTGAAACAAGGAGGATCATGATAAGTCTGCCTAGTAATTTATTACAGGAGGTAGACGGGATTGTTGCCACGGAAAAAAGAACCCGAAGTGAATTTATCAGGGAGGCTATGAAATTGTATTTGCATGAAAGAAGGAAAAATTATATAAGGGAAAGAATGCAAAAAGGATACCTGGAGATGGCTCAACTTAATTTAACCCTGGCTAACGAAGCCCTGGAAGCAGAAAACGAAGCTGATGACATAGCGGAGCATCTGGTTGGCGGAGTGTGAGCATAGTGAATACTACTAAAGTGGAAATTAAAAGGGGGAACATTTTCTATGCTGACTTAAGTCCGGTAATTGGCTCAGAACAGGGTGGAGTTCGTCCAGTTCTGGTGATACAAAATGATATAGGAAATAAGTATAGCCCTACCGTAATTGTTGCAGCCATAACTTCTCAAATAAAGAAGGCTAAACTACCAACTCATGTAGAAATAGAAGGGGAGTTCGGTTTAGAAAAAGACTCTGTAATATTACTGGAGCAGTTAAGGACTATTGATAAACAGAGGCTTCGGGAGAAGGTTACGTCTTTAGATGAAAAACTCATGACCAAAGCAAGTGAAGCTTTAAAAATCAGCCTTGGCTTAATAGAATTTTAATAAATTACTAAACACATAAAAACGTGAAATTATCACGTTTTTATTTTTTGAGGTGACTAAAATGAACAAGCCGGTAATAGGCATTACTTCGGTCCACAAGGAATCCTATGGCAATAACCAGCTGGCTTTTAATTACTCCTCTGCGGTGGAATGGGCCGGGGGGATTCCCCTGGTTATACCTTCTCTAGAAGACAGGGATAATATAAAAGAGCTGGTTAGCTTTTTTGATGGCCTGCTGCTTTCCGGGGGAGGAGATCCGGATCCCTGTATCTTTGGCCAGGAGCCTTTTCCCCAACAGGGAGAAATAGAGCCCCATAGGGATAAGTTGGAGTTACTATTGGTGGAGGAGAGTTTGAAAAGAGATCTCCCGTTATTGGGCATATGCCGGGGCATGCAGGTAATTAATATAGCGGCAGGGGGTACCCTTTACCAGGATCTGAGGCAAAGGAAAAACAGGTTGAAGCACATGCAGCAGGCTCCCCGGTGGTATTCCACCCATAAAGTCTCCCTGGCGAGAGAAAGTAAACTGGCTTTTATTATGGGTATGGAGGTTTTTCGGGTAAACAGCTTTCACCACCAGGCGGTAGCCCGGGTTGCCCCAGGATTTACAGCTTCTGCCTATGCTCAAGATGGAGTAGTAGAAGCCCTGGAACACCCTGGAAAGAATTTTGTGTTGGGGGTGCAGTGGCACCCGGAAGCCATGTGGTCAAGGGATAAAAACATGCTAAAACTTTTTGAACACTTGATTGCTGCTTCCCAAAGCCCTCCATCTTAAGGCAAGTTCTAAAAATAACTTGCTTAAAGTTAATACATATGGTATATTATCTTTAATAAAAAAAAGAAATAATAGGGCAAAACATTTCACTATTTGATAAAAGAATGGCTTTATATGAGCTGATATTTTTTATCAATATACTGGCTGCCGGAAAACATACGACAGAGGAAGTTGCCCCCAATTCCTGTTCAGGATACTTATGTGGGTTATTTTTGTAACTTGCTTTAAATTTCACAGGTAGGGGGACTCTCTCGTTCCTGATAGTAACATACTATCTTAAGGAGGGAGTTTTTTAATTTAAGGAGGTGCATATAAAATAATGAAAGTTTTAGTTAGTGATCCTATCTCAGAACTAGGAGTAATGAAATTAAAAGAAAAAGTAGATGTAGACGTAAAAACTGATTTTACCCCGGAGGAGCTTGTTGATGCTATCGGGGAATATGATGCCCTGATAGTAAGAAGCCAGACTACGGTAACAGCGGACGTAATTAATGCCGGAAAGAAGCTCAAAGTTATAGGACGAGCAGGGGTTGGTGTAGACAATATTGATGTACCGGCTGCAACACAGAAGGGCATAATGGTAGTAAACGCTCCTGAAGGTAATACTATTGCTACAGCAGAACATACCATGGCCATGATGTCGGCTCTGGCCAGAAATATTCCCACGGCTTATCTTTCCCTGAAATCTCGAGAGTGGAAGAAAAGTAAATTTATGGGCGTTGAGCTTTACAAGAAAACACTGGGGGTTTTTGGCCTGGGGAGAATAGGAAGTGAAGTGGTAAAAAGAGCCAAGTCCTTTGGCATGAATGTACTGGGTTATGACCCCCATCTTTCCGAGGAAAGCGCTCAGAAGCTGGGGGTAACCCTGTGTGAACCCCATGAGATTATTAAAAATGCTGATTTTTTAACCCTTCATACCCCTAAAACCAACAAAACATATCATTTTATCGGGGAAAAAGAAATTGCTTCAATGAAAGACGGTGTTCGTATTGTCAACTGCGCCCGGGGAGGCCTTATAGATGAAGACGCTCTCTATGAAGCTTTGAAGAGCGGTAAAGTAGCAGGTGCCGCCCTGGATGTGTTTGAAGAGGAGCCGGCTGTAGACAGTCCACTGTTGGAGTTGGATAATATTATTGTTACGCCTCACCTGGGAGCTTCAACCCAGGAAGCCCAGATTAATGTGGCGGTTCTAGTGGGAGAACAGGTGTTGAGTGCTCTCTTCAACGAACCGGTAGCAACAGCGGTTAATGTGGCCACTATTCCTCCTGAGACCCTGGTTGATGTTAAGCCCTTTATTCCCCTCATGGAAATGATGGGTAGTTTTTATACTCAGGTTTACAACGGAGAAATAGAAACAATAGAAGTAACTTATAGCGGAGATATAGCTAAGTATCCTGTAACTCCATTAACCACTTCAATGACAATTGGCTTCCTGAAAGTTATGCTAAACGATGAGAATATAAATTATGTAAATGCCCCTGCTATTGCTGAACAAAGGGGAATGAAAATAACGGAGATTACCAGCAAAGCTGCAGAAAACTTCACCAATCTGATAACTATTAAAGTGAAAACTCGGGAAGAGGAGAAGACTATTTCCGGAACCCTGTTTAACAAGGATGATGTAAGGATAGTGCAGATTGACCAGTATCGTATTGATGTTGTTCCTTCTAAATACATGCTGGTAGCAACATATATCGATAAACCCGGGGTTATTGGCCGGGTGGGAACAACCCTGGGGAGTGAACAGATCAATATTGCCGGCATGCAGGTGGGAAGAATATCTATTGGCGGTGAAGCTGTAATGGTTCTCCAGGTTGATTCCCCTATTAGCTCTGAAGTTTTAGAGAAAATAAGCAAGCTGGAAGCTGTTCTTTCAACCCGTTTTGTAGAACTCTAAACCAAAGATCTTAAGTTGACAAATTTTAGGCAGGGGAGATGTTAAGTATGCCAATTTATGAATTTAAGTGTTTGTCTTGTGAAAAAAAGATAGAGAAGTTTTGTAAAATAGGAGAAGACGGTTCTAGTTTTAGTTGTCCTGATTGTGAGGGGAAACTAAAAAAACAGCTTTCCCTTTTTAGAAGCTCGGGAGACGGTGGGAATGGCTGCAGCACCTGTTTCTCCTCCAGCTGCAGCAGCTGCTAGAAAACAGCAACTACTAGAAAGCCATTAATTTGTCATCATCAGTAAAAAGGAGATCTAAATCTAAAACATCTTAGTTTATAACACCATTAACTAAGGTGTTTTTTTGTGTGCCGGTATATCTTTAATTAATTAGTGGGAAAATATAAACAGAAAAAATGTAAAGGAGACCAAAATGTTTATTACTTCCACGGGCATAGCTGTCTTAACTGTAGTGACCGCTCTTATTTACCTGGGGTTTCTTCACCGGGTTTTAGATAGGATGAAACTTACCAAAGAATCTGCACTAATCATACTTTTACTTATGCTGGCCGGTTTTTTTGTGCCACCTGTTAGATTAGGTTCTGTATTATGGATCAGTATAGGAGGGGCTTTAATTCCCCTGGGTATTTGTGTTTACCTTCTGGTTACTGCCGATACCGCACAGGAAAAAGGAAGGGCTATAGTTACAGCCCTTCTGGTTATGATTGTCGTTTATTTAAGCGATAAGCTTATCTCCATCAGGCCGGGAACCGGGTTTAACGTGGACCCCCTTTACATACCTGCCCTGACGGCAGGAATTATTGCTTATCTTATGGGTAGATCCCGGAGGTCTGCTTTTATAGGTGGTGTACTGGGGGTTATTTTGATAGACCTGGTAAGCGCTTCAGAAATATTTTTAAGAAATTTATCTCCTTCCCGTATCGTTATCGGTGGGGGAGGAGTTTTTGGGTCGGTAGTTATCGCCGGGATGTTGGCAGTGCTCCTGGCAGAGGTGGCAGGAGAAGTTAGAGAACGGCTTCAGGGGGGACCAAAACATGAATAAGAATAAGGACCTCAACAAGGGCATATATAAGGGGATTAGTTTTATTATTGTAGTTGTATGTATGCTGTTTATATTTTTAAACATCCTGGAAGCTAAAGCCCATGCTGAGGATCTATCGGAAATTATGCCGGAAATTTTGGAGTTTGATGAGCTGACCGAGGAGGAAATATCCAAAGAAAAATATTATCGTATCCTGGACGAAGATGAAGAATTAATTACTACTATGGGGCGCAGAGTTTATGTAGATGACGAGTATATTACTTCTGATAATGAATATTACCGGGTCTATAAAGTAGAGGAATATATTGCTTATGCCAGGTTAATTGAAAAATTAGAACTTACGCCCCCTGAAAATATTAGGGAAAGGGAAACTTCTGGGGAGAATGTTCCCCTGCTTGGAGCTAAAGAAAATGATATCATGATGGCCCAGGGAGAAGACGGAGTCACCAGGGCCATTGCCATTTATCATACTCATAATGCCGAGTCTTTTGTGCCTACAGACGGTACCCACAGTATAGACGGACAGGGAGGCATCCATGAAGTAGGCAGGGCCTTCAAGAGAGCTTTAGAGGATAAAGGAATAAGGGCCATATTTAGTGAGGACCTTCACACACCCCATGATGCAGGGGCCTACCGTCGTTCACGGCAGACGGTATTGGAGCTCCTGGAACAGGAACCGGATGCTATTTTTGATATACACCGGGACTCTGCTCCCCCTGGAGAGTACGCTACAGCTATAGAGGGGGTGCCGGCTACTAAAATATTAATGGTTGTAGGTAGGCAAAACCCAAACATGGAGGTTACCAGGCAGTTTGCCCTGGATTTAAAGTATATTTCCGACCAGATACATCCGGATTTAATTAAAGGTGTTATGATGGCTCAGGGTAATTATAACCAGGATCTTACTCCCCTGAACCTTCTCCTGGAGGTAGGGGGACATACCAATACCCGGGAGGCGGCGGAACACGGAATAACTTTCTTTTCAAATTCCGTAGGTCATTATTTTTACGGAACTGAAGCAGAAAATGACATTAAAGAAATATCCCCCGGCGGAACAGCAGCGGAAAGGCCGCTGGAGGAAGGCCACCCCATATGGCTGGCTATAATTCGAATTATAGCCCTGGCTGCCGTAGCCGGAGCTGCATTTTTCCTGCTGAATGTGGGAACTTATGATAACTTTAAAGAAAAGTACGGCCCTGGGCTAAGCCGGTATAAAGAAAAGCTAATTACTATCTGGGACAGGGTAAAAAATAG
>Ga0207421_10004062_pt1 | contig 17147 bp, 11 predicted proteins | sample SodLakKL_010_SED_4_FD_187542 | JGI IMG/M metagenome (GOLD analysis project Ga0207421, IMG submission 187542) | Alkaline sediment microbial communities from Lake Tanatar, Kulunda Steppe, Russia - 8KL_010_SED (SPAdes) (version 2) | ecosystem: Environmental > Aquatic > Non-marine Saline and... | reverse complement strand
CTCGAACTTACGTAAGTCAGCTTTAGTCCCTTTCAATATTGTTAAAATCCAGAATATCACCGGGATTCCAGGCGTATTGCCCTTCACCGTGGCATGCTCCGTTTCTAAGGGTTAGAGCCGGTTCAGTCGCAAAATCTGCCGTCGACATTCTCTCATCTTCAATATTTCTCTCTGCATCTAATTCGTTGTATCGGTCAATCAGCTCTTCAAGTCTCTCGCGGCTCGATTTTTCCGATGAGAAAACCAGGTAGCCCCAGGGGCCGCCTGCAGGTTTAACCCCAATGGGTATGAAATCACAGCGATCGGCTGAATCAGCATTTGCTGTTCCAACTTCTTCATTAATCAAAAGCGCAACGTCTTCAATTGATTTAGAGCTCAGATCTGCATTATTATTGGAGCAGGCAAAAGCAGTAAGCAGTATCGCTACTGTGAGGAAGGAGAAAAATGTAAGGTCCATAATATATCTCTTTTGATTTTGTCAGGTTCAAAGTTACAATTTACAAATCTGACCGCTGTTAGTTAATTAAATTGTTGTAGGTGCATATGTGAACGCCGGATCTCCAAATTTCTTCAGGGTCCTGTAGTGTGAGGCAACGGCCTGCGAAAATGTGTCGTGATGGTTATAAGGAATTCCAAACTCTTTGGCAGTTTGATCAACAATAGGGCTGATAGCCGGGTAATGAACGCTGCAAACTTTCGGGAAAAGATGATGCTCTATCTGAAAATTTAGCCCCCCGATATACCAGGATAGAAGTTTGTTATTTCGGGCGAAATTGTTGGTGGTTACCATTTCATGAATAGCCCAGTGCTCATCAATCATATTCTCTTCGTTGGGTATCGGATGATCCGTCTCCTCCACAACGTGAGCAAGCTGAAATATAACCCCTAAAATTAAACCTGCGGTTAGATGCAGGGTCAAAAATCCAATGATCAGGTGTACCCAGGTAATATCGAGCAGTAAAAACGGAATGACCAGCATGTAGGTGTAGTAGAACAGTTTTGTTACAACAAGGGTAAACCATTCGATTCGGGGGTGCGACTTGTTTTCGTAAGGCCCAAGGCTGGCCTTGAAAAAATAGCGGTAATCTTTAATAAATACCCAAAATAGCGTGGCAAAGCTGTAGGCAAAGAATGCGAGGATGTGCTGAAACCGATGGACAGGCTTGTATTCTGTGTGAGGTGAGAGACGAATGAATTCGGCTACTTCAAGGTCTTCATCATGTCCGTGAATATTGGTGTAGGTGTGGTGGACAAGATTATGGGTGATTTTCCAGATATACCCATTTGCTCCCATCAGGTCGAAAGTAAGCCCGATGAGCTTATTCACTTTTTTGTTTGATGAGTAGGCTCCATGCAGAGCATCATGCGAAACTGAAAAACCTATTCCGGCCATTCCCACACCCATCAGAAACGTCATAAACCACATCACGGAGAGGCTGAAATTCCCGGATATTATTACCGCATAAGCTCCAAAATAGAGCGATAAAAGAGTAATGGTTTTTAGAACCATCTGCCCGTTTGCATGTTGTGAAATTTCATTTGAAGTGAAATACTCCTGAACCCTTTCCTTTACAGTGCTGCTAAATTCGCGACTTATCTTATTGTTAAACGTAACTTTCTGAATATTTCCCATTAATAATCATCGACCCTTAGTTGATTTATCAATTGTTAATCTATCAATATGCAGTAACAAATCAACAATTATTAAATTGTTAATTCTATTTTCTCTCCTGAATTTTTCTCACCACGGCGGTTACAAATCTTCTTGGGAAGAGCGGCGACAATTTGGAAGCTAGTTTATTAGGGACTCCGTAAACGGCTACACGCTTGCCTTTCATCATAGCTTTGTACCCGTATTCAGCCACCTCTTTCGATGTGGCTACAGGAAACCGGTCGAAAAGTTTTGATTTCTCCATGTTCGAATGCTCCTGGAATTCCGATTCAGTTGGGCCCGGACAGAGTGTGGTAACCGTTACCCCGGTTCCGTAGAGCTCATTGGCAATAGCCTCACTAAATGCCAGAACATAGTGTTTTGATGCGTAATAGTTGCTCATCAGTGGTCCCGGTTGAAAAGCCGCTGTTGATGCTACATTCATGATATATGCCTGATCTTTTTGAACCATTGAAGGGAGGAACAGGTGGGTCAAGTGGGTGAGGGATTTGATGTTGAGGTCAATTATTGCCTCCTGTCGTTTCCAATCTGACTCATGAAATAGCCCATAGTCTCCCACACCGGCGTTATTGACCAAAAAGTCGATGGAAAGAGAGTTTTCTTTGCAGAATGCGAACAATTTTTCAGGGGATTCACGCTTTGCAAGATCAGTGCTAAAAATGTGAACCGTGATGCTATGTTTCTCTTCAAGCTCTTTTTTAAGTTCAGCGAGGCGTTCTTCCCTGCGGGCGGTTATCAGGAGATTGTGCCCTTCACGGGCAAAAATATGGGCCAGTTCAAGTCCGATTCCGCTGGAAGCTCCGGTGATGAGTGCTGTTTTCGGCATTATATATGATGAGTTGAGAGTAGAATTCGGAACCAAGATAAGATAGTAAGGCGAGAAATCTTATTTGTCAGATGCTTAAACGAACCGGGTATCTCGCAGGCCTTTCACGAGGTGATCCCGATGGGAAGGGATGTGATCGATAAGGCAATGAATTCAGATCATAATCCAAAATAACATTTCAAGTAATGCGTCATTCATTCATTTTCTAAATCCCGTTGTGAAACCTTCCGAATTCATCTCTTGCTTTTGCATAAATCCTGACGGAGGTTTTGGTTAGTGCGCGTCGTTTTACCAAGGGTCTGACCATGAATAGCCGACCCGCGTCTAATCATGTTAGACACCTTGGTCTCATTCAGATCTACTAATTTTACCGAATAACTATTCCGATCCAAAGAGCTCTCACTGTGCAATATCGAGTCCATTCACACCGGCAACTTTCAGACATAGTGCAAGCGAAATTCCATAGCCGATATGCATCACGAGCCCTGAGAGAAGAATCAGTCCGGGAGCCCAGGTATCCATATAGAATATTCCAAATGAATCACCGGCAGCGAGTGAAACAATGGGAGCAATGATCAAACCCACTACAATAGATATCGTGATTCCGTAGACAATACCCTGTATAATCCAGTTACCGGGTATTCGGTTTTGAAGAAAGCTCACCCAGATCAATGCCATCAATACGCCACCCACATTGTAGGCTGCATTACCCCAAATAAGCGAGTAGGGTTCATCTGCATGTACGTAATTGAAACTCTCTTTAAGGATATGGCCCAAATCAATTGCAGGCAGCCCGATTCCTGCCTGTAGAAAAGAGAACATGGTCATAACAAATGTGGCAATTAATCCACAGATTACCGTTCTCCAAAAGGTTGATGAACTCATCATAGCTTAGACTCCAGTAAGTTATTTTTTAATTATGTGTAACGGCCAAATAGAGACTGAAATGGCCTAACTGATTGTTGGGGATTCCATTAAGATGGCTAATTTTTCTGAAATCACGAAACAGTGTTATAGTGTTGGATCGAACGAATTGGAGGTTAGAAGCTAATTGAATGTTGAAATCCTGTCTGAATTGATGCGCAAAATTCTACGATTCAAACTCTTCGAGCTGCGCTTTCAACTTCTCAAGATTTGATTCGGCATCGGCTTTTTTCTGACGCTCTTTATCAACGACGGCATCCGGAGCGTTGGCTACGAACTGCTCATTTGAGAGCTTTCCCACAACACTTTTTCTGAAACCTTCAACCCGATCAATCTCTTTTTGAATGCGTTCTCTCTCTTTCTCCAGGTCAATCAGCCCTTCGAGCGGGATATAAATTTCCGAACCATTTACAACGGCAGCTGCCGAAGCTTTCGGTTTTTCTGCCGAGATGTCGAACCGAATCTGTTTTACGGGAAGCAGTTTCTTGTAGATCCAGCTTGCAGCTTTAACCTGATCATTAAGCTTTTTGTCTTTTGGCTTAATAATGATCGTGAGTTCGGCTCTTGGGGCCAGATTCATCTCGGCCTGAATATTCCGGATGGCTGAAATCTGAGACTGTATCGTGCCGAAAAGTGCAACTGAATCATCATATGTTTCATCCCTGATTTCAGGCCATGAACTGATCGTGAGCGCTTCATCCTCTGATCGGTCCCTTATTTGCTGCCAAATCTCTTCGGTGATGAAAGGCATAAAAGGATGGAGCATCTTCATAAGGATCTCAAAAAACCCGAGCGCCCGCTCCAGGTTCTCTTTTGGCATATTTTCACCGTATTCATCTGCCTTGCAAACTTCGATGTACCAGTCGCAGAAATCGTCCCAAACAAGCGAGTAGATTTTTTTAAGTGCTTCATTAAGCCTGTACCTTGAGAAGTCGTCTTCCATCTCGCGGAGGGTGGTTTGAATACGACCTGAAATCCACTTATCGGCAAGATTATCCGGGTCGATCTCTGTAGATGGTGTATAGGTTTCTCCTTCAGCCATATTCATGGTGAGGAAACGGTACGCATTCCAGATCTTATTGGAGAAATTCCGACCCTGTTCACATAGGTTTTCGTCAAAGAGCAGGTCATTTCCGGCAGGCGAAGCAAAGAGCATCCCCACACGCGTACCATCGGCCCCATACTGTTCAATCAGTTTTAAAGGATCGGGTGAATTGCCAAGTGATTTTGACATCTTTCGGCGCTTCTCATCCCGAACAATTCCATGATAGTAGACATTGCTAAACGGTTTTTCACCCGCAAAGGCGTAACCTGCCATAATCATCCGTGCCACCCAGAAAAACATAATTTCTGGGGCGGTTACCAGGTCTTGTGTTGGGTAGTAGTACTCCAGATCCCTGTTGGCCTTTTTGTTTTTAATAAATTCAGGGTCAAAAACCGACATAGGCCAGAGCCAGGATGAAAACCAGGTATCGAGCACATCTTCGTCCTGACGTATATCTTTGGCAGCCAGACTGCTGTTATCCGATTTTTCTTTCGCTTTTTCGAGCGCTTCATCTGCGGTTCTGGCGATCACAAATTCCTCTTCTCCATCCCCATAGTACCATGCCGGGATTCGGTGCCCCCACCAAAGCTGCCGGGAAATACACCAGTCGCGGATGTTCTCCATCCAGTTTCTATAGCTGTTCTTGAACTTGGCCGGGTGGAACTGAACATTGTCGTTCATCACATTTTCAAGAGCCGGCTTGCTGATTTCGTCCATCTTCATGAACCACTGCAGGGAGAGGCGGGGCTCAATCACCACATCGGTACGCTCGGAATACCCGACCTTGTTCGACATCTCCTCAACTTTCATAAGCAGTCTCAGCTCTTCCAGCTCTTTAGCAATCAGCTTGCGCGCTTTGAAGCGGTCTTCACCAATATAGAATTTGGCCTCTTTCGCCATCGTGCCATCGGCATTCAGGATATCGATCACTTCTAGACCGTGCTTGATTCCCAGTTCATAGTCATTCGGATCGTGAGCCGGGGTAATCTTGAGGCAACCGGTTCCGAACTCCGGATCCACATACTCATCGGCAATCACCGGCACTTCCCGGTTTACCAACGGAATGATGGCAGTTTTTCCAACCAGGTGTTTGAAGCGTTCATCATCGGGGTTTACACAAACGGCTGTATCGGCCAAAATGGTTTCAGGGCGTGTGGTGGCGATGGTTACATACTCATCCGAATCTTTAATCGGATACCGAACATGGTAAAATTTCGATTGAACCTCTTTGTGGATCACCTCTTCATCACTCAGTGCAGTTTGAGCGGCGGGATCCCAGTTCACCATCCGCAGCCCGCGGTAGATCATACCCCGATTGTACAGCTCAATAAAGCAGTCGATCACCGTTTCATAAAGTTCATCCTCAAGGGTGAATCGTGTGCGCTGCCAGTCGCAGGAGGCTCCCAGCTTCTTGAGCTGCTGCAGAATAATGCCACCGTGCTCATCGGTCCAGTTCCAGGCGTGTTTTAAAAATTCATCTCTGGAGAGGTCACTCTTTTTAATCCCCTCCTTACGGAGTTTTTGCACTACTTTTGCTTCAGTTGCAATTGAAGCATGATCGGTACCTGGCACCCAGCAGGCATTTTTGCCCAGCATACGAGCCCTTCGTACAAGCACATCCTGAATGGTATTGTTGAGCATGTGGCCCATGTGCAGAACACCGGTCACATTGGGGGGAGGTATCACAACCGTGAAGGATTCTCTCTCGTCGGGTTGAGAGTTGAAATAGCCGTTCTCTTCCCAGTAAGAGTACCATTTCTCTTCGGTGGTGGAAGGGTTATACTGTTTTGGGATGTCCTTAATCTTGCTCATGCATCGATAGGTTTCACCGCAAAGGCACAAGGAGCGCAGAGAATACTTATAACTCTGCGTTCTTCGCGGCTCTGCGGTTAAAAATTACTTAACTCGTTTTAGTCTTACTCCGAAGTGTCCGTCGCAGCCGTGAACATGCGGCATAGTCTGGTAAGCCATTCCACCTTCAACCAATACCTCTTCTGGAAGGAATTCATCCAGCGGTTCCAGTTCAAAGTTGTCATATTTGCTAAGGAAGTTTTGTATCTGTTCCCAGTTCTCTTCGGGCTCAATGGAGCAAGTACTGTAAACAAGGCGACCACCTTTTTTTACAAGATTTGCGGCTTCGTCGAGAAGTTCTTCCTGGAGTTTTACAGAGTTTTCCAGCTCCTCTTCAGTCCGTTTCCAGCGAAGATCGGCTCTTTTGCTAAGAACGCCGGTTCCTGTGCAAGGAGCGTCAAGAAGAACGCCATCGGCCATTTTCAGATCCAGGTCACGAGCATCTGCTCGTCGTATTCTGATATTCTCTGCCTGGTAATCCATTGCACTTTGCGCCAGTTTCTCAAGTCTGTCAGAATTGATGTCAATGGCTAAAATGGTGCCTTCACCCTCCATCATATCCGCCATAACAATACTTTTTGTGCCGGGAGCCGCACAAATATCGTAAATTGTTTCGCCGGGCAGTGGTTCCAGGACGGTTGGTGCAAAACCGGCCGCAATATCCTGCACGAGACAAACACCTTTTCTTAAAAGGTCTTTTGAGATAAACGGTGCTACGGAGTCAATTTTAAAATATCCGGGCAGCCAGTCGCTCTCCTCAAATGGAATGTCGAGCTTCTCCATGCGGAGTTTGAAATTCTCGGTTTTGGTGCGCAGATTATTTACCCTCACATAGTAGGTGGGCCTTTGGTTGTTGGCCTGCATCAGCTGAAAAGCATCACGCTCTCCAAAACGCTTCACCCAGCGTTTAACCATCCACTCGGGGTGGGAAAAAGTTGTTGCAATCAGTTTGGTCCGATCTTCAAAAGCGGGTTTTGGCAGGTTATCCATATCTCGCTGAATATTCCGCAAAATGGCATTTACCAGATCACCGGCTTTGGAACCCATTCTCAGCTTTGCAATTTCAACCGACTCGTTGATAGCGGCATAATCCGGAGTTCCTCCCATAAAGAGCATTTCATAGAGCCCAAGCCGTAAAATATTCTTAAGGGAAGGCTTCATCTCCAAAATAGTGATACTTGAAAACTCTCCAATTATGAAGTCGAGATAGCTTCTTCGGCGAAGAATATTTTGAACATACTCTCTAACCTGTGCACGTTCGCGGGGTTCCAGTTCGTTTGCAGAAGAGAAATTTAGTGTATTTTCCTCATCAAACTTTATCAACAAATCAATACTGACCGTACGTGCTGTTAGTTCCGTATCCAATGGTTTACTCTGGGTTTTGGGATTTATAATTTCATCTACCAGGCTTGTCGTACTCAATACACTCACCCGAAAATTTAATAGTCTTAAAGATAAAGCATTGATTCACTTTTTGCTAATGAAGCTTGCCACGGATAGTGAATATTTAAATGTACAGTCCCGAATTTATTTTCTTCATACATTAACCTTATGCGTTAATTGTTGTAATCAGGGGATAAATATCTATAAATGGCTGTATTAGCAGAGTTTGAATTATGGTTATTTCTTGCAGGTCTTGGGATTTTCCTGTTCGGAATGCATATGATGGAGGAGTCCATCAGGGTGCTGAGCGGTGCAGCATTTAAATCATTAATCCGCCGCTACACCGGAACCCGGCCGAAAGCGATTCTGAGCGGAATGGTAAGTACGGCCATTCTTCAGAGCAGCTCGGCGGTTTCGCTGATGGTATTGGCTTTCATAGGGGCCGGAATCATGAACCTGGTTCAGGCTATTGCTGTAATGATGGGTGCAAAAATCGGCACCACGGCAACAGCATGGATAGTGGCAGTATTTGGATTTCAGTTCAATATTGACACCTTTTCTCTTCCCCTTATTGGGATTGGGGGATTGGGAATCATCCTTTTGGCTAAGTCTCCAAAGTATGTAAACGTAAGCAGGTTTCTGGTGGCTTTCGGGTTCCTTTTTATGGGTCTCGACTACATGAAGTCAAGTGTGGACCAGATTTCTGAATTGATCGATCCGTCAGTATTTGCAGGCTACGGAATTCTCGTTTTTGCCCTGGTTGGCCTAATTATGACGGCAATTATGCAGAGCAGTTCTGCGACGATAGCAATAGTACTGACAATGCTGTTTACTAATGTTATTGATTTCCAGGCCGGGGCAGCTATGGTGGTGGGCGCAAATGTGGGTACCACCGTTACGGTTCTTCTTGGATCAATCGGGGGGACCTTTACCAAAAAGCAGGCTGCACTGGGACAACTTACCTTTACAGTGGGTACTGCTGCTGTAACCTTGATCCTCCTGCCTTTTTTCATATGGCTGGTACTCGACCTCTTCTCATTTCAAGATAATCTGGTTCTTGGACTGGCCCTGTTTCATACCATCTTTAATGTAGCAGGTGTTCTATGGTTCTATCCGCTAATTCCGGCCCTGGCCCGTAAAGCTGAAAAGTGGATTCCGGAAACGGATGTTAAACTGAGCAAGTATATTCATAAAACTGATCCTGAAATTGAAGAGGCCGGCCTGGAAGCGTTCCGAAAGGAGATAAGATGGCAGCTGATTTTCACCATAAATTTTATGGAGAGCGTACTTCGGCAGGGAAGCAAGAGGGGCGTTGTAAGTTACATTGATCTGGAAAAATATAATGGAGAAATTTTTGAATACTACAGTCGCATACAGACTTCCGGACTGGATGAGAAAATATCCGCACCGCTTGAAGAGTTGTTGAGGGCAAGCCGGAATATTATGAATTCAGCCAAGAATATTCATGAGTCATCGGGGGAATTTCTTATGCTGGCCAATGAGGATGGTACGGTTCATCAGAATGCGCACGAATCAATTAACATTCGAATCAGTGAGTTGGCGAAAATCGGAAAGAAAATGGAGAAGATCACTGATGAACAGTATTTGCAAGATGTAAAGGCGGCTGTTGAGAAATTCTTTGACTTCAATGAGACCATGGATAAGCAGTTTATCAGTATGTGCAGTGTGGCCGTTAAAGAACCGGCTTTCAAAAAAGTTGAGATCACATTTCTCCTGATGCTCAACCGGCTTATCACCCAATCCTGCAGAATGCTCATATATGGTATGAGAACCCTTTTGAAGTATGAACATGTTGAACAAAAGGAGGAGGGGTGATGAGCAGTTTTCTGTTAAAACCGGCTTTGATTTTTGAGGGAGAAGTGGGTACCTTTTCACGCTGTCCCTAAAGGGGTAATTCTGAGTTAAAAATTGATGCAATAGGTTTTATCGTAAAACCGGCAGAAATTTCTTTACAAATTACGGGTTATTTGAGCCCGGCTAAGCTTAAAAGACATTTAATTAACGATTATAATCGAATGAATAAAGGAACTGTAGCACAAGTAATTGGTCCTGTTGTTGATGTTGACTTTGACCAGGGGCATCTGCCGAAAGCAATGAGTGCGCTGTATATAGAGCGTGAAGATAAAACCAGGCTCTATCTGGAAGTAGCTCAGCATTTGGGAGAAAATCGGGTTCGAACCATCGCGATGGACTCTACGGACGGGCTTGTCAGAAAAGACGAAGTTATTGATACGGGAGGACCTATCTCAATGCCGGTTGGCGAAGACATCAGGGGTAGATTGTTCAATGTGGTTGGAGAAGCCATTGATGGTATCGATCAGCCAAAAGGGGAGAGAAGATATCCGATCCATCGTGAAGCACCGAGATTCCAAGACCTTGCTACAAGTACCGATATGCTCGAAACCGGTATAAAGGTGATTGACCTTCTTTGTCCATACGCCAAAGGGGGTAAAATTGGCCTCTTTGGTGGTGCCGGTGTAGGTAAAACAGTTTTGATTCAGGAGCTGATTAACAACATCGCCAAGCAGCACGGTGGTCTTTCCGTATTTGCCGGTGTTGGCGAGCGTACACGTGAAGGGAATGACCTTCTTCGTGAATTTATCGAATCGGGCGTTATCAACTACGGCGATGATTTTAAACACTCTATGGAGCAGGGTGAGTGGGATCTCTCCAAAGTGGACAAAGACGTGTTGAAAGAGTCGCAGGCCACACTTGTATTTGGCCAGATGAATGAGCCGCCGGGAGCCCGGATGCGCGTTGCACTTTCAGGTTTGACAGTAGCTGAGTATTTCCGAGATGAGGTATCCCGGGATATTCTTCTATTTATTGATAACATTTTCAGATTTACCCAGGCGGGTTCTGAAGTATCTGCACTTTTGGGACGCATGCCCTCTGCTGTGGGTTATCAGCCAACCCTGGCAACCGAGATGGGTGACCTGCAGGAGCGTATTACTTCAACCAAAGATGGATCGATTACTTCCGTTCAGGCAATTTATGTGCCTGCCGATGACTTGACAGATCCTGCTCCGGCAACAACCTTTTCTCACCTCGATGCTACCACAGTATTGAGCCGGGCATTAACTCAAATCGGTATCTACCCGGCTGTGGATCCCCTGGATTCAACATCCAGAATTCTGGATCCTAAAGTTTTAGGTGAAGAACATTACCGTTGTGCTCAGGATGTTAAAGAGATCCTTCAGAAGTACAAAGATCTGCAAGATATCATTGCAATTCTCGGTATGGATGAACTCTCTGATGAAGACAAACTGGTTGTATCGCGTGCACGCCGTGTTCAGCGGTTCCTCAGCCAGCCATTCTTCGTGGCCGAGCAGTTTACCGGCCAAAGCGGTGAGTATGTGAAAATTGAAGACACCATCAAAGGGTTTAAAATGATCCTTGAAGGAGAACTCGACCACCTTCCTGAAAATGCTTTTCACCTTGTGGGAACCATCGAGCAGGCTATGGAGAAGGGTGAGAGATTAACTGCTGAAGCTGAAGCATAAACAGGAGCAAAACGTGGCGAATTTATTTAAAGCACAAATACTTACACCGGACGGGACCCTGTTTGACGGGGAAGTTACAGGCGTGCAGGTTCCGGGAAGCAACGGTGATTTTTTGATGCTATTCAATCACGCGCCTATCGTTTCCACTCTTGGAATTGGACCGGTGATTCTCAAGATAAATGATGAAACCGAAATCCAATTTGCAATAACCGGGGGTTTTGTTGAGATGAATGAGAACTCAATGACACTGCTTGCAGAGAAGGCTGAAGAGGCTTCTGCCATAGATGTGAAAGAGGCCCGGCGTCTATATGATGATGCTAAGGCTCGTATGAAAGACAAAAAGGCCGACCTTGAATTAGCTGAAAGAGACCTTAAAATTGCAAAGAATAAATTGAGGGTCGCCGAATAACACTTTCTGAATTATCTTCTTAACATAAGTTCTGTATAGGAGTTAATTAAGGAGTATCTCTCCGTCAGCTGACGGATCGCTTTCCCCCTTCGCACATAGTGATCCCGATGGAAAAAGGGGGGCTATAGAATGCTTTATACTTATCTCGAACACGCGGGCTTTTTTTTATTGAAAAAAATTACAGATCTTCAGTTTCTAAAAAAGAAAGGGAAAGCTAGTTTGGACAATCTTGGTTAAGAATTTCTGCCTTCCATCCACTACTAATATCTAATAGTTTATTATGCAATTGAACCTATCAACCCCGAGTTACAGCTACCTTTTTGCCTTTTTATTACTATTTACGCTCTCATCTTGTGCCTCATCTCAAAAAGCAGTGGATACTACTGCCCGAAGTGCAGAACCGGCCAAGTCGGAGCTGGAGAAGGCAATTGAGAAATCCGTTGCCTTTGAAGGCCTGTTTACTGTTTATCAGGATACAACAGATGGTTCTACAAAAATGGCCATAAACCATGATCAGCTGGATAAAGAGTTTATCTATTTTGGTTTGTCGCAAGATGGAGTTGTTGAAGCAGGGCATTTCAGAGGACTCTTCAGAGATAATAAAATTGTCAAAATTCAGCGCTACTTCGATAGGGTTGAATTTATTCATGTTAATACACAGTACTATTTTGATGAAGAGAGTCCATTGAGCCGGGCATCATCAGCCAATATCACGGATGCAGTGCTTTTTAGCGCTAAAATTGCCGTAGAGGATAAGGAGAGTGGAATAATTTTGATTGACAGTGATCCTCTTTTTCTAACTGAAAGTCTGCATCAAATCAAGCCCAGCCCAAGTCCTTTTTCACGCCCCGGGCAATTCAGTCTAGGCAACTTAAGCAGAGATAAGAGTAAGTATTTCCAGATCCGAAGTTACCCGAAAAATACAGATATCATTGTAGAGTATGTGTATGAGTCACCATACCCGTCGGGATCAACCAGTGGTGCGGTTACTGATAACCGATCTGTTACTATCAAGTTTCAACACACATTCATTGAAATGCCTGAAAATGATTTTCAGCCGCGATATGATGATCCTCGAGTAGGTTATTTTACCACCCAGCAAAATGATCAGATCAGCACCAGTGTAACTCCTTATAAGGATATGATTCATCGCTGGAACCTGGTAAAGAAAGACCCCGAGGCAGAAATTTCCGAGCCTGTTGAACCGATTGTATGGTGGATTGAGAATACCACACCGCATGAGTTTCGCGAGACCATTAAGGAAGCTACTCTTGCGTGGAACGAGGCCTTTGAGACGGCCGGTTTTAAAAACGCTATTCAGGTGAAGGTACAACCCGATGATGCCGACTGGGAGTCGGGAGATATCCGGTATAATGTTCTCAGATGGACATCTTCACCCGTTCCGCCGTTTGGGGGTTATGGACCGAGCTTTGTGAACCCCAGAACAGGACAGATTCTGGGATCAGATATTATGCTGGAGTGGGTATTTTTCACAAACAGGTTTTTTGAAGAGGATGTCTTAACGGAGGCTTTTTCAACCGGTTCTAATCTGAATGAAGCGATGGATCCGAAATTCTGCACATTCGGTAATCATTTGCATCACAACAATATCTTTGGCATGAATGTACTACAGCATTTTGAGGCTTCTTCCGAAGAGCTGGAGGGATATCAGAAAGAGGCTTTGACCATGCTGATACTTCATGAACTGGGACACACGTTTGGATTAAATCACAATATGAAAGCCAGTACACTCCATTCACCTGAAGATATTCACAGTAAAGAGCTGGCCAATACAATTGGACTTACCGGTTCTGTGATGGACTACTCATCCGTAAACGTTAACCGCGACAGAGGCAACCAGGGGCGTTATTACGACATCAAACCGGGACCTTACGATTTATGGGCCATCGAGTTTGGGTACTCACCGGCCCTTGAGGATGCTGTAGCTGAGAAACAACGGATGGCGGCAATTCTTTCACGGTCAACCGAGCCGGAGTTGTCTTTTGGAAATGATGCTGATGATATGCGTTCACCCGGAAGGGGAATTGATCCGCGAATTATGATTGGCGATATGTCGAGCGATCCGGTTGCCTATGGAGTTGAACGAATTGAGATGGTGCATGAGTTAATAGATGGCCTAACCGAAACTTTCGGCGCCCGGGAAGGACAGTCGTACCAGCAGCTGAGAAATGCATACATGATGCTGATGGGACAGTTAAGAACACAAACCGGTGTAATTTCCCGTCAAATTGGCGGCGTGTATCGCGACAGGGCTTTTATTGGTCAGGAAGGCGGCACCATGCCTTTTATTGCCGTTCCGGCAGAAGAGCAAAAACAGGCCATGAACCATCTGTCTGCTTACCTTTTTGCTCCGGATGCATTCCATTCATCACATGAGGTGTATAACTATCTGCAGATACAGCGACGAGGTTTTAACTTCTCGGGTAATAATGAAGACCCGAAAATTCATGATATGGTTCTTGGTGCACAACAGAACGTATTAAACCACCTTCTGCATCAGAATACAATGAAGAGATTAACCGATTCGCGCACCTATGGAAATGAATATAGCGTGGCTGATATGCTCACAGATCTGACGGGAGCGATATTCAATGCGGATGCACGCGGTGATGTAAACACGTTTCGGCAAAACCTTCAACTCAGCTATGTAAATCGTCTCATTCTGATCACAGAAAGTGATAATCACGATCAATTGGCAAAATCTGCCGCACTTTATAATCTGCAATCGGTCAAATCAATGATGGAGAATAAAGGACGTGTAAATACAGAAACACGGGCCCATACGGCGCATATCAGCCTACTGATTGATAAAGCGTTCAATAACTAAAGGTCACAATCTAGTTTAATTACTCAAAAACCCTGCAAGCCTGCAGGGTTTTTATCCCGGCCATATCAATTTTAAAAGCGTAACGAATCCATTAATCGTTCTCCCTGATTGCCATTTCACATAGGTTTTCCCTGTACATGAATGGATAAGGTTTTGAGTTTGCGTTATTGAAACATTCTGAATTTATTAGTCTATAAGTAGACTCAGTTAATCCACGAGCTGAATTAAATTGGCGTTCGGGTACGTGTATGCCTGTCATGTTATCTATTGCTCTTGCTCATTCAGACCGGTAAACTTTATATTGTTTACCTTAGCTGTTTCTCTGAAACTATTTACACCAAACTAACTTTGCTCAGAAGCTGAAATGTATCACTTATGAACAACAAGGAAGCTGCATCAGCCAGGAAGGTGAAAATAAGACAGCTGTTGCTCTCACTTTTTTTAGGATTGCTTTTAGCTTTAGTGGTGGGTTATGCCTGGACGATGCATTATGATGAAGTGAAACAGGCCAGCCGCGATCAAATTGACACGGATGCACAAATTATTGGTGAAGTGATCAGTGACAATATTAACGCTCAAATAAGGGCTCTTGAGAACCTGAAGGGGCGAATTGAAAATAGTGATGGAGAGCACCTAAATAACCTTGAGTATGAGGCTGAATTGATCCTGGAGCAGCACTCTTCGGTACGGTTCATTCAGCACGTTTCTGCAGATATGATTGCAGAAGATCTGTTTGCAGCTGCAGAGATCACGGATGAAACAGGCATAAGTGGCAATATGATGGATCATGATCAGATCCGCGCAGAGTGGCTTCGAGCAAGAGTAGATTCGTCAACTACAATAACAGTATGGACAGAGATGGAGGCCGGAGATGAACTTTTTATTCTGCACACACCACTATTTTATTCGGGGAATTTCCGGGGAACCCTTAGCTATGGTTTAGACTTTACCGATCTTTTTGATGACAGGTTTAGGGATAGAGTGCATTACCAGATATCACTAATGGACGAATCCGGTTCGGTATTTTATCAACATGGAGATAGTGAAAGGTTGTTAGGAAACCGGCAGTCAGCTCGAGCTATTCAGATTCAGGTTATTCAGGGCGGGGGTAAATATTGGTATTTAAAAGTTACTCCGAATACTCAATTTTCGGAGGGACAGCTTCAGGAGAGTCTTCTGATGATTTTGATTTTGGGAATAGCACTTACGCTGTTATTTACCATCTTCATCTATTTGATTATGAGATATTTCAGCGTCCGTAAATCGAAAAGGGTTTCCGACCGTAAACTTAATGCCGTTATCGATTCATCACCCTATGCGATTTATGTAGTTAATAATAAAGGCGTGGTAACCGATTTCTGGAATAATGCTGCTGAGCAGATGCTGGGCTGGACGGCCAAAGAGGTTTACAACCAATATCTGCCTCATGTTACCAAAGAGCCGCCAACAGAGTTTCAGGAGATGATCGAAACGGTAATCAAGGGCGAGGTTTACAGAAATAAAGAGAGCAAGAGAGTTGCCAAAGACGGCACTAAACTTATGGTACAACTCTATGCAAAACTTTTGGAAAAAGGGAAAAATGGCAATGGGGAGGTCATCGTTAAGCTTGAGGATATTACCCGGCAAAAAAGAACTGAGCTTGAACTTAATAATGAGAAACAGTTTGGCGACACGATCCTGAAAGGCCTTCCGGGTCAATTCTATCTGATTGACAAAAAGCGAAGGCTTACCCGGTGGAATAGAAATGTAAACCATTTTTTCGGCATGACGGATGATGAACTGAAAAAAATTACGTTTCTGGATCTGTTTGTAGAAGATGAACGTCTCAAGGTTTTAGAAGCTTTACAAAATGCTTCCATATCGGGTAAACTTGAGGTGGAAACGGTGGTGAGAAGCAAAGGTGAACTGCACGACTTCTTTATCAATGGTACTCAGATGAAGATTGGGCGTGAGCACTATATAGTTGTTAACGGTATAAATATCACTGAGAGAAATAAGATCAGGAATGAACTCATTAAATCTGTGGATGAAAAAGATGTCCTGTTATCTGAGATTCATCACAGGGTAAAGAACAACCTGGCCATTATAGCCAACCTGATTGACATACAGCTGTTCGATATGGAAGACGAGGCCGTTGCAGACGTATTGAGAGAGACACAGAACAGAATCTACTCTATCGCCGGTGTGCATGAGATGCTCTACGATGTCAAAAATTTCTCTAAAATTGAGTTCAAAAAGTACTTGCAAAATCTTTTCGAGCGCATCTTTCGTCTCTATAATGAAAAGCACAAAATGACAGGGTTTGATATGAAGGTGGAGGTGGAGTATCTGAATATAAACCAGGCAATTCCACTGGGACTTATGCTGGCGGAACTTATTACCAATACCTTTAAACACGCTTTTGAGCTGGGTAAAGTCGGAACAATATCGATCGAAATTACCGGAGGCCCGGAGCAGATCACAATTATCTACAGGGATAATGGAAACGGGATGGCCCCGGAACTATTCAATGAGGCAACAACAATGGGCCTTACACTTATTCGCTCGCTTCTCAATCAGCTGAATGCGACCTATAGCATAAACGGAAGAGAGGGTTTTGAACTGGAGTTTACATTTTCAGAGCAGCTCAGAGGTTCGCACTCCAATCTTTAGATAATTTTAGTTT
>Ga0207421_10004061_pt1 | contig 17150 bp, 14 predicted proteins | sample SodLakKL_010_SED_4_FD_187542 | JGI IMG/M metagenome (GOLD analysis project Ga0207421, IMG submission 187542) | Alkaline sediment microbial communities from Lake Tanatar, Kulunda Steppe, Russia - 8KL_010_SED (SPAdes) (version 2) | ecosystem: Environmental > Aquatic > Non-marine Saline and... | reverse complement strand
TGTGAAAGTGTGAAAGTGTGAAAGTGTGAAAGTGTGAAAGTGTGAAAGTGTGAAAGTGTGAAAGTGTGAAAGTGTGAAAGTGTGAAAGTGTGAAAGTGTCAGAGTTAAACTTTAAACTTTAGCGACGTGATACCGCGGGCGGGCGATCAAAATCGGGACTGATAATTTTGATTATTAAGCGTTTAAAAGACTGTTCCGGACAATACATGGTTGAGTTTGCCCTTGCTTTTGTTGTTTTTGTTTTCTTTGTGCTCTTTGTGTTTGACATTGCTCTGGTTATCTATAACCAGAATTTGTATCACGATGCACTTGTTCGCGGCGCCCGCGCCGGTGCCCTGGGTGGCTCCAACTCAGAGATCCGTGAGACGGTTGGGAAAACGTTATCCGACCATTTAATTCCTACCATCTTTTTTGCCAGTGCGCCGGGGGAAATATCTATTAGTCCTTCCGCTGAAATTGAGCGTGTAGACGGTCGTGAAGTAACCCTTTCCACAGAAATTTCCTACGGTTTATTTACCACCTGGCCGGGTCAGCTTACGATCTCCTTGCCGGTAAAAACCAATACGCTTATTGTTCAGCACAACGACCAGGACCGAGACGGTTGCAAGGATGAGCTGGCCGGAGAAGGGGTTGACTGTGAGGGTTATCAATTTTTCGAGGATACCTACCGGGAAGATCATGCGAACGACGGTGTTCAAGACGCTTATTTATTTGGCGGTCCCGGGGAGGACGCCGATGGTGACGGTAACCCCTGGTATGCCGATACTATTGCTATTGGTTATACAGACGGTAGCGAGGGGACCTGTGAGTCCGGCTACTATCTTTATCGTCCTAATGACAGCCCGTTAGGTTCTACCTGTGAATTCGGCGGAATTGATGGCTGGGACGAAGAATTGGAGACAGACGGCTGGTATCATGCGCCGGAGATATGGGATGATGGTAGCGAAGCGTCACCAAAGCTGTTTGAGCGTCGCCTACCAAGCTGGGGAGTGGAAAATACGGATCGCGCCTATATTATTCGTGAACTACGCACCGCCCACGATAAAGTCAACAATGGCTGGGTTAATAAGTTCGATAGTTACCCGGATGAGGTGGATAGGTGGTGAAGTTCACGAAGAGGCGAAGAAGCGAGCAGGCGAGAGGGCGAAAAAGCATAAATCCCATTAAGGCAATGAGTCTGAAACGCCGCGGTGAATGTTCAGGGCAGGCGTTGGTTGAATTACTGCTGGTAGTGGTTGTCGCCCTGATGTTTGCCTTTGGGATTTTTGAGCTGGGCGTTTATGTTCATAATCTTGCAGTTCTCAGTCGTACTGCGGACAATGCAGCTCACTATGCTTCTTATGCGGCGCCGCTGCCCCGGCTGGAGGAAGTTTTTTCGCGTGAACGGGCTAACCTTTTACCAACCGCTTTCAGTTACCAGGACTACGACCCCGACGAGATAACTGTTGAAATTTATAATCCACATGAAAACCGGCGTCTGGCCCCCCTGGAGACAGATGAGTTTCCGTTTGATGAACCGCGCCTGGCGCCAGGAAAAGAAAATGTAGCGCCATATCTCTTCTGGACGCAAGGTTATCGGATTGTTGTTAGTGTGGACTATGCAGTTGGCATTAAAATTCCTTTTTTGCCCCCGTTGACTTTCAACCAGCGGGTCCGGGGGTCTCAGATTATTCAGGTATCCAATGATATTGACCGTGACGGCCTTGTGGACTCATGGGAGGCGGGGTATGTGCTCTATTATTTGAACGAAATATACGAGGGCGGCGGGGTTGACCGTGAGTGGGTCCATCCAAGTCACCGGGACTATACCGGGCAGCTTGATACAGTTGGGGATCCGGACATTGACGGTGACGGGCTTGCCAAATCGGAGGATGAATATCCCTATGATTATACCAATGACGGAATTGAAGACAAATTTGACGTTGGGAACAATCGTCTCTACCAAAACCCGGCCGTCGGCCCGTGAATAAAGTTCTGAAGTTTTGGCTATAATTTCTTAACATTCAGTGCATTTTGTGTTATATTAGGGTAAAGGGTATGTATACGGTTCCATAACTGCCATTACAGACGCCCCGGGAGATGAAGATGCAGAACCGAATACTAATAGTTGTTGCCGTTGTTCTCTTTTTGCTTGCCGTCCTGATGGGATCGGCTATATTTGCTGTCCTCTATCTGACCGTGGAGGAACCACACACCGTGATAGTCGCGGCGACAGACATTTCTCCCAACACTCGCCTTTCCGAAACCCACCTGACTGAAGAAGAGATTGACGAAGCTCCACCGGCGGACGCCATTACGGATTCCCGGGAGTTAATTGGTCAAGTTTTAGTTCGTGAGGTTTCGAGGGGAGACCATTTTTTCGCTGATGATTTGCGTTCTGACTACCGCGTGTTTAAGAGTATTGACTCAATTCCTGCCGGCAATCGTATAAGTGGAGAAATGGTAGAGGAGGAGTATGTTGAAGAAAAACCCGATCGTGCTGTAGCGGATCTCGACTGGCTAATCGACAAAATGGTTAGGGAAAGTATTCCTGCCGGTAATGTTGTAACCAGGGATCAGGTTTATGAAGAGGAAGAACAGGTAGTGGTGGCTGCCCGCCCGCTCAGTGCGAATAGACTGTTGCGGACCGAAGATTTACGGGTTGAATCGCGTCCGGATGTTCCCGATGACACCTTTGATGATGTCGAGGATTTGACCGGGCGAGCTCTGCGTCAAGCACGGGAGGCCGGAGAGATTATTCACGGCGCTGATTTATTTGAAGATGATCTTCAGCTCTCTTTCTTTATTCCCTCCTATCTACGGGCAGTCAACGTTGACGTCGACCGTTCGCGTTCCATCTACTACATGATTCGTCCCGGTGATCTAATTGATTTATACATCTATCACCCGCGTGAGTATAGCGCCGAGCAACTGGAGGAATTACCGGGGGCGGGTGACCGCTTGCACGTTCTGCAAAAAGTAGCCGAGGCAGCGGAAGTTCTGGCCCTGAGCCGGGGCGATCGCAGCATCTGGGAGCGAGGAGAGCTGGCCGCCCTGGAGGAGGACGACTCACCCCTGACTTATGACGGTATGACACTCGCCCTGACCCTGAAAGAAGCGGAAAAAGTTCGGCTTGTTGAGGGGATGAAGGACCGGGGGATGGACGTTCACTTTTATGCTATTTTACGTCCCAGCTCACTGGAGACCAAATACGGGTTAAGAAAAATAACAGATCCCGAGCTTTTTGATCCGGGAATGCGTCGCGAGGTTGAAGGGTTAATGGAATCCAGACCGGTGGAGGTGATCCAGGGAGACCGGGAAGAGACCCACCGGGTTCCCAAACGTTGATGGAAATTAACAAAAAAGTAATTTTGTCCCGATTCAAATTATTAGTTGTTTTATGGCTACTTATTACGAGCTTCATTACGATCAATTCTGCCTGGAGCTATAGTGAGATCGAGGTAGAAGTTCGGGGCAGTGTTGTCTTAGAAACAGTTGCGCCTGTGGAACGTGTGGTTTTGGCCGCCGACGAACTGGCCCGGCTGAAAGTAATAAGTTCAACAGAAATTTTAATATTTGGCAAAGAAGCAGGGCAAACTACACTGCATGTTTGGTCTGAAGAAGGTAGGCACCAGTATAATTTGCGAGTCCGGCGTGATTTAGAAAGGCGTGAACGGGATTTTTTACGTATGATTGAAGAAGTAGAGGAAGGTATGGAATTACGTGAAATTTCTCCGCGACACCGGGGTATAAGTGAATTTGAAGACTACGTAGACGAGTTACTTCAAGATGACGGTGAAATTTTGCTTGCAGACGCTGAAGCACGAAAGATATTCGTCTATGGACCGACAGAATTACTGGATAAAATTGAAAAAATTACTGATGAGCTTGATGTACCTGATCGTGACGAACTTTTTTCTCGCCGGTTGGAGTTGGAGCATCGGCCTGCCACCGAAATTATTGATAAAGTAAAAGAAATGCTCTCTGGCGACGGGGAAGTCATTATGGACGAAGAGACGAATACTCTTTTGATTGCTGATAAGATGGATCGGGTAGAAAGGCTGGAGGATTACGTAACTTCTATTGATGTCGAAACAGTAGCGCAAGTCCGTATTGAGGCACGTTTTGTTGAAATGACTGATGAGGCAGAACGACGAATAGGGGTGGACTGGGATTACAATGGAGTTGTCTCAGGAGAGGATGCCGGTATAGGGTTTGGAGACGGGGGATTACGACTTGGTATTGGTGACGTAGAACCTGATGAGCTCCGGTTGGCTATGCAGTTTCTAGAGACAGAAGATCTTATAAACCTTATATCTTCCCCCACGGTTATGACCCGAAATCAACGGAAAGCGGAACTGGAGGTTATAAGTGAACAATCCTATACGGCTGACGTGGAAGTTGTAGAGACTGATCAAACCACTCGAACGACGCCAATTATGGAAAGTGTTCAGGATGGTATTACGCTTGAAGCTACTCCTTTAATTGGCGGTGACGGTTTAATTTATTTGAATGTTAAACCGGAAATGAAAATAGCGACATTAAACAGAGTGGCGGATATTGAAGAATATCCTGTTTACACTTCTGAAGTGGATAGACGCAGGGTTGATCTGGATGTAGCACTTCGTGATGGTCAAACACTGGTAATTGGCGGCCTGGATCGAGAACTGGAAAGCGCTGCGGAGCATAGAGTACCCATTCTGGGTAGCATACCTTTCTTAGGTCCTGCTCTCTTCCGTTATGAAGAAGACAGTCAGCAAGTAGAAAGGTTAACAATCTTCTTAACTGCTGAAATAGTTGATCTGGACCCGGAAGAACTTGAGGAGGAAGAATTGCCCGACGACTATGAACCATTAGAAGACACTCCGGTAATAGATGCAGGAGATTTGCCGGAAGAAGCGGAGCTGTAGCTTTTGGATACCGTAAGTGTTGCTCTCGCTCATCCTGACCTTCAACAGCGCATAGACCTTAAAAAGATGTTATTCGAGGATCCCGACCTCGAAATTCTTACCGAAATAGAAGACTTCACCGAATGTGTATCCGAATTGAAAGATCATCAGCCCGACCTGCTATTGCTCTCACTTGAGCTGGCCAGTGCAGCGGATTTAGAGGAGCTGGTCCGGGAGGTGGTGGTTGAGTTCCCTCAGTTGGAAATTCTTCTTTTAAGCCCCGGCGGGGAGACAGATGAACTGGCCCGTAAACTGGTCCGGGCTGGAGCGTTTGATTATTTGAATAAGCCCTGTGATGCCGAAGAACTGGTGGAAGCGGTGGTGGAGATAGTTGAGACCTCCCGCCGGCGCCAGGAAAAGCTGTCCGAAGTTGTCTCCGGGCGCTCTCCTGGCAAAAAAACTCGTCCGGGCAAGGTGATTTCTGTCTTTAGCACAAAAGGGGGTGTTGGCCGTTCACTATTTGCCGTCAATCTGGCCTGCTCTTTTCGCAAGTTAACGAAAAAACGGGTCGCCCTGGTCGATCTTGACCTGCAGTTTGGTGACGACGCCATTCTGATGGACATGAAACCGACCACTATGATCGCCACCCTTGCCCGCGATTGCAAGCACGAAGAACGGGTGGGTTACGACTTGCTGGAAAATTATATGCACACCCACGAACCATCTGGCGTTGATCTGTTACCCTCGCCACCACGGCCCGAGGAAGCGGAATACGTTGAAGCGGAGGACGTTCATAAAATTGTTGCCGCTTTGCGTCGTCATTACGACTATGTGATTGTCGACACTTCATCGCATATTTCCGAGCCGATGATGGTCGCCGTGGAAGAGTCGGATTTGATCCTGCTCTTGCTGACGCTTGAGTTACCAACTATAAAAAATGGCAAATTAATGCTTGAGTTGATGGAAAATATCGGCCTCTCCGAGGATCATATACGCATAGTTATGAACCGTGACGTTCCCGACTCAGAGCTACAGGTAGAAGAAGTTGAGGAAGCGCTGGGTCGTAAAATTATCGGGCGAGTTCCCAGCCAGGGTAACCTGGTAATGCCTTCGATTGACGAAGGCACTCCACTGGTTTTATCACATCCCGAATCAGATTTTGCCAGACATCTTTTTGAACTGACAGAATTTCTGGTGGAGGATTATTTTGATCGCGAAGAAGATCTTGTTGTAGAAGAAGAGGACCCTCTGTTAGATGGGGGCGAGTCTCCGCCTTTGGGCCAGAGAATTGCCGCCGGAGTTGTGGATCACGCTGTGGCCGGTATTTTATGGCTACTTTTGGGTCTGCCGGCGCTGTTAAGTTTCATGCTCCTTGACCAGCCGCTTGGTCTTTTGATTGGTTTTGGCGGTCTGTTGTTCTCGTTTCTTCCACCGCTGCTCTATTTTTCGCTGCTTCACGTGGGTGGTCAGCCACTTGGCAAACGGCTCATGGGTCTGCGGCTGTCGGGGCCGGAGGATACTCCGGTCTTGCTGGGTGTTTCGTTTTTACGAGCCCTGGCACTTCTGGTTTCTCTGTTGCCCCTGGGACTTGGTTATCTCTGGATACTGATTGATGAAAAACAGCGGGCCTGGCACGATCTAATCGCCGGGACCACGGTAGTAATTGATGAGTAGTTCCGGGTAGTCTATTACAATTAAACCGGTGATCGAAAGTTATGTCATTATTAGATCGTCTAAAAGACGCACAGGATAAAGCTCCCGCCAAAAAATCCGAGGGGGTATCCGATGTAAAATCGCCCAAGGAGCGGTTAAAAGAAAAAGTTCATGAGCGTGTTGTGGAGCAGTTGGGGTCGGAATCGCTACCTGCTGCTGAAGACGACGAGCAGCAGCGCCAGCGTATCCGCGGCAGTGTTGAGGAACACGTGATTACGGTAGGATCAGAAGAAGATATTCATCTCTCTCGAAACGAACACGAGCAACTAATTCAAGAGCTTTTGAACGAAATACTGGGGTTAGGCCCGCTGGAACCTCTACTTGCTCAACCTGAAGTAACCGAGATAATGGCTAATGGCCCCGATCAAATTTATATTGAGCGGGACGGTAAACTGCAGGAGACCGAGGTTAGTTTTAACGATACCGACCACATGATGAATATTATCCAAAAAATAGTTGCGCCCCTGGGACGTCGGGTTGATGAGAGCCAACCTTACTGTGACGCCCGTCTTGCTGATGGTTCCCGTGTAAATGTTATTATACCGCCGCTGGCTCTTAACGGTCCCACGCTTACGATAAGAAAATTTTCCGAGGATCCCTTTGATGTAAATGATTTGATAAATTTTGGCACAATGACCAAAGAAATGGCTGAATTTTTGCGTGGTTGTGTAGAGTGTAAATTAAATGTTATCGTTTCGGGAGGAACTGGGTCCGGTAAGACGACGACGCTTAATGTTCTTTCCAGTTTTATTCCCGATGGTGACCGAATTGTTACGATTGAGGATTCGGCGGAGTTGCAACTTCAGCAGGAGCATGTTGTTTCGCTTGAAACTCGCCCACCCAATATTGAAGGGGAGGGAGAGGTAACGATGCGGGAGTTAGTTAAAAACTCACTGCGGATGCGACCGGACCGCATTATCGTTGGTGAATGTCGTGGCGCCGAGGCACTTGATATGCTTCAGGCCATGAATACCGGCCACGATGGCTCGCTTACCACAATTCACTCCAATAATCCCCGCGAGTGTGTTTCGCGGCTTGAAACGTTGGTCTTAATGGCCGGCATGGAGCTGCCGCAAAAAGCAATACGTGAACAGATAACCTCGGCCGTTGATCTTATTGTTCAGCAGTCGCGTCTTCGCGACGGCAGTCGTAAGATTGTCAGTGTTACCGAAGTCCAGGGGCTCGAGGGTGACACAGTTCAACTTCAGGAAATATTTACCTTCCAGCAGGAGGGAATGGTTGATGGAAAAGTGGTCGGTGAACTTAAACCTACCGGGGTTCGCCCTTCTTTCTTTTCACGCTTTAAGCAGGAAGGCATAGAAGTACCTTCCGACATGTTTGTGGAAAAGTAATGTTAACGCCCGCCCGTATTCTCCAGCTTCTTTTACTGTTTTCCAGCCTTGGCATAGTGATTGTCCTTTATACCCTGAAAAAACGTGAGAAACGCCGTCACGCTACAATAAAAGAGCGCATCCGCCCTTACGTTGACCAGGCCTACAGGGAAGAGCTTGCACGGCAGAAATCTGCCGAATCGGAAGAGGAAAGCTTTTCTTTTATTCGCGGGATAGCCGAGTATCTGTCAGAAACTGCGATTAGCGAAGAAATTGAGGAAAAAATGAGGAACTGGCTTTTGCGCAGTGGCCTGCGGGTCCGGCCGGCTGAATACGTGATAATCTGTTTTTTTGTTATGGTTGTTATAGGGTTTTTAAGCGCTCTGCTAGGTTATTTTTTATTTGGTGCCCGGGTAGCCGTGCTGGGCCTGGTAGGATTTGCTCTTGGCTGGATTTTTCCGGTTATTTACGTCTTTTACCGCCGTCACCAGCGAATGAAAGCTTTCAACAGTCAGCTTTTAGATTTAATAAATTTGATGTCCAATGGTCTTAAGTCGGGCTATGGCTTTATTCAGGCGCTGCAGCTTGTCGCCAGTGAAGCCCGACCACCGGCATCAGAAGAATTTGAACGTGTCGTGCGCGAGAACCGTTTTGGTATTCCCGTCGAGGATGCTCTGGAGCGCCTGGTTGATCGAATGGAAAGTGATGACCTGGACCTGGTGGTGACAGCCGTGCTTATTCAGCGCCAGGTTGGAGGTCGGCTCAGCGAAATTCTGGACCAGATAAGCTCAACTATCCGTGAACGGGTTAAGATTCAGGGTCAGATTAGAGCCCTGACTGCGCAGGGTAAAATGGGTGGAGCGATTATTTCGTTACTGCCCTTCCTCCTTGGGGTTGTTTTTTACTTTTTGCAGACGGAGATGATGGTCCAGTTTTTAACTCATCCGGTTGGTATCGCGGCTATTATCTTCGCTCTTTTCTGGCAGGGAATAGGTTTCTTCTTTATCTGGCAGATAGTGAATATAGATATTTGATCATGATACTTTAAATTTGATTAACCAGTAGCTAGTGCTCAGTCACAGTTGAAAATGTGGCCGCACTTTTATCCGTTTTTCGGTTGTCATTCCCGCGGAAGCGGGAATCCAGTGCCGTTGAATTTCTAACGGTCGAAGGTCAAAGTCACTGGATTGCCCAATCAAGTTGGGCAATGACGTTCGTAATGCTGATTGCCTGGTTGATACCCGGATCAAGTCCGGTCATGATGACCTGTGGCCAATGACGGCAAGAGACAACCCGAAAATTCAATTGTGACTAAGCACTAGGGTTACTACAGCATTTCTCCTCACCTGGAGGAAGGGGAAGTGGATAAAAGATCTGCTGTGGATTTTAAGTGGTAGTTAATTATCATAATAACGGTGATCTAAGTGTTAGTATACTTTGCAGTTTTTGTGGCTGTTTTATTATTTCTGGCTTCAGTAACTATTTTTCTCTTTGGCTCCCGGAGCGAGCAGGGGTCGCGGGTATTCCAGCGTTTTTGTGAGGTAACCGGTTACCGTCAGCAGGAAGAAGAGATGGACCTTGACGAGGAGCTGCTTAAGGGAACTTTTTACGAACGTAATATTTATCCTATGCTGGAGAAGATAGCCTCTTTAATTGCCGGGGAGGGGGAGTCAAAACGGGAAAAACTTGAGCGTCATTTGATATCCGCCGGCCGTCCGGGAAACCTGGGCCCCAATGAATTTATTGCTCTTCAGCTTGTCCTTGGTCTGCTGAGCGTCTCCATTGTGGCAATAGTTGCTCTTTTGATAGGCCCGACTACACCGCGTGGCCTGGCCCTGGCAATAATTTTCGCCGCCGTTGCCGGTATGGCCAGCTACATAATTCCCCGGTTCTATCTCAAAAAAATGATTACCCAGCGTGAAAACGAGGTCCGGAAAACTCTCCCCTTCGCAATTGATTTACTGGTTGTCTCCGCCGAGGCCGGGCTGGGCTTTGACATGGCTTTAAACCGGGTTGTTCAGAAGATGGAGGGAGCCCTGGCTCTGGAATTTCGCCGGGTGCTCGAAGAGATAAAACTGGGCACGCCCCGCAAGCGAGCCCTGCGAAATATGCTTGAGCGAGTTGACGTTGATGTTCTCGACAGTTTTGTCTCGGCTATTATTCAGGCGGAAGAACTCGGTGCCAGCATCGGCGAGGTTCTGCGTATCCAGGCCGAGCAAATGCGGACCGACCGTCGCCAGAGGATTGAGAAAAAAGCCCAGGAGGCGCCCGTAAAAATGTTAATTCCCATGGTCCTGTTTATTTTTCCAACCATTTTCATTGTTGTCCTTGGCCCCGTAATACTGGAAGTTATTACACAGATGGCCGAAGGTCCCGCCCTTTAACTGGCTCCAATTGGATTTTGGACCCAAAATATCGTATACTTTTAGTGCATACCAACCAAAAAAACTGGAGTGGACAAAATGAATAATTTTTTGGTTACGGAACGTGGTTCCTTCATTGTAGCCGGTGCTTTTTTTCTATTTTTCTTTATTTTTGCTGCCACTCTGGGGGTTGATTTATCCCGTTATTACATGTTGCGCCAGGAAGTGCAGTCAGTGGCCGACAATGCAGCCCGTGCGGGCGGGCAGGCCCTGAATCAATATCGGGACGAGCCCGACGAAGCTCTTGTCTATGATGCGGTCCTCGACTATATAGCTTCCAGCCAGGGGGAAGGACGTTTAGGCTTTTACGAACGTCACGCCCCGGATGATGTTGATGGAATTTTTCTTGAATATTTTACCAGTGAAACAAATGGTGTGGTTGAAGAGTATTACCGCGTTGGTGTGGTTACCTACGGTGTTTTTAACCCCCATTTCTGGCCCTCAGCATTGTTTGGTGGTTCTGATGTAGTTGTATTTACTCATGCTGCAGTGGCAGAAATTCATCCGCAAAAGATATATCGAACATTGCACACGATTGCCGACTGTGGTGTTTTTGCAGGGGGGGCGATGGATTTATCCGGTAATAATTTTGACGCTTCCGGGGCGAATTTTTGTGGCGCCGGAGATATTGACGGCAGTCGCTCACAGTCTGGAGTTATGGGCAACGTGCATCTGCCCTCGGGAGCTAATTTCTCGCCGCCAGGCGGTGGTGCGGGAACTGTGACCAGCGATGACCTGGAAAGATCGGCACCGCAGTTTCCTGCCGGCGATCCAACCGATTATACGGTAGATTTAAACAACTTCGACGACTGGGCGGAGACCCCAGACTGTCCGCAGGGAAAAGCGCTTCGTCCTACTGACGGTTCAGATACCGACGTTACCTGGGAGGATGGATCACCGGTCTGCGTGCAGAAGGATCAGCACGGTTATTCAATTACTGATAACGATGGCGGCCAGATCCAGCGAGCCGACGGTAGTTCAGTCACTATCTATTCCGACGCTGATTTCGTCTTTGAAGGCAATGGTAACGGGCTGCTCGGTGGGCTCTATGCTGAGGGGGGGATTAGAGTGGAAGGGAATAACTATGAGTTCGAGGGAGACCCCGACAAGTTTGGCGGACTGGCCCTCTGGGGGGAGGGAGATGTTGAAGCGGAAGCCGACGTAGATTTTGAACGAAATAATATTGAAATAAAAGGGCTTGCCGGTTCCAGTGGTGATTTCAATTTTGGGAGTATGGGCGGAGGCACCGGTCCCATTCTGCGGGGGCTCCTGGTGGCCGGTGGTGACTTTAATTTGCCCTCCAACTCGGACGCGGCTGAGATTACTCTTGATGAGGAATATGTTGACACCGATTTTTTGGATGCCGGCGATTGGGAAAAAATGATTCAGGAGGAGCTTGAGCGCCCCCTTTATTCGGATGTCACTGTTAGAATTGTGAGTTAGTTCTTGCTTTACCTTCTCGCTCGCTCAAAATTAATTGTCAGTATTGAAGAAGTTCATCTCTGCAATACTTTTATAACGCGTTTGCTGGGCGCCCTGCCGGCTGGGCGAGTCGCACCGGGCAGTGCCTATCTTTTCCCCCATCCTGTTTCCCTCCATACCTTTTTCATGCGCCGTTCAATCGACGTTCTATACTTTGATGAGCGCGGGCAGGCTCTGAAGACATCACACGGCCTTCGGCCTTTTCGATTTTTAACGGCGCCCTCGCAGGCGAGCGGAGTTGTCGAGCTGCCCCCCGGCTCTCTGCCACAGCTTCCTGCAACACAGTTGAAGATCCGCTTATCGCCCGAACTGGCCCACCGCAGCAGCTATCCGGCTCTCTCTTACCGGGATTTATCTTTTTAATTATCTGTTTAAAAAAGCCCTCCTCCCTGGCGGGCGAGGGCTAAGGTGGGGGGACTTGAACTTGACCTTGCTTTAACGCTCGTCATTGCGGGCTCCGACCCGCAATCCATCTTTATGGTTTTCAGTTTTTAGTTTTAGTAGTTAACCCGTAACCCACGACTCGTAATCTATATTCGCTGAGGAAGGAAAAAACGACAGGGCTAATGCCGGAAAGTTGTGGTTATAAATATTAATACTAACAGCTTTTCTGTCGAAAATTAAAACAGTCCACCGGGACAGTATGTTTGCTTACAATTGAATCCGCCCGTTTGACGGAATGGAGGGTTTATATACTTGGGACGACAGATACTTGCAAAAGGGTTACGTTTTTCTACAGTATTGTTTCTGCTCTTTGCCGTAGTGGTATTGTACACCTGTGCTGTTCAGCGGGTACGCACCCACACTATCGAAAGCGGCGAGACACTATGGGAAATATCACGGGCTTATGACATTCCCCTTGAGACACTTATCAGTCTTAACAACATAGAAGATGCCACTGATATTGTGCCCGGCGACGAGATACTGCTTCCCATTTCCTCTAGAAAACGGGGAGAGGTTGCACGTGTAGCCGTGGGGGAAAGAGAGGAGGAAGCGGTCGGAGAGGAAGAACCGGGCGAGGAAGATTATGCTGAGTTGCCTGAGGCTGCCGGAAGCGATTTTGTCTCGCCGGAAGAGGTTGACTTTGAGCCGGTCTGGCCCGTTGACGGCAGGCTTATTTCACGCTTTAAACCCGGTGGTGATCCCACCGAAAACGGGATTTTGATTGAAGCACCACCGGGGACAGCGGTGAAAGCCGCTGCCAGTGGTGAAGTTAAAATGGCCGGCCTGTGGGAATCTTATCCTGAGTTTGGTAAAATAATTATAATCGCTCACGAGGGTGAATTTGTAACTGTTTACGCCCATCTTGATGAAACTAAAGTGACCCGTGGGGACACGGTTGAAGGCGGTGAGCAGATCGGAGTGGTTGGTAGCACCGGTGTGGCGGAAGGCGATGTGACCTATTTTGAACTGCGTTATCAGCTTGAACCCCGAGACCCGCTCTTATTTTTGGGTGAACCAGGATGAGTTTGACCGATGATGATATTGAACCGCTGTTAAAAAAAGCCCGTATAAAAGAAGGGCGCTTGACTATAGACGAGGTCTCCGATTTTATGGAAGAGCGGGATTTTTCGCTTGAAGAGGTCCTGGGAAAACTCCGGCAGAAAGAGATTACGGTAGCTGAAGATTCAGTCGGTGACAGTTATGAAATAAAATCTAGCAAAACCTCCCTGCAAATTTATCTTGACGAAATTTCCCGGCTTGAGCTGCTCTCACCCGAAGAAGAAATCAGACTTTCAAAACAGATATTTGAGGCTCGCAAGGCGATTGAGAAGCTCTGCGAGGATTACGACGTTAGCGAGGATTGTATACCGACTCTGTTAAAAAGTGCCAATAAAGATCTCATTCATAGCGTTTTAAAAGAAGAGGGTGTGACCGGGAATCAGCTGAGTGGTTTTATGCAAAGACTAAACCGGCAGAAAAATAAATACAGGCAGGCGCACGATGAGATGGTCCAGGCCAATTTGCGGTTAGTCATTACCATAGCCAAAAAATATCAGAACTGCGGGTTAAGTTTTGAAGATTTAATAAACGAGGGTAACCTGGGTTTGATGCGTGCCGTCGACCGCTATGATTATAGAAAGGGCTTCCGCTTTAGTACTTATGCCGCCTGGTGGATACGCCAGGCTGTTCTGCGTGCAATTTCTAACAAAAGCCGGACTATCCGTCTGCCTGTTTACATGATTGATTTACTGCGAAAATGGCGACGTAAAAAAGAAGAGCTGCGTCAAAATCTTGGGCGTGAACCCCACATGATGGAGGTCGCGGACGAGCTAAATATAGATTATGAAAAGGCCACTCATATAATGCGCCACTCACAGGCTCCCACCTCGCTGGAGACGCCTATAGGGGAAAACGCCGACGCTGAGCTCAAGGATATAATCCAATCCACCCCGACGGCGTTTAACGATGCCGAGAAGTGGCTGAGTGAACAGCGGATGCGTGAGAAACTGTGGGAAGCTATTGACGCTGAGCTGACTGAGAAGGAACGGACAGTATTTCTTCATCGTTACGGGCTGTTGGGCAAAGAAGAATTAACCCTGGAAGAGGTAGGAAAAAAGATAGATTTGACTCGGGAACGAATCAGACAGATTCAACAGGAGGCGCTCAGAAAAATAAGGGAGTCGGATTACAGCGAAGATTTGCGCAGTTTTTTGAATTCTCTTGCCGATTAAATTAGATGATTATTTTTCTCTAAAGATATAACAGGTCAGGACGATATATGTATTAGAGTGTTTAAGTATCTACTCCCTCTTGGTTGTTAATAGACCTTCCCATCGGTAGGACTTGCACTCTGCACTTATTATAGTGTTTGGCCGGATGTCCTGCGGCGGACATCCGGCCTTATTTTTTTGGAAGCCGCAAAACTTTAGTAGTATGAGAGCAGCTTTTTAATAACTGACTCAAGTTGTGAGTGTGGCGTGCTTGCCCCCGCTGTTATTCCTAAATTTATCTCCCCCGCCGGCAGCCACTCCTGCTCAACCTGTTCTTCTTTTTCGCCGGGCGGCAGGAAAGTAATCTGCTGACGATTAAAATCATCCGGCTCTTCGATGTGATAGACCGGTATATCTGCTGATGATTCAACCGTCCGCGCCAGGTTCTGGGTGTTTGAACTGTTGTGTCCACCGACCACGATAAAGAGGTCAAAATCATTTTCTGAAATGAGATTTTTGACAGCGTCCTGCCGGTCCTGTGTGGCACTGCAGATTGTGTCAATGCTGAGGAAATTATCTAAATTACCGTCACGTTTTTTTATCGTATTTTCAAACAGGTTAAAAATTTGCAAAGAGTCGTTCATTAGCATTGTCGTCTGGTTGGCCAGTCCGATTCTCTCCAGGTCTTCATCGGGGTCAAAATCAGCAGGAATTGCGTCCTTAAAATTGTTCAAAAAATCTTTTCGCTCGCCGTTACCCAGTATGTAAACGCAGACATATTGGGCCTCCTCAAGGTTGCGCACAATCAAGTAGCTGTCGGCGTAGGAACAGGTCGCTATCGTCTCCTGGTGAGAGTATTTACCGTGGATAATTACCGTATAACCCTTTTGGTTGAACTCCTTGACCCGCTCTTCGACCGTCTGCACCTCGGGGCAGGTTGTGTTTATCAACTTTACTTCTCGCTTCTTGAGGTTATCCAAAATCTCTTTTTTGGTGCCGAAGGCCGGAATTACCACCAGGTCGTCGGGTTGGACACGGTCAATCTCGTCGAGTTCAATAAACTTCGCCCCCAGGTTCTGAAGTTCCTGGTTGACCAGCGGGTTGTGGATTAAATCGCCCAGCACCCAGATCCGCCGGTCGGGGTAAGATTCCAGGATCCTGGAGACCTCTTCGAGCGCGTATAGAACGCCGTAACAGAAGCCCCAGATGTTTGCCAGCCGGAGAGTTAAGTCGTTCTTTTTTATCCGGTTGAACCCAAACACAGCACCATCTCGCTGGGTTTCCTGGCGCCGTTTGGCAAGCACAAGTAGTTCTTTCTTTAAAAATTGTTCCTTGACTGAACTCAAATCTAATCAGCTCCTCTTCTGGCCAGTTGGCCGCAGGCCGCCTTAATGTCGCTGCCGTAGCTTCTTCGAATACCTACGTTTAGTCCAGCTCTCTCCAGCTCAGAGTTAAGTTCATGCAACCGGCTGGAACTTATTCCCTCAAGCTCGCCCGTAGGATTGTAGGGGATAAGGTTCAGAAAGTGAAGTCGGTTCGACAGTAGATCGACGAGCGCCTTGATGTCTGTGGGCGAGTCGTTTATTCCGGCCAGCGGTATATATTCATACATTACCTTGCGGTTGGTTGTTGCTACGTAATCGTCGAGAGCAGAAATAACTTCTCTTAGCGGGTAGCGGTTATTTATGGGCATTAGCTGTGACCGTGTCTCCGGCACGGCGGCGTGTAGTGAAAGTGCAAGGTTAACCTGCAGCGAAAAGTCAGCAAAATCCCTTATACGTCCAGGGATGCCGGCAGTGGAAACGGAAAGACGGCGGGCACCGATGTTGAAGTAATCCTCGGAGTTAAGCAGACACAGGGCCCGGGTAGTTTCTTCGTAATTAGCAAAAGGCTCGCCCATTCCCATGAGGACGATATTGTCGATTCGCTCATCCGCGGACAGCTGCTGGCGAAAGAAAAGCACCTGTTCGAGCATCTCTTCCGCTCTCAGGTCCCGCCGGTAGTCCAGCCGGCCGGTGGCACAGAAACGACAGTTAAAAGGACAACCGACCTGGGTAGAAACGCAGACGGTGTTGCGCTTGCCACTGCGCATCAGGACCGTCTCAATCAGCAAACCGTCCTCCAGCTCCAGAGCTGCCTTGATCGTATCGTCCGTCGCGGATTTTACGGTCTCTGCTTTAAGTTCAACCGGCAGTTTATCGGCCAGCTCTTCTCGTAGCTCTTGCGGCAGTGCCGTCGCTTCCTGCCAGCTCTTTATTCCGCGCTGAAACAACGCCTTGCGCGCCTGCTGGAGGCGATAATCCGGCCGCTCAGCTAACAGTTCCTCCAGCTTCTCAAGTTTCATTAAAACCACCACTGCAAAGTATTTTATTTTTTTAAAACAGCACTGCTGTCTATATTTTGCCAGGCAATTAAGTTTCACGTCTTTACAAATCTAACTTAATTTTATCATCGTATTCCTCTCAACCCGCCCAAAAAACTGGTTTTCTCATTACGTCAAAATACTTTGACGTAATGAGAGATAGGAAGTAAAAATAACGTTTCCACATAATTTCGGGGTATATTTTCAGGAGAGGTTATTAAGATCACCAGGCCAGTTAACCAGGTAAGGGTGATCAAAAGGGATTGCGGGCCGAAGTCCGCAATGACACAGGAGGCCAAAAAAACTTTCTAACTTTC
>Ga0207421_10004060_pt1 | contig 17152 bp, 36 predicted proteins | sample SodLakKL_010_SED_4_FD_187542 | JGI IMG/M metagenome (GOLD analysis project Ga0207421, IMG submission 187542) | Alkaline sediment microbial communities from Lake Tanatar, Kulunda Steppe, Russia - 8KL_010_SED (SPAdes) (version 2) | ecosystem: Environmental > Aquatic > Non-marine Saline and... | reverse complement strand
GAAAACGATTAAATGATTTAAAACCGACATACATAGAACAAGTTTAATAAAAAATTAACTAAATCGAAAACGATTAAAAATACCCGTTCCCTTCCTATACCTCAATTAACCACTTTTTGCACTCTAAATCGAAAACGATTAGAAATATAATATATACCCTTTCTTTTTTGATAATTTTACAGAAATCGGTTTCCCAAAAAATACATAGACAAGACTAATAAAAACTTATCCCTGTATCAACCAACCCTGTATAGAGATAAAAAAAAATTTCTGTTCACTTCTTTTCAATCTCTGGTTTATTGTAATTATGGGTCGGTTAAATACTACCACAAGGATATATTGTTCACTCGGAGTTTTTTGTCACCGTACCTGCTGTCCATCTTAACATAAAGATGTTACACAGGCGTATGCTTTTTAAATATATCCTGTAGGGCTTATGATGTTAATGTATACGGATTATCTCACACCAATCATCATCTACTAAAGTTAAACTTTCGGCTATAAGTTGCTATTAGGAAACTACAACGCAATATGAGAGGAGTTTAGTTGGGGTGTTTCACGTCCCAATCTCTTATCATCAATCTCACTCGCTTCCACATCTTTCTAACCTTTCTATAGCAAACTTTTTCGATTTATGGTTTCACGATAATACCCATATAGGTATTAACAGAGGTCGATTATCTTTGATGGTTGCTTCTTTCAAAGATTTATGGTAAATCGACATTACCAGCCAATTATTATTATAATTAAACTAATATATAAAACTTTGTTGCACAAGAATTAGAATTTTGTTACTTTAGACAAAGACTAATCTAATAAGGTGGGGGTATGAATTGAGAAATAGGGTCAGATATGTATTTATCCAGATAAGACATCACATCATTAAAACGATACGGTATCTTATTCATCCAATAACGTATTTTTTCTTTTAAATTAGGACTAATATTATCCCAATTATTAGTAATATTTTTTAAGAAATTTCTAGCACGTGTTTTTAATTTTATTAAAGAAGAAATAGACGGATTTTTACAAAATTTTTCGATTTCTAGTTGTAAATTTTCATTCCAAATAAAAGGTTTTGTTTTTATTCTTCTTATTTGTTTTATATCGTTAATAAGTGCTGTAACCGTCTTTAAATCATCAAATTTATAACAAATACCTATCTTAAAAAAATATTGGTTGATATGATATACAGTAGAAGTAGATAAACCTGTAATACGTGAAATTTCCGATACAGTTTTACGACCTTGATTCATCTGCCATAAAACCGTTGCCATATTTTCTAATCTATCATTTCTTATACCCATACTAATTTTTGATGGTTTTTAAGGTTTATAATATTTTTCTATACTTTAAAATATATGTTTAAATATATATTATCTATTACAACAAATAAATATATATAATTTAATTTTTAATATAATTTTATGAATAAAAAATTGATGAAGAATGATGGTAAAAAAACAAATGAAATTTTCAGCAGAAATGATAGAAGCTATAGCTATTGCATTAGCTAACGGTGGTACTATTAGAACAGAAACTATCAAAAATTTATATGCTTCTGATAGTTGGTATTCTGCTATGAAAAAATTAGAAAATAGTGTATTCATTAGAGATAATCGTGACCCTATTAGCGTTTTACGTATTAGAATAGAAGATGTTAAAGAAGATGGTACTCCTGTCTTACCAGCCGAAATACCTAAAGAAGCTATCGATAGAGCCAATACTATTAAACAAAAAAGACGTGACATCAAACATAATAGAGAAATGTATGAAAAACTTAAGAAATACGATAAAACCAAACCTATCAAAAATGGTGATGAATGATGTTAAAAGAGTTTGTTAAAATTTTAAAGAAAGGTAAATACACATATAAAGATTTAGAAGAAGAATTTGGTTTGTCAAGAAGTAGTATTAGAAGAAGATTAAATAACATAAGTAAAGAATATAATGTTTTAGAAGAAACTGTCGGTAAAAGTGGTAAAAAAATATTTCATATACCAGAAGAACCCGATAGATTAAATAAAACCCATCTAATAACACCTAAAGACCATTATGATATAGCACTTACAGGGGATTGGCATATTGGCTCTGATGCTACAAATTATGATGATATTAAAAGATATTTAGAAGATGCTAATGAAAAAGATGTAGATGTTATACTACATACGGGAGATTTGTATGATGGCTTCAATGTATATCGTGGACAAACACAAGAATTGTTTGCTGGTGAACTAGATGGTAATTTCTATAATTGTACATCTATTGATGGTCAAAAAGAACTTTTTACAAAATTTATTGAATTACCTACTAATATGAAAGTTATTAGTGGTAATCACGAATATAAATCTGTCCGTAAAGGTGGACATAATCCTTTGAAAGAAACAAGTAAATATATAGATAAACTTGAATATTTAGGCGAATTTAATGAAACGATTGATTTTAATGGTGTAGATGTTGAATTAATACATCCAAGAGGTAGTAAACCATATTCTAAATCATATAGAGGTCAAACACTACTTCGTGAAAGAAGCCCTAATAATTTTCCCGATATTTTTGCAATTGGACATACACACGATAGTGGATATTTTTTAGCACAAGGTTCTCATATAGTAATGACAGGCACTTTTTTAGGACAAAATAATTTATCTAAAAGATATGGTATGGATACTATACCTAATGGTTATTTTGTTTCTTTTGATGTAGACGAATCCGAACTAAAAAATATTATTATCGAACATAAAAGATATAAATAATGATATGGATGAAGTTTCGACTCAAAAAATAAAAAGATAATATGAAAAAAGATGAAACAAAAAGAGAATATTATCTAAAAGAATATATTAGACTTACTAAAAGAGTATTAGATGACGAAGATTTGAGTAACGAAGATAAACTTGATATTATAGGTTTGATTTTTTAATAATTCAAATAATAAAAATAAATAATTTATTAAAAGTGATATAATGAAAGGTATTAAAATTAAACTAGAAGATGGTAATAAACAATTTCAACAACAGATTTAAATATTTTAATTAACATAACATAATTACTGTTCCGTTTTGGCATAAACCTGCCAACATGCCATTTAGTCCATTGGGTTAAGCCACACACCCACTCTGTTTGAGATGAGGTGTGCATAGAAGTGTGTTTAGAGGTTCGAACACGCAACCCTTTGTAATGTGCTGGGCATCACACAAAACTGCCTAATTAACCTTTAATGTAAGATAATTATGAAATTAATTAAAATTGGTGTGATGGTAGTTAATTTATTAGTATTAGTTTTTGGATGGAATTTTTTATTAACACAAGATGTTAATATAACACAAATGCTTCTATTAATAATCATTTTTACATTGATTGCTAATTTTTCTGTCCTATTTTATGATAAAGGGTGAAAAAAAGATGTTTGAAAAAGGTGAACAAATATATACACCAGATGGAATTAAAGGTATCTTTCATGAATATGATGAAAAAAATGATGAATGTATTATAGAGATGGATTATCAATATCTAGTAGCTTTTGATGCTGTTGATGTATATCTGCGTAATTATGGTATACCCTATGCTGGTAAAATCATTTCCGAAGAAGAAAAAAGGCGAAAAAATGGTTAAAAAATATTTGATGCAACCTAATCACGAAGAATATGATGTAACACCAATAGAAGATGTTGAGAATATCGTTTTAAATAGTGATAAACCACTTACTACTAATGAAGTTATAGAAAAATCTTTATATAAATATCATGCAGTAACTAATGCTCTCAAAACAAGTAATAAAATAACTAATAAAAAAGAAAAGGGTATAATTGTCTGGTTCAATAAACAAAAAAAGGAAGAATTTAATAAACAAACTAATAGAGGTGTAGTAAATACTAAAGTGGCTTTGGGATTTAGTGGTTCGGGTGTGCCACAATTAACTTTTATTACAGATGCAGGTAAAGTTACAGTAAATATTAAACAAGATGATTTCTATAATTTAGAAATGTTGTTACTCTAAATGTTATTTAGAAAAAAGATATACAAATATACTAATCCAAAACAAAGAGAACATAAAAGATAATAATATTATTGCTACATAATCTAACCAATTTCTCGGTAAAAATTCATCCGTAATTATTACTAAAAATATATGAACTATGGGTATATGTATCATACTTATAATAAAATATGTTTGTAAAGCGTTCATTATATATCACCTAAAACACAAATCACAACAACAATTAACAAAAATACAGTTAATGATAGTACACTTCCTAATGTTGTTATCTGTATTAATTCAAAAATCATATCAATCATAAAAGTTTAATAGGCAGTTTGACAAGATGCCTAGCTTGATGGTTATAAGAAGTATTAATCCCAACCATCCACTTTACCTTTACCTCTGTATTTCCTTTGTTCTTCTTTTGTGGATTTGGGTGTATCACTACCAACAATACCTAATGTTAGGACACTCGCTACGTTGGTCAAGGTGCTACTTTTGTTTTCCTTGTAGTCTTTATCCTTATTTTTAGGGTCATATTCGACCATATTTTTCACCTCGTTTATTTGTTATATTAACATTAAAGATTTATATACTTTATCCTCTTGTAACTATAAATATGTTATCTATATTACAATATATATGAATAATCAACAACTAATCAAAGATGCTAAAAGATTAATGAAAAAAGTAAATAAAATACACGAATTTTTAAGACAAAAAGAAGCTGAATGGAACAGGATTAGAAACGATTTGGTACGTGTGATAACTGTATTGGAAAACAGAAATAAAGAAGACAATTAACATCTACGATTTATCAGATTGATGTTCACTAAAATTATAATATTTCAATTCTATTTCTTTATTTTTTCTTAAATGGTCACTTACTACATTCTTTAATGTTTTGATAAGTAAATCGACATTATTATTATAAGGCAATACATCTATAAAATCTTTATATATTAACAAATTTGGTTCTTTTGATATTATTGTATTAGGTAACTTTAACCAAACATCACCAATCAATACATTATTTTGATATAATAATATATTTAACATCCATTTATAATAACTACTTTCACTCCTATCACTTATATACATATATTTTCTATAAAAATGAAACTTAAATTGTTTTTGTTTTAATGTTTTTACACAACGCCATCCTTCAACTCTTTTTACTAAACATTTTGGTTGTATAGGTTTTCTTTGTGCGTATCTTTTTTTAGAAATACGAAAAAAGGAAGCATAATGAATTACTGTATTAATACTAATATCTAACATTTCTGCTATTTCTTCATAACTTTTACCTTCCTCTAAATATTTTACTAAATCTGGTAAATATATAGAATGATTATTTTTTAAACCTAAAGCACGTCTAACATTTGTAATATGTGCTGGTGTTTTATCCAAAAGTTTAGCTATATCTTTATCCGTCAATCCCTTTTTATGATATTGTTTAATATCTTCTTCTAACTCTTTAGGAATACCACCATCTATTAATTCTACGGTTTGAATAGGTACGGAATGTTTTTCTGCTATTTCTTCATAACTTTTACCTTTCTCTAATAGTTGTTTTATTTCCTTTCTCGGCACATAAGTTAGTTTGTCATAAACTTCTGCTATTTCTTCATAACTTTTACCTTCCTCTAATAACTCTTTTACCTTTTGTTTTAATTCCATAATATTATTATTAAATTTAAAAATATTTAAGTGTTTATATCCATATATCATTTAATGAATTATAATTATAAACAAAACGAAGTTGGTATCAAGTTTGGTAAAAACAGTAAAGTCGGTTTCGATAAATATGAATGGGTAGAATTAAATGATAAAGAAATAAAAAACATTATAGATAAAACCATATCTATAAATATGGAGATATGGTCTTCAATACCAGAAGAACACGATGGTAAATTTATACCAAAAGAAACCATATTTGATGCATGTTCTATAAATACTTTTACATTATTAAAAAATAAATTAAATAAAAAAATCTATGAAAAACAACAAAAAGGTTTTGGTAAGAGGGATAATAATGGAAATAGCTCGTATCAAAGATGAAAAAATAAAAGAAATAAAAAGGTGATTTGGTTTGATTGAATTTGAAGGAAAACTAACTGATATAGGACATAGTAGGTTAAATAATATTGCTGGTTTGTTAGATAAACTTTTTGAAAATACTAGATTAATATTTAGTAAAGATTCTATACGGATAATACAATCTGATAGACCGAATATAGTTTTTGTAGATATAGAGTTGGATTATGAAATTATGTTTGAACAAGAAACATTTAATACAGATACTGAAAATATAGAAGTTTTTGTAGCATCTAAAAATTTCAAAAATATGTTACAATCCGTAACTAATCCTGTTTTAAAAATCAAAAATGATTGTATTATACTTGAAGGTATAAATAATACATATAAATTGAAAAGATTTTCTAACCAAAATATTGATACACCAGATGTTAGCAAATTGGAACACGATAAAATAATAGAAATTGATGGTAACGAATTGTTTAGAGCTGTTAGAGATGCTGATAATGTCGGTAATACTTTAAAAATAAAATTTGAAGATGGTTCTCTATTATGCGAATCTAAAGAGGGTATTAACGAATTTATTAGAACATTTAGAGATGTGGAAGTGGTTAAAAATGAAGGCGAAGAAAATATAGAAGCATTATATCCAATAGAATATCTCAAAAAAATCAAAAATATAGGTCAAGAAAAAATGAAATTGTACCTTAAAAACAAATATCCGTTACGGATTTCTTTAGGTAAATCTAATATATATCTAGCACCACGTGTAGACGATTAATATGATTTATAATATTCAAACAGGTATACCCATATTTGTTATTATCATATCCACATTTCTATTTTTTATCAAAAAACGATTAAAAAATACAGATAATAAAGAACAAGGTAAAAGTAAAAATAATATACAAGAATTACAACGAAAAGCAGATGAAGCTAAAAAGGTTAGAGATTTAGAAAAATATAATGAATATGTTAGACAGATGACCGAAGGACATGATATAATAGGTGATATTTTTAAACAATTATTAGCTATACCTATTACACTTTTAGTTATTTTACCTATGTTTATTTTTGTTTTCCCTTATATGTATGAAACAGAAATAGATAACGAACGAATAAATGCTTCTGAAGGTGATATTGTTGTATATAATGGTTATAGATACCTTGTATCAAATAAATATAATAATACACTCGAATTGTCTATGGTAGCTTTTGAATTACCCATATCTTTACCGTTAATAAATTATACTATGGGTTGGTTTTCTTATTATATCTTATTAACTATCACATATAGACATTTTATTTTAAAGAAGATATACAAAAAATTTAAATCCTAATCAATATCAATAATATTAGCTTCTATTAATATATCTATATATTTTTTTAATGTCACTTCGGTTATACCAAAAATATTTTTATATTTTCTAATAATAGGTTTTTCTTCCACAGTTTCTATACCTTCATTTAATATAAATATTAATGCTAAACCTATACCTAACCTATTACTTCCTTCAAACTTTTCTTCGATAACATCAATTTTATCTAAAGCATCATTCAAAACATCTTTACTAACAAAACTATTTTTACAAATATATTTTAACAACCTAATTAATCCTTTTCTCCAATCCCCTTTTTCTGTTATATTACTATGACTATTCATCGAATCTATCAATCTTAACCTTTTATCTCTATTATTTTCATATATGCTATCAAACATGTATATCACTTAAAATCGTCAGGCACATCTTCATAGGGTATAACTTCCCATGTTAAATCGTGCTTCTTTTTTATACATTCCCAATTTTCTAAATCTTCCATATATTCTTTGATAGTGCCTTTTGATGATACACCTAATTCCTTTTGGATTAACATACGCATTTCCTTAAAAATAATTATATCGCCTTCTATGAATTTATCATATATGGCGTTGATTATCGTTTTCATACGTTCTTCAAAATTTACCATATTAATCATTACCCCCTTCAGTTTTTTCAAAAAATGTTTCCATTTTTTCTACGATTTTTATTAATCGGTCATACAAACTTTCCCAATCTATATCTGTTTGTGGTTGTCCTATGGTTGTTATTGTAAAAGAACCTGTTTGTTTATCATACGCTATTGTTGTAGCTATTACTTTACTGCTATATGTTATCAGATTACAAGTTAGTGGCTCATATTCCATCAATATTTTTGATTTGTTATCTGTTAGTGGTGATTCGCTGAATATTACATATACATCGGAAACTTCTGTATCCACAATTCGCATACTTATATAATAGAGTTAAAATATTTAAATGTTCAAACTTAATTAAACACATGAGAATTACTATTGATATAGATACTCGCAATAAACTAATATTATTATGGAAGATTTTTAAAGGAACTATATTATTAGAACAATTCCCCGATGAAATTAAATCTAGTGCTTCTGGGAGAGGGTATCACCTGATTTGGTATAACCAATTTTTAGAACAAAATATAACAGAAGCTTTTAATAATATGATAAAATATAGAAAATTAATAGGTGACGATAAAAATCGTATTAGATTGGATATGCTAACACCACATAGAGTACCACAAATTATGTTTACTGATAAAGAGTTTATCAATCTAAAAAATAAACGAGGTGAAAATTGATTATGAAAATTGGAAATGATGATAACAAAAAACAAGAAGTTATCAATCAATACATGGATTCTATTATGGCTACGATAGACAAACAAAGACAGGAAAAAGGGTCGTTAAACGATTTAGATGATGATGATTACAAAATTATCGATAAAGAGATAATTGAATCATTCTTTTCATTCGATAAAGAAGAACAGAAATATCTTGTAGTATATCTTACAGATATGACGGTCGAATTATTGATGCGTAGTGCATTAGAACGCCAAAAACAAAAAGAAAAATAGAAATAAATTTAACGATTTAAATGGCACGATTAGATGAATTTACAGAAGATGATTTTGAAAGAAAAATAGAAGATAGTTCCGAAGACGAATTAAAAGAAGCTTTGGCAAAACGTAGTTTTTATAGAAATAGTAGGGTTAGAATGTATTATTCTAATACCTATACAGAATCACAAACACCTACACCTTTTTGTGAAGTTAGAGTTTGGTCAATCAGTGAATATAGAGATGATGAAGCACAAAAGAAATTAAAACAAGCGTTAGACCATATAGAAGATTTTTATCTCGATTCTATTTCTGATTATGCTAAACAATGGGGTGTAGTAGTTAGTGAAGATTTAACAGAACAACAAACACTTGATGAAGAATTTGCTAGAAAACCTAAAGATATGGCTGGTGTATATAAACCTGCTAAAATAGACCAAACCGTTATTAATAATGTTTTTATTGATGATATTGAAGATGTTAGCCAATATAAAATATTAGGTCGTGAAGATAATGTACGTATCGATGGACAAGAAGCATTAATATCATTTTTAAGAACAGGTCTACCTAAATCTGATTGGAATTTAAATGAGATTTTTAGATATGTATGTTTTTTTGACCAAACAGGTTATCCTGCTTATGAATATGTAGAATCAGATGTAAATTTACAAAAATATAGATTACCACAACCTATCGGTGATAGAAGAAAATATGATGTTTTCCCTACACCATTTAAAGCATGGAAGAAACGTAAAGAACGGTTGGAAGATAAACAAAGAAGAAGAAAGATAGTTTCTGCAGTATTTGAAGATAAAACAGGTGAACGGTTTACTGATAAACACACAACTAGTTTTTATACTGATAGATGGGGTAATCCGAGAGTGGCTGTATATAAAAAAGGTGAAGTTGGTCAAGTGACTAGTTGGAAACCATCAGCTTTCAAAGTTTATGAAGAAATATTAGAAAAAGAGAAAGAAAAAAGAGAAAAAGAAGAAGAACACTTTTTCGACTAAAACTTTATATATAACAAACCCTCATATAACTACACGTGATAAAAAATGCCTAAAAATTGTGACCAAAACGATTTTAGAACAATGAATGCTATAATAGATGAAGTCCATTACGATAAAAAAGATGGTAATTGCGAATTGCTTAATAATACACCACTATCTAATCAAATACATATCATGTTAAAACCTGTAGATAAAGATTGGAAGCGACAACATTGGTTTATATATGATTCACGTTATAAAACTAGTAGCTGTTGGCAAATAATTAAACAGTTTGCCGATTTAGGTATCATAGATTTTGATGAATTACCTGAAGGTAATGAAAAAATATTTAAACAGATACAGGAAGAAGCCGAAGGTTCTGTATTTCAATTTGAAGAAAGGATGATAGGTAAATCTACACGTAAAAATTGGTATCCTGTTAAAAAATTATAGTGATTGATTATGGATATGAAAGAAACATTAAAAAAATTAAGAGAAGATAGAATAGTTTTCATAACTAAAGACTTGAAAGAATATACTGATGAAAATATACATAGTATTAAATTATCTAATTATATAAAACAACATATACAAAATAACGATAAACCAAGAATAGAAATAATAACCACTAGTTCTGACGGTTCTAAAGTTTATTGTTTTAAAGACTATTTCAATATACAAATACCTTACTTTAACGAAGCTTTAGATGTTGTCCGTTTCAAGAAGTTTATGAACGCTAATCAAGATTTGTTTGAAAAAATAATTAAAGAAAAATTTAGAGATAATGATATATCCCTTAATGACGAATTTCTGTTAGATATTGATGATGAAGGTAATCTGATAGCAAAAATTCAAAAAAGAGTGAGGTTATGATTTCAGATTTTGATTTAACATCTAATCAAATAAAACTACTAATGGCAATGGATAAAGAAAACGGTATCACTAGAAAAAGACAACAAGAATTAGGTATATACACTACAAAAACGTGGTTTTATTATCAAAAAACACAACTATTAGATTATGGATTAATCAAAGTTACTGAAGTTAAAGATACTAATGAAAAAGTTTATAGTCTCACAGAAAAAGGGGCTGAAGTAGTTCATTATGTTAAAAAAATCTTAAAAAAAATTGAAGGTGATGTATAATTTCATTAAAAGAAAGATTAGAATCGGAAAATACAACCGAAGGTAAATTTTTATTGTTTAATACTGCTCATGATTGTCAATTAGTGGATGGTAAAATTGTAGACGGTGTCGCACATGTCGGTAATAAAGATTTTATTGTCGATACGACCGAACCATTAATATTAAGAAAAAAGAACCCTAAAATATTACAACTACTTGGTGATAAATACAAATTCTTCCCACTTTATTTTGTTAAATGGGATAATAATGAACCAATCACATTAAAAAATATACAAAATATTGAAGAAATTGATATAAAACAAGATACTTTAAAACCCGAATTGGTTAGAAAACTTGCAGAAACACGTGTTTTACAGGGTTTATTCCATCAAGGAGATTCTGGTATTTTTAGTGGTAAAAGTAAAAGCACTATTATGTATGTAATTGTAGTATTGATAGGTATTTTCTTATATCTATATATGTTTACAGATGTAATATAGGTGATGTATATCAAAAATAAAAACGAAAACGAAGATAAAGAAAGAGAACAAATAGATATTGATATAGATGAAGAATTTGAACAACAATTAAAAGAACTAATGAAAAAACATGGCGAAAATGAAACTGACTTATTTCAAGATATACAAAAATCACATTTACTAAAAACAGTAGCTACTATAACTTTTATGAAGTATAAGAAAACTATCATATTTACTATGATAATCTTGTTTTCATTATTATTATTGATTAGTTTAAATCTTATTTAAATAAAGAGGTGAGTTTATGGCTTTTAAAGAAGCACAATCAGCCGATGCTGAAGATGTTTATGGTAAAGATGAAGCTTTTGCAAAAATGTTGATGGAACTTTTGAGAACACAAAACCCTAAAATGTTTTCGGAAGTTTATCAAGGTGAAATAACTTTACTAACAGGTGTAGGTATTGTTAAAAATTTATTACAATCTGAAATACTTGAAACAACTATCAAAGAATTTTTAGAATATAGAGTATCTTTAGATAGAAAAGGTCGTGATGAAATAGTCAGTTTAGCAATGTTAGGTGGAAATAGTGGTAGGTCATCAAAAGGTAAATCGGGTATCAAATCCATATTGGCTGGATTAAGATAGGTGATTTTTATTAAACGTGATAAAAATTTTATAGAACAATTAGAAGAAGCAGTACAAAAAGATGAAACTAAGAAAAAAGGTAGAGAAGATTATGAAGAAGTAAAACAACTTATGTCGTGGTTAGAAGAAGCACTATATAATAAAGAACAGAGAGATAAACATACAAAATCAAAGTATTTTTAAAAAAAAGGTGTTGTTAGAATGATTGTAGAAGTAGAAGGAAATAAAGAAGCTTTAATTATAGTTTTAAGTGATTTTATCGAAAAAACCAATAAAGCGTTTACTAACGAAGAACAAATAGGTTCACTTAAAGAAGAAATTAAAGAAAACATTGAAAAAAGTTTGCTAAATAGTGTAACATTTGGTAAAATAGGTGATTTAGTATTACAGGAATTTAATAATATCAATTTTGATAAATTAAGAATATCTTTAGTAGAAACTAGTAACGGTTACGTTATAAAACCACCTGTTAATGATAGAAGTATGGGTAATGCCATGTTTACTAAAATAACTAAACCCTTAATGAAAGATGTACATGATAGTGTTAAAGAATTTTTAAATGAAGTTAAATATTGTGCTGATTGTAAAATTAGTGATACCGAAAATGATGAATGTGAAGAATGTGGTAAAAAACTTAAAGAAGTAGACTATGAGTTATATTAAATTGTGTAGTAAAGAAGGGTTTGAATTACCAGAAGATGTAAAGACAGATAGTGAAATTTTTTGTTTGAAAGAAGATACACCTGTAATTAGAAAGATTAAAAGTATCGAATTTAAAAAAGTGGATAAATTATACCGTATAACATTTATGAATAAACGGTGGGATACTCTATTTGTTAGACCCGATGAACAATTTTTAACTTATAATAATCAAACTTCTAGTAACCGTATCAGAAACAGAAAAATTAAAAACGTTAAAGAAAAATTTAGATTTATTATACCTTATATCGAATCTTTTGATAATTATGGTGATAGATTTTTTGAAAATTTTAATAAACTTGAAGCCGAATTTATATTTCCGATTGTCAAAAATATTATTGAACTAGATTTTGATAAACCTAATGAATTTCGTAGAAAAATTATTTCACTTAATAAAAGAAAACATGAAGAAGTAGATAAAATAATGGCTAATATAAAAGAATATACTAAAATACATAATATCATTAACTCTATAATAAATTTTAAAAATAGTTATCCGTTTATAGAAACTGAAGATGATTTACCTGTAATAACATCCGTAGGTACTATGAAAACCATTATCAAAAAAGATAAAGAAACCGAAGGTGATATATCTGAAAAAAGTTAAACGTTATTCAAATGATGGTAGAATATTAAAAAGATTAGATGAAAAAGGACGTAAAACATTATACGAATTAAGAGATGAATTGGGTATGACTATGGCATTAGTTAGAAAACGTTGTAGAAAATTATTATTGGCTGGACTTATTAAAAAAGAGAAGAAAATACATATAGATTTTACTGACGGTGTTTCTAATAGATATTTCACCATAACTGATAAAGGTAAAGATGTCTATGAAGATTATAAACAAACTATTGTTATATTAGATGATTGATATTTATGGTTTTAATGGCTGTAGTGGGAGAGTTGGGCAGTGGGAAGACGCTTGGTCTAACCAGATTAGCATGGATAAACCATTTTCAAAAGAAACGTAGAATATATAGTAATTATAAATTATATGGAATACCTTATACTTATGTTAATTCTTTAAAAGATTTAGAGATGATGGAAAACGGTACTTTTGTAGGTGATGAATTATGGGTATGGATGGAAGCTAGGTCTTCACAATCACAAATTAATAAAGTAACTTCTGATATTTTATTAAAAAGTAGAAAACGTGGTTTAACTTATATATTTTCTGCACAATCTTTAAGCCAAATCGATGTTAGAGTTCGTAATGTTATAGATTTTACTGTTTATCCTGTATTAAACCCAAAAGAAAATTTAGGAAAATTATTAATTTTTAATGGAAATAGACCTGATGAACATAACCTAATGCGAATATTAAGGTTTAGACCACCAAAAGTGTTTAAACAATATAATACCAGAGAAGAAATTACAGGATTAAAACAAAAAAGTGATAAACCTTTTGTTGAAACATGGAACAACGAACGTGATTTAGAAGAAGAACCTAATGACGATTTTGATATAATTTAGGTAAAGCACATTAACTTTTTCTTTATACAACCTTTATAAACATTTATTTTAATTGTTAATTATATCTCAATGTATCAATACAATATTATATTAACATATGATTTTCTAAACGGGGGTGAAAATAATGGAAGCTACCATTAAGAGATATCTTATGGCATTCATATCTATTGCAGTTATTGCTAGACTAATTCCTATCATTTCCGATGCAGTAGAAGTAGAAGGATTAGATGAAGCCGAACAAGGACTACTTAACCTTGTTGTGTTACTAGCAGTAGTTGGTGTGCTGATGCTGGCTGTAAGGTCGTTCTTCAAGTAAAGCCAACAATAATGGTGGTTTAACCACCACTATTTTTTTTATTTTTCTAAACGGGGGTGAAAATAATGGAACATAATATTAAAAAATATATTACAGCAGTTATTGTAATAGCAGTTGTTGCTAGAATAATTCCTGTTATTTCCGATGCAATAGACTTGGGTGAAGAAGTAGGTGATGCCGAACAAGGATTACTTAATTTAGTTATTCTATTAGCAGTAGTTGGTCTGTTATTGTATGCTGTAAGACACTTCTTCAAATAGAAGTTAGATGGGGTAAAACCCATTTTCCTTTTTTATTTATAGATATAAACTTTATAAACTTGTAAAGTAAAGATAATATATGGCATTTCCAAAAATATTAAAGTTAATGTTTTCCATTGTAACTAGTTTTATAGCTTATTATATTTTTATATATTTTATAGATGCTGACCTTCTATCAGCAGAACATGAACCATTCCCTGCTTTTTATATTATAGCTTTCATATTAGCTTTGATAGCTATGAATTGGTATATTTGGACAAAAGATGATGTAGAACCTGACCATTGGTGATATTTTATGAAAAATAAAGTAATATTATTTTCAATAACCTTTATGATTTCTATTATATTGTTTAGTACTACTTCTTATGCTTTTTTAGGTGTAATTGAAACTATAGATTCTTATATCGAATCCTTTAGTCGTTGGTTTGTGATGGGTCTATATAATATAATTAATCCTACTGCCGATGATATAAGTGTAACACATATTAGTGTTTTAGATAGAGTTGGTGAAGATATAGACGAACGTATGATAGGTATTATTGAAGAATCTGGTGATAGTTTCGGACATATATATAAAGAAGATATGCCAGAATTTGTGATTAATATATGGTTAGGTGGTAATTATGCAGAAGATGAAGAAGAAGCCGAAGATTTATTATTTCCTGTAGTTACTACTACTGACCCTCTTAATAACTTTTTTGTAGTATCTATAGATGAAGTCGGTGTAGGTATGGAAGAAGCTATTAGTTGTCAAGAAGCCGAAGAAGCTTTCCTTGATGGTTATTGGTGTACTTTAACAGTTTTATTAGAAGAAGATGTTAAATTATATGGTGATTATGAAACCAAAATAGATTTAGGTATCTGGGATAATGGTGATGTAGATTATGTTGATGAATTTGAGTTTACGGTTACTGATTTAGTAGAAATTACCAAACCAGAACATACTGATGTATATACTATTGATGATTTACCTATAACAATAGAGTATAAATTAGATGGTGTTAATCAATTTCGTGTATGTACGATAGGTGATGAAGATAGTCCAATAATTTTAGAAGAAGAATATTGTAATGTATATGCTACATACGATAGGGAATGGTGGGATTTTTTTGGTATAATTACAGAAGAACCGTCTTGTGAAGCTATAGGTAATTATCCTGATTACGATATAGAAGATGGTGATGTGATACACCCACAATATTGCGAAGCAGATTTTGTTAAAAGACCACATAATAGAATAGATATTGATTTAATTCATCGAGATACAGGTAATAGAGTTAGTTTGGATAGTCCTGTCGGTTTACATCAAGGTGACGGATTACATGAAACCACTATTAAACACAAACACCTATTAGAATTAACGAATGTAGAAAATTTAGAAGAAGATGGATTTTTTTGGGGAGAATTTTATTTAGAATTAACTTTTGCCGATTTGGGTAGTTCGGTATTTTGGGATGGAATTGCAAGAACATTTATAACTAAAATATATAAATAGTTAAATCAAATATGATATTATGAATATGAAAAAAAGTATAGGGCTAGGAATCGTATTTCTGTTATTAGTGACAACAGTAACTATCAGTAGTCAATTAGTATTAGCTGATTTTGGTGAATGGACACAGATAAGTATCATAAATTATCTGGGTTTTTTTGATAACCAAGCTGACCCCATCGAAGATACCCCTGACCAATTTTTTCATGTGTTTAAGGATGGCGAATTACAAGATTTACCAGCTGTTTATCCTGAAACAGAACTATTTGCGTTAAGAAATACTGTACGGGTTGATGAAGAAGATGTAGCAACCGTACAAGAAGCCGATGATAGAACCAGAGTGGTTGAAACAATTACATTTTGGGAAGACGAAGACCAATTTGTTTATGAAGAAGAATTAATAATGACAGATGCTGACCCACCCTGTGAACATGTAGACGAAGCAGGATTTTATAATTGTCAGTATTGGTCACATTGGGATGCTGCTTACAGTGCTTACCATAGACCTATGGAAAAAGATGATAGAGCAACAGTAGAAATATGGTACGAGTTCCTAGTTTGATGTTAAGTGAAATATATGGAAAAAAGGTTATTAGTGTTACCAATAATTTTAGTATTTTCGTTAGTCCTTTTAAGTAGTTATTCTTATGCCGATTGGGAATTAATAGAAGGATATATTTATGATTTAGAAGTTGAAGAAGAAGAAATACCTGAAGAACCTTTCTTTGATGTATGGATAACAGATAGTAAT
>Ga0207421_10004058_pt1 | contig 17157 bp, 14 predicted proteins | sample SodLakKL_010_SED_4_FD_187542 | JGI IMG/M metagenome (GOLD analysis project Ga0207421, IMG submission 187542) | Alkaline sediment microbial communities from Lake Tanatar, Kulunda Steppe, Russia - 8KL_010_SED (SPAdes) (version 2) | ecosystem: Environmental > Aquatic > Non-marine Saline and... | reverse complement strand
GATCAGGAAAAAGAAGCCCTGCTCAAAGCCGATCCCCGCTTTGGCAAAATTATCTGCCGCTGTGAAAGCGTTACCGAAGGAGAAATCATCAGGGCCATCGAAGGGCCGGTCGGAGCAAGGACAGTGGATGGGATTAAAAAACGGGTCCGGCCCGGCGGCGGGCGCTGCCAGGGCGGCTTTTGCGGACCAAGGGTGATCCAGATCCTGGCCCGGGAACTGAACCTGGAGCCTGAAGAGATAAAAAAAGATAACCCCGGATCGTATATTTTAACCGGGCCAACGAAAGGTAAAAAGGCAAAAGCTGGCAATATTGTCAAGGCTGAGGGCACCGGCCCTGAAGAAACCCATGGCCTGGTTTGCGCCGAGAAAGGCAAAACTAATTACGACCTGGTAATCATCGGCGGCGGGCCGGCCGGAATGGCGGCGGCAGTCGCGGCCAGGGAGCAAGGTATTGATGATATCCTGATCATCGAACGGGACCATGAACTGGGCGGCATCCTCCAGCAGTGCATCCACAACGGGTTCGGCCTGCACCAGTTCCGGGAAGAGCTGACGGGGCCGGAATATGCCGAGCGGTTTATCGATCAGCTTAAAGAGCAGGGTATTTGCTGTAAACTCAATACCATGGTGCTTTCGGTCGGGGAAAACCGCCAGATTACCTATATCAACACCGAAGACGGCTTGAACTCGGTGCGGGCCGGCGCTGTAGTCCTGGCCATGGGCTGCCGGGAAAGGACCCGGGGAGCAATTAATATTCCGGGAACCAGGCCGGCCGGCATCTTTTCTGCTGGAACCGCCCAGCGCCTGGTCAATATTGAGGGCTACATGGTCGGCCGGAAGGTTATCGTTTTCGGTTCAGGGGACATCGGCCTGATCATGGCCCGGCGCATTGTCTGGGAAGGCGGAGAAGTGGTGGCTGTGATAGAGCGCAAGCCTTACTCGGAAGGCCTGGTGCGCAATTACGTGCAGTGCGTTGAAGATTACAATATTCCCATGCTGCTGCAGCATACCATCACCGATATTAAGGGCAAGGACCGGGTCGAAAGCATTACCATTGCCGAAACCGACCGGGATAAACAGCCCCTGGCAGGGACGGAGCGGGAACTTCAATGTGATACCATCCTCTTCTCACGCGGCTTGATCCCCGAAAATGAACTCTCCACCAGCGCCGGCGTTTCGCTCCACCCGGCAACCGGGGGACCGGTGGTTAACGAATCGATGGAAACCGAAGTCGAAGGTATCTTTGCCTGCGGCAACGTGGTCCACGTCCACGACCTGGTAGACTGGGTTACTGATGAAAGTTACAAGGCCGGTCGGGGCGCTGCCGATTACATCAAAAGAAAGGGCCGGGAACCGGCGGAAGGGTTTTGCTTTAAAACGCAGCCGGGAAACGGGATCACCTATATTGTGCCTCATAAGATCAGGACCGCCCTGATGGATGATGGTATTGAGCTCTACATGAGGTGCGACGGCCACCATAAGGATACCGCCCTTCAGGCCATGGTGGACGGCAAATTAATTAAGTCAATGAAGAAAAAAGTCCTCACTCCCGGGGAAATGATTGTTATGAAAATAAAAAGGGAAGATTTGCCGGCCGAAAACTTTGAAGAACTTACTGTCGGACTGGCAAAGGGGGAAGTGTAATCATGGAAACAAAAGAAATGATCTGTATTCTGTGCCCCCTGGGCTGCAAAATGCAGGTGAAAGAAAAACCGGATCGGCCGGGCGAATTATCGGTGCGCGGGCAGCAGTGCAAACTCGGGGTCGATTATGCATACGACGAATATACGAACCCGACCCGCACGGTTACCTCAACAGTGGTCATTCACAATGCCCACCTGCCAAGGCTGCCTGTAAAGACAGATAAGCCGATCCCTAAGAAACTGGTTTTCCAGGCCGTTGATGAAATCTCCAGGGTTGAAATAAAAGGGCCGGTAAAGATCGGCACCGTAATCATAGAAAACCTGCTCGGCACAGACTCAAATTTAATCGCCACCCGCACCCTGGAATAAAGGGGACGGTTCTTTTTATTCCTCATTCCGCCCGGGGTTTTATTTCATTTATACTTCTTTAACTTTGAGATATACCCTTGAGATAATCCAAAAACTGCGGCAGTTTGTTTTTGGGTTATTCCTTTAATTGTGCTGATTTTTTGTAAAATCTTTTTTTGCATACATCTGGGCAGGGCTTCAAATTCCTTGTGGCCTATTTCTGGAAATAATTCATAAATTATTTCTTTTACCTCTTCATTTGTATAACGTTTTTTATCTATACAATCAAGGCAGTGATCCTCATTTTCCGCTTCGTTGAAAGCTTTAAACATTTGCAGCGCCTTTTCTTGATCACCGGGATGCACAACTTCATAGATTAAATGGGGTGCTAGAAGGCTGGCGGGATATACCTCTTTTCCATAATAACCAAGGCAGCTGCTCCACTGCCAATCAGAAGGTCGATCCACCAGTTTTGCTTTTACAGGGTTTTGATGGATATAGCGAGTAACGGTTAGAAGGTACTGGTCATCCTCAACAGTTTCGCTATGGAAGCGATCTTGAAACAAATGCCCCACACAATTGTATTTTACATGATGGTACCAAACATAACTGATCCCTATACGCTTGATGGTAATCGATATATCTTCGTTACCTTCTTTTATTAGCATATGGACATGGTTATTCATCAAACACCAACCAAGCACCTCGATTTCCACTATATCCTTGCAGCGTTTTAAAAATCTCAAAAACTTACGATAATCCTGATCATCCTTAAACAGCTCTTGCCGGTTAATGCCGCGCATAATGATGTGGTAATAACCACTGTAGCTTTTAACCCTCGCTAATCTTGGCATATCTACCCCCACTTTTTCTTTTTAAATGGTTTAGTAAAACAAATTATAATGCCGCATCGGCAAAAACAAGATATCGGCGAAACAATAAAAGAGAAGGAATGAGGAATAAAAAGAACCGTCCCCAATATTCCTTGGCTTAAAAAGGTTAAGCGCGGAGTTTCGCTCCACGCTTAACCTTTGGTGGTGTCGGGAGGGGGACTTGAACCCCCATGGTATTTACCACACGGCCCTCAACCGTGCGCGTCTGCCAATTCCGCCATCCCGACAAATATTTTTTCTGTTCAAAGAAGATTATAAGGCTTTCCAGAGGGGTCGTCAAGGGTAGGATGGCAACCGGGAGTGAGCTTAAATTTAAAGGTTAAAAACAGATTTTAAAAGGTTTTAAAGAAAATAAAGCGAAAAGTTATTAGGGAATATGCATCGAACATGCATCTTGGTTCCTGCAGTGTCTGATTAGTGAGGAGGAAATAGGGTGAGCCAAAAACCAGAAACAGAGATCCTTTTAACGGTTCCGGAAGAGATAATCACTCCCGATCAGTTATACCTGACCGGCAACGAGTACTTAGCGCTGCCCCACATCAGTCCCGGGGCAGGCATCGTATCATTTAACACCCTGCGCCTGGATCAAAAGGGTGGGCTTGAATTCTCGGGAAGCGAACAAAAACCGCTGCTGGAACCGGTCATTTACATAAATGATAAAAAAGTGGAACTGGCTGATCAGCTGGACTGGCATTACCAGCTTAACTGGATCCCTGCTTTCAGTTTTAATAAAAAGGGCGGCTGGTCGGTGGAAGGTGAAATATTTGCTCCACCCGGCTTTAAGGGTGCCTGCTACCGACTAACTTTCAGCAATAACAGCGATCAATCCCTGGCCCTAAAACTTGGCTGGCAGGGATGGTGGGAAAGTTTTAATTACCTGGTTTTCAATCGCCGGCCTGTAAGGGACAGCAGAAATATTTTCTTTGACCGCTGGACCGGCAGCCTGATCCTGGAAGCTTCAGCGGGATTACCCCTGGCCGCACTGGCCCTGGCAGCAGAACCGGCCGCAAAATGGGACTATAACCCCGAAGGCGGCGCCTTCAGCGCCATCTCCGATGTAAATCTGGGCCCGGGTAAGCAGTACGAGATCAAGATTTACACTGCTGTAAACCTCGATGCAGACGGAGCCGGAACAACAGCCATAGATCTTCGAAGGCGCGGAATGCATGCATTAAAGGAGCTAACCGGGCAGTGGCTTGAAAGCAGGCAGTTCAACCTTGAAGACAAAGAGCTTGCCCCCCTCTTAAACCGGAATTTTTTCTTCTGCTACTTTTACTCTCTGGCCCGCTCGCTGGACAGTGAGGAATTAATTCCGGTAACTTCCCGCAGCCCTCGTTATTATGTCAGTTCAGCTTTCTGGAGCCGCGATACTTTTTTGTGGAGCTTTCCGGCCATCATGGCCTCCGATCCGGATACGGCCCGTGAACTACTGCTCAATGTTTACCGGCACCATATCAAAAACGCCGGCGAACACGCCCATTATATAAATGGAACTGTCCTCTACCCGGGCTTTGAGCTGGATGAGCTGACCGCTTTCTTCCTCGCTCTTAAACAATACCTTGATGGCAGCGCGGATAATTCAATATTGGATGAAAACCTGATCAGGGAGGGTTTAAATATCCTGGTCGATAAAGCTTTCGAGCGCTTTGACCCCCAGTCGGGACTCTACAGCACTTTCCTCAGCCCTTCTGATGATCCTGTCTCTTACCCTTACCTGACCTATAACAACGCTTTGCTGCAGCGCGCTTTCTTTTTCCTTTCCCAACTGCAGGCCAGGGAGTTATGGGCCCATAAAAGTGATTTTGCAATTCTGTCCCGGGAACTGCTTCAGGCTGTTTATGATCACTGCATGGTCCAGGGGCCCTTTGGAATCATGTTTGCCTGGGCGGTCGACGGAAAGGGGCGTTTTATCCTTTATGATAACCCGCCCGGCAGCCTGCAGCTGCTTGCTCATTACGGTTTTTGTTCTATCGAGGATACCGTTTTTAAGAACACGGTCCGCTGGATACGTTCTTCCAATAACAAATATTTTCACCAGGGCAGCAATTTTGAGGAGACCGGTTCCATGCATGCCGAAAACCCCTGGCCCATGGGAGCCTGCAATGATCTTTTGGCCTGCAACGCCGGGGCGGTTGATTTTTTAAGCCGGGCTGAAATGGATAATGGATTTTTTTGCGAAAGCATCCACCCGGAAACCGGGCGGGTTTCCACCGGGGCCGCTTTCGCCTCCGGCGCAGGATTCCTGGCCTGGGCCATCAAAGAAAAAATCAAGTAAGGCAGGGTGATCGACAGATGGGAGAACTCAAGCAGCTCCCGCTGTGGGGAAAAATTATTTACGGGGCCGGATCGGGCGGCTTCAGCCTGATTGACCGGGTCCTGATAACCTGGCTTTTTTACTATTACATCACCAGCCCCCTGGAGGGCGTGGAGGCCCTGATGCCTCCCTTTGCTTTCGGCATCATCATGTTCCTCGGCCGGTCGGTGGACGCTGTGGCCGACCCCGTGATTGCCCGCTGGTCGGATAACCACAGGGGAAAGCTGGGCCGGAGGATGCCGTTTATGCTCTTTAGCGGTGTCGCTTACGCGTTGGTTTTCGTGCTGCTCTTCTACCCCCCGGTGGCAGAAACTTCGGCCCTTAACACGGCCTACCTGGCGGTATTGCTTGCTATCTATTTTTCATTGTTTACCATCTACGTCTGCCCCTACCTGGCCCTGCTGCCGGAACTGGCCCGCAGCAATAAAGACCGGGTCGACCTGGCTACCTTCCGGGCCGTTTTTATGCTCCTTGGTGTCGGAATCGCCCTGATCGGTTCCGGCCTCCTGATCGGAATTCTCGGTTTCCACGGCATGGTCTGGGCCATGGCCGCCGCAGGCCTGGTCTTCCTTTACCTCCCCCTGGCCATTAAGGAAAGAGATTACGCCGAGGCCAGGCCGGCTACCCTGGGCCTGGTGGAGGCGATCAGCACTACTTTTAAAAATCATGCCTTTGTCATTTACCTGGTCGGCAACGTCACTTTCTGGCTGGGTTTCAACATCGTCACCCTGAATCTGCCCCTTTATGTAACCGTCCTTCTGGGCGGCACTGAAGACGAAGTATCGATTTATTTTGGCCTGGCGTTTGGTGTCGCTCTGCTCTTTTTCCCGGTTGTCAATATTTATTCTAAAAAAATAGGCCTGAAGGCGGTTATGATGTTTGCCCTGGTGGCATTCATGGTTTTACTGCCTCTTTTTTTCTTCCTGGGACAGCCCGTTTTGGGTCTGGCTCCTGAATTATTCGGATATATTTTGATGGCCCTGGCCGGTTTGCCGCTGGCAGTGATTTTTATTGTCCCCGAAGCCATTGTTGCCGCTGTCTCAGACCTGGAAGAAAAGCTTTCCGGCCAGAGGCGCGAAGCGATGTACTTTGGGGCCCAGGGCTTTATCTTGAAGCTGGCTTTGGGTTTATCAACGGTGATCACCGGGGGTCTGCTCCAGCTTTTGGGCAGCACGGCGGAACAACCGCTGGGCATTCAGCTGACCGGGCCGGTTTCAGCGCTTTTTATCCTAATCGGGGTTATCGTATTCAGCCGGTATCCGGAAAAAGAAGTCCGGGCTTACGAAAAAACTAAAGCTGTCTAACACCCTTCCTACCACGGGGCCTGGAGGGGGGTCATAAAGGCAAGATTAATCCCCACAATCGAAAAAACAATGGAGATGAGGTGTACAAGATGGGCGACAACCCGGCCCTGGATAGGGCCAAAAAGTTCCTGGAAAAATATGATTTAAACCTGGTCCCGGTAGAGCATGAAAAAACAACCAAGACATCGGCCGAAGCCGCCGAAACCCTGAACGTGGAACTGGGGCAAATTGCCAAGTCGATCCTGTTTCGCTGTGGGGATAGTTACGGCCTCTTTGTTGCGGCGGGTGATATCAAAATTAGCGATAAAAAAGTAAAGGCTTTGCTCGGTGGGAAAAAAGCAAAAATCGCCAAACCGGAAGAGGTTGAAAAAATCACCGGCTATCCCGTGGGCGGAGTCTGCCCTTTCGACATCGAGGCCACTGTGCCTATTTTCCTGGACCGCTCCATGCAGCGTTTTGATGTCGTTTACACTTCAGCCGGCACCTCTCATTCCCTGCTGCCGATAACTCCCGATCAGCTGAAAAAAGTAACCGGCGGATCATTTGTGGATATGGAAAAGCAGTAGCTCTAATAGAAGTTTTGCCTTGGCGCTCGGAGATTTTTTGTATTAGATAGCTGTTTCTTCTGTCCCTGGGGTTCTGTTCCGCTGCTTCTATCCTCAGGTGCCATAAATTTGGGGAAAATAGCGGCGGTAAAGGGCCGGGTTATTGTCGCGCCAGGGATGGTCTGAGCGAAACCGGTCCAGGGCTTCAAGATCCAGGTCGGCCACCGCCATCGCTTCGCGGTCATATGGTTTAACTTCATCCAGGACCCCGTCCTGGTTCGGGGTTAATTTCAGGGGAGCAAATATACCGGCCCGCCCGGTGAAAACAAAACCGGCAACCCTGCCCACAAGGGCCCCTTTTATACCGTAAAGCGGGCTTTCCTGCACCCGCGGCCAGATGCCCCGCAGGGCCAGCCAGAAGTTATATTCCTGGGGATCGGCGATCGGCAGGAGGACCAGATCAGCCCCGGCCAGTTCCAGGATACGAAAGGTTTCAAAATAGGTGGCATCCATGCAGACCGGAAGGCCCAGGTTGCCCAGCGGAGTTTCGAAGACTGAAAAAGAAGAACCCCTTTTTACCTTCCATTTCGCCTCCCTGGGCAGGAGGTTGACTTTATCCTGGCTGGCTTCGAGTTCCCCGGAAGGCCCGTAGAGAAAAGCGCGGTTGACGATGGCGCCCTGATCGGAAAGCATAAAACTGCCGGCCATGATATAGAGGCTGTAGGCGCCGGCCAGGCTGGAAAACAGGGCATGGACAAGGGGTTGGACTACCGGGCTCATGTAGCGGAACAAATCGGGCAGCCATATTTCTTCTTCAATGTTCTGCTTAGCGGCTGCGGTTCCGGACCCCTGTCCCCCGGATGCTTGTTCCAGTTCTTCGCTGCCGGGAAGCAGTCCCAGGAGCTGCAGGTTGTTGTACTCGGGGAAAACAACCAGTTGAGCCCCCCGATCTGCAGCCTCTTCAGCCTTGCGCTTCATTTCGTCGGCGTAATCAAAGGGGTCTTTAAACAATTTAAATTCAAGCTGCAGGGCGGCCGCCCTGATCCGGCGGCGGTCAACCGGGGCCGGTTCACGCTTTGCGGGAAGCCTGCTGCCCAGGTACTTCTTAATGCGGGCCGGACGGCAAATCCAGGCCAGGTAACGTTGAAATAATTTTTCTTTTAAGCCTCCAGGTATCATCTAATCAACCTCTTAATCAGCCCTTGTTTAATCAACCTCGTTTTCCCGGTCGCGATACAGTTCAGACAGCTCAGAATAAGCCTTCCGGTTGAGCAATTCTAAGACGGGATAGCTTTTTTTTATGCGCCGGCGATCGGCCTCGTTCAGTTCAGCAGTTACAGCTTCTGTTTCCGAGTAACCGCGGGCCAGGTAACCGCTGTAACCGGGGGTAATTTCGCAAGGGGCGAGGACGGCTGAACCGGCTCCAAAGTGCCGGCCGGCCATACGGCCGGACAGCTGGGCTTCCACGGCCCAAAACTGGTTTTGCTGGACCTGGGCCCACATCCCGGCCGTTTGCTCCCAGCAGTTGGGCCCCGCCGGCAGGGCTCCACTGTGCAGGGCCAGGCCGGCTCCGTTCAGGGCTAAAATACGTCCCACTTCCGGATGGCGGGCATCATTACCCACAATCAGGCCGGTTTTTATAGTTGTGCCGGCCCCGCTTTCGAGATCGAAAAGGTTTATTTCTTCGCCGCGGCTGAAATTATACTCTCTTTCTATTCGCGTCAGGTGAGTCTGTTTCTGGCGGCAGCACAGATCTCCCCCCGGATCAAAACAGTGAGCGGTATGATAGTAAAAACCGGCTTCGCTCTCCACTGTAGTCCCGGCAGCAAGATAGAGGTTGTGTTCACGGGCCAGGCCGGCATGGATTTCGGTGCAGATGCTATTCCAGCCTGCGTTGTCGGCAGAAAATATATAGAAGGTGGCAGCAAAATCCGGTCCCGGCATGAAAGCCCCGGTTCCCAAACCCAGGGCCAGCGCACTGTAAGCGGGCAGGACGGCAAGATCGGGACGGTGAGTTTTTAGAAGACCGGACAGATCGGCCCGGTATTGGCTCAGGCTCTCCAGGTTTATTTCGGCCAGCGATAGGGCGGCAACCCGCATCTTATTAACCCTTCCTCTCTTTTCTTTGCATTCCTGCCCCCGGTTTTGCTTTACCTGACCCTTGTGGCCAGGGCCTGGGCCATCTCCCTGGTCCCGGCGCTCCCGCCCAGATCAGGTGTTATTTCCCGGCCCTCTTCTATCAAATCGGACAGGGCCTGTTCAATCCTCCAGGCCGCTTCGTTTTCTCCTATATAGCCCAGCATCAGCACGGAGGCCATGATCATGGCCGCAGGGTTGGCCCGGTTTTGGCCGGCATATTTCGGCACACTGCCATGGACCGGTTCAAAAAGGGCTGCCTGTTCACCGATATTGGCACCCGGCACAATACCAAGGCCACCGACCAGGCCGGCACAGAGTTCGGATAATATATCGCCATAAAGGTTGGGCATAACCATTACTTCATACTGCCAGGGCTTCATGACCAGCTGCATGGCCATGTTATCTACTATGCAGTCCTCAAATTCAACTTCGGGGTATTCTTCGCTCACCTTGCGGGCACTTTCTAAAAAGAGGCCGTCTGTTAATTTCATGATGTTGGCCTTGTGGACAACAGTTACTTTTTTGCGGTCGGCATTCTGGGCATATCTGAAAGCATAGCGACAGATCCTTTCCGAGGCTTTGCGGGTAATAATCTTTATACTCTCGGCGGCATCATCGCCGACCATATGCTCAATTCCCGTATACAAATCTTCGGTATTTTCCCTGATCACCACCAGGTCGACATTTTCAAAAGGGGTGGTAAGGCCGCGGTAAGTTTTAGCCGGCCTCAGGTTGGCATACAAGTCGAGTTCTTTACGCAAAGCTACATTGATGCTGCGATACCCGGAGCCCACAGGTGTGGTAAGGGGCCCTTTGAGGCCAACCCCGGTTCGTCGCAGCGATTCAATCACCTCGGCCGGAAGAGGGGTATTGAATTTCTTCAAGGCGCTTTCGCCGGCAGAAACTTCCTCCCATTTAATCCTGGCCCCGGCCGCCTCTATTACCTTAATTGTGGCCTCGGTTATTTCCGGCCCGATTCCGTCACCTTTGATCAAAGTTACTGTGTTCATTAAGCAGCCTCCTTCATTTATCTTTTCATTATTTTGTCATTTTCTTCAATTTAGTCCAAAACTGATCCACCTGGCGGGCGGTTTCAGCTATTGTCCCGCTGTTGTCAATTATAACATCGGCATCCTCTTTTTTCTCTTCCAAGGGTTTCTGCGCGTTAAGTCTGGCTTCCGCCTCTGAACGGCTGATCCCGTCCCGCTGCTGCAGCCGTGAAATCTGGCTTTCCCGGGGCAGATAAACCAGAAGAACCAGATCAACCATTTCCTGCATCCCCGCTTCAATCAGGAGGGGGATATCATAAACCACTACCGCCTCGGGATTTTGGGCTTTTATTTGCTCTGAAAGGGCCAAAAAACGGGACCCCACCCGGGGGTGGACTATCTTATTTAAGCGGTCCAGCATGACTGGATCATTAAAAACGATATCGGCCAGCCTGGCCCGGTCTATATTCCGGTCGGGCAAAAGGATTGATTCTCCCAGCCATTCGACAATAGCGCGCCAGGCCGGGCGACCCGGCTCCACCACTTCGCGGGCCAGCTGATCGGCATCGATAAGGTAAGCGCCTTTTTCAACAAGCATTTTGGCGACCGTGCTTTTTCCAGAAGCAATGCCCCCGGTTAGACCGATAATGATCATGCAGGATCAAACCCTCTTGTCCGGATTGACCGGCTTATTTCTGGCAGCGGGGGCAGAAATAGGTGCCCCTCCCGGCGGCCCTGATCTTTTCTATGGGCGTTCCGCAGCGGCACTTTTCGTCTTTGCGGCCGTAAACAGCGAGCCTGGACTGGAAATCACCGAGGGCGCCCCTGGAATTGCGGTAATCGCGGAAAGTAGTCCCTCCGTGTTCGATGCCTTCAGCCAGGACGGCCCGGATCGACCGGTACAACTTTTCGGCTTCCCCTTCCTTCAGGTCTTTAACCTGCCGGTTGGGATCAATTCCACTGCGAAACAGGCATTCATCGGTATAGATATTCCCCATCCCGGCAATAAAACCCTGGTCCAGGAGCAGGGCTTTGAGTCGGCTGCGCTCTCTTTTCCCGAGCAATTCCAGGAACTCTTCCCGGCATAAATCGTTTAAAATGTCGGGGCCCACCCGCTTGAGGACCAGTTCCTGCAATTCAAAATCATTTTCCGTCAGCCATAACCTCCCAAACCGCCGCATGTCGGAAAAATGGAGGGCTGACCCGTCGGTAAAAGGCAGCGACAGGCGCAGGAAGCGATCTTCCCTGGCTCTGCCGTCTCCGGCGTAAAAAAGATTACCCGTCATGCGCAGGTGGACCGTTAAAATCCCCCGGTCCAGGTAGATCAGCATGTATTTTCCCCGGCGGCCAATCTTTTTGACAGTCCGCCCGGTCAATGACGAAACGAATTCTTTGGGGTCTGGATACTGAATCGTGGAAGGCATGTATAATTCAGGCCTGGCAAATACTTTAGCCTCAAGCAGTGGTTCCAGTTCGCGGCGGATTACTTCTACTTCAGGCAGTTCGGGCATCTTTGGCTCCTACGGCTCCTCTGGTTTGAATTTTTAGCAGGGCTAGCTGTTGTTTTCAAAATAATATTTACAGCCATAATTACAGCTGCTTCAGTTCTTCCCAGCTATGGCCCCATTTCAGATCTACCTGCAGGGGGACTGACAGTGAATGGGCCTGTTCCATTTCACGCTGGATCATGGGCGCAAAAAAGTTTAATTCGTCTTCTTCAATTTCAAAAAGCAGTTCGTCATGGATCTGCAGCAGCATCGCCGCTTTAAAACCGCCTTCTTTTATAATCTGATCAATTTTCAACATGGCCAACTTTATAATGTCGGCTGCTGAGCCCTGGATCGGCGTATTCAAGGCCATCCGTTCGGCAAAACTACGCAGGTTATGGTTGGAAGAATTAATTTCAGGCAGGTAGCGCCGGCGGTTGAAAATGGTGGTTACATAGCCCTTTTCCCGGGCCTGCCCGATAATATCTTCCATATATTTTTTGACTCCGCTGTAGCGATCAAAATAACTGTCAATGTAGGACTTGGCTTCAGAGCGGGGAATTTTAAGATTCTGGGCCAGTCCGTAATCGCTGGACCCGTAAATAATCCCGAAATTCACCGCCTTGGCTTTTTCGCGCATCGAGGCTGTGACCTGGTCCAGGGCAACGTTGTTTACCTCGGCAGCGGTGCGGCGGTGGATATCCTGACCGGTTTCAAAAGCTTCAACCAGGATCGGATCCTGCGAAAGGTGGGCCAGGATGCGCAGTTCCACCTGCGAATAATCGGCGGCAAATAATATCTTCCCCTTGTCGGAGGGTATGAAAGCTTTCCTGATCCGCCTGCCCTCTTCGAGGCGGACAGGGATATTTTGCAGGTTGGGATCGCTGCTGCTCAGCCGCCCGGTAGCGGTGGCAGTCTGGTTGAAATTTGTATAAAGCTTCCTCTCTTGTTCGTCCACCAGGTCGATCAGGCCGGACAGGTAGGTCCCCTCAAGCTTGCTCAACTGGCGGTAGTGCAGGAGCTGGGCTGCTATTTCATGCTGGTAGGACAGTTCTTCAAGGACTCGGGCGTCGGTCGAACGGCCGGTCTTGGTTTTGCGGATTTCGGGCAGCTGGAGCTTGTCAAAAAGGATCCTGGACAGCTGCTGGGGCGAATTGAGGTTAAACTGTTCACCGGCCAGGCTGTATATTGTACCCTCCAGCTCTTCAAGGCGGTTGCATATTTCCGCCGACAGGTCGCGCAGGTAGTCCATATCGATAGTGATACCCCGGCGTTCCATCCGGCAAAGCACGGCAGCCAGGGGCATTTCCAGTTCATGAAGGAGCGACAGGAGCTCCTGTTCTTCAAGTTCTTCCTGCAGGTAATCGCGCAGGCCGAATAAGGCTCCGGCCCAGGCCGCCAGTTCGGGCCCGCGGCGCTGGAAATCAAAGGCTTCTTTTTTACTGGAGCCCTGATCCGTATCCAGGCCGAGGTAAAACTGGAGCAGAACAGGCAAATCGTAACCGCCCCGGGCCGGATCGTTCAGGTAGGCGGCCAGTTCAGTATCGAAAGCGCCTTCGGGAGGGCTTAAATCATGCTCATTAAAAAGATGGTAGTATTGCTTCAGGTCGTGCCCCAGGAACTTGATCTTCCGTTCCCGGCACCCGGCTAAACCTTCCCAAATTTCCTTTTCCCGCTCTCCCATGGCGGCCGGGTCAAGATAGTAGCCTTTACCTTCCTCCAAAGCCAGGGCTAACAGCCGCACCGGCTGTCTCCAGCAGGGACGGCCGCCTTCCCTTTCAAAAAGCACTGCCAGGGTAGCACCGGCTTTCAGGTTGTTTAGGAGGGCTGTTAACTGTTCCGGTGTTTCCAATTGTTCTGCTCTAGAACATAGTTCGTTGTTTTCTGTTTCTGCGCCCTGGTCCGAATTGGCTTTTTTGAGCCTGTTGGCCAGGCTTTTAAATTCAAGTTCGTTAAAAAGGGCCAGCAGTTGCTCATAGTCCGGTTTTCCAAACCGGCACTGCTCCCAGTCCAGCTCAATCGGGACATCAAGGCGCAGGGTGACCAGTTCCCGGCCGGTATATAGTTGATCCCTATATTCCTGCAGGTTGGCCGCTGTTTTCTTTTTCAGACGGTCGATATTGTCGTAGATATTTTCCAGGGAGCCATATTCTTCAATCAGGCTGCGGGCGGTTTTTTCACCGATCCCGGGCACACCGGGGATATTGTCTGAAGCATCGCCCTTTAAGGCCTTGTAATCGATGACCTGTTCCGGCTCCAACCCCATTTCTTCTTTGAGTCGGTCCCGGTCGTAGCGCTCCATCCGGCTGATTCCTTTTTTGGTCATCATCACGGTTACCCCGTCGCCAAGCATCTGCAGGAGATCGGCATCCCCGGAAACCACGGTTACTTCACAGTCTTTTTCAGTTACCCGATCGGCCAGGGTCCCAATCACATCATCTGCTTCAAAATCATCAATTTCAAAAACGGGGATGCCCATCGCTTTTAGGACCTGGTGGGTGCGCAGGATTTGCTCGCCCAGCTCCGGGGGAGCCTTTTCCCGCTGGGCCTTATAGGATTTATCGATACGCGACCGGAAAGTGGGTTTAGGGGGGTCGAAAGCCACGGCTACGTAATCGGGATCTTCTTCCTCCAGTAATTTCATCAGCATATTTGTGAAACCATAAACCGCGTTGGTATGTTCACCGCGGCGGTTTTGGAGGAGGGGCAGGGCGTAAAAAGCCCGGTAAAGCAGGCTGTTTCCGTCAATAATCACAAATTTCTCTTTAGAAGAGTTAGTCAATGGATCGACTCCTTTGATTACGGTAGAATTTAACCAGAAAAATCGATTTGACGGCTCAAATCGGCCATTTCGATCGCCGAAGCGGCTGCCTGCCAGCCCTTATTGCCGGCTTTACTGCCGGACCTTTCGATGGCCTGTTCCAAGGTATCGCTGGTAATCACTCCGAATATGACCGGGGTGGCTGTTTCCAACCCCACGTTGGCTATCCCCTTGCTCACTTCGGCTGCGACATAGTCAAAATGCGGTGTGGAACCGCGGATAACCGCGCCCAGGCAGATTACGGCATCAAAGCGCTTGCTTTTTGCCGCCTTCAGGGCAGCCAGGGGTATTTCAAACGAACCGGGGACCCAGATGATCTCAATTCTGTCTTCATCGGCTTCATGCCGCTTGAGGCAGTCCAGGGCACCGCTTAAAAGGTGGCCGGAAATAAATTCATTAAAACGGCTGACGATGATGGCAAAGCGGTAATCGCGGGCAATTAATTTACCTTCATATGTTTTCAAAGTGTTCCCTCCCAGAACTTGGTTTTATAAATCTCCGGCCATGTCCAGAAAGTGGCCGAGCTTGGTCTTCTTGGTCGACAGATAGCTGCAGTTATACTGGCACGGTTCTATTTCCAGAGATATCCTTTCGACAATATTCAGGCCGTAACCTTCAAGGCCCTTAATCTTACGCGGGTTGTTCGTTAAAAGGAGGATATTTTTTAAGCCCAGATCGACCAGGATCTGGGCGCCGATCCCGTAGTCGCGCAGGTCGGGAGCAAACCCTAGTTCTTCGTTGGCTTCAACAGTATCCTTGCCCTGATCCTGCAGTTCATAGGCCCGGATTTTGTTAGCCAGGCCGATACCCCGGCCTTCCTGGCGCATGTAAACCAGCACTCCTTTGCCTTTTTCGGCAATCTGTTTCATGGCCTGGCGGAGCTGGTTACCGCAATCGCAGCGCAGGGATGAGAAAACATCGCCGGTCATACATTCGGAATGGACCCTGACCATGATCGGTTCATCGGGATCGATTTCGCCCATCACCAGGGCCATGTGGATGAGGTGATCGATAGTGTTGTCATAGGTAATCAGTTTAAAATTACCGAAGGCCGTAGGCATTTCGGCGGTTGCCGAACGCCAGACCAGTTTTTCTTTTTTGATCCGGTAGTTGATCAGGTCGGCGATGCTGATCAGCTTCAACTCGTGTTCCCTGCAAAATTCGGTCAGCTGAGGCAGGCGGGCCATACTGCCGTCTTCATTAATAATTTCACAGATTACCCCCGCCGGGCCCAGTCCGGCCAAAACCGACAAATCCACCGCCGCTTCGGTGTGGCCGGCACGACGCAGCACACCCCCGTCCTTTGCTTCCAGGGGAAAGATATGGCCGGGCCGCTTCAGGTCGGTGGACTTGGTTTCCGGGTCAATGAGGGCTTTGATAGTCTGGGCCCGCTCGTAAGCCGATATCCCGGTGGTACAGGAACCGGCATCTACGGACACTGTAAAAGCCGTGCAGTGAGGATCGGTATTTTGGGTAACCATCTGCGGCAGATCAAGTTCCTTGACCCGCTCGGAAGTAAGGGGGGCGCAGACCAGTCCCCGGGCATAGCGGATCATAAAGTTAACCGCTTCCGGGGTTACCTTGGAGGCGGCCATAACCAGGTCGCCTTCGTTTTCCCGGTCCTCGTCATCGACCACAACAATCATCCGACCCTGTCTCAGATCTTCCAGTGCTTCTTCGATAGTATTAAAAGTCATCCTGGTTCACTCCTATCTCTATGGCTAAAAATACCCTTTATCTTCTAAATAAGAGAGGGTAATAGTATCATTGTCTTTGTTATCTCCCTGCAAGCGGGGCAAGAGCATTTTTTCCACATATTTGCCGATCATGTCAACCTCCAGGTTGACCCAAGCCCCGATTTTTAATCGGCCCAGGGTAGTCTCAGAGGCGGTTTGGGGAATCAGTCCCACTGAAAAAGCATTGTTGTAGGCTTCAATAACAGTTAGACTGACACCATCTAAGGCTACCGAACCTTTGGAAATAATATAACGCCCAAGATTTTCGGGCAGGTCAAAATCCAGGATAAAAGCTCCACCCTGTTCGCGGCGGCCGGTCAAATTGATAACGGTATCAATGTGCCCGCTAACCAGGTGGCCTCCCAGGCGATCGCCCAGGGCCAGGGCCCGCTCCAGGTTAACCGCCTGTCCGGCAGTCAGGGTCGCTAAATTAGTCCTTTTGATGGTTTCCGGCATGGCCCAGGCAGTAAAGCTGTCTTTTCCGGCCGCGGTAACGGTAAGACAGGGGCCGCTGACAGCAATACTGTCTCCAATTTTTAGATCGGAAACAACTTTATCAGCGCCGATCACCAGGCCGGTTCCCTCAGACGAACTGTTGATCCTTCTAATATAGCCTATTTCTTCAATCAAACCAGTAAACAAGATATCACACCGTCCGCAAGCTAGCTAATTTGTCCTCTAAAGTTAAAGATTTTGCTCAAAACAGGAACCGGCCCTTTATTCCCGGCTTATGCCAGAGAATATGGACAGGGTCTGTCGATTAAAACGTCTGTCGATTTAAGCTTGGGTTTTAACCCGTTTAATACAACCGGTCCGTTACCACAGCAATTGAAGCTGCTGCCGGGGCAAAATCGCTTTAAACATTTCAGTAGAAGCGTCCCTCTGTCATATCCCTGTATCATGTCTGAGGCAGTCTGGGAAAGACCGCTTTAAACTAT
>Ga0207421_10004057_pt1 | contig 17158 bp, 15 predicted proteins | sample SodLakKL_010_SED_4_FD_187542 | JGI IMG/M metagenome (GOLD analysis project Ga0207421, IMG submission 187542) | Alkaline sediment microbial communities from Lake Tanatar, Kulunda Steppe, Russia - 8KL_010_SED (SPAdes) (version 2) | ecosystem: Environmental > Aquatic > Non-marine Saline and... | reverse complement strand
GGAAGTCAAAATATGCGTTCGGCAATTAGAAAAGCGGTATTATTAGCTAAAGAGGAAGATATATCTTTAAGTTTTGATCCGAACTTACGTCCAGAGCTTTTAAAAAGACAAGAATATAATTTACTACTTAATGAAATCTTATTTCACACAGATATTGTTTTGACAGGACGCAAAGAATTAACATCTTTGTTTAAAAAAGGGGTAGAAATATGTTTGAAGATATTAAGAGAAAAAGGTGTTAAATTAGTGGTTTTAAGAAGTGGTGCCGATAAAATAGAGGTATATAAAGATAAAAAATTGATGGAATATAAGCCGCCAAAAGTTGAAGAAATTGATCCAACAGGTGCTGGCGATTGTTTTGATGGGGCTTTTATTGCGTCACTGACAAAAGGATATAAAATTGAAAAGGCTATTCGTTATGGTGCAGTGGCAGGAGCATTAAGTGTAAGAAAATTTGGACCCATGGAAGGAACATCTTTTGAATCTGAAATAGAGAGTTTTTTACAGTAAAATAAGTTTTGATAAAATTCAAACCATTATTGCTGTCAATTTATGGTTTAATCTGTCGTTAATTGTTTCTTTTAATTAAGTTAATATGGTAGATATGCTTGACTTTTTTTGGGCTAATTGATATCATTATAATGCAGTGAAGTATTGAATTATTAACATAAAGATTATTTTTAATACACAAAAAGAGATAAAAATTAATAATTTTTGAAAGGAGGTTAATTTATTCAATTTATATTTTAAATAATTAGATTGATAATATTAAATTCAAGAAAAATGATTTAAGGTTTGAAATTAATTATATTATTTTAACTATTCTTTCAGGAGGGTATAATATGGAAAAGTTAAAAGGGAAAAAAGTTGTTATATTAACAGCCCAAGAATTTGAAGATATAGAACTATTAGTGCCTATTATTCGTTTAAGTGAAGAAGGAGCAGATATAACAGTGGCTACACTTCCCAAAGAAGCTTATGCTCACTTTCATCCGAGACCTTACTTCCCGGAAAAACCAGTTACTGGTAGGTTTGGTTCAACTGTTCCTCTGCTTGTTTTGGAAGAAGGCAAGAGATATGATCATAAAATAATCAGCGAGCTTAAAGTTGAAGATTACGATGCATTAATTGTGCCAGGAGGATTTGCTCCTGACTATTTAAGAATTAATGATACTACCCTTAATTTTGTAAAGGATATGTATGAAGCTGGTAAACTTGTGGCAGCAATCTGCCATGGTCCTTGGGTATTCATATCAACAGATGCTGTTTTAGGAACAGAAATAATAAAAGACAGGAAAGTTACTTGTTACCGAGCTGTTAAAGATGATATTAAGAATGCTGGAGGTAACTATGAGAACATCCCAGCTGCCACTGAGGGAAATGTTATAACTGGAAGACAACCTGATGATTTACCTGATTTCTTGAAAGAAATAATTAAGTATCTATCCTAATTTATTTTCAGCAATCCTGAGGTCGAGTTTAATTTCTTAATCAAATTTTATTCTGATAATTGCCGCATTTAAGTTTATCATAAATTTTATGATTTTTTGAATTTTAGTTTTATAGCTTAATTACTGTTTTAACTGGAGGAGTGTCAATTGAAAAGGTCAGAGTTAAACGAGATAATGGAAGATGCAGTTAATTTTATCAATGAGATGAATTTTCAACTGCCTCCTTTTGCTTACTGGACTCCTCAAGACTGGCAGGATAAAGGCTCTGAATATGATGAAATACGAGATAATATGCTGGGTTGGGATATAACTGATTTTGGGAGTGGAGAATACAACAAAACTGGTTTATTAATGTTTACTTTGAGAAACGGAAATTTTGATAAGGAAAAATATAAGAAACCCTATGCTGAGAAGTTATTAATAGTCCAGGAAGAGCAGGTTACACCCTATCATTTTCACTGGAGCAAAATGGAAGATATCATAAATAGAGGAGGTGGAAATCTTCTAGTTAAAATCTATAATTCTACAAATGATGGAGAACTGGATGATACTGATGTGTGGATTTCAATGGATGGTAAAAATTACAAAGCACCTGCCGGAACTGTTGTTAAAATAAAGCCGGGAGAAAGTATTACACTTTTTCCCGAAGTCTATCACAAATTTTGGGGGGAGGGTGATACCGGGAAAATTTTAATAGGAGAAGTTTCAACTGTAAATGATGATAATGAAGACAATCGCTTTTTGAAAAAAATAGGAAGGTTTCCTGAGATTCAAGAAGACACTGAGCCTCTGTATCTGCTGGCAAATGAGTATCCAGAAGCCTGATATAGCCTATATTATCTATTATCTAATTTTTTTGAAAATTAAGGGTATAATCAGGGTTTATATAATTTGAAAGTTATCTAAACAATAATTGTTACAAAAATATTTATCGGAGGTGGCATAACTTGAAATTTAAAAGTTTGCGTGTAGCAGCTGTGCTTGCCCTGGCGGTAGTTTTGATTTTTGGAGCAATGACACTTGAGGTTCAAGCGGAAGGGCGAGAACTTCCGGATGAAGTAGAAATAGCATTTGTGGCTCCCAGATTAGATATAACAGAGTTTTTCGGACAGTTTTATGATGAAATGAGAATTCAACTGGATGAGTCTGGTCTTAATTACTCTGTAATGGAAGCTGCTCCTCCAGGAGCTCAGATGGATCATGAAGGGTTAGATGCAATACTCGGTGATATACGTTCTTTTGGTCCGGATTATCTGGTATTTGTTATTTCTGAATGGCATACTGTAGAACCAAGAGTTCGTGAGATTATTGATGAGGGAGTCCATGTGCTTCTTGTAGACCATATTCCTGAGCACACAGATGTTCAGCCCATAGCCTGGCTTGCTACCGATCATGTTGAATCTGGATATATTACAGGTTATGCGGCAGCGGAACATTTTGCAGAAATAGGACAGGATCATGTAAATATAGCTCTATTTCATGGAACTGCTGGCGGAGAAGTCGGGATTGATAGAATGAATGGATACCAAGCAGGTTTTGCTGATGGAGCAGAAGATTTTGGATTGACTTATGAAATAGTAGAAGAGGTTTGGACTGAATTTGATAGAGAGCAGGCCTTTAATGTTTCGCAAAATGTTGCTCTTGCCCATGATGACCTTGATCTGGTTCTGGCTGCAAACAGCGCCACAGCTCTTGGGGTAATGGATGGATTTCGCAATTTAGGGGTGCTTGATGAAATTGAGATTACCGGAATTGGAGGTCAGTTAGAAGAGCTGGCATCAATTATTCAAGGAGATATTCTGACAGCTGGAGTGCGGATTGCACGTGCCCAAGGTGCTGAAGGGGCAAAAATGCTGCTTGAGCATATGAGAAGAGGCGGCGCAGCTGACTTGCAGAATCTTAATTATGGTTATCAGACTGTAGTATGGGATGCTGAAGATATTTTTGAAGCTTACTCCATTGGTATGCTTGATCATCCTGAATTCAGGAATAACCTGCCTGAGGGAGTCTGGGAAGAGTATGCCGGAGAGTAAGAAAAAAGATAGACAGAAAAATTAATAGTTTAGGTAACCCAGGGACCACTCCAGAAAAATGGGGAGTGGCCCCTGGTTTTCATAAATACATTGTTTTCAATGATATTATTTATATTTATTTAATTATTTTAATAATCCATTCAGGGAGGATAATTTCTTTATGAAAAAGGGTAATCAGCCCATATTAAAAGTAGAAAATATATCAAAGAGCTTTGATGCTGTTCAAGCTTTACAAGATGTAAGTTTAGAAATATATCCCGGGGAGATAGTTGCTCTTGTTGGTGATAATGGAGCAGGGAAATCTACTCTTGTTAAATGTATATCGGGAGTATATGAACAGGATGAAGGCAGGATTATTGTTAAAGGAGAAGAGGTTAAGATAAATAATCCGACGGATGCCCAAAAACTTAAAATTGAAACTGTATATCAGAATTTACTTCTAGTAGATAGGCTTGATGTCCCAGGCAATTTATTTTTAGGAAGAGAGCCAGTTAAGGAAGGTTTTCTAGGTTCATTATTTGCTGTTCTTGACCAAGGGAAAATGAAAAAAAGGGCTAAAGAATCTTTAAAAAAACTTAAAATTAATATTCCGGGATTAGAGGATGATCAGCCCGTACATAAAATGTCTGGTGGGCAGCGCCAGGCTGCTGCCCTGGCCCGGGCTGCTTTCTGGCAGGGCGAAATCCTTCTGCTTGATGAACCAACTGCTGCTTTAGGAGCAGAACAGAGTCAGGAAGTTGATAGATTAATTGAAGAACTTGCTCAAAAAGGGATTGCAATGCTGGTTATAAGTCATAATCTGGAACATGTTTTTCAAATAGTAGACAGAATAGTTGTATTAAGGCATGGGAAAAAAGTGCTTGACTGTTCTAAAGAGGATACAAATCAAGAGGAAGTAATTGGTTGTATAACGGGGCTATATGATCAGGCAACAATTAGTGAAAGGAGCAAATAAATATGGATGGCGAAGCTAAGAACTTATCAGCCCAAAGAAATAAATCTCTTCTGGATACTTTTTTTGATGTCACAGATAAATATAATATGCTTCTAATTCCAATTGCTTTGATAATACTAGCAATGGCATTTATTGACACTCGCTTTTTTAGACCAATTAATATATACAGCATAATGAGAGCAGCCTCAGTTTATATTATTATTGGTGTGGCCCAAACTTTTATTATCACAACCGGCAATATTGATCTTTCAGTGGGATCTATGCTGGGAATGATAATGGGTTTTGTGGGCACTTTTTTAGTCACGGTAGGTAATGTGCCCCTGGCAATATTACTGGCTATGGTTATTGGATTGGCTGCAGGAGCTTTTAACGGTTTTCTGGTTACCAAACTTGGAATACCAGCCTTGCTGGCAACATTGGGAATGATGGAGGTTTATCGAGGTACTGTAAATCAATATCTATATGGAACAACAGTTAGTCGTTTTCCTCGAGCCTTAGTTTATCTGGGGCAGGGGACTGTTGGAGCGGTACCAGTACCAGTAATTATTGCAACAATTATTGCAGCAATATGCGGATTTTTGTATAGATATACAAAACTGGGCCGCTATGCCATAGCAATAGGTGATAATGAAGAGGCTGCTATAGTTGCCGGTATTCCGGTTAAACGCTGGAAAATGATCTTTTTTGCATTAAGTGGCTTGCTGGTTGGCATAGGAGCTTTAATATATCTTGGCAGGATGGATTCTACCAATCCTGGAATGGGCACAGGAATGGAACTGCATGTGATTGTTGGTGTATGTCTGGGTGGCACCCTACTTTTTGGCGGTAAAGGAACAATGTGGGGTACTTTTCTGGGGATGATTTTAATATCACTAATAAATAATTCGTTAATGCTAGCAGGGGCAGGGTTTTTTATTCAACAAATACTTCTGGGTGCTTTGCTGGTAGCTTCAGTGGCATTTCAAATCTTCCGGGAACGCAAACAAGGGCTGGAGTAAAATAACCAGCATAAATATTGATTTAAGAGGAGGGCTCCTTTTTAATTTCTTTCAGCTCAGGTAAAAGAAGGAGCTCTCCTATTTTAATTATTAGCGGTTAAATATCTTTTTCCTGAAAAAGTGATATAATTATCTAAAATGATATAACATCGAGCAGGGTATTTCATTGTTTTTATTTTATTGTTTTTAAATATATATTTTGCTATTATAGAAGTGATAAACTATAGATTATTTACCATTACCTGGGGATTAGCTGTTTTTATTTTCTTGAATTTTCTTTTACCAATGTAATCCAAGGCAATAATTTTGCAGGAGGTTTATTTATCTTGACGAAGCACAAATTAGAGGTATTAGATCTGGGATATAAAGAATATGATGAAATACTCAATCTGCAGTATGATTATTTAAAGAAAAAGCAAAAAGGTTATAGAAATGATATTTTAATGTTAGTGGAACATCCTTCAATATATACTATTGGGCGAAATGGCAGCGAAAAAAATATTCTTGTTTCTCAGAATTTTTTAGAAAAAAATTCAATCGCAATTAAAAAGATATCGCGGGGAGGAGATATTGTATATCACGGTCCCGGTCAGATAGTAGGTTATCCCATATTGGATTTAAATAATTACCAGAAGGATTTACACTGGCTGCTGGAGAAATTCGAAAAAGTGTTTTTAGAATTATTAAAACAGGAATTTCAAATAAAGGCTGAAAGGATATCAGGGTTAACCGGGGTCTGGGTTGATGATAAAAAAATCACCTTTATAGGCATAGGAGTAAAAAGATGGATAACTTATCATGGATTTGCTTTTAATGTAAGGCCAAATATAAAGTATTTTGATTATATTGTTCCATGTGGAGTTAATGATAAAGGTGTAACTTCATTAGAGAGACTGCTGCCCAAAAGCTATTTTAATTTATCAAAGATTAAAACCAAGATCAGCAAATATTTTGCTGAGGAATTTAAGGTGCAACAAATAAAATCCGGCGACTAAAATTAACCAGGAGTGTTTTAAGATGAAAAAAAGTTTAAAATATGGCAATCATCAAATTGATTTTGAGCTGAATAAAAAAGAAGATCTATATGAGATTCATCCCAATGCAAAAGAAGCACTTGAACCTCCTGCTAAAACTATAAGAGAAAAATTAGAAAACCCTATATCATCACCGTCTCTAGCCGAATTACTGGATAAAAAAGATCCTGATAATGTTGTGATTGTGGTTAATGATATAACCAGACCCACTCCTCATAGCCAGATGCTACCACCATTACTCAGAGAAATTCATTCTAAAGGTATTAAAGAGAATCAGATTATTTTTTTAATAGCTACCGGAGCTCATAAGCCTCATTCAAAAAAACAAAACAGAGAGATGTTGGGTAGCGAAATTACAGAAAAATATAAAATAATCTCACATAATTCAGATGAAGGTTTAGTTCATGCTGGTGATTTGTCTTCGGGAAATAAGCTTTATCTAAATAAAATTGTCAGTGAAACTGATTTTTTGATTACCACTGGAGTTATATCGCCCCATTATTTTGCTGGTTTTTCTGGAGGAAGGAAATCCCTACTGCCAGGAGTTGGCGGAAGAACTACCATTAATAATAATCACAAACTTGTGGTTAATATGCTGGAAAATGAAATTGATGCTTCGGATCTAAGAAATAATCCTATTAATAAAGAAATGATTGAAGCAGCTAATTTAGCAGGAATTGATTTTATATTAAATGTGGTTACTGATCAAAATAATGAAATTGTAAATGTTGTGGCAGGAGACTGGCATAAAGCCTGGCTTGACGGTGTTAATTTATGCAGGGAAATTTATTATGTTAAAATCCCCAGGTTAGCTGATGTAACCATAGCTTCTGCTGGTGGCTTTCCCCGTGATATTAATCTATACCAAGCTCACAAAGCCCTGGAGCATTCAGCTAAAGCCACAAAGCCCGGCGGTACAATAATTTTGCTAGCTGAGTGCAAAAATGGTTTTGGTGATGAGACTTTTGAAAACTGGATAAAATCTGCCTCAACAATTAGCGATATCAAGGCAAAAATAAAAGATGAATTTGTTCTGGGAGGACATAAAGCTTTTGCAATAACTGATATTATTCAAAAATATGATGTAATTTTAATATCAAGTCTTTCAGAAAGAGAAACCGAAGAGGCTTTTATGAAAAAAGAAAAAGGTGTAGCAGATGCTCTAAAATCTGCTTTCCAGAAGAAATCAAGCTGTTGCATTAGTATTATTGATTCTGCAGCTGAGGTTGTTCCCTACCGTTGATTTGATTTTTGGTTAATTATTTAAGAAAAAATGATTGTCTTTTAGTTTCAATATATGAAACCTTAATTTTTTATATAGAAGGATATTTGATTTATTAGTTGAATTATTTTATTAGTAGTAAATAAATTAGTAGTAAATCAATTTAATAAAAATTATTGCATTTATATTTAAGCTGATTACTTTATAATTAAATTTATAGGATGGTTGCTTAAATTATGAAAGAAATAAAAGAACAATATATTTCAAAAACGGTTGAAAAATCACTGGAGATTTTGAAAGTTTTTAAAAATGGTAATCGGTTTTCATTCACCGAACTTGAGAAAAAGCTTGAGATTAATAAGACTACTCTGTATAGATTGCTGTATACATTAGAAAAAGACAATTTCATAAGAAAAAATGAGCAAAACTTTTATGAGCTTGGATTTGAGATTTTTATGTTAAGCCAAATTCCTACAAAAAAAAATATTCTAAAAAATATCAGCGAACCCATTATGAAGAAATTAGTTAATGATACAAATTTGACCGCTCATCTAGCTTATTTAGAAAATAATAAAATATATTATTTAAATAAAGTTTCTGCAGGAAGAATAGAATTGAATACTAATATAGGTGACAGCATTCCTTTTCATTGTACAGCTGCTGGCAAATCAATTTTAGCCTTTAATGACAAAGAAAGAATTAAAGAAATTTTAGGCAGCAAAGAGTTAAAAAAGCATACAGATAATACAATTATTGATTATGAAAAACTTTACTCTCACCTAGAAGAAGTTAGAAATAATAAGTATTCTACTGATATTGCTGAACATAATGAACATTTTTCCTGTGTAGCTGTTCCCATTTTAAACAAACACAATAAAGCCAATGAAGCTTTAAGCTTAAGTGGATTAACTGTAGAAATAAAAAAAAGAGATTTAGAAAATTTAGTAAGCTTACTAAAAGATTGTGCAAAAAAAATTAGCAGGAGTATTTATAAATAGCTCATTAAGCAGCTCATTGAGCAAGGTTTTTGAGCATATCAAAAAATAAAAGTCGGACATAAAAGACAGTTGAATAAGACATAAAAAACATTAGGCGTTAAAAGGAAGAGAAATTGAACCAAATTCTGAGAGAGAACAAAAAATCAGAAAATATCAAAATTTGATGATTCCACTGCAGAATAAATATTAAAAATAGGCTAATATTTCTTGAAAACTAAATTATTTTATTATTACCAATTTTTGATCTATTAGACAAAAAATTCTGCAGTTAAATCAAATAATAAATAAGATTAGAGGAGGTGAGCTAAAAAATATTAATTAGGTTTTAAAGTGAAGGGGTATAAAAGATTTTTTAATTAATTCCCTAAAGGAGTGATTTAATTGTTTAACAAAAAAGTTAATCTTGCTGTTAGCTTGGTAGTTTTCCTGGCTTTCTTACTGGTGATAAGTTCTGGTCCGGTGCTAGCTTCTTTTCCTGAAAGAGATATAACACTTATTTGTCCCTGGGCTGCTGGGGGAGGAACGGACGCAGTGGCAAGAGTTCTAGCCAGAGAAGCAGAAAATTTTACTGACGTGTCAATCAATGTTGAAAACAGGACTGGTGGTGGAGGAGCTGTAGGCCATGGAGCAGGGGCAAGAGCTCAACCGGATGGTTATACTGTGACTTTAACCACAGTAGAATTGGTAATCCAACCCCATATTGAAGATTTACCTTTCAGCTATGAAGATTATCGCCCAGTAATGCAGGTAAATTTTGATCCTGCAGCTATTACTGTTCGGGCAGATGCAGATTGGGACAACATGGATGAATTGCTTACTGAAGCTAGAGAACGTCCTGGAGAACTATCTACAAGTGGTACTGGGGCAGGAGGCATCTGGCATCTAGCAACCCTGGCATTAGAAGCAGAGACAGGCACTGAATTTATATGGGTTCCTTCTGATGGCATGGCTCCAGCTGTAACTAACTTACTGGGAGGTCATATAGATTTTGTTTCGGGAAGCCCAGCAGAAGTAGCTTCCCAGGTAGAAGCAGGAGATTTGAAAATATTAGGTATATTTGCAGACGAAAGAGATCCTAGCTTTCCGGATGTGCCTACTTTGCAGGAGGAAGGAATTGATGTAGATCCAATAGGTGCCTGGAGGGCTATCCAGGTTCCTGCCGATACTCCTGATGAAATTGTGGAAGAATTGCATAGAATTTTCAAAAATGCCTATGAATCAGAAGGTTTTAAGGAAACCATGGAAGATCTTGGTCTTGGTATGATTTATCGAGGACCTGAGGATTTTTCAGAATTTGTTGAAAGCAATGCGGTAGAATTTGGCAATCTTGTCGAAGAGTTTGGTTTATAAATCATTCATTTGCTCCTGGCCTGTATATACAGGCCAGGAGATATATTTATGAGGTGAAAGGATGAAAAAAAAGGCAGAAATTATATTATCCTTAATGTTTATTGCAATTGCGGGATATTTTTATTATCTATCTACAGGTTTACGAGAGCCTGCAGGAGGTGATGTGGGTGGTGCTTTTTATCCCCGGATTTTAATAATTGGTATGGTACTTCTAAGTATAAATATGATTGTTGGGGCAATAAGAAAAAACACTTTTGATGAAGAAGGGCCTTTATTTGATTTAAAAGAAGGGGGTCTTTATAGAGTATTAATAGCAGTTGGGCTCTCAGTAATATATTTTTTTACACTTGATATTGGTGGATTTTTGATAACATCCACTATTTTTTTAATTGCTTTGATGACAATGATGAAAGCTGGCAAAATATGGTTCAGAATAATTATTTCTCTGGCAGTGGTATTAATTGTCTGGTATGTTTTTATGGTTTTTTTAAGAGTGCCACTTCCAAGAGGGATAATACTGGGTTAGCCAGGATTTTGATCTTAATAGGTTATAGTTACTTAAGGATTACAAGAAAACATTTAAGAAGCAGATTAATATAATGAAAATTATTTATCATAAATCCGGGAAATCTGAGATATCAAACCCAAATGTGCAGGAGTGGTCTTTTTTCTTGTTTTGGAAAGACAAATTGAAAAGAAAGATTATTTGAGCATTTATAATTTCATTTCTTTTTGCATACTAAAAAAATGACATAATATTTACTCGGATAGAAGCGCTGATGACAATTATAAAAAAGATGAATGAGAGGGAATCAATAATGGATTCATTACTTTCTGCTCTACAACAATTATTACAGCCCATGTCTATTTTGATGTTGTTTTCAGGTGTAGCTGGAGGTATAGTTGTTGGTGCTCTGCCTGGTTTAACAGCTACTATGGGTGTGGCAGTACTTGTCCCCTTTACTTTTGCTTTGCCTCCAGTACCGGGAATGTTAATGCTGCTGGGGCTTTATGCCGGGGCTATTTATGGGGGGTCTATTGCTGCGATATTAATTCGCACACCCGGCACTCCTTCAGCTGCTGCTACTGTATTAGATGGCAGTCCTCTATTTAATAAAGGAGAAGGTGGGCGGGCTTTAGGTATAGCAACACTGGCTTCTGTTTTTAGTGGGATTGGGAGTGTTTTTTTTCTGATAACTATTGCGCCTATTTTATCCAGAGTAGCATTAGCTTTTAGTGCCCCGGAATATTTTGCGCTGGCAATCTTTGGATTAACGATAATTGCCAGCATTTCCGGCAAAACTATGACCAAGGGATTATTGAGTGGTCTATTTGGATTATTAATCTCAACAATTGGTACCGACCCGATACAGGGTTATGGACGTTTTACATTAGGTTTTATTGACTTACTGGATGGAGTGCCTTTTATCCCGGCGTTAATTGGGTTTTTTGCTTTTTCAGAGGTTTTAAATCAGTTTGAATTTCTTGTAGAGCCCAAAAAGGCCAGTTATAATTTGAAAAATCTCATACCATCACTGAAAGATTTTAAACATGTACTGCCAATCATGATAAAGAGTACAGTGATTGGCACTTTTGTTGGTGCTCTGCCAGGGGCAGGTGGAGATATTGCTTCCTTTGTTTGTTATAATGAGACTAAAAGGACCTCAAAGTATCCCGAAAAATTTGGTACCGGAATTATTGATGGAGTTGCTGCAGCAGAAGCAGGAAATAATTCCTCTACCGGAGGAGCATTAATCCCCACTCTTAGCCTGGGTATACCGGGGGATTCTGTTACAGCTGTGATAATCGGGGCTTTGATGATCCAGGGGCTCAGACCAGGTCCTTTATTATTTAGAGACCATTTAGATTTAGTATATGCTATTTTTATTGGTTTCTTTTTTGCCAATCTTTTCATGGGAGTATTTGGATTAATAGGAGCCGGTTTTCTAGCCCGGTTGGTGACTCTATCAAAAAGATTTTTAATGCCAGTAGTAATGATCCTGGCTGTGGTGGGTTCTTTTGCGATGAATAATAATATTTTTGATATTGGAGTCATGGTTTTACTGGGTATTATGGGGTATTTGATGCAAAAAATTGATATGCCCATGGGGCCAATTGTTCTGGCATTGATTTTAGGTCCCATGGCAGAAGCAGAATTTCGGCGAGCTTTAATAATGTCCCGGGGGGATTATACTATTTTCTTAACAAGGCCAATCACACTTGTTTTATTGATTTTAAGTATTGTTTCTCTGGTAAGCACTTACTGGAAACAACGTAAAACTTAAAAAATTTAGTCAGCAGAAAGTTTTCACCTGTTTTTATACTGCTGTTTTCCTGTTTTTTTCTAAATATTGGGGGATTATTTTATTCTTTTCGCTATAAGTTGCAATTCCAAAAGAGTGAGCAATATTTGAAAAGATTTGATATAAAAGGGCTAATAACACTTAAATTTCTCTATAAATGTATTCATAGTCAAACTATCTAAAAGGGACTAAAAGGGAGGATATTAAAAATGAATGTAAGTATAATTGGTACCGGTCATACAGAATTTGGAAAGCTTAAAGACAAGGATATCTATGATTTAATTAAAGAGGCAGGAAAAGAAGCTCTGGAAGATTCTCAAGTTGCTCCAAATGACATTGGTGGTATTTGGATAGGAAATTATAGTGGAGGAAGCTTTAATAATCAGGAACATTTAGGCCCATATACATTAGAAATTCATCCGGACTTAAGATTTACTCCTGCTGTTAGAGTTGAAAATGCCTGTGCCTCTGGTTCTGCTGCTATTTCTGAGGCCAGTAATGCTCTTAAATCAGGAGAGGTAGATTTTGCTCTGGTTATTGGAGCGGAAAAGATGAACACCCTTGATACAAAAGGAGTAATGAAAGCACTTGCAAAAGCCTCTTACTGGCCCAGTGAAGGGGCAGAAGGAATGACTTTTCCCGGTTTTTTTGCAGAATTTGCTAAAGGGTACCAGGAACATTACAACTACGATTTAGAAAAATTAAGAGAAGTATTTGCTAAAATTTCTGCTAAAAATCATAGAAATGCAACCAAAAATCCATTAGCCCAGATGCCCTGGGATTGTGATTATGAAGATATTCTTGCTCTTAATGATGATAAAAATCCAGTTATTGCTCCTCCCTTACGTCTTTATGATTGCTCTCTGGTTACCGATGGTGCTGCAGCGGTAGTACTGACAACTGCTGATAGGGCAAAAGAAAGAGAGAAATCCGTTGAAATATTAAGCCTTAGCTCTGTAACAGATTACCTTGCTTTGGAGAAAAGATCTAAACATGAATTTACTGCCGGCAAGAAAGCGGTGACAGAAGGTTATAAAGAAGCAGGAATAAGCGTTGAAGATTTGGATTTTGTGGAGGTTCATGATTGTTTTACTATAGCAGAACTGCTGGCCTATGAAACTATTGGCTTAACAGATGATGGAAAGGGAGAAGAGGCTATTAATAATGGATGGACTGAAGCCGGCGGCAGACTTCCTGTAAATTTATCCGGTGGCTTGAAAGCCAAAGGGCATCCGGTAGGTGCCACCGGTGTATCGATGGCTGTACTTTGTGCCCGTCAATTGTTAGATGAATCAATAGGAATAGATATTCCCAATGCTGAAATAGGAGCCAGTTTTAATATTGGAGGAAGTGCTGCCAGTAATTATTTCTTTGTTTATAAAAGGCAGATGTAATTTATACAATTTTAAGTATTGTGGCCAAAGTCCTTCATTATTAAACCAAATATACTGGCAGAACACTAATTCAATAAAATTTTGGGAGGGATTTTGTGGGACGAGGAAATTATTTAAAAAATAAGGTTGCTATAATTACAGGCTCCACTCGAGGTATAGGGTATCATTTAGCAAATTTTCTCGCAGATGAGGGTGCGAATGTCATAATAAACAGCAGAAATCAGGAAGATTGTAATAAAGTAGCTGCAGAGATCGAAGAAAAAACTCAGAATAGAACATTTGCTGTAGAGTCAGATGTAACGGATCATAATTCAGTAGAAAGTTTAGTTAAAAAATCACTTGAAAAGTTTGGGAAAATAGATATTCTGGTAAATAATGCCGGGACTGCCATAACTAAAGATGCTGAAGATATTACTGTTGAAGAATGGGATAGAATAATTGATACAAATTTAAAAGGGGTATTCCTTTGTTCTAAAATAGCAGCTGCAGCAATGAAAGAGAGAAAAAAGGGGAACATTATTAATATAAGCTCTATTTTTGGGGGGGTTGCAGAAAAGAAAATTTCACCTTATTGTGCTTCAAAGGGCGGGGTTAATCAGTTGACCAAAGCGCTTGCTCTGGAATGGGCTAAATATAATATTAAAGTAAATGCGATTTGCCCGGGATACATTAAAACTGAAATGAATGAAAAAATATTTGAGAACGAAAAATTTCGCAAATATATTTTGAATAACATTCCTGAACGACGTTTGGGGAAGCCGGAAGATTTAAGAGAATTGATAGTTTTACTGGCCTTAGATGAGTCTGACTATATCAATGGCGCTTTGTTAACAGTAGATGGAGGATGGACAGTAAGCTAGCAATGAAATAATGGATTAAGGAGTTAAACACCTGGAGATATGGGGTGGTAGTATAGGAAATAATAATTTTAAGATTGGAGTCAAATTCTGTGGATTGTGTAATCCAGAAATTGACACAAGAAAATTATTTAGAATATTAGCTGATAAATTAGAAAATCATAATAACAAAAAATTAAGCAAATATGATAAGATTAATCCACAAGATTATGATCTTATTATACTGATTAACGGTTGTGAGTCTTCCTGCTTGCTTAAGTTTTCTCCAAACTATGCAAAAAAATATATTTGGGTAAAGGGGTTTATTTTTAAAAATAAAAAATTTAATGATGAAAATAATCTGGCTGAAAGAATTTTATTTGAAATTTTAGATTATATTTAGTTTTAAGTTTCAGGAAGGAATTTAGTTATATATAGAGAAAATGAACTAAAGTGATATCCTCAATGATCTCAATGAAGCAATAAAGCCTGAATACTTTTAGTTATTGTAGAATAGGGATTTAATATAATTTTTAAAACAGTTAAATAGATTATATTTTAAGTAAATTTAGCTGAAGGAGGGCAAATTAAGTGAGCTTTAGTTTGGAGCTGGATATAGAAAAAAATTTTGATCTAACCAAATCTCAGAAGTTGATCAAGAAAATGGTTAGAGATTTTGCAGAAAAGGAAATTAAACCAGTTGCAAAAGAACTTGATGAGAAAAAACAATTTCCTAGAAAAAATGTGAATAAACTGGGAGATATGGGGATAATGGGACTACCTTTTCCTGAGGAATATGGGGGGGCAGGTGCTGATTATTTAAGTTATGTTCTGGCTGTTGAGGAAGTTTCCAGGGCCTGTGCTTCGCATGGAGTTATTTTGTCAGTTCATGTCTCTCTGGGATGTAATCCTATCTATGATTGGGGCACAGAAGAACAGAAGCAGAAATATCTGGTTCCTCTCGCAAAAGGTGAAAAATTAGGGGCTTTTGGCTGGACTGAGGCAAATGCTGGCACAGATGCTTCCAACATGAAAACCACTGCCGAACTGGTGGATGATCATTATATTATTAATGGAAATAAGATGTTTATCACTAACTCCGGAGAAGCGGATACATTTATTATCTTTGCTATGACGGATAAATCGAAAGGAATTGGTGGAATAAGTACCTTTATAGTTGAGGCTGACAGAGAAGGTTTTACTACCGGTGAAAGTCTCGATAAGATGGGGCTGCATGCTTCTGAGTCCAGGGAGCTGATCTTTCAGAATTGTAGAATACCAAGAGAAAATCGTCTTGGTGAAGAAGGACAGGCCTGGGCCATAGGAATGGGTTCCGGGATTAATGGTGGCAGAATAGGAATTGCTGCGCAAGCTCTGGGAATTGCTCAAAGAGCAGTTGATGAATCTGTTAAGTATCTTGAAGAAAGAGAACAGTTTGGCAGACCAATAGGTAAGTTTCAGGGTTTGCGGTGGAAAATTGCAGAAATGCACATAAAAGTTGAAGCTGCACGAAACCTGGTATATAAAGCTGCTAGGCTTAAAGATGCGGGTGAAGATTTTGAAAAAGCAGCTGCAATGGCAAAATATTATTCTTCAGAAACGGCCATGGAGGTAACCACCGAGGCCGTCCAGATACATGGAGGATATGGATATATGAAAGATTACCCTGTGGAGAAATTAATGAGAGATGCAAAAGTTACCCAAATTTATGAAGGGACTTCCCAGGTGCAGCTCATGGTAATAGCTAATAAGCTGCTTGAGGTGTAGTATTAACTGGCAATATAATTGAATCAGGAGGTTTAAAGTAATGGATATTGCAGTATGTATCAAGCAGGTACCTGATACCAATGATGTTGAGGTAGATGAAGAAAGTGGAACACTAAAGAGAGAAGGTGTCCCAAGTATTATCAATCCAGAAGATAGAAATGCTCTGGAAGAAGCTTTGCAATTAAAGGAAGAATATGGTGGAAAGATTTATGTATTTAGCATGGGCCCTCCTCAAGCTGAAGAAGCACTAAGGGAAGCCTATGCTATGGGGATAGATGAGGCGATTCTTCTTTGTGATGAATCTTTTGCCGGCTCAGATACCTGGGCTACTGCCTATACACTTTCTCAAGCAATTAAGGAATTTAATAATATAGATATTGTTTTATGCGGCAGGCAGGCCATAGATGGAGATACAGGACAGGTAGGACCCCAGCTGGCTGAAAATCTAGGCATCGCTCAGGTAACATATGTTTCAGAACTTAACATTGAAGAAGATAAAGTTATTGCCAGGCGTAAAATGGAAGATGGTTATATGATTGTTGAAACTAAACTTCCTGTTTTAGTGACTGTGATGAAATATATTAATGAACCTCGTTATCCTAAAATGAACAGAATAGTAAAAGCTTATGAAAAAGACATAGTCAAGGTGTGGAATAAAGATGATTTTAAGTTAGAAGAAGAAAACCTGGGCTTAAAAGCCTCTCCTACCCGGGTGGAAGAGACATATATACCAACTCATAAAAGAGAAGGGGAAATTTTTAAAGGAGATTGTGAACAGGTGGTTAATGAACTTATTGATAAATTGAGAGAAGAAAAG
>Ga0207421_10004056_pt1 | contig 17158 bp, 13 predicted proteins | sample SodLakKL_010_SED_4_FD_187542 | JGI IMG/M metagenome (GOLD analysis project Ga0207421, IMG submission 187542) | Alkaline sediment microbial communities from Lake Tanatar, Kulunda Steppe, Russia - 8KL_010_SED (SPAdes) (version 2) | ecosystem: Environmental > Aquatic > Non-marine Saline and... | reverse complement strand
AAATTAAAATAAGCATGCCAATTTTACAGGGTGTTTTTTCCCTCCGCATGGCAACAGCTTGAGTGCTCGGTGCGCCCCTACGGGCGAATAATTCACGACCGTTGTGCTGTCGGGAATTATCCGGGTTAAATAATTCAATTTTTATTTTAGCCGCGATTTCAGATTCTGGCTTTAAGGAGATTTTATGGAGAAAAATAGCGCCGAGGAAACAATACCGGAAACTGAATTAGACAAGGATACGGCGATAATTGAAGAAGCGGATCCGAATGTTAAATACAGGGAAAAAATGGGGCTTATCCTATTCTTTATCTACGGTTTTGTATATTCGGTTTTTGTAGCGGTTGCAGTATTTAACGTTGAACTTATGGATACGGTTGTAATGTTTGAGTTGAATCTTTCCATATTTTACGGACTCGGATTAATTATTTTAGCAGTTTTCCTCGCCGCTCTATACAGCCTCCTCTGTAATCTAAAAAATCGGGCAACTGAAAAAGCAAATAATTCTGCTCAGAAATCAGGGTCGATATAATGCTGGCTATAATACTATTTGTCCTTTTCATTGTCTTTCTATTGGGTTTATCCTGGTTTTTTTACAAACAATCAAAAACAGCCGACGGTTATTTTGTTGCCGATGGCCAAATTCACTGGTTCGTTAACGGGGTCGCTTTAACCGGCGGATACCTCTCCGCAGCATCTTTTCTTGGCATCTGTGGAATGATAGCATTTCACGGTTTCGATGGTTTTCTCTATTCCATAGGTTTTTTGTCGGGGTGGGTTGTTGCACTGTTTGTGGTTGCCGAGCCGTTCCGCCGGCTTGGCAAATATACTTTTGCTGACGCTCTTGCCGCTCGTTTCCATTCTAAAAGCATTCATTTCGCCGCCAGTTTCAGCACCCTTATGATCTGCATATTTTACCTGGTCCCACAGATGGTCGGCGCCGGAGTTCTAATCGAACCACTGCTGGGTATCCCCCACTACTGGGGCGTTATCATCGTTGGTGCGGTAGTTATAGTTGTTGTCGCCGGAGCCGGCATGGCTTCCACCACCTATGTCCAATTTATTAAAGCAAGCATGATGATCTCCTTCTCCGCAGTTATTGTCGGCGCAATGTTATTTCGTGGAATTGATACTGAAGTTGAAACCAGGGATATCACCGGCCAAACGGTATCACCCTACGAATTTCAAACTATCGAGACAGAAACTGACAGCCCTCCTTTCCAGTGGGAAGAGGTTCTTGCCAAAACCGAATACATTTTCAAAGATAAAATTGCGCAAAGAGAACAAAAATGGGTATTGCTTCAAAAAAAGGCCGAAGTTCATCTGCATAACGACGGTGAAAAATTCAGCCTGACCCACCGGGGACAGGATATTTCCGGCGATAGTGATAAATTAGAGGAATTAGAACTAAAAGAAATTGAAGAGGAAAAATATGCTCTTTTACCAAGCTGGTGGAAATTAAGCCAAGATTCCGACGACAACTACCAGTTAAAAGAACTCCAGGATATTACTATTGAGCGCCGGCGTCGACGACAAGTCAATGGTTTGCCGGCCTCATTTGACAATAGGTTATTACTTGTCGGCGGACTGTCTGAATTCGGCCCACGAAGCGATTATGAAGGAAATAACAAACCAATTGGTCCACTGAGATTTTTATCAGTTTTTTCTGATCCGGAAACTCAGGTTAAATTGCCAACCCGGGATGTTATTGATTACGGCGGTGCAAGAATACAGTTGTTTGGACAAGAACCTGTTCAAGGGAATATTTTAATGCGTCCGGGCGGTTACTTTGAAATCGGCAATGGTAACATCTGGAACCAGCTTAATTTTATTTCCCTTATGCTTGCCTTATTCTTCGGCACCACAGCACTCCCCCACGTTTTAATAAGATATTACACTGTCAAAGACGATAAATCTGCCCGTAAATCCAGCATAGTTGCAATCTCTTCTATTGGTCTTTTCTATATCCTCACCCTGTATCTCGGTCTGGGAGCAATAGCCAGCGGAGTACTCAACCCACTCTCCGATAACATGTCAGCTCCTTTGCTGGCCCGTGCTTTCGGCGAGGTTCTGTTTGCTATTATCACCGCTATCGCTTTTGCTACAGTCCTCGGCACTGTGGCCGGCTTGATTGTCGCCGCCTCCGGAGCTGTTTCAAACGATTTCCTGGACAAGTTCTTGAATCTGGATATGAGCGAAAAAACAAAAGTTTTGGCTGCTCGCAGCACCGCTTTTACTGTTGGAGTTATTTCTGTCATCCTTGGGATTTTATTTCGGGGTGTTAATGTTGGTTTTTTAGTCGGCTGGGCTTTTGCAGTTGCCGCCTCCGCTAATTTACCTGCAATAATTATGGTCGTTTTCTGGAAGAAAGCAACCCCGGCCGGTATAATCTCTTCCATCCTGGTCGGCGTCGTCGCTTCCATAGGTATTATTCTAATGGGACCGGATATGTTTGAAATATACGGCCTCACACGTGCCGATGCCTGGGTCCCCCTAACACAACCGGCAATTATATCGATGCCGCTTAGTTTTATTACAATTGTGGTTGTCTCGCTGTTAACCAAACAGGGAAAACTAAACGAAAAACATAAACTATAAATCTCCTTTCAACACATGTAATAGCTACTCCTAAAATTTACTTCTTCACGGAAAACTTACAAAACTTATCCCATTTTAAAAAGGGTTTTTAGAAAAAATGAATAGAGGTAGTTAAAAAATGTTTAAAAGTATTTTTCATTTTCGGGTTATTAAAACAGTTTGTGCGACTTTTCTGGCGCTAATGCTCGGTTATACAATCTTTCAGGAATATACTATTTTCATTGCCCTGGCCGCCTGTTTCTGCATAAGACAGACTTTTATGGGCAGTATTAAACAGTTTGTAACCGAGGTGAAAATGGTTTTTGTGGCCACCCTGATTTCTATGTTCTTTGGTGGAGTATTGGAGCTTTTAGAAGAGGTTGATTACTTAGTGGCCGCTCTGCCGGTTTTTCATTTTCTGGGGGCAGCGCTGGCTATGGGAGCAGTGGTTGCTTTAGTTCAACATTATAAATGGTATGACTCGGTCTTTGTTGGACTGCTTACCGTCGCCTTTATTTTACTTGTGCCGGCAGGCGAGAAAAACATAGAAAACTACTTTTTAGCCCGGGGAGCGATCAGATTCGGTCGGATTCTCCTTGGAAGTAGTTGCGCTCTTGCCACTGATTTTGTCTTTTCCGGAGTGGAATATAAAAACTTGTTTCACTATCGGTTGAAACAGGTGCTGAACAGTCTTGATGATATGCTTGAACTATTTGTCGAAGCTATAATGTTTCAAGACAAAGAAATGACCACTAGAACCCTCGATATTATGGTAAAAACTCAAAATTTATTGAATTACGTCGACGACAAATTGGATGATTTAGAGTCAGAACTTGGATTTCGAGGCGATAATATTGGCGGTTTTAATCGTACCCAGCTTTCTTTACTCCAGGATATTCTGCGGGATTTTAGATTGATAAGTTTCCAACTTGAGGCGGGGGCGATTAACTATATTGAACTTTTGGAAATTATGGATAGAGAAGCAGAAGAAGAAGCTTTCCCGGAGGCAAATTATTCCAAAATTTCAGCTAAAGGGCGTGACCTCGCCAAAACTATTTTCTGCCTGAAAAACGCTGTGGACAATGAGGATCCCGATGTGCTCGATAAAATAAGACATTGTGAGACTAAATCTATAGATTACCGTTATCTTTTTGAAGAGATGGAAGACAACGATGTTCGTTTGCTGGCAATAGATACCTTAAGTTCAATTGGTAGAGTTGAATTTCATCTTTGTAAAGCCGCCGACCTGGTTTATAAGTATTTGCAGGAACGCAAACAGACTGCTTAATAAAATTTAACTCAAAGCCTAAGAAACTCCCCCCAGCGTTAGCAGCAGGCCAAATCCTATCAGCAGTAGCCCGCTTATCCGGCCAATTACCTGCTGATATCTCTTCCCTGTCAATTTTCCGGCCACTTCACCCACCAGTGGCGAAAACAGCAATATTGGCGAGAGAAAGGCGCCGCCACCAAACGCGGCACCAAACACTACCCCCTGGAGCACGGTTTCCGCTCGCAGGGCTGCATAGACCAGAACGCTCAGAAAAGGAGCGCAAGGGACCAGCCCCTCAACCAGGCCCAGGAATGCTGCTCCCCCTTCCCCGCGACAGAAGCACTTCTGAGTGATGTCCTTGCCGCCTATAGCCAAAAATAGCCCCATTACTATGATAAATATTCCGCCGGCGATCTGCAGACCTCCCTGTCCCCGCTGCAGTCGCTCGGTTAATAAAACTCCCAGCATAGCTGCCAGTGAGACCAGGACAACCTGGACCAGCAAACGAACCAGGCTGAAAGTTAAGGCCGATCTCAGACCGCTGCGCCAGCCGCGACTTGTCCCACCTATATAAGCAAGAATAGCCGGAGAACAAAACAGTAGGCAGGGACCATACGCAACTGTCAGTCCAAGAATAAAGAGCTCCAGCGCCCGGTAACTCACTACTCCTCTACCTCTGGAATAGAAATTATCATTTCAAGTTTTTTCCCTGCCCTTAATATATTTTCCCGCAGTTGCAGCGATTCTCCCCACGTTATTTCCTCCCGGATTAGCTCTTTTTCCAAGGGATAAAGCGGACAATTCCGGCAATCGATGACGCTCGTTGTCTCCAGTGCCATATCATCAAAATACGGCGAGCCAAAGAAAATCAACTCCCAGGGATCGACCTCGTCGCGCTCGACCAGCTCCTCGCCGGAGCGAGTCTCTCCCGCGAAACGCAAGCGTAAATCCATTCTGGCGTCTGAACCCAGCCCACCTTCATACCACAGCTCATCCCAGAGGGCCCAGTCCAGCAGCGCTACCGCTTCCTGCAGATCTGCCAGGCGGGCAGACGAAACAATAGCCGACTCCTCTCTCAGCCACTCATAACCCTGCAGATGGAGTAAAAAAGTAACTTCGCCGGCGGCTTTCTGCACCTCGGCCGGAAAACGTATTTCTCTCTCCCCGGGCTCAACCTGCACCTGTCCAAAACTTACTTCTCCCTCCTCAACACTGACACTTTTTTCCTCTTCCACGGGCTGCTGAAAACCTATAATAACGACAAAAACAACTAAGAATAACCCGACCAGAACAAGTGGTATTAATATCTCACTTTTTTCGTTGATTAATCCCATTGCTATCACCATTTTAATTTTAGCAGAAGGATCGCCTGACAATTTCATTTGCGTCGGCTTGAAGCATTGTTGATTTGTACTGTTTAACGCCCTCACTGTCATTACGGGCGTGAGCTAACGTTCGTCATTGTGGACCTCGATCCGCAATCCATTTTAAGGTCTCCGGTTTCCAGTTTATAGTTTCCAGTTATTGGTTTTAACCTGTAACTCACAACCCGCAACATGGTTTTATGGTCTTGATCTTACGCTCGTCATTGCGGACTTCGACCCGCAAGAAGTTCAGTAATCGGTGTTCGGTATTCGGTAATCGGTGGAACACCGATAATTTAACCCTCTCCGAAAAGGGTTAAACATCTCCTCCCCCTTGAGGGGGGAGGATTAAGGTGGGGGTGAAGAGGCCTCGTAGAGGCCGAACAACAATTGTGACGTTTTATCCCCCTCACCCTAGCCCTCTCCCTCCAGGGGAGAGGGGACTTTTCGGAGAGGCTCTAATTAGTGATCGGTAATTGATGTTCGGTACATGGTTTTGACGTTACTGATTACTGAATACTGATTACCGATTACTGCTCTACCAGATGAATTCCGTGTCGCACTCCCTGCGGTCGTTTGCCCGAAATGACGAACTAAACCGCATTTGACAGTAGGCGATAAACAATTACGATAACTCTTCTATCGTTCAGTTTAACATTCAACGGCCATACAAAAACAGGGCAAATCCCAGCAGTAAGATGCTAACTAACTTTAAGCCGCCGACAAAGAGTGATGTCTCCACCAGCCCCAGCAGGGGCAACAACGCGGCTCCACCGGCAATACCACCTATCCAACCGCCAAGCAAATCAGCCCCGTAGAGCAGGCCGGCTGTTCTCCCTACAGATTCCTCGTCGGAAGAAATGAAGAGATTGTTTGCCAGGGGAAACTGGGCACCAATTAACAACCCTGAAAGACAGGAAAGCAAAGGAAATATATAGTGATAAGGCCAGGGCGAGACCGCGAGCTGTCTGAAAAAAATTAACACCAGTGGAAGAAGCAGAGCCAGTATAACAAGTGACAACTCAATACCAAAAAATAACTCCAGGGCTGGTTTATCATCGCGGAGGTACCTATTAGCGACAAGGGCTCCAAGTAGAGACCCGGCCATAAACGCGGTTATCAGTAATCCCACCCAGTAAAAAACGTAGCCGTAGAGACTCTGAAAGGAAAATATGACCAGCAGGTCAAAGAGCATGCCGGCAAAACCGGTAGTTAAAATTGCCAGAAACAGGGTCGGACGTATTGAGGTGGCAAAACTAAGCACAACCCCACCCAGAACTATTCCCCCCACGCCCAGGACGAACAACAACTTAGTCAGAGACAACCTCTCCAGGAAGCTGAATAACGGACGCAGCCAGGGGGAAAATAGAGAAGACCAGTGGGCCAGCGAAAAGTAGACAGCCCCGGGTCGAAAATCCAGGTTCGCCCGGGCCTCGGTCTGCTCTACTCGCTCCCGAAACCAGTCCCGGCGGCGGTCATCGAATCGATGCCGGAGGTAACCTTTACTGACCAGCATTGCGTCAACTTCACGTTCCTGCATCCGCTGGCCCAGTTCCATACTATCCGCAGCGAATGCTGTCTCGTCCGGCGACGCCAGGTGAAGGATCCCCGCGTCACCGGGCAGAGAAACTACGGAAGCAAAAACTTCTTCAAGAGCTGAGCGGACGCTGGCGTTTAATTTTCTCATTTCGTCACTGAGATAGGCCATTGAACCCGGCAAACGGAAGGCCAGGATCCCCTCTGAGTTCAGACGGCGCGCCAGGCTCTCGTAAAACTCCCGAGTAAACAATCTGTTAACTTGCAGGTTAAATGGTTCCTGGAAACCAACTAACACCACGTCGTATTGGCGCTCTGATCGATCAATAAACCGGCGGCCGTCCCGATGATGAAGGTTAACCCTCGGATCAGTCAGTTCTCGCTCGCTTAACGGATCGGGAAAACGTTTAAGGGTCTCCAGTAGCTGTGGATCAAGTTCTACATAGTCGAGTCGGTCAGGATTATGTTTGAGCATCTCGTCTATTACCCCACCGGCTCCCCCGCTGAGAACCAGTACGTCCCGGGGCTGGCGGTGAAAAAGCAAAGGTATGTGAACAAATCCTTCGAAAGCAACGCGATCCGGGTCAGGCAGTGTAGTTACCGGTTGACCGTCTTGATAAAAAGTTCGCTGAGCACCCCGCCGGGCTACCGCGATGTTACCGTAGATAGAATTTTCCGAAAATAGTAGCTCCTGCCCGGGCCAGCGACGGCCGAGAGTATAGCGGTCAATCTGATAAAAATATGAAGTAATAGTGCCCGCACCCAGGACAATAATCAGAATTGTCAGCAGCCCGGCCAGACTCCAGCTCCAGACGCCAGCTTCAGACCGTTTAAATGGTAGGAGAAAAAAACTAATAACAAGATTTAGCCCAGCTACTAAGAGCACGATAGCATAGGATGGCAGGTAAAGCACCAGCAGATAGGTGAAAGCTAAACCACCAAGGATCGTGCCTGCACTTTCTAACACATAAACCCGGCCGGCGGTTTCCGCTGGCTGGCCAACGTAGTGAGTCCAGATCCGGCAGCCACCGCTGAACAGAGCCCCGTGACTCAAACTTACGGGCAGCAGAACTAAAAAAGAGAAAATTAAAACTGTCTGTAACCCCACCCCTTCCCCGGGTCCACCGGGAGCATAGGCCGGCAGGAGCCGGATTGCTGCTGTAACCAGGGGTAAGCTTAGCGCAAACACAATGTTTATGCTTACAAACAGCTCGGGCCGCTTCCCCTTTTTCGGGAAAATATACCCACCCAGCCCCGCACCAAGCGCTTCCAGCAGAAGCCAGTTGGCGAGTATTATTCCGATGATTAGCTCGTTCCCCGCAAAACTGACCATAAATTCCCGCAGCAGTAAAACTTGAGCAACAAGACCACTAAAGCCCATCACCACAACAGCCAGACTCAACCGTTTCTTCATTTTAAATGAAAACTACTTCCAGATACCGGGGATTTCGTGACCACACTCGGAACAACGACCATCTTCAATTTTATTTTCCAACACTGAAAAATGTACCCGGTGGATAAGCCTCTCGCCGCACTCGGGACAGAAGGTGGAATTTCTGCGGTGCCCCGGCACATTTCCAATGCTTATGTAATGAATTCCCACGTCTTCCGCTATCGAAGCGGCCTCTTCTAAAGTATCCACCGGCGTCGGCGGCAGGTCGGTGAGCCGGTAGGCGGGCGTAAAACGAGAAAAATGGAGGGGAACTTCTGGTCCTAAGTTTTCTTTTGCCCACTCGCTCAAGGCCCTGATCTCTTCCGGGGAATCGTTTATCGTCGGAATGACAAGATTGACAATTTCCAGCCAGACGTCGTGTTCGGCAATGATTTCCAGCGCCTCCAGCACCGGTTCCAGCTCCGCCTCTGAATTAGCGTAAGCCTCCTCCGAAAATCCCTTCAAGTCTACAGTTATTGAATCCGTGTACGGCAGCAGCTTTTTTAAAGGCTCGGGATTAATAGCCACGTTGGAGTGCCAGAGTATTTTTATCCCCTCCTCCTGCGCCAACCGCGCGGTGTCATACAAGTATTCGTAAGATACAATTGGGTCGTTGTAGGTGAACGATATAGTTGGAACATCCCCCTCGCTGGCCCGAGCCACTACTTCCTCCGGCGGCAGCTCGTAGACACGCATATCTTCAATCGCACGCTGTGACAGGTGCCAGTTGTGGCAGTGGTTGCAGGCATAGTTACAGCCCGCCGTGCCGATACAGAGTATATCCGAACCGGGCAGCATGTGGTGCTGAGGCTCTTTTTCTACCGGATCAATGTGCACCGCTGCCGGCCGACCGTAAACTACGCTCTTTAACTTACCCTCCCGATTTTCACGGGCCCGGCAAAAACCCCGCTCTCCCTCGGGAATTACACAGTTGCGAAAACAAAGTTCACATTGAACTCGGTCGTCTTCAAGCTGTGAATAAAACATTGCTTCCTCTAACTCCACGTCCTCTAAAACAGGCGTGGCTGACGTCAGCTCCTGACTGACAGCCGGCTCATTACGCAAACCCAACCCCATATAATACCAGGCTAAAAAAACCAGCCCACCCACCAAAACCAAACTCCCCACCACCCATCTCCTCTGGGCCTCGGAGGTAAAGTTGTTAAAAAACTTAAGTATCATAATTTTTAATGGCATAAGAAACCGCCCCTTTACTTCGATTAAAAAACCGACCTATTTCTGACTGGCCGTAACCTTCTTCATACATTTTTACCATAGCCTCCTGCCTCAGTGCAGAACGTTCCCGGTCACGGCTTGGACTCTTCAAATCTTCCACCGTCCACTGAGTTCCTCTTACAACATCATTCGCAATTTGCTCTTTGCTTCTGCGCCCCCGAGTATCCCGGTAGGCCTCTCCTTCGCGGCCCTCTTCCCGTCGACTCAAGCTTTTCCACTCCGACTTTGAGCCTATGTAATTATCTCCCCCTTCCCAATCTTCAGAAACTTCTTCCCCCATTAATTCGGCATATAACTCTGTTCTATCGCTGCCGCAAAAATGGGACGGAAATTGCCAGCTGCGCAAATCAATGTTGGGACTTTGTGAGCGGTAATAGCGATCAGAGTGCCATTGGTAATCTTCAGGGTTATCACTCAGTCCAGCCTCAGTAGCATTCTGATGAATATAGGGAACAAGTTGAAGCAGATAGGAGTCGTCAAGAACAATCTTCATTCCCGGACGATCTTTAAACAAATTACCATCCCCCGCATGAACAGAATTAAAATATCGAGCGTATTTCATGTGCACAGTTTGAAAGATACGTCCAAAAGGAACCGGGCCCATTCGAGCAAGCAAATGATAATGATTGGTCAACAGACTATACCCGCCGATAAAGGCTCCCAGACGATCAAAATCTAAGTCGAGTATTCTCAGGAAGGTGAGACGGTCGTCCTCCGTATAAAACAGCGGAGCTCCCCGCTGTTGTCTGGTGAAAATGTGATACCAGTATCCCTCATGAAATTGACGTGGTGGATAAGCCATAATGTCTACCATTGTATTATATGTTCACAGTTTTTAAACAACTTTACCTCCGAGGCCTTGTTATTGTATGATTGATGGCATTGTTTCACTGAAACAAACGATTTGAGGTGATTTACTTGGGTGGTTACTACAGTCAACGGCTGTTGTTAGTCGGTCTTGTTTTTCTTCTGGTAGTGTTAGGGTTAGCGGTAGGTCATAATCTTGGAATGGAATACCTGGAAGAAAGACCCCGTACTTTCCTGGAGTCTGTCGAGTTTGTAACTCAAACAATGACCACCGTCGGTTACGGCCAGGATGCCCCCTGGGAGCAGCCGGCAATGCAGATTCTGGTCATTATTACTCAGTTCGCCGGAATATTAATTGTAGTTACGGCTATTCCGCTGGTTCTCTCCCCCTGGCTGCAAGAACGACTGCGTAGACAGCCCCCGATTAAATACGATGGTCCCAACCGGCATGTGCTAATCGGATATTATAACGACGCTCTGCTTAGCCTGTTAAACACACTGGAGCGGCGCAATCTTCCCTACCTGCTGGTTGAACCGGACGAAAACCTGGCAACCCAATTATTCCGCGAGGAACGGAATGTCCTCTGGGGCGATCCCGAAAAGCTGGCTGTGCTGCGCGAAGCGAACGCTGTCGAGGCTTCCCATTTTGTGCTTGCCGGTAGAGATGAACAGAATGTCACCGCTTCTCTGGCCCTGCAGGAACTTATCGAGACGGCTGAAGTGAACCCGCCACCGGAGAGAATCGCTATAGCCCGCCGCCTCGAGCATACTACTCACCTTCGCCAGGCTGGTATTGACAAAATTGTTTATCCGGGCGAAATTGTTGGACGTTGGCTTGTTGATAGGCTTTTCACCCGCACTGGAATGAATCTTGATTTTGGCTGTGAACTCCCTGAAGATTTTCAAATTTATGAGTTTCCGCTGATTGGAGACCACCAGTTAATAGGTCGCCGACTGAGGGACTCCAGCTTACGTGAAAAGCTGGCAACTAATTTGATAGGAGTCCGCCGGCAGAACCAATTTATCGCCAGCCCGGACGAGAGCTTCCTTTTTCATAAAAATGACGTTCTGCTTCTGGCCGATAAGCAAGACGAACTCGATAAATTATCCAGTTATTTTGCAGGCAATAACCTGGAGTCCGGGGAACAACACGCTGTAATAATTGGTTTTGGCAGCGAAGGCTGCGCGGCCAAACAGCGGCTGGAAAAAGAAAAAGTTGAAGTCACCGTAATAGACGACATTCTGGCCGAAGAAGTAGATATAGTTGGTGACGGAAGCAGCAAAGAGGTTCTCAAAAAAGCCGGGGTAGAAACGGCCGACATAGTTATTATTACTGTTAGCGCCGACGATACAGCAATTATGATCACTCTGCTTGTTCGTGAATTAAACAAAAAAGCTAATCTCCTTGTTCAATCGCATCAGAACGAAACAATTGAATCTTTTTACCGGGCGGGAGCTACTTTTGTCGAGGGTCTGCCCCGCGTAACAAGCCGTATTTTAGCCGGATACGTTGTCGGCGAACACATGCTGGATTTTGAACTTGAAGTCCAGGTGAAACCGGTTACCGCCGGTCAACTGGCAGGTAAATCAGCCATGGACGAGCAGCTAAGACGCCGCTATAACATAATTGTGCTCGGCGTAATCCGCAGTGAGGAGCTAATTATCCCCTTTTTCGGCGAGCAGGAGTTTGAGAAAGGCGACATACTTCTGATCAGCGGTTCACGAACCGACATGGAAAAATTTATAAACAAATATTCCCTCACCCCGGTTACTTCATCTTAATATCCTGGCAGATGAAAATTCTTCGATTAAAAGAAGCTGAGAACTGACTTCTCAAGCCCGTTATTGAAACCGGCTTATCGCTAATCTAACCCCGGTTTGCAGATTAATCGATACTCGCAGTGGCGGCAGAAATTGTCGTTTTCTATCTTTGGAAAGTCTTCTTTTCGTGCCTTGTTTTCTTCCGGCTCAACCAGTATCTCTTTCATTTCGCGGACGTTGGCTAATATCTGCTGACGGGTTTCTCTTTTTGCTTTGCTGCTGAATTGATGGGTAAACTCTTCCTCCCGGGCTACATTGTAGATAGTTAGCTGAATATTTTCATCCCTGAGCTCCCAGACTTCGGAGGCGTAATATCCATATACATTTAATTGCAGTGAATCCGGCTCCCCCCCGGATTGGCCGGATTTCCAATCGATGATCTGAACTGTTCCATCCTTCTGCCGGTAGGCAAAATCCAACTTGGCCCAGACCTTAAGACCGTCTAAATCAAATGAATCGACCGTAACACTATACGGCAAGTGTAATAAGGTCTGCAGGTCTGTCGTGATATTTTTCCAGAGGTTGGACGGATTGTTTAAATCTCCTTCAAGGGCAAGACAACGGCTTAATTCAAGCTCTTCTACCGCTTTCCAGTATTTTGAAGCTTTAAAATTATCTAGACATTCCAGGACATCATCTCGATTTTCTCGCCAGACACGGTCCGCAATTTCTTCTTCATATTCATGCTCCAACAGACCAAACTTTCGTTTTGGGTCTTCCCTGTAACTTTTTGCCAGCGACTCTCTAAATTGGGCCCGCATGCGCTGCACTACGGTTTTTTCTATCTTTTCAAATTCTATCTTTTTGTTCTCCAGCAAGCACTTCAAAAGGAAAGCAATGGCATCGTGAACGGTGGTCCCCTTCCATGTATGACGGCTATCAAGCTGTTTTAATCGATAAAGAATCCGGGCTTCCTCCGGGGCCTCACTCTCCCAGCCTTCCCAGGAACCGTAATAATTATAAAAATACTTGCGCTTACAGTCCTCAAACATATTTCTCCGGCTAATCGACCAGGAGAGTTCATTTTTAAAATCGGCTGTCGTCATCTAATCACCTGATCCTTTATCCCAAGTTTCCCCCTTCAAGAGGGAAAAAAGGTGAACGGGCAACTATGAGAGTATCTCCCGGTACGTTCTCAGGGCCTGCTCGTCAAAAAGCACAAAGCGAATCAGCTTAACAACATATAGCTCTTCTGTTTGCTTAATGACAGTTTCCAGGGCCTGGCTGGCGGCTTCTTCGAGCGGGTAGCCGAAAGCTCCCGTAGAAATGGCCGGAAAAGCTACTGATTTGATCCCATGTTCTTCGGCCAGTTTAAGAGCCTCAGTGTAACAGGAAGCAAGCAACTTATCCTCCGGCTTGTCTCGCCCGTAAACCGGACCCAGGCAGTGAATCACGTGTTCATTGGGCAGATTAAAAGCTGGAGTAATTACAGCTTCCCCGGGATGAATGGGGGCATATTTTTGGCCCGCTTCGGCCAGTTTGGGCCCGGCAGCCCGATGAATAGCCCCGGCTACTCCACCACCCGTTTTCAGCTCTGCATTCGCGGCATTAACCACAGCCTCGATATCTTCCTGGACAGAAATATCCCCCTTCCTGAGCTCTATAATTACCCCGTTTATCTCTGTTTCCATGGTTACACCTCCGCCTTACTTTGCCTGATTAATCAGTTCCCATTCTTCACGTAAGTTATAAATCAATTTGCCGACCAGAATCCTTTAATTCCAGCAAATCCTGCGGAAAAGGAGACAGATAATACTGGTTCAACAGGTAATCGTTCTGATCGCGCAGGGCCCAGGTGTGAATTATTGAGAGAACTGAGGAAAGCGGTATCCTTCCCTCCCGGTAAAGCTCCATGCTCTCCTCAAGGTAATCTTTCTCCCGTTTACTGTTTGTCTCCGAAAAATAACCTGCCATATGCATTATGACATTGATATTGGTTTTTCGCGTTGACTGCCCGACTAGCGTTTCCCTGAGCTTAGCTTCGTATTTGTCCAGCACTTCTTCAACTGGCAGCCCCTCTTGGTTGGCAGCAATCCTGCCCAGTTCTCGGGTTCCTTGTTCATCGTAAGCAAGAAGCAGAAATTTGTGGCGTGCCTGAAAACGAACAAGGTATTTCATGTCCTGAGTATCTTTCACCTCTCTAAACCGGGCCAGTGTAAAAATACGACTGTAAAATCGGTAGCGAATTCTATAGTTTTTTAGACGCCCCTCGTCCTCCAGCGGTAAGTTAGGATATTCTTCTTTTATTTCACGTGTGAAAATACCGGGACCCTTGTCAATCGGCGCCACCTTACCAAGCTGAGGATAAATTTTGACCTCCTTCTGTCCGCAAGAAGGGGAACGATGTTTGAGAATAAAACCGTCGAAAGGTGCGTTTTTCTCTAAAAAAGATTCCGCAAAAGTGATCATTTCCTCAGTGCAATCTTTTTCACTCTCGGACTGCAGTAATCTCAACTCGTCCTCACTTCGGACCAGCCGGACAGGGAAACGTGGCACTCCCAGTCCAATATCAACCTCCGGACAGGGGGTAATGCAATCGGCATAATTACTCAGTTCAGCCACAAAAGGATCCCTGACCATCTGATCATTGTAGCGACATGATTCAAATCCGAGACAACGGCTTACTACTAATCGAGGCCGTGGATAATCTTCCATGTTTTCCTCCTTAAACTAAGTTGTTTTTAATAACTCGATCATTTCTGAAAATGTGCGTAAAAATTTGATTATACAGACCAATTTTTTCTGCCATTTTTAGCTATTTTACCATTCTATTCGAATCTGGGTAACTTAATCCGACCGGCAGAAGTCATTTCGGTAAAATTGCCTGGCAATAGCTCACATGGAATGACGTTGTCTCCTGTTTTTTCTTTGTTCAGTCACTGAGAAATGACAAATGACTACCCGTCCCCTTTTTAACAAAATCGTCATATACTCCCATCAACAGCCTCGTATAGCGCGAATATATGTCGTATATCCGGAATTGCGAATATAAGGGATGCAGTGGATGTCAGTCCCCGAGACGGCAGCGCACATAACTAGAAACAAATTTCTCGGAGGAGTTGCTGGTGGTACCCGATCGGAAGAAGACGCTCCAGGGAGTAGGGGGATTATGTTCTGATTCTGTCGAAGACCAGTAAGTATAGCCGGCGTCAGGATCCCAACCACCACAATGTTCGCTTAGATCACAGCGGTTTTGGCCGCCAGCTATGGCTCTATGAAGACCCGGCTCTTCTGGAATTTCCACTCTCTCATACCACCCAACACAACGACAGGCCGAGTTCCCAAAATCTTCTCTTAATTCTTTTATCGCAGGTAGATACCAGTTATCCTCGCCAGCGTAGTCTAAATCGTCACATAACCTGGCGGCTGCGGTTCCATCGTTGCGAATGTGACACCCTATGTCTGCATAGTCACCGGCGTATGTGTAGTAGTTATTCCCTTTAAAGTTATCACTATCGTTGTGATACTCAACAATAGCAGTGGTATTACTCTGTCCGTCGGTAACAGAACGTGCTCCGGCAATGCTTTGCCCGGCACAACCCCAGTTTGATTTTTCTCCTTCGAAGGTTATCGTTGCTGTCCAGAGGTTTCCGGTTCCGTCCCGGTAGACAACATCGTCGTTTATTTTCTCGTAGCAGTCGGTATCTTCCGGGGAAGTGCAGACGAAAGGGCTTACTCCCTCCTCTATCTCTTCTTCCTCTGTCTCAGCGGTTATGAATCCGCTGATACTGGCATAATAGCGGGGGAAATAATTAGAAAGGAAAATAGAACCCAAAAAAAGAAGACCTGTTACTACAAGAATTATCCCCCCGATAAAATAGAATTTATTTTCTTTTTTGCTTTTCACCCATTGAAATTTTGATTCAAGCAATGGGGGCGGCTCAAAACTACACAATAAATAAACTATACCCAGGGGAAAAAGAACCAGAGCGGTGGTTGCCAGCAAACGGTAATCACTCAAACCGTAAATGTCGAGTAGCCTAAAAAACAATAGTCCAATTACTATCACTGCGCCCAAGAAAAACAAAACTTTCCAGTTGAGCTTAGCCCAGAGCGGTCTCCCCTCGGAAATATTAATCTTATCTTCAGCTATATACCGGCTGACCCCATCAAGTATCTCCTCGGTGTCTTCATAATTTTGTAAATATATTGTCCGATTCTTTGAAAACAGTTTTACGCAGTCTTTTTCTTCAGAATCACCATAGACAACGTTGATTTTTTCGATTTCATCAAAGGGGATCCTCTCCTCATCTTTCCCCGTTTTTTGAATTAACTGTCCCGGCATTATTACCAGGCTTGTTTCGGTCATTTTCTTAAAACTAAAGTGAAAGGGAATGACTACAAAAACTACCAGAACGACTGCGCAGCCCCCCAGCAAAAACATAAAAGACCTGGCCGAAGTGCTGTGGCGGTAAATGACTGTAAAAAGACAATAAGTAACCGCCAGGACCGATATCATAAAATTTCTCTTATACTTATCCAAGCAAGCCTCTGAAATTTTAAATTCTTTCTCCATGATAGAGCCTCCTCGGCCCAAAATATTTTTGTTCTTCTATTTATAGTTTTCTACATTCTCCAATCATCTACAATTAAAAACTCCCAGAAAGAAATAGGAATGTATTTTCTCTACTTTACCAGCGCTAAGGTATTTATCCCCGGGGATAAATTAATCAGATGATCTATTGCAAAATATATGAAAATTAAGCGTATTTTCATCATTAATCTCCTGATGGGATCGCATACAGGTGGTTATCATCACTGCCCACGTAGACCACTCCATCGACGACTGCCGGGGAACTTCGCACATCATCCCCGGTTTCATACGACCACAACTCACGGCCACTCTCAGCTTCAATCGCATACAGGTGGTTATCATTATTCCCCACATAGACGACTCCATCGGCTATTGCCGGGGAACTCTGCACCTGAAGCCCGGTTCTAAACGACCACAACTTCCGTCCGTTCTCTACTTCAACCGCATACAGGCGCAAATTATCACTCCCCACGTAGACCACTCCATCGGCGACTGCCGGGGAACTATGCACCGGGCCCCCGGTTTCATATGACCACAGCTCACGACCACTCTCCGCTTCAACCGCATACAGGTGGTTATCCCAA
>Ga0207421_10004054_pt1 | contig 17161 bp, 18 predicted proteins | sample SodLakKL_010_SED_4_FD_187542 | JGI IMG/M metagenome (GOLD analysis project Ga0207421, IMG submission 187542) | Alkaline sediment microbial communities from Lake Tanatar, Kulunda Steppe, Russia - 8KL_010_SED (SPAdes) (version 2) | ecosystem: Environmental > Aquatic > Non-marine Saline and... | reverse complement strand
ATTTCATGTGTTTAAAAATTTAGATTAAGCGGACACATGCAATTCCATGACCGGTTTTAATCATGCGCCCGTGTGTCCCGGCGCCAGCCCGGTCATGTTCATTTCATATTAAAACGGATCGCCACACAGCTCCCGTTATCTGAAAAACGCACCTCATCTGCGAACTCTTTCATCAGCCAAACCCCGCGGCCGCTGGTTTTATGAAGGTTTTCTTCCTTTCTGGGATCCGGAATACTTTCAGGGTTAAATCCCTTTCCCTCATCACGAACCGTTAATAACAGGGAATCGGAGTCCAGCTGAGCTGTAACTTCTACGGATTTTGCAGGATCCTGGCGGTTTCCATGTAATATCGCATTGGTAATCGCTTCGGAAAGAGCCAGCATTATACGATGTTCCGTTTCGTTGTCACAGCCGATTCTGGATGCAATATTATGTACAAATGTGGTGACCCGGTCAATCTCCTCAAGGTCCGAAGCCAGGGTCAGTGTGGTAGTGTCGTTCATATACGTATAAAAAGGTTTTCCGGAATATACCAAGAGCCAAAGAAATTGAAAGCTTTAACTGTTAATTTGCATCAAATACTTGGCTTTTCGATATTACCCCGATACCTGTATTAAAATGACAGGTTGCGGTGCAGTACAATTTGGCCTGCCCATTTTATATGAGCCACGTAAATGGCATGATTTTGTTATGAGACTAAACAGTAATGTACTTATCCTGAATCAGGACTACCAGCCTCTCAGTGTCTGTAATGTCAAGAAGTCTATGTTGCTGCTTTTATTGGAAAAAGCGGAGTTGCTTCATGATTATCCCCTGAAAAAAATCCGGACCATCAAATCTGAATTTGATTATCCGTCGGTGATCAGGCTGCGGAAATATGCGCGCATTCCTTACAAGAACATTGTTCTGTCCCGAAAAAATATTCTCAAACGTGATAACAATCGCTGTGTTTACTGTGGCTCATCCGATCAACTGACAATCGATCATGTCATCCCCAAAAGCAGGGGCGGTGGTGACAGCTGGGAGAATCTGGTTTCCGCATGCTCTTTGTGTAATCATAAAAAGGGGAACCGAACTCCGAGAGAAGCAGCTATGAAGCTGCGCTCCAAACCGTTTCGCCCGAATCACATCATTTATCTGCGGGATTTTTACGGCAATGTCGACGACAGCTGGAAGCCGTATCTCTATTATTAAGAGCCTTTGAGTTACTACCCCAGGCATCATTGAAACGATGCGAATTTTGCACTAATTATTTGTAACTTCCTCTCTTATGTATTGTATATCGGCAGGGTTTTGGATGGTGTGCCTTATCTCAAGGTAAGGACCTGCAATCTCCCGGCATCGAATAATGATACCAGTTTGATCACGGTAATTTGGCCACGGTCACGGTTAATTGGCCACGGTACCCCTCCGGTATGTGATAATTCATCGTTTTTTAGTGGTATCTCACAGAGCATGAACTCCATTCAAGCGATTGGGAATTATAACTTAAATTATTACGAAACAAGCAGATAAAGCAGATGCGAGTATTCAAGTTTGGCGGGTCGTCGGTTGGCACCCCCGAAAGAATCCGGGATATTGTTTCCTGGTTTCCGGAAGCTGTAGAAAAGGAAAATTGTCAGGCTGTTATTTTTTCGGCGTTCCAGGGTGTGACCGACCTTTTGATATCTATGGCGGAACGGGCTGGAAACGGCGATGACTCATACACCACAGATCTCGGCACGATGGAGGCGCGTCATATTGAAACTGTACGGGCGCTGCTCACCACCTCCGAGCAGAGCCAGGCCATTGCCGGTGTGAAATTTATGCTCAACGACCTGGAGGACATCCTGCAGGGGGTGTTTCTGGTCAAGGAATTGACACCCAGAAGTCTCGACTTTATCACAAGTTTTGGGGAACGCCTTTCCAACTACATCATACATCTGGCATTTCGGCGTCATGGCATTGACTGCGATTACCTGGATGCCCGCACGGTTATGGTGACCGACGACCAGTTCGGAAATGCCGAAGTGGACATGGAGAAATCCATTGCCAATATTCGGACCCATTACGCATCACGTAAGAAATTGCAGGTGGTTACCGGTTTTATTGCGGCCGACCCGAACGGTGTGACCACAACGCTTGGGCGGGGCGGATCCGATTACACCGCATCCATTTTTGCAGCGGCTCTTGATGCCGAAGAACTTCAGATCTGGACAGATGTTGACGGCGTATTAACGGCCGATCCCAGAACGGTCAAGGAGGCTTTTTCCATGGATGTGCTCTCCTACGAAGAGGCCATGGAGCTCTCCCATTTCGGGGCGAAAGTCATCCACCCGCCAACCATTGAACCAACCATGCGGAGAAATATTCCCATCCGCATTAAAAACACATTGAACCCCTCGTTCCCGGGAACCATTGTTGGAAGGCACGACTCCAGCAGGGAGCACATCATAAAAGGAATTTCGTCTATTGATAACGTTGCGCTTATCCGGATCCAGGGAAGCGGGCTGGTCGGTATGGCGGGGATCGCACAGCGGATATTCGGAGCAATGGCTGCCGGAAAGATCAACATTATTTTGATTACCCAGGCATCCTCGGAGCATTCGGTCTGCCTGGCTGTGATGCCGCAACACGCCAAAAAGGCCCGAAAACTGCTAAAAAAGGAGCTTGAGCATGAATTGGCAGTACGCCGTGTAGCCGATATCGTTATCGAAGAGGACTTGAGCATTATTGCGGTGGTCGGTGAGAATATGCGCCAGACTCCCGGTATCGCCGGTATGGTTTTCCAGGCGCTGGGTCGCAGCCGAATCAACATCTCGGCAATAGCCCAGGGCTCTTCTGAGCTTAATATTTCGGCGGTTATCCGCCGCTCCGAGAAACGCAAAGCGTTACGTGTCATTCATGATGCGTTCTTTTACGGCGCCCGCAAGACGGCACATATTTACGTGATTGGCACGGGATTGATCGGGAAGCGGCTGATAAACGATATTTTTGAACGGTATGATGGGTTTCTTAATGAGCGCTATCTCGATTTACGCATCAACGGGATCGTCAACTCCCGCAAAATGTTGCTTACCGAAGACGGTATTTTTGAAGAGGACTGGGAAACAGCACTCGAATCATCGGCAATGAAGACGGATGTCGCCAAGCTTCTGAAGCACGTCGAGAAGCACCAATCTCCCAATACGATCATTATCGATGCGACGGCAAGCGAAGTAATACCGGAATGGTATGAGCGGTTTCTTGAGCAGGGTATCGCCGTTGTCACTCCGAACAAAAAAGCCAATACCGGTAAATACGAGGTATTCAAAAAGCTTTCGGACCTGGCCCGTGACAGTGAAACCCGGTATCTCTATGAGACCAATGTCGGTGCCGGCCTTCCGTTTGTGCAGGCAGTCACCGACCGGGTGTCGACCGGCGACAAAGTTACCCGCATTGAAGGTGTGTTTTCCGGAACACTCAGCTATCTGTTCAATAAATTCGACGGATCGAAGCCTTTCAGCGAACTGGTCCGCGGTGCCCGGGAAAACGGCTATACCGAACCGGATCCGCGCGACGACCTGAACGGCATGGATGCTGCCCGGAAACTGCTGATCCTGGCCCGGATTACCGGCAGGGAAATTTCTCTGGATGATATTGAGGTGGAGAACCTGGTTCCGGAGGACCTCCGCGGCGATATGACCCCGGAAGCGTTTCTTGACGGGCTGCAAAAGTACGACAAGGAGTTTGAAGCGTTGCTTGAAAAAGCCCGGAGCCAGGGTAAGTTACTGCGCTACCTGGCCTCAATGGAGGGGAATTCGCTGATGGTGAAACTGACACTGGTGGATGCCGACCATCCGACCGGGAATCTTAATGGTTCTGAAAATATCGTAACCATAACCACGGAAGCCTATGCCGACAGCCCACTGGTTATCAAAGGGCCGGGGGCCGGACCGGAAGTAACGGCTAACGGAATTCTTTGTGACATCCTGAAAGTGATTAAATAACCATTGAAATCCCGGACCGGTTTGCGGTTCAAAAATCCCCTATGAGTACTTTGAAAAATAAACAGATCCGGGTTTTTGCCCCGGCAACGGTTGCCAATGTGGCTTGCGGATTCGATTCGCTTGGATTCGCCATAAACCAGCCCGGCGATATTGTGGAGGCACAATTAAGCGATGAGCCGGGTGTACGCATCCTCGATGTGACCGGCGACGGTGGGCGGCTGCCCCGGGATTCGGAAAGCAATACCGCCGGTGTTGCGGTGATTGCCTTACTGGAACATCTCGAATCCCGGCAGGGGGTAGAGATGGTTGTACACAAACGGATGCCACTCGGAAGCGGCCTCGGGTCCAGCGCCGCCAGTTCCGTTGCGGCACTTTTTGCAGTTAACAAACTGCTGGGCGAACCTTTGTCAAAAGATGCGCTGCTCCCGTTTGCAATGAAAGCAGAAGAGCGTGCCTGTGGCTCTCCGCATGCCGATAATGTGGCGCCCGGATTGTTGGGCGGATTTGTGCTGATCCGCAGTTATGACCCGCTGGATGTGGTTCCCGTAGAATATCCGGAGAGCCTGTACTGCACCATTCTTCATCCCCACATCGAACTGCGCACCGAAGATTCCCGCAAGATCCTTCGAAAACATATCAAACTGAAAGATGCCGTAATTCAGTGGAGCAACCTGGCCGGGTTGATCGCCGGGCTGTCAAAGTCCGATTTTCCACTGATCAGCCGTTCACTGAACGACATCATATTCGAACCGGTCAGATCACTGCTAATTCCCGGCTTTGACCGGGTGAAGGGAGCGGCCCTCAAGTCCGGTGCTCTGGGGTGCAGTATCTCGGGATCCGGCCCCTCCGTGTTTGCGCTCAGCACCACCGAAGAGAAGGCCCGCGAGGTCGGCCTGGCCATGAAAAAGGCATTCTCTGAACTTCAGCTCGAGAGCGATGTCTACGTTTCGCCGGTGAACCGAACGGGCCCTATAGTACTGGAGCCCGAAGAAGAACCCGTAGCCCCGGAATTCTAATTTTCGAAATCGATGAAACTATTCAGTACCGGTGGTACGACAGAGTCCACTGATTTTCGCACGGCGGTCCGCCAGGGCCTGGCTCCTGATGGCGGGCTCTACATGCCGCAACACCTGCCATACCTCTCGACAGACATCTGGAACGCGATGAAAGGTGCCACCATCGCCGAAACCGCCCGCAATCTGTTTGACTTGTTGCTGTCGGATGATTTTGATGTCGCCCAACGGGGCGAAATTGTTGACCGGGCCTTTACTTTTGATGCTCCCGTCGTTTCACTCGATGAGAAAACGCATGTTTTGGAACTTTTCCACGGGCCAACTCTGGCATTCAAGGATTTCGGTGCACGTACCATGGCGGCCATGCTGTCGGTAATGGCCAGGGATCAGGGGGAGACGATCTCGATTGTAACAGCCACTTCCGGTGATACCGGGGCAGCGGTTGCCCACGGTTTTCACGGGGCACCCGGTGTCGAGGTGTTTGTGCTCTATCCCGGAGGTCAGGTGAGTCCGCTGCAGGAAAAACAGTTCACCACACTGGGCGACAACATCATAGCTCTCGAAGTGGATGGCACGTTTGATGACTGCCAGCGCCTGGTTAAAGCCTGTTTTGCCGACCCCGACATTCTATCAGGCAAACAACTGACGACGGCCAATTCCATCAACATCGCCCGGCTTATACCGCAGATGGTCTATTATATCCATGCCGTGACAGCGATTCATCAGTCGATATACCCAAAAAAAACCACCCATTCGTCCATTCTCTGCTCCGTTCCGAGCGGAAATTTCGGAAACCTGACGGCCGGCCTGCTCGCCCATAAAATGGGTCTTCCGGTTTCGAAGTTTATTGCAGCCACAAACAGCAATCACATTGTTCCCGATTATCTGGCTGATGGGACCTACCGTCCAAAACCATCTCTTCGCACGATTTCCAACGCAATGGATGTGGGTAACCCGAGCAATTTTGACCGGATGCTGGATCTTTACAGCAATAACCATGAAATGATGGCACAGAATATTCAGGGTGCCTGGTTCACGGATGAACAGACCGGAGAGGCGATTACCGAAGTTTGGGAAACCTATGGGTATGTGATGGATCCACACACCGCTGTCGGATATCTGGGTTTTCGGCAGCACCGCGGCCCCGATGACCACGGTTTGATTTTGTCAACTGCTCATCCCGCAAAGTTTCCCGAAACCATCGATAAATTGATTCCCGGTGCACTTGTAACTCCCGAACGTCTGTCGAAACTGGTCAACCGTGAGAAGAAATCCATTCCCATTCCTGCAGATTTGGAGGCCGTCAAACGGGTATTATTGCAGGATACCGAGGATCGATAAAACTAAAATCTGCCAGGATACGTTTACGGTGGAGTGAAAAAGAGGTATCTTGTCTAAATTCAGAATTTATCACGGCATACTGCAAAAATAGAAAAGTTTTCAGGGAAATAGATTATGAGTTCGAAAGGTCGAGTTTTGGTGGCGATGAGCGGCGGGGTGGATTCCTCGGTTGCTGCCGTCATGCTCAGTGAACAGGGATATGAAGTGATCGGTATCACGATGAAAACCTGGGATTACGCACAAAGTGGCGGTAAATCCAACAAGGAAACAGGTTGCTGTACCCTGGAATCGATGAATGATGCCCGCGAGATTGCCACTCGATTCGGATTTAACCATTTTATTGTCGATATCCGCGATGAATTCGGCGACTGGGTCATCGACCGGTTTGTTGAGGAGTATATGCAGGGACGGACCCCCAATCCGTGTGTGCTCTGCAATACACACATCAAATGGGCAGCCCTGCTCAAACGCGCCGACAAACTGGGGTGTGATTTTATCGCAACCGGCCATTATGCCAAAGTGCGTGAAGAGAACGGCCGGCAGGTCATATCCCGCGGAAAAGATATCCACAAAGATCAGTCCTATGCCTTGTGGGGCGTAGACCAGAAACACCTTGCCCGCACCCGTTTTCCGCTCGGTAGCTATCACAAGTCCGAAATCCGTCAATTTGCCGAAGATTACGAGCTGTTCAATGTCGCGAACAAAAAGGACTCCTACGAAATTTGTTTCGTTCCGGACAACGATTACCGCCGTTTTCTGCGTGACCGTGTTGACGGCCTGAAGGAGAAGGTGGATGGCGGCCTGTTTGTCGATCGTGACGGGAATGTGGTAGGAAAGCACAAAGGATACCCTTTTTACACCATCGGCCAACGGCGTGGTCTCCATCTGGCCATGGGAAAACCGGTTTATGTGACACATATTGAACCAGAATCCAATACCATCACTATCGGAGAAGAGTCGGATCTGATTAACACAACCGCCATTGCACGCAATATCGTGATGGGCAAGTACGAAAAAATCACCGAAGAAGAGATGCCGGTCAACTCCGCCATCCGCTACAACGATCTCGGAAAACCCGGTTTCCTGACGCAATCCGGGGATGATGAACTGACGGTCCGATTCCCCGAAGGACGTTCGGCCATTACGCCCGGCCAGGCCCTTGTCGTCTACGAAGGTGATGATGTGATCGGGGGTGGATGGATTCACAAAGCAACGGAACCTGTATTCCAAGATAACTGATCCCGAATATGAACATATCCCATTCGTACCTTACCGGCATCGCAATGTTTGTGATGTTAATATTGCCTTTAACACTGACCGCCCACACCCCGGGTGAATCAGGGGAAATATCAGCTGCCAAAGTTTCACCGGCCAACGGTTCATCTGCCGGTATATCATCAGCCAATAGTTTATCTACCAGTATATCATCCTCCAAAGCATCATCCACCGCCAACGTATCATTTGAAGGCGAATTGTTCCTGGCACGATATGCCGTATCAGGAGATGCGCGTGAACGGGTATCGCGAATGAAGATGACCGTCAATTCCGACTTTATGCTCATTGAGAGTGCCGAAGGGAGTGTCGTAGACCTGATGGGCAATGTCCGGGCTGACGGGATTATTATTCGGCAACAAAATGAAAACCTGGTATTCCTGACAACCGATGACAAAGCAGTCACCATGAACAAACAGGAACTGCGTCAGCTGATTACCATGCTGGAGAATATGAGGGGCAATTCCGGCTCTCAAACGGGGCTGCCGGAGGTGACACTGACAGAAACGGATGAATCTCAATCCATTCAGGGATATTCGGTGAGGAAATGGATTGTGAAAGCCGAGGGAAGAGTGGATGAGTGGCATGTCTGGGTAACCGATGAACTGGCCATTCCCTGGGGGATGCTCTCTGAAAGCTGGCTGACCCGTCATACATTTCTGCAGGGGTTTCCTGTGGATGAGTGGCTCAGTGACGAACGGCTTCCCCTGAGGGCGGAACTCTGGAACGGTGGCAGGCTTGCCGAAGTGCTTGAATTCGAAGATATTAATCGCAGACCGGTTGATGCTTCCCGGTTTAATATTCCGGATAACTACGACCGTATCAATTTTCAGCAAATGTTATTTGATCGGATGCGAAACCGGTAGGGGGCTGATCGGCGCGAATCCCCCTGACGTAACGTCATGCCAAACGTCCGCATGCAACTCTTCCAAAACAGTATTATGACCATCAGCTTATCTCCCCGCCTGTATCTTCAGAACATTCTTCCGTTTCTTTTTGCTGCAATAATCCTGGCTTCATGCGGTTCCACGGATCAGGCCCGGCTCGCCCCCGCAGCGGATGAGGATACCCATATATACTATGATATTGATGGCGAAATTGAAGCAGATGAGGCGATTAGTGCCTATATCCAACCCTATATCAGAGATATGGCAAGGACCATGAACCGGGTGTTGACGGTCAGTGAAGGATCGTTTGAACGCGATACACCCGAAGGCACGCTGGGTAACCTGGCTGCCGATATCGTTCGTTACCGTGCGACCGCAGAAATGAGAGAGAAGGTCCATGTGAGCATTATGAATAACGGCGGGCTGCGCGTACCCCTGCCGGAAGGGGAAGTTACGGTCGGAAATATCTACGAACTGATGCCATTTGAAAATCATATTACGGTACTGGAATTTACCGGTGAGCAGTTGCTCCGTATTGCCGATGAACTGGCAGGTGTCAATGGAGAGGCAGTTAGCGGGATCCGTTTCAGAATCACCGACGGAATCGCCCGTGATGTGCTTGTTGACTCCAGCACCGTGGATCCCGACAGCCGCTATTGGGTAGCCACCAATAACTGGATGGCTGACGGCGGCGGCCCTTCGCCAACGTTGTGGGAGCCGAAACAACGCCGGGATCTTGATGTGATGATCCGGGACGCTATTATTGAGTATATCAGCCGGAAAGAAACCATCTCTCCGTATCTGGATAACCGGGTTAGAAACTGAGGAACCATGAAAAGAAGAACGTTTTTACGCAATTCGGCAATACTTGGAGCGGGTGTCGGGATGGGGGGACTCATCCCCGGTGCTGAGGTGATTGGAGCATCTTCCGCCAGAGTGACCATTTTGCACACCAACGATACCCATGCCCGAATTGAGCCGTTCCCGGAAACCGCGCCGAATTACGCGGGAATGGGCGGCGTCGCCCGCCGTGCTGCCCTGGTTAAAAAATTGCGCGCTGAAAACCCCGACAGTCTGCTGCTGGATGCCGGTGATGTGTTCCAGGGGACGCCCTATTTCAACAGATTCCATGGCAGGCTCGATTTTGAGGTGATGACCAAAATGGGGTACGATGCCACAACCATCGGGAACCATGAATTTGATAATGGGGTGGACGGGTTTGAAAAGGTTATGGACAGTGCAGGTTTTCCATTTGTTTCGTCCAATTATGATTTCGGCACGACACGTATGGGGATGCGGGTGCGGAAGTTTATCATCCGGCAGGTAGGCGGGGTGAAAATTGGTATTTTCGGGCTTGGGGTTTCGTTTGAAAACCTGGTTCTGCCGCATTTGCATAAAGGTGTTCGTTACAATGATCCGGTAGAAATATCAGCGGCGATGGCTTCCGATCTCAGGGATTATCATGGGTGCGATATGGTCATCTGCCTGAGTCATATCGGACACCGATACAATGATGCCCGTGTTAGTGACCGCGTTGTTGCCGAACAGGTGGACGGGATCGACCTGATCATCGGAGGGCACACCCATACTTTTCTGGATGAGCCGGAACTCATTGAAAAACCGGACGGCCGCCGTACCTGGATCTCACAGGTCGGGTTTGCCGGCATTGTCCTCGGACGATTGGACTTCCATTTTGACCGTGACAAGGATATTGCCGGAGTACGGCATCATCACTATCCCGTATCAAAGCAACTCGATGAGTGGGCCTGAAAGCAATTTCGGTAAACGGTAATGGGCTTTATTCAAACCTGGCAACGAAACAGAAGAAAACGGCAGCCATTCCCGGAAGCATGGAAGCAGATCCTGGAACAGAAAATACCGTACTACCAAATGTTGTCACCGGAATATCGCAGCAAACTTCAGGAACTGGTACATCACTTCATGGCGGAAAAAAGCTTTGAAGGATGCGGGGGGATGGAGCTTGATGACCAACGTAAAATCATCATTTCAGCGATGGCTTGTGTACCACTCCTGGGAGGAGTTTCCGACATCTACCCCTGGTTGAGTGCCATACTGGTCTATCCGGCCCACTATCACGCACCATACAGCGAACCGGATGAGGGCGGTGTGGTCAGCGAGGGTATAGAGAGCCGCAGCGGTGAGTCCTGGGACCAGGGAATTGTTGTGCTTTCATGGAGAGAGGTGGTTTACGATCTGCAGCATCCTGGCGACGGTGCCAATATTGTTTTCCATGAGTGTGCGCACCAGCTCGATTACGAATGGGGAGCAACAATGGAGGGGTTTACCTGGCCGCGATCCCGGGGGAATGAAGTGAATATCGCCGCCATCCTGAAAAAAGAGTACAGCACGCTGGTGGAACGGCTTGAACGGGGGCTGCCGGTGCATATCGATGACTATGCCGCGACCAATATACACGAGTTCTTTGCCGTGATGACCGAAACCTGGTTCGAACGGCGTGACATCATCCGGAAATACTATCCGGAAGTGGACCGGGCAATGATTGCTTTTTATAACATGCAGGGAAGTTTTCCTGGATAATTACCCAAAATCATCATCATCTCTTCTGAAATTATCCGGCTTTTTATACATTACAGATACGCGTGATTGATGTTCCATTTTCATGAAATGGAGGGTATTACTATGCTTACTGCAACAGCATCATCTCTAAATGACAGGTTGGTGGCGTATCGCCATTGCTGGATTGAGGGGCTGCGCATTTTTTTAGGCGCTCTGCTAATCTATAAAGGATATTATTTTGTTGAGCATTTGGAGGTGCTCTATCGGATTATCGACCAGGAGATGGCCATTTCGGCATTTGTGGTGTCTCATTATGTTGTATTTGCACATCTTGGCGGAGGAGTGATGATCGTATTCGGTATTTTGACAAGAATTGCCGTTTTTGTTCAGTTGCCTATTGTGCTGATTGGCGCCATCTATTTTTCCGGAGAAGGAGGGGAGTTCTTTGGCCCGACCGCAGAACTTGAATACTCATTGTTGATTCTGGTATTGCTGATTGTATTCTTTTTTTATGGGGCAGGAAAGTGGTCGGTGGATCACAGGATTCTCCGGAGAGACTCAGAGGATACATAAAGGATTGCCGAGGTGCGTATCCGGGCCTGTATCAGTTGCCGACTTCAATTATCGATTCGTTTTCGATTTTTATCGTACGATACGGGTAGCGTTTTATCATGTCGTAATTGTGCGTTACCATCAGTATGGCCATTCCCCGGTTATTGATTTGCCTGAACAGGTCCATGATGGAGTTTGCCGCATAGGGATCAAGGTTTCCTGTGGGCTCATCTGCCAGCATGAGGCGTGGTTCGTTGGCAAGGGCACGCGCCACGACAACCCGCTGCTGCTCACCGCCGGAAAGATCCTCCGGGAAGTTATGCCGGCGATGGCTTAGTCCGACCATGGAGAGTACTTCCAATACCCGCTGTTTGATGATACTGTTTCTTTTGCCGGTGACCTCCAAAGCGAAAGCCACATTGTCGAAGACATTCCGGTCGGGCAGCAGGTGAAAATCCTGGAAAACAATTCCAAGACTGCGGCGGAGTTCCGGTACCTTTCGCTCTTTAAGTGTTGTCACATCAATTCCGGCTACGTGAACCGTACCTTTTTCGGGCAGCAAATCACGATAGATAAGTTTCAGAAACGAGCTTTTGCCTGAACCGGTGACACCGGTTAGATAGGCAAATTCCCCGTTGTTCAGTGTGAAGTCTACATCTCTCAGGATGGTCCGGTCATCGAAACGGACAGTTACATTGTAGAATGAAATTACGGGTCGGTCAGACATGTTGCAATATCATGGTTATGCGGTCACTGTTATCGGTTGCGTCGGTAAAATCGAAATCCTCATAAGCGGCCAGCATGTTCAGTCCAGATTCCTGAACCAAAGCTTTCATCTCTGTGAACGTCCAGATTCGCTGGGTGTGAAATTCTTCGAACCGGTCGACAATCACTCCGGTATCCGGTTCCCGTTTTTCTATCATAAAATGGTTGATGTGTATCTGTTTCTCACGATCGTATTTGCTGATACGGTTGTAGGTGTAACGCTGGTCTACCTTCTGCTTCTCATTCAGCAGGGGTGCAATTTTTGGCGAATAAGCGGGAGTGGTGAAGTCAACGATAAATCGTCCGTCTTGTTTGAGATGTTTTTGTACCCTGTTAAACAGAGCCAGCACTTCTTCTCGTTTATGCAGGTAGTTGAGGCTGTCAAACACCATGTAGATGACATCAAAAGAGTGTTCGAGCCGGAGCCGGCACATATCCCGGACACACCAGGTGATCGAACTGCCGCTTCTGTTCCCTTTGTCACGTGCGATCTGTATCATTTCGGAGGATGCATCGGTGGCTGTGATGCGGTAGTCATCATACTGCTCAAGCAGCAGCGCCATCGTACCGGTACCGCACGCCAGTTCAAGCAAATCGGTGGCATGAGGGTGATGGTAACTGATCAGGGAATGGATGTAATCGGTCCAGTCCTCATAGTCCACATCCTTCATGATGACATCATAGATCGGCGCCAGTTTCCGGTATATATCACCAGTACGTTGCCGATCTGATTCCAGCGTCGTTTCCAAATGATAATGGGATGAAGCGCTCAAAATAAGAGATGTTGGGTGAATTGGTGTTTTTAATATATCGTTTTACACCACATATTTCGACTCTATTTGCTAACCGGATTTATTCCCGGTTTGTGCTTTGTTTTTCCTGTTGATCATCGTAATTGCGAGTGCGATAGCCTCCCGCATTGATCCGGCATCGGCCTGGTTTTTTCCGGCAATCGTAAATGCGGTACCATGGTCGGGGGAGGTGCGTATGACCGGCAGTCCGGCAGTGACATTGACCCCCTTGTTAAAACCCGACAACTTGAGAGGTATGAGTCCCTGGTCGTGATACATTGCCAGAACCATATCTGCGTTTTTATGTCCGCCGCTTCCAAAAAAACCGTCAGCAGGCCATGGGCCGCTTATTTGGTGGCCCCGTTCTCTGAATTTTGCAACGGCTGGTTCGATGATACGCTGTTCTTCGTCACCGATAACACCACCGTCACCGGCATGGGGGTTGAGCCCGAGAACGGCAATATGCGGATCGGGGATTCCAAAAGCGCTGCGTAATGTCTCAAAAAAGAGGGCCAACTGTCGGTCTATGAGTTCGGTGGTCAGATGCCCGGCAATGTCCCGGACAGGGATATGTATGGTGGCCAGTCCAATACGCATGGTATCATTGACGAGCAGCATCCCGGCATCCCGGGTACGGGTGAGTTCTGCCAGATATTCGGTGTGCCCCGGAACCTGGTAACCGGCTTTTTGAATCGCCTCTTTGGAGATCGGAGCTGTAACAAGGGCATCGGCCCGGCCGGACTGGCAAGCCAATACGCCCGCAGAGACGGCCTGCATCGCAAATGCTCCTGCTTCAGCAGAGATAAAGCCTGGCTGAATTCCCTCTTCTGGTTCTGATGACGGGTACAGGAACACTTCTCCCGGTTTTGGGACAGCAAATCCATCCACATCTCCTGATTCGCTGCTATCATCGGGGGAATTTTTCTGAACATCCTGCCAGAAATGGGGAATGCCCATCAGGTTGGCATAATATTCCAATACCGTCGCCGGACCGAATAACTGGAAACCGGCCTCGTGCCGGAGGTCTCCGCTCAGGGCTTTTAACACGACTTCCGGGCCAACGCCATTCATATCACCCAGAGAAACAGCCAGCACCGGATGGGAGCGGTTGTGTGCAGCGATTGGTGTGGTTTCCGGGTTCATCGTTGCTCAATCAGCCGGTAGTCTCCGAAACCGGTTGTAGCCTCGAAGACATATGTGCGGTTACTGTAGTGCCAAACTTCCCGGGTCGTTCCGCCGGGAGGGAAGGTACGTTCTTTCCTGTTAGGCTCCCCGTTTCGGATGTATATTTTCCCCTGATCGGATTCGTATCCCCGTTTCTGCGGAGTAGAGAAGTTCTCAAATGCATAATCGATGCGACGGAAATATTCTACCATCAATTCATTGTACTCCCGGTCAGGGCTGGGGTCGCGCTCTTTCCAGTACTCACGGAACCGGCGCTCTTTTTGCTCCTGTGATCCGCGGCGCATCTCACGGTGGGCCTCGTCATCGAGAATGAACTCCATCATCTGAATGGCAATATCCAGATTGAGCAGGCTGACCGGCATGTCGAGCCAGAGGCTCTGATAGGTACGGCGGACGAGCGTTTTCTCCTCACCCTCCGGTGACGACTTGTACAACCGGAGACGATAATGCGCGTTTTCGAAGGTACTGTTTGGAATATGAACCAGATAGAAAAAACCGGTTTCGTTGCTGCCATTGTAATCCAGCAGTTCGAAATGCGGCCGGTCGTTATGCATATCAATTTGCGGATATAAGCCGGAAAGGAAGTTCTGGGGATCTAATGTATACTCACTGACGGTGCGAACCACGGAGGTATCACGGCGCTGCGTACGCAACTGCTCAATTTTCATCGTGTATTCACTCTCTTCCTTTATGGCAGGGAACCAGATGGCAATCTGATGATCCCGCCCGAAATAGACGTTCCGCCCCATATTCATGAGCGGCGTGCGCTCTGTACTGATACTTTCAGACTGCTTGTCGAGAAAATAGAGAATGGCAAAGTCGGTATCGTCCTGATCCGGAATCCGGAGGCCGGAAGTGACACCTTGCCGGCTGCGGCTGTTTGATGAGGCGGTTGATTCAATCCGGTAGGTACCCGGCTGCAGGGAGGTTTTTAACAGATTCTGGACAAACGTGGTGGACGACTGGGTCTGTTCGTACGTCTCTGTATATACTGTTTCGCTCCAGGTCCGTGTACGGCTGTCCTGACGCTGATCGGAGTCGTCATCACTGCGTTTGCGAATGTTCAGCCGCACTGTTGGTTCCGCATAGAATTGGCGGGATCCATCCGCAGTATCGCCCTGGTAACGCCGGAAATTCAAAAAATTGTTTTCAAGCCGGAACTGGGATACCAGTGTCACTTCATCGGATTCGGGGTTCGGTACTGCCAGATGTTCCAGAAAGAGATAGGGTTGCCGGTCCCGCATTCGTAACGATTCGTAGGTAATACGCTGTGCCAGCAGATCACCGGATAAAAACAGTATGATGAAAAATGCCATCAGCAAAGGGGGCATCATGGGAGGCAGCGTCACGTTTTTACAACCTGGATGTGAAAAAATTAGACTCATGGCAAAACCGGAATTGAAATTGAGCACTTCGTTGAATCAGTTAATTACGGCAAAAGGCTCCAAAAATTATGTGTTTTGAAGACAAGAAGCTATTCAGGCTGTAATATTATCGTGTTGTGCATCGGGCCGGGGTCTGGCGGCATCCTGGTGGTGATGGGGATGTGTGCAATAATGGGTATGGCGGTTGTTCCTGAAAACAACCCAGGCCAGCAGTAATGCTCCTGAAAAAGTGACGGCGGTTCTGATCCATGTCATGGCCGGTATGGTACCGTCAGTTAAATGCAGATGGTTGACATGCAGCACAAACTGGCTGATCAGAATCAATGAGATGCTGAGTATATATATAACGAGCAGCTTGTTATCCTTGTGGCGAAGCCAGGTCGGTAAAAAACCCGCAAGACTGAATGGAACGACGGATAGCACCAGGATTTGTTCAAACGTTTCGGAGAAAAAAGTTGCGATAGCCGGAAGCAGAACCAAAACAATCGGAGTTGCGAGACAGTGTAATACGCAGAGGGAGGAGAGTAGAATACTCAGTTTGCTGAAAATCGTGATTTTATTTGTCGTCTTGGGCGTTGCTGTCATTGTTGGCTGAACTGGGTATGGCATTCGGGACAGGTTCCGTGCAGGCGGTATTCCTGTGATCGGATCACAAAACCCTGTTCCTCTTTGATATCCCGTGTATTGTTACCGGTTTCCATCGGAAGGCAGTATATGCGTTCGCATTCGTCACATACAAAATGTGCATGGTCACTGGTAACTTCCGATGGCGCATCATCAGGCATGTGAAGCGCATACAGCCAATTCCGATCTTCTGTGGCGACTTTGTGGGCCAACCCGCATTTTGTAAAAGCGTTGAGGGTCCGGTACAGGGTGACTTTATCGATATCATATTCGGCAAGCTGTTCGGTAATGTCGGCATGTGACAATGCTACCGGAGTGTTTGCCAGTACATCAAGAACGTGTAAACGAGTAAGGGTTACTTTTAACCGGAATCGCCGTAGCAATTCTTTGTAAAGATTTTCATTTTGCATAATATGTAAATATATAAAAAATGCAACAAAGTTGCAATACGTTGGTTGTCCATTTGCGGTTGAATCGGTTACGGAAGCCAAATATAGTACTTTTTGTGCCTGTGTTAAATGATTTGGCGGATGTTTATTGTCCGCTTATCTTGAGGGCGGGCACAATCAGACACCCGTATTTGGCTTATAATAAACAACAGGTGTTCCAAACGTCCTTGTACATTAAATAAAAAGAAACAGATGAAATGAACATGACCGGGCTGGCGCCGGGACACACAGGCGCATGATTAAAACCGGTCATGGAATTACATGTGTCCGCTTAATCTAAATTTTTAAACACATGAAAATTGGAATTATTGGTGCTGGAATAGCAGGCCTGACAGCAGGCCGGGTCTTGGCAAGGGCTGGACATGATGTCATGGTATATGAAAAAAGTAAA
>Ga0207421_10004052_pt1 | contig 17166 bp, 20 predicted proteins | sample SodLakKL_010_SED_4_FD_187542 | JGI IMG/M metagenome (GOLD analysis project Ga0207421, IMG submission 187542) | Alkaline sediment microbial communities from Lake Tanatar, Kulunda Steppe, Russia - 8KL_010_SED (SPAdes) (version 2) | ecosystem: Environmental > Aquatic > Non-marine Saline and... | reverse complement strand
CGAGGGAAGGGAACCTAACGCCAATTTGTATACAGCCTTCCCTCTTTTGTCAACTTCTTCACTCTCGTTCAGAAAGTTGAAAATGCGAGGGAAGGGATTTGAACCCTTGGACCCCTACGGGACAGCGCCCTCAACGCTGCGCCGTTGGCCTAGCTTGGCTACCCTCGCATTATGAGCGTTAGCGAGTAATCGAGGAGTGATGAGGAATATTCTATTCCTCGGCTACCCTCGCAAATTGAACGAGGCTGGGAGTGAAACTTGCGTGTTAGTGGAAGTTCCTTCCGCGTCACTCGCAAGAGGATTGTTAACGCCTGAGAGTGTTTAGGGAGCTTTGCTTCCTATCGTCACTCGCATTATGAGCGTTAGCGAGTAATCGAGGAGTGATGAGGAATATTCTATTCCTCGACCACCTTTGCATATGTGAAAATAATTTTCATATAGATCAAATATATTATTTAAAATCCATCAATGGATTTTTCACCGATCCACTAGATTTCTTCTATAAGGTCGACCATCGCTGTGAATTTTTCATCTAGGACTTCCAGTGCTTTTTTCAAAGTCTGCTCTGTATCTAATGAACCATCGGTTTCGTATGTAAGGATGAACTTATCATCGCGGCCTTCAACGCTGATCGCATCTCTACCACAAGCTTCTTCACATGCAGAGCACAACTTACATTTTTCTAGGTCCGTTACTTTCAATCTTCCGTCTTCTACTTCTAGTATGTCTACAGGGCAGACTTCGACACATTCTTCACATTCTTCACATGAATCGGGATCGATATCGATTTCAGGATAATATTTGTATGCGACACCACTTGTAGGTTGCCATTTTGCATGATCTTTAGCGGTTCCTAGCTCGGCGGTTGCATACATCAGAAGAGCCTGCTCTTCGTTGAGTTTTACTATAGGTATCAAATCGTCAACTGGCCGCAATTCGTTTTCTCCGACAGGTATGAGATCACCAGAATATACTGTGCAGGGTCCTTTTTTGTTTAGACTGTAGATGACCGTGCAGTTGGGACAACCTTCACCTCCGCATTCTTGGCATTCATCCCTATAGTTGAAAAGTTCTAGATCGGTTGGTATAGGTAACATCCCTAATCTATGAGCGATGATCTCGTCGAAGAGTGGAGCTGCACTCTCGTATTCTTTTTCATCTTCATCACCACCTATCGTCCCTAGATGGAACTCAACGTCTTCTATAGCCAATTTTGGTATATCAGCTACCAAAACTCTTCTAAGTGCATTTGCCATAGGTGGATTTGTATCTGAAAGCAACAGTTCTGCTTTTCTTTCTTCCATTTTTCTAGCTTCTATTTCCATCTTTTACCCTTTTAATCTCTAAACCCGTCTTCCCCTTCTTCCACCTTTAGCCTTTGTGGAATCGTGGGGTATCGGCGTAACGTCTTCTATCGTACCTATCTTCATACCCGATCTGGCAAAAGCTCTGATAGCAGCCTGAGAACCGGGTCCAGGAGATCTAGATTTACTTCCACCAGGAGCTCTTATCTTGACGTGTAATTTTGTTACTCCTTTGTCTCTCGCTTCCTTAACGGCTTCTTCGGCTGCTTCCATCGCAGCATAAGGCGAAGATTGATCTTTATCCTGTCGAACAACCATTCCACCCGAATATTTGGCTAAGGTTTCGGCACCGGTGATATCAGTTATCGTTATTATCACATTGTTGTAAGAAGCGTATACGTGAGCTATTCCCCATTTACCCATACTTATCATCTCCTATTATAATCTCCTTGATCTTGATCGTTCTTGATCATCTTAGGAATCCTAGTAGGTGTAACTTCATCTTCGGGACGTTCAGGATGAAGCTCGTCAGAAAGTGGTGAATTTGAATAATAACTTATCGTTGTTTCTTCTTGCTCATTAACGATATAGCTTGGAACGGTCACTCTCCTTCCTTTCACAGATATGTGTCCATGTATTATGAATTGCCTAGCCTGTCTTGGAGAATGGGCTAATCCTTTGTGATATACCAACGTTTGTAATCTCCTGTTCAAAATATTTTCGACATTGAGGTTCAACACGTCGTTGAGAGTGTGATCCTGTCCTTTTAGATAGCCTTTATGTTTCAGTTTTTCCAAAAGATCATCCATCTCTTCTCTAGCCTGTTTTTCCCCGTATCTGAGCCTTGCCTGAAGATTTCTTGCTTGAGCTCTTATGTTCTTCAAGATAGATCTAGCTTTCCAGAATTCCTTCTTATTTTTGAGAGCGTAATGTCTGATATAGTCGTTTTCTTCTTTTATCCGTTCTTCTTGCCAAGGATGTGATGGTTTTTCGAATTTTTTTCTACTGAATTTTGGATCTCCCATGTTTCTATACCTCCTGTTTATTATTCTTCAGCTTCTCCACTGGCTTGAGCTCTAGCGACTTTCTTTTCGACTCCGAGCTCCATACCTGTTCTTCCGTTTGACTTTGTTCTTTGCCCTCTGACTTTTTGGCCACGTTCGTGCCTAATACCTTTGTATGAACTTATCTTCTGCATCCTATTGATATCTTCTCTATGGACTGTATCTAATTCATTCTTGAGAACATGATCGTCGTCACCAGTTATCGGATCTCTTTCTCGGTTAACCGCCCATGATGGGGCTCTGTCGGTGAAATTGACTAGAGATTTTTTAACTTTATCTATATCTTCGTCTTCTAAGTATCCTATTTTGGCATTTGGGTCTACATCGGTCTTTTTGATCACCATCTCAGCGACCCTAGTACCGACTCCTTTGATGTCATTCAGTGCATAGACTACAGGCTTATCTCCGTCCAGGTCAGTGTTCATCAACCGGACAATGTATCGGAAATCATCATCTTTTTGATCTTCTTCTTCCTCAGGCAAAGTGTTTCCTCCATATGAATGTTGCTAAAGTGAGTTTTTATATCGCGGTTTGGCTTAAGAATCCAAGTAGTATAAAAGGGTTGTGCTTTGCGATACCATGATATGTTACAAACCCTTGAAATACTTACCTACAACGTACATCTCAGAACTAGACTCTCTTGAAGCTTTTGGTGAATGACCGTAAACCGACCCGAAGACATTCTTCATTTCTTCCATGTAATCCTCGAAATCTTCTCCTTGAAAAACTTTGACCACTAGTTTACCACCTTTTTCCATATTTGCTTTACAGAAATTTAGCGCATGTTTGGCCAGATATACGGACCTAGCATGATCCATCGAGTAGTTTCCCGTTAACTCAGGAGACATGTCGGATATGACTACGTTGACATCACCAGCTATTATAGAGATCTTTCTAAGAAAACTTTCGTCAGTGACGTCCCCTTGATGGAAAGATACTCCGTCGATCTCTCTCATCCTCCTTTTGTCCACAGCTAGAACGTTACCTTCCCCAACTCTTTCAACTGCATATTCACTCCAACTCCCGGGAGCGGCTCCAAGATCGACTACTACATCCCCCTCTCTAAAGATATCGAACTTTTCATCTATCTGTTTGAGTTTATAGATTGCTCTAGATCGATATCCTTCTTCCTTGGCTTTGTGATAATAACCGTCCTTCCTTTTGTACGTCATGGTATTGTTTGAAACAGATTAAGTCAGGGATGTACTTAACTTTTCTGAATAGATCGATCGAAAATAAGTTTCTATCAACAGAAATTTTTTATCATAAGATATAACTAATACATAATATGTCTGCTCAGGACGCTTTCGATAGAGTGACTGAGGTGATCGAAAAGATCCGAGAACCCGGCGAGAAGCCTGAGGACGACCTTTATTCGATGGACAAATTCGTTTGCGATCTTTGCCAGGGTGTAAGAGAAAGAGAAGGGATCACCCAATGTGGGTTCTGTGGAAGATGGGTTTGCAAAGGAGATAACTCCTGTTGGGATGAAGACCTCAGATGCTGTGAGAGCTGCAGCGGCCTTATAATCCTAGCTAAAAAAGGAGACCTTGAAGTAGATATTGAGGAAGATGAATTGGACGAAGAAGAGGTGAATGAAGATGAGTGAAGTAGAAAAAACGATGGATGAGTTAGAGTGGAAGAAACGTTTGGAAAGGATAAGAGTCTACGAGGAACCCGAAAAGCAATGTAATCACACTTCGAACATTTTAGTGGCATTTCTTATCGGGTTTCTTTTCGGTTTGATTCTAGCAGGTATACTGATCCCGAATATAACTGGGATTATCTGAGGTGAATAAAGATGAAAATACTGCTGATCCATTCAGATTATCTTAGATATGAAGTTAAGAAGAAAACTCCCGTTGCTGAAGAGATCGAAGAGGAGATGAAGAAAGGTGGTATGGAAGAGTGTCTTTCAATATTCACCGCCGTAGAGGAAAAAGACCAAGGCAATATTGAAGAGATCATAGCTAAAGGAGTTGAAGAAATAAAAAGCACTGCAGAAGAATTGGATATCGATAAGATCATGATCTATCCTTATGCCCATCTCAGTTCTGATCTATCGGATCCAGACACTGCGGTAGAAGTCCTAAAAGGACTTGAGGATAAGTTGTCTGATGATTATAAAGTTCATCGATCCCCCTTCGGATGGTACAAAGCTTTTGAGTTGAGCTGTAAGGGCCATCCGCTCTCCGAACTCTCGAAAGAGATCGTAGTGGAAGAAGAGGAGGAGGAGATAGTCTCTAAAGCACTAGAGGCAGAAGAAGAAGTACAATCCACCTGGAAGATAATGGAACTCGATGGCACTCTTCACGAATTGGAGATCGAAGGTAAAGAAGTTAAAGGCTACGATTTTGAAGGACAAAAGGAACTGGAAGATTTTGTTCGATACGAAGCTGGTGAAAAGGAAAAAAGAGGAGCTGAAACCTCTCATATCGATCTGATGCGGAAACACGAACTAGTGGATTATGAAGAAGGTTCGGACCCAGGAAATCTAAGGTACTATCCCAAGGGCAGGATGATGAAAGGTCTGCTCGAGGATTACGTGAGCGATAGGACCAGGGAATATGGGGCTATGGAGATCGAATCTCCGATTATGTACGATGTTAACTATCCTGCTTTGAAAGAGCATCTCGATCGTTTTCCTGCCAGACAATACAGGATGGAAACACCCGATACTGAAGTGTTTTTAAGATATGCTGCTTGTTTTGGTCAATTCTTGATGGCAGGTGATATGACACTGTCTTACAGAAACATGCCCGCCAGGCTTTATGAACTCACAAGATATTCTTTCAGGGTAGAACAGAGAGGAGAACTGACCGGTTTGAGGAGATTGAGAGCGTTCACGATGCCGGACTGTCATGCTATGTGTAAAGATCTAGATCAGGCAAAAGAAGAGATGATGACCAGGATGGATCTGGCCATCTCTGTGGTCAATGGGATCGGTATCGATGTACCAGAAGACTTGGAACTCGTTGTTAGAGCAACTGAAGAATTTTATGAAGATAACAAAGAATTGGTCAAGAAACTTGTGGAAAATTACGGCAAACCTGCTTTGATAGAGTTGTGGGACGAGCAGCACTCCTATTTTGCTTTGAAATATGAGTTCAATTTCATCGATCCATTGGGCAGGGCCTCAGCACTTGTTACAGATCAGGTGGACGTAGAACAGGGAGAACGTTATGATATAAAATATGTTGATGAAGATGGTGAAGAGAAACATCCGTATATGCTCCATCTCTCTCCCAGCGGAGCTATAGAGAGAGTGATGTTCACCCTTTTAGAACAGGCAGCTATGGCGGAAGAACGGGGCGAAAAACCCTGTTTCCCATACTGGTTATCTCCGACGCAAGTCCGGTTAGTACCTATATCCGATGATCAGCTGGAATACGTGAAAGAACTTGAGAAAGATATAGATAACGCTAGGGTTGACATAGACGATACTGATAGAACTGTTGGAAAGAAGATCAGGGCAGCCGAGAAGGAATGGATACCTTATGTAGTAGTTGTAGGTTCGGACGAAGTAGAAAGCGGAAAGCTATCGGTAAGGATAAGAGGGGAAGAAGAACAAGCGAGCATGACCTTAGAAGAACTACGGTCGGAGTTGGAGGCTAAACAGGGCGGTATGACATTTAGAGACTTGCCTCTTCCCAAGATGCTCAGCGATCGGCCTATATTTATAGGCTGATTTTATATTTTTATTTTTTCTAATCTTTCGAAAAAGTCCAAAAAAAATAAATACTCAGATATGAGTTTTATATCCCGAGGGTCTAAATGGGCGATCTTATCTTCGGGGACTCTGACGATAGTCAGCCTGATAAAGAGAAAATCTTAAAGCAGAAGTTAAGAAATCTGAAGGATGAATTGAAGATGACTGAAGGGAAAAATGGAAGGATGAGTGAAGAAAAGAAGAAAGCGGTGGAAAACAAGAAAAAGAAGATCAAAAAGTTAGAGACCGCACTTAAAAAAGAAAAAAAACGATCTGATGAGCCTGGTGAGAAAAAAGATCTTCTTGAAGAGATACAGGATCTGAGAGAGGATAAAAAGCGCCTAAAAGAGATAAATGAAAGATTGAAAAAAAGAAAAAAGCAACTTCAAAAAAAGATGAAAAAGTTAAAGGATGCAAATAAAAAACTGCTCGAAGAAGTAGAAAAGAAAGGTCAAAATTTTAGAGATGAAGGGATAACACTTCCACCAAATTCAAAGATCAAAGGAGATATAAAATCTGAAAAGAAAATAAATGTTGATGAACAGGCGATAATAGACGGCTCATTAGAGTCTGATGATGATATAATCATCGCTCATGGAAATAAGATAAAAGGAAATGTTATATCAAATGGAGGAGCGATTAAGATCGCAAATTCATCTGAAGTCGAAGGTGTTGTTGAAGGTGATAGTGTCCACTTAGCTGAAGGTGTAAAAGCGGGCCCTATCATAGCACATGATGATCTAATTATCGATGAAAACTGTCAACTCTCAGACATATATTCTACTTGCGATATTAAGATCGGAGAAAATGTTGATATCTCTGGAGATGTGAAGTATTCTGCTCAGGCAGAGGCTGAATTAGCTAATGATATATCAGTAAGCGGAACCATTCAAGAGAGATCAGTGGAATTAATAGAAGAGGAAATGGAAAAAGTATCTTTGGAAACCGCCCCTTTATTCCCGATCTACCTGCATGATAGCGATATAAAAGCAGAGAAGGACGAGGATGGAAGATCTATATCTTTGGATTCTATGACTGATGAAAAGGAAACAGCTACTGAAAGTATCGAGATGGTGAGGAAACTCTTAAGGACCGCTAGAGGCAGCGATATCGACATATCTGAAGAAAAGAAAATAGTGAGGGAAGGTGTTTCTTTTTATAAAGAATCAGATTTTGCAGAAGCTAAAAAGAAGTTTGATAGATCCAAAGAACTTTTGGAAGAAAAACTAGATGCGATTTCGGAAGAACAGAAAGGCCAAAAAGAAAGTTCGAGAGATGAGTCTGAAACCAAGAAACAAGAAGATGACGATAATAAAACAACAAAGACAGATGCTGAGATGCATTCCGATCCAAAAGAAACTGATATCAACAAGGACGAAGCAATAGAGTCTCTTTCCCAGATAAAAGGGGTGGGTAGCTCAACCGCTGAAAAATTGTATGAAGGCGGATTCAAAACTAAAGAGGAATTGGACAAAGCATCTAAGGATGAATTATCGGAAATAAAAGGTATCGGTAGAAAACGTGCGGAGAAGATAATAGAAAACATTTAATAAACTATAAATGAATTAAATAGTTTTTTAGTACTATAACTACCAAGATATTATATAGTAAAATCTAATTATCCTATTTTGATTTGAGGTTGGGAAAAATGAGCGAGATAGATAAGATTTTAGAGGCGATGGAAGAGCTTGGCGTACCGTCAGAAGATCCTAAAGATTTGCCCAAATCCGATAAAAAATTCCCTGATGGGGCCAACTATCGGATGGAAATTTCGGGAGTCGAAAGACCTTCAACTCTCAGGGCATTGATCGAAGAAAGAGAAAAAAGAGATATACCCATCCATAGGCTGATAAGCACAGTTATGGGAGCCACTTATTTAACAGACGATGAATTAGAAGAATTTGCACAGCTAGCATACGACAATGATATGGAAGTCATAATGACTCCCGGTCCGAGGTCAGGATGGAACACAGGTAGACAGATAGCCACTCCTGAAGGTGCATTATCTGGGTTGAGAGTCAGAGGTTCTGACAATCTTGTTAGGGCTTTCAAGGATATAAAGAGATGCATCGATTTTGGATTTAGAGGATTCCTAGTCACGGATGAAGGTATGCTTTGGTTAGCGAACGAACTAAAAAAAGAGGGTTTGATCCCTGAAGATATAACTTTTAAAGTATCTATCTACGCTGGACATGCCAATGCAGCTGGAGGAAAGCTATTAGAAGATCTTGGAGCTGGAACATTTAATCCATTGGGGGACATATCTATCCCGATGTTCGCCTCGATAAGAAAAGCTATAGACATACCTATAGATATCCATATAGAGCTAGCTGAGTCGATGGGTGGTTTCAACCGATTTTATGAAGGACCAGAGATGGCAAGGGTTGCTTCACCCTGTTACTTCAAGATAGAGCCCGGTGAAGGATTGGCGGCAACTGGTGGTATGTACAAGCCCTGGACAGATCCAGAGTTCCACCAATTCTTGGCAAAAGAAAAGGTAAAGCACGCTGAGATAATACACGATATAATCCAAGATGAATATCCGGAGCTAAAACTTTCTGAACACGGAGCTGAGGATCTGTGCATACCTCAGCCTTGAAGTCAAGGTGAATTTGATGCATAATGGTCTAGCCGGCGATTTCTCGATGCTACGAGGTGAACCCCCGATAAAGTTTTTGACAAGGGCTAATCAGATGGAAAGAGAAGGAAAGGATGTTGTACGGTTTGAGATCGGACAACCGGATTTTGATACACCAGATAATGTTAAGGAGGCCGCTAAAAAGGCTCTAGACGAAGGATTTACTGACTACGTTCCCACAACAGGCATACCCGAGTTAAAAGAAGCTATTCAAGATGACATAGAAAAGACTAGAGGTTTTCGCCCTTCTGAGGAACAGATCATAACTTTACCGGGCGCTAAACCTGGTCTTTTCTTTGGGTTGCTCTCTACCGTCCAGCGTGGAGATGAAGTGATTTACCAAAACCCGTTTTATTTCACTTATGATTCTATGATCGGCTATATGGGTGCTGAAAAGATCCAGATACCACTCCATGAAGAGGACGAATTCAGGATGACTCCTGACCAGATAAAGGAACGCATATCGGATGATACCAAAGTGATCCTACTGAACAGTCCACAGAATCCTACTGGTTCAGTCCTTACTAAGAACGATATAAAAGAGATCGCCGAGATGGCCGAAGAGCACGATATCTACGTGCTATCGGACGAGATATACAGCAAGATGCTTTACGAAGGTTTAGACCATCACTCTCCAGCCTATCTTGATCGATGTGAGGAAAGAACGATCTTGATCGATGGGTTCTCTAAAGCTTACTCTATGACCGGTTGGCGATTGGGATATGCCGTTGCTCCAAAGGAGATAATACACAAGATGGATCTACTTTTAGCCGATGCCGTATCTTGCACTACGTCCTTCGTTCAGAAAGGCGGTGTTGAAGCTCTCAGGAATTCCCAAGATTTTGTCGACTATATAATGGACCATTTCACCGAACGAAGAGAAGCTATAGTTTCTGGTCTTAACGAAGTTCCGGGCTTCAGTTGTATTTATCCTAAAGGTGCTTTCTACGCTTTCCCGAACATAAAAGAAACGGGTATGGAAAGTGAAGAACTTGCAGAATATCTTCTAGAAGAGGCAGGCGTATGTTTACTACCTGGAACGGCATTTGGTGATCAGGGTGAAGGGTATCTCCGCCTTTCCTACGCTAGTTCTCTAGAAGAGATCGAAAAAGGCATCGACAGGATGAAAAAGGCTATGGAGAAGATAATCTGATAGCCCCCTAAAACTTTTTTATTTTATTTTCTCGGATGACAATCCTTATATAGGGGCAATTAAATCGCTAGGATGAATCCACGAGGAATCAATATGGGAAACATAAGACCAACATACATAAAGCGGGTAGCTATCGAGCTAGTTCAAAAGTATCCTGAAGAGTTTGATAAAGACGATTATGATCATAATAAGAAAAAAGTAGAGGAACTTACGAATGTGGATTCTAACAGTATGAGAAACAAGATCGCGGGCTACATAGTCCGTTATATGAATAGAGGGAACAATTGATCAGATCAATATATTGATAAAATTAGTTGATCAATCTATATCTTCAGTCTCTTCTGCAATCGTTACACAAGCTAGTAGGTCATCTACAGTTTGCAATAATCTTAATGGTTTTTCATCTTTTACTTTTAGAGACAATGTTGATCCGATGAACTCCATGTCTACATAGTCTTCATTGTCTGGTTCTATCGATCTACCGATCACTTTTGCGGTTTTTTTGTCCTCATATTCAAGTTTTAACTTGCATTCTATCATCGATCTCACCTTAGTGTATTCATCTCATCTCTTTTCCACTCTTCAGGATCACTGTCGCCGTAGAACCACTCATTTTAACGATATCTTGAAGTTTTTCCGCATAATCCTCTTTTTCTGATCCTAAAAGCCCTTCGATATGATCCGATAAAAATTCACCTGTTTCGACTTCGCTATCTTCGTATTTCCATCTTTTTGAATCTCCCCTGCCGAAGACTTCATAGAAGCCGAAGGCAATGGACTTCAATCTAGTGTCAGAAAGATTGTAATCTTCTATCTTCTTGATAGCTGCGTCCTCCCCTTTTACCTTATATGTTCTTGCGATCGTATCGGCGAATTTAGCCTCTTGAGGTAATTTTTTGAAATCGGGTAGAGCTTTCATCTCTTCCTTTTTCTGCTTTATCTCGTCTAGTTCTCTGAGTTTTTCTCTAGGTCTAATTTTTTTGGAAAGGACATCCTCTATCTTATTTTCATCATCTAATATACCTTGCATCACGTATTTTTCCTTTCCCTCCCAATATTTTTCTAAAAATTCGTTCACAGTTCCATCATCTAAGACCGCACCTTCTGTTTTCTTGATCAGATTAACTAGAGCCGGTTTCTCAAAAGGTTGATAGTCTATATGTTTTAAAAATGACTTTTTGTCTTTTCCAAAACAGTTATCCCCTATGATGAAGACGTCGTATTTGGTTTTGATCTTAGACCTAGCTTCATCAGAGTGATGAGAAATCAATTCCTTATCAGATAGATGATTGTTGAAGTACTTATCAGAGAGATCATCTGATATCGGAATGTTTCTAGTTATATTACAGCTTTTGCAGTCACCTTCGCATTTCAATCCGATATCTATTTCTATGGAAAAGGAATCAGAATTATCTGCAGAAAGCATCCTTTCTGTAAGTATATTGAAAAGATTGATCGAGTCTTCAGCACAATTTTCACATATGGAGAATTTTTTTTCAGCGCTCAGCCACTTGAGATGAATGATACTCTTTTCTTTGCTGATATGATCACATCTGTGATCTCCGTCTTCATTTGAAATATTATAGGGTATCCTTTTGATGGCTGATCTAACGAAACTTTCTGGTGGCTTTGCTTCCTTACACGTACAGACTACATTATCTCCCATAGAGTAAAAATAATAACCTTTTTCTGCTTCCTTACTGAAGGCGATCAGTCTTTTTTGAGGATCGTCAAAGTGTTGTATACCTATCAATCTTTTTTTGCTAGCCTTCCCCCTTTTTGCATAAGCGATCTCACCTAGCGGCGACTTAGCGGTGGTAACTTTTTTTGCATCGCCCTGTATTCCATATAATATCGTCCCAGCGACGGCTTGAGATAGATCAGGCCCTCTTTTCGCATATTTTTCAAGTTTTTTTTCATCATCAGAGTATTTTTTTATTTTTTTGATCTTCCTTTTAGCCCTACCAAATTTACAAAAAAGACAACTATCACCACATTCGGGGATCACTTTCATCGGGTCATCAGCAAGAGCTTTTGCGTTCTCTTTAAGCTCTTTTTTCTGGATTTCACTCGCCTTAGGTGGACCTCTTCTGAATCTCATCTTTTATAGATAACTAAGTGTGATTAATAAAACTTATGAGTTTTGAGAGTCTTTCATTTTTCGATATATAGGCCCGTTGGCTTATTAACGTACTCGTTGGCCTTCCTCGCTCGTAGGATCTCTTTAGCGACCGCCATCTTCCTAGGAAGTTCCTCGGGGTCCTTGATCCCCTCCTCACGAGCAAGCACGTTTAATTCTTTTCTTGTATTTTCATCTACCAGTTCTTGCGCTTTATCCTCATCGATATTTAACATCTTATCGTACGTATCATTGTTTTAACGATATTTTATTTTTTTGAATGAAATACGGATTTAAAAGGGGAAAAAATTTAACGAAGTTTTATCTACTATATTTGGTAAGATGCGAGAGATTTGGACAGAAAAATTCAGGCCAGAAAAATTAGAAGGTGTTTACGGTCAGCAGAATGTTGTCGAGAGATTGAAGGCTTATGTAAGAAAAGAAAGCATGCCACATCTTCTTTTCGCGGGACCGGCCGGTACCGGCAAAACCACATCCGCTATCGCTCTTTCTAAAGAGATGTACGGTGATGGATGGCAATCAAACTTCTTTGAATTGAACGCCTCTGACGAGAGAGGTATAGATGTTATCAGGAACAAGATCAAAGAGTATGCAAAGACAACCACTATCAGTGATATAGGTTTTAAGATAATATTCATGGACGAGGCTGACTCGCTGACTTCCGAAGCTCAAGCTGCACTGCGCAGAACCATGGAAAAATATTCTCATAACTGCAGATTCATCCTATCCTGTAATTACTCTTCAAGGATCATCGATCCTATACAGTCTAGATGTGCTGTTTTTAGATTTAGAACTCTTGCTGACGAGGATGTTAAAGATTGGATCGACCATATATCTGAAGAAGAAGGATTGAAAGTTTCTAAAGGTGCAAAGGATCTGTTGGTCAATGTCGTTGGAGGAGATCTTCGTAGGATAACAAATCTTCTCCAGATATCTGCCTCGACGACAGCTGATATTACCGAGAAAGTTGTTAGAGAAAGTGCTAACATAGCAAGACCGGAAGATATAGAAGAGATGATCGAGGATGCCGCAGAAGGAAATTTTATGTCAGCTAGGAATAAATTAAACGATCTTATGGTTGAAGATGGTCTTTCTGGAGAAGATATAATAAAGCAAATTCACGGCGAGATATATGAGGTTCCTATGGACAATAAGAAAAAGATGGAATTAGTCGATAGGATAGGCGAAGCTGAATTTAGATTGGTAGAAGGTTCTAATTCCAAGATACAATTGGAAGCACTCTTGGCAGCTATAGCAAAAAGGGATTGAAGATCAATCTCCGATAATTTTTACTATTATTTCTCTGCTTCTAGATTTTACGTCCATATCACAGAGTATTATCTGCTGCCACGTTCCTAATTCTAGTTTACCGTCTGTGACGGGAGCCTCAAACGACTGACCGATGAAAGACGCCCGTATATGGGAATGACCATTGCCGTCGTGCCATTTTTCATGATGCTTGTAATGGATGTCTTTCGGGAAGAGTCTGTCTAAGGCCTCTGAAATGTCGTGGATCAGCCCGGATTCGTATTCTATAGTTGTTATCGCGGCTGTAGAACCAGCGACGAAAAAGGTCGCTGTTCCCTCTTCTACTTCGCTTTCGCCAACTAATTTCTCAGCTCTGTCAGTGATGTTTTTTATATCTAATTCGCTCTCTGTTCTGATCTCGAACCTTTTATCTTCTACCGTCATATTTAGTGCATGATCGATGAGATTAAAACAATTTTCGTTGGACTCTAAGTGCAACTGGGAAATAAATATATATAATAGCTAAAGATAGAGTAACAGGCAATGTTTTCCTGTTTCCAGCCGACCAAGCCAGGAAACAGTCACTGAGGTGTTCGTTTGAAAGAAACGTTTCATCGCTGGCTTGAGGAAAGCAGGTTTTTCTGGGCGCTGGTATTTGGATTTCTAATCTTTCTATCAGTAGATTATTGGTATTGGCATTTGGATTCACTAATATTTGGTTTTCTCCCGATTTGGATCGTCAGGATCATAGTATTGCAGTTAGTTCTGGCGGTCACATTTTTTGTATTTACAAAGAAGTTTTGGGGGTCTGCTGAATGACTTCATCACGCACCTTGATCGTGATGGGGATCATCACAACTTACCTAATGATCACTCTAGCTATCGGTATATATGGATACAAATTTTCTAAAAAGAACGTCTCAGATTATTTTTTAGCGGATAGAAAGGTCGGTACCTTCGTACTTTTTTTCACTCTGGTATCCACGAATTTGAGTGCGTTTACATTTTTAGGTTTTGCCGGCAGCTCCTATGAGATGGGTTATTCTTTTTATGGATTGATGGCTTTTGGAACATCATTTTTTGCTTTTTCTTTTTACATCGTTGGTAGAAAAGTCAGGCAGCTTGGGGAAAAAAATGATTATATAACTCCTCCTGAGCTCATCGGAAAAGAAACTGATAGTTACGCTTTGAGGATATTATTTTTGGCTGTGATGGTAATATTCACATTGCCCTATCTGGCTATCAATCCCATAAGTGCTGGTTACGTGCTGAATATACTGACCGGTGGGGCTATACCTTATTTTTGGGGGGCAGTATTCTTGACAGTTTTCATCATAATCTATGTATTTCTTGGAGGTATGCGAAGTATAGTTTGGACTGATGTATTGCAGGGAATATTGATTTTCTCCTTCCTTTTGGTAGCTGTAGTGGTGATAGCAACGTCTTTAGGAGGCATATTGGAAGCTCATTCTCAAGCAGAAGCCGCTAATCCTGACATCTTTATCCGCGAAGGATCAGTGACAGTTAGAACATGGTTAAGCTATACATTATTGTGGTCCTTCTGTAATCCCATGTTCCCTCAACTTTTCCAAAGATTTTTCATAGCTGAAAGTGATAAGGGCCTTAAAAGGTCTATGATATTTTTCCCATTGGTCGTTTCCATCCTATTTATCTTTCCTGTCATGATTGGAGTTATGGGGTCTGGAGACATAATAGGACTTGAAGAAGTCGATCATGTCTTACCTTTACTGCTTGAGAGATATGCTCCAGTTTGGCTATCAGCCGTGATAATGAGTGGAGGATTCGCTGCATTTATGTCTACGGCTGACAGTCAATTATTGACTTTGAGTTCGATTTTTACAGAGGATGTATTTCATCCAGTTTTATCTAAAGGTGAAAAATTTGACTACAAGATGGGTCATCTCATGGTCGTCATCCTAGCGATAATAGGGTTGCTTTTGGCCTATGATCCACCCGGTACGATATTTGAAATAGTAACGTGGGCTTTCACCGGGCTAGCAATATTGTATCCTGTCACAATCGGGGTCCTTTATTTCGAGGTGAAGTCTACCCCATGTATATTATCTATCTTTGTTGGGCTGATCATGTTGTTGGGATATGCCTTTGGAATGCTTCCGGCTTTTGGATTTTTACCCGCAATGCCTATTTTAACTGTTTCGAGCCTGGCCCTTTTCAGTACTGATCGGGTCCTCAAATACTTAAATGATTGACTCATCTCTGCCTGAGCTCATCTGCTTTGCGCATAAAACTTTCTACTTTCTCCAAGCAGACGGGATTTGAGGTGATTCCATCTTCTTTAAAGTGAGTTCCAATTATGGCCCCATCTGATGCGGACAATAATTTTTGATAGTTGCTTTTATCTAAACCAGAACCTACGATCACGGGAACTTTAGTTTTCTCTTTGACCCTTTTTATCTCTTTGACCTGTGGTTTTTCACCGGTCCTTTCACCACTTACGATCAGGGCATCTGCTAAACCTCTCTCACTGGCTTCTTTCGCCTCGGTGAGTAAATCTGTCGGATAGAGTTTTTTAGCGTGTTTTACTTGTATATCGGCCATCACTTTAGCTTCTATATCGAAGTTTTCTTTGAATCGCTGTATTTTACCTGCTTCACCCTCTATCATTCCCTGGTCGGTCAAAGTAACACCACAGTAACAGTTGACTCTGATAAAATCGAGTTCTAGTACCTTTGATATGGAAAGAGCAGATCTCCAGTCATTTCGGAGAACGTTGATCCCGATAGGTTTGTCTATACCGGATTTTATTTCACTTATCAATTCAGTCATCGCAGAAACGGTCAATTCATCGATTTCTTTTTTGAAAGGAATATCGCCATAATTTTCTACTATCAATCCGTCGATGCCAGCCATATTTAGTTTTTCAGCGTCATGCTTAGCTGTTTCGATCACTTTCTCTAATGATCGAAATCGAGGACTTCCAGGTAACGGGTTTAGGTGTATTACACCTATGATCGGTTTTTTAACTTCAAAGTCGAGCCCCATGATAGATAAAGTCCGTGCTTTAAATAAAAAAATTTTGATTTGGAAGATTATGACCAAGAAAAGTATTATAAATCTCTATGACTTGGAAGTCATGGATGATGAGCAGACCCCTACTGAGCCTCTATAAAAAGGCGATGATGAAGATCTTGAGTTCTGAAATTAGGTCTCAAGGTTCAACTGTCTCTTCACCTTCAGTATCAAATGGTTCTAAGGCCATTATGAAGAACCCCATCCAAACGACAAAAAATATGGACAGAAGGATCTGCCCAGGCCCATAAAGATGATTCACCAATATCCCAGAGATCGGGATGATCACGGCGATCAGCAGATAGATAAATTTCTTGAAATTTGAACTTTTTTCTCTAGCCATCGCGCTTCGAAGATTATTGAAGGATAAAAACTTTTTGCCTCGTTCGATTTGATACATATCCTATCTTGATATTTTACAGGTAGGTCCGCATTATTTTTTTAAAAAGATCAACATTAAAAAGTACTGTAATGCCATAATTTTAGAATGGTCGTTGTGGAAAGGGTTAAATACACCTTCACATAATGAGTTTAATCCCATTATTCAGATGGGTTAGTATCACTCGAATTGAAGGGGCAAACCAAAAAGTTAAATAGGTGCCCCATTGTGGGAAAAAACGCTTCAGATGGGGATTCGAGAAACCCGGAGTCAGGCTCCGTGAACTCTTGAATCCGACAGACGTATAATGAAAGGTGTAATTTGTCCACCAGTCGTGCAGGGAATCAATATATTGGATTCCATTAATATCCAAAACAACGAATCCGCCAATTCGTTGTACTTCCTTTACTCAATTCCGGTTGATCCTGCCGGCGGTCACCGCTATTGGAGTTTGATTAAGACATGCGAGTTGAGGGTGCT